>Ga0169931_10003856_pt1 | contig 23593 bp, 16 predicted proteins | sample Kivu_15m_20L_FD_129675 | JGI IMG/M metagenome (GOLD analysis project Ga0169931, IMG submission 129675) | Freshwater microbial communities from Lake Kivu, Western Province, Rwanda to study Microbial Dark Matter (Phase II) - Kivu_15m_20L... | ecosystem: Environmental > Aquatic > Freshwater > Lake...
AATCTATTTTTGTGATCGACGTAAATGTTTGACTTAAATTCCATTTCCTTAGAGATATTTTCAAGACGCTGATTATATTCTGCACGATAACGTTGGCCCTTTTGTTTTGTAAAATCTGAAAAGAGCTTGCTACGCAAGCTTAGAATCTGCCTTTTCGCCTTTTCAGTCTCAGCCAGCAAAGAAGCAGCACTTTCCTTTTCTTCCATTCGTTCTTCACGTATTTTTGCAGCGATTGCACTTTTGAATTTTACATCATCTTGTTTCGCAACTCTTGAAATGTTTAAGGTTTGGTATACACTAATAGCTGCCGTATCTCTGTCATCCCGAGTCTTCTTGGAATCAGCTTTATGTTGCACTGTCTTCTTAAACGTTACTTTCTTTATAAGTTTTTTGTTACTTCGAACCTTTTTGACTTTCACTAGATTCGCTTTCAATTTGGAGGATCCATCATGTGATTTTAATGGACTTGCATGTTGCATCGGTTCTGTGCTGTTATGATTCGCTGCTTCACCAGTCGGTTGTGGTGGTGTATGATCGATTTTATTTGGAGTGAATGTAATAAGACCAAATGGCAACGTCTTTTTAAAATCATAAATATTTTCAACATTGGTTATGTTCGCAAGTCTTTTATTCGGGAGTATCGGTGAGGGTGAGTAGGTTAGACTCAGATCTTGGGCTAATGTGTTTTCTCCGAACACCTTTGCAATTCGAGATGATATTTTCTTGTCGTCGTCCTTTCTCAAACGCATTTCATTGAGACTTGACGATATTGAAACTAGGTTCTCGTCTATGGGAGTCATCTATCAGCAAAGTCATAAATTTCCGAACGTTCTGTCAGAAACAGAGAATTGACTTCTTACAGGAAGGAATTTCTTTCTATGCACTCACCTTTGTGATTTCGATTCGAGATTTATGATATCTACACCCTAAACGAGTGAATGAACTCGTAATCGCTTTTAAAGACAGCTTGGTTTTCGTAGTTTCCGCAATACAGTTCTAACGAGATTTCTCAATCGAATAAGGAAGAGGTAAAAACGGCGACGAAAACCTTTAACGGCTTCCTTTCGCGTGACTGTGAACCTGTTGTTCGCAAAGCTAAAATAGAATTTATAATTTTATCCCTATCCTTGCTTATATAGTACAGTAATGACCTTTACCCGGTAATAGTCCTACGTACGGTGCACGGCGGTACTGTACGCATCTCAGGGATACAGTAGCTATCCGGTTATGTATTTTTTTTTGCTCCATCGACAACCAAAAATCCCTTGTAACACGAATGGTGGGGATAATTCAGCCACAGCAATAATGATTAACGATAACTTCAAGGACCTCATTGGCACTCTTGATCAACATGGCACCAACAGCAGCACCAGTTCTTGGTTTAAAGCGCGCACCAATAGATGTTTACAAAAAGTTGTCGGTTCTGCGTAGTTCTACTGATTTCGTAGTTTATGAAGATTCAGAGGGTAAACTACAGCGTATAAATGATCTAGGGACGCATAGTGAGGAAGCAGAGGTTTGTGATAAACACTACAGATTTTTCCATATATGTCTGATTCTACATACCTTGAATAATATTGGTCTCATTTTTGTAATTTGCCTTGTAGGCTCCATTGCTAAAGCAGAATATCAAACAAGACATTCCAATACCAACGATAACAGTATCCGACTCATATTTCACTGAAGTTCCGCCGACACACAAGATTCCGACAACCTACGTCCATAATTTGAAGCTATCGGCAGAAGAACTATCTCAAACAATAGATTATATCGCTGACGAAGATGATGAAATTTGGTTGAAAAGCCAACCAGACTTTGATGTATTACAGAAAATGCTGGAGTTACGAAATGGCGAGGGAATATTAAATACGGATGATGCGAAAGTTCTTAATGTTCCTACGGCTCCGCAACCTAGAAATAAGAAACGAGCGTCATCGAAAGCTTCTAAACGAGATGTTTCTTTGACTGTCCAGTATAATAACCTTATAAGTTCAACTCATGAATCAACAGGTATTCGTCATCACAACAAGTATGAGCCCAGGAGGCATTTAGTCCCCATATATATATTTGAAAAGATTATCGATATACTTGAAAAAGCAACAGCCTTTGAATCTGTCGTAACACTTGCTCAGGGTGAGGCATTGATTTTTAAAACTATGCCACTGCTTACGAAGGTATTTGATTGTCTCGGGTCCTCACAAATCCAAGGAGGACAAAGGGCCAAGATTTCCATAACCATTATTTACGACTATTGGGTACAAAAGAGATCTCGTCTTCGTAAACCACTCCTACGACAGTTTTGGCCTTTAACAGCCACTCACGACACGAACCCCCACCTTGTTTTTCGCCCAAGGGAAAAGGGTAAATATAGACTCCGAAAGAAACGACAAAATGATCTTGATACGTTACGCAAGATGAAACAACTGCGTTGTGACTTTGATAAAATCCGCGTTTTAATGGATCTGATACGGTCTCGGGAGCAATTGAATACGGCCATGTTTGAATTGAGGACTGAATGGTTCGATCAACGAATGTATGACATGACGGATACCAGTGGTCTACCAAGACTGAGCAACCGCCTTTCATTGAATAAGATTGAAGAACTTGCCAAGGCTCCAACTTTAATTGATATTCAAAAATCTGATAAAGGAAGAAAAAATAAAAGGAAGAAAGTTAGTTTAGTGGGTGATGTTTCGAACGAACTGATTCCGATGGACGGTGCAGTTGAAGCGTCATCAACAGACATGCTGTTACCCACAACACAGCAATTTAACATCGCAAGTGTAGAGAATCCTATTTCGTTTCTTGATCCTCTGTCGACAAGAGACGTTTTTGCGGTTTCGTGGGAGAAAGCAGTACCATTTATTACGAGCTATGTCGATTCTCATCCAGTCCCAACATTCCGCTTTCGTCATCGTCCTCGAATCGGTCGTGGTGGACGAGTCATTATCGATCGACTTCCGTTGCCCTGCAGCTCGTCCTTGACACCAACTCAGGTGTATCGTGCCGGTGACGATCTCATATCGACAAAGATGGATCATCAAGTACTAGAAATGTTACCGAGACCGCTCGATTACACTCTTCTGAGCCGACGTATTGAAGAAATAAGTGCAGCCATGGTTGCTGAGGATGATTTTGATCAAGAGAAAGTACAAACTCAACTCAAACCTGGTAACTTGCCTATGATGATTAGGATGGATGTGAGTAAGAGTAATCCCAAGGAGATACTAATCCGACTAGATGATTGGTTAACTTCTGATGACAACCCATATGGTGAAGAAAAATATGTCCTAGGACCCGTGTAATTTCCTAATAGTATAATCTTTGAAATGACGAATCTTTACTCAACCTGGTAGTTTTACATTCGAAGTATGTTTCACTATCTTTTTAGTCATTAAAAAGGTATTATATATAATTCAATTGATTTACAACGTATTAAAGTCTAGTCGCGTTATGTTCAGGTATTGTATTAATTGTACAATGTATTCTTGCAAATATTCCAAAGTAAATAATATAATCAACATGGTACGGGCATTAAGAGGAAACGACTGATCAAATCCTTTCGTATATTTCATCAACAGTTCCTCTTCTGTCTTCATGAAGAGTGTTGAAACCTTCATAATCTGGAAAAGGGTTATCGTATGCGTTAGGTAAGCGTAGGGATCGAGGCTTTGATGTGACGGATAAGCCAAAACTTGGAAATCGCTTGCAAATCTTAGAAATGATCCTACGACCACCAGCAGTGTTTCTTATTCCTCCAGACCCTTGACTAGTTCCAAGGAGGTGTGGTTTCATGGTTTCAACGAGCTTCAACGCTTGCTCATGACTCGATACAGATAAAGCTCGTTGGATTACATAATTTCCAAAAGGATCCATCATCAGCTCTCGCATCCTATCTGAGCTACAAAGCTCATTGACATAAAGGTCACGGACTCTTTCAGAACAACGTTCGAGACATTTTTCAAGAACGTTTGAGCTAAACTTTTGAATCGCGAGCACATTAACACGGCCAACGACGGCCTCACAAACGGCATTCACATCGTCATTCGAACATACATCGAGCACATATTGAACCACATAATTACCATACGCATCTTGCATCAGCTCGAGAGCCTTATCGATAATCTTTTGAACCAGATGGGATCTTGCATTACTCTCGGGAGAATCAAGGCACCGTTGAATAACACAACAGCCGTGTCTGTGCCTAGCCACATCACTGACATTGACTGCCACCGCATCAAAAATAAAATATGAATAGTGATATGGGAGCTTCATCAAAATCTTTTGAATAACATGGTTTCCATGACTGTCAATACATAATCGAGCAGCTGCCGAACTCAAGGCTTGAGATAAAATAAGTAGAGCTGTAACTGTTTGTTTATCATGTTGCGAATGTCCCAGAAGGAAGTTGTTTTCGTCCTCAGAACAGAGTTCAACTATTTTCTGTACACTTCTAGTGCCGTGAAGATTCAAACTTGCGTTTACAAGGCGAGAACTGATTGACTTCACAAGTATAACACGCTCTTCTGCACTAATCTTTTCCAACAATTTCTGGAAGAGATAATTTCCAAAAGGGTCAACCATAGTCTCGCCCCAGAAATGCAAGCCTTCGTTTAAAATTAGAGAGGCGGCGGATGAGCCTTCTTCATCTAAGAGTTGCTGGAGAATACGACATCCTACTTGATCTCGAGAAAGCCGCTTAACATTGCCAATAATATCTCGAATAGACGGAATTTGATTCCAAAGTAGGTGAGTATTTTCTCCAGTCCTTTCATCAGCAATATTCAAAGATGAACCATTTGTATACAAATAACCCTTGCTTTGTCTATCTATTAGCGAGTCAGCCGGGTGAACATCATCAAAATATAGTGGTGCTTTAATTCGGATCATAGGATCGGGCTGTAAATCATTCGTAGCGTGGTACGCATTTGAGCTGCTGTGTGACCATGGACTGATGGTGGAGCGATGACCATAGGATTCATCATGAATAAGCTGTACGTTTTCATATATATCAGCGGGACCCTGCACAGGCGCATATCTAGGAATATATTCCGAATATGACGGAGGAGGGGCGGGAGCATCAGATATTTTACCCGATGGCACCAAGAATGCATTTGGCTGTCCTGGAATCTGCATCATTTGGACTGGTCTCAGTATTTGACCTCTTCCATCGTGCGAAGGCATAGCCACGAAGAACAATGGCTGACTTTGATCATCATTTCCATTAAGCGTAGGTGGATATACTGTGCCAGAAGCCGATCTCAGAGTAACCGATTGATTTTGAAAAGCCGTCAACCGGCTGGTATCGTAAATGTTTTGCCTTGCGTTAACATAATTGAATTGAGACTTGGGAGCTTCTTGATGTACAGGATTGGGATTAAAGTGGGGTTCATGGTTCTGTGCTAACACCGCCGTGTGACTAATATGCTCGAATGACGTTTTATGCTTCGCGCTCAAGTAGGGATCCGATTTAAAACCACGAGAAAGACCCGCACCATCGACTCCATTATTGTTGAATGATGGAGATCCAGATCTGCTTGAAACGGCAGTCCCGGTGAGTGAGTTTGGAGGACTTGAATCATTCAGCTGTTCCGAATAAGGAGTGTATGAATCAGCAGCAATTAAAAAATCTGTCTTTGTACCGACTGACAACGAATGCTGCGATAATGTTGGCTGTCTATCTGGAATGCTAAAATTGGGAATGGATCCAATAGTATGTTTTAACTTAATTGCCTCGGCACCAAGACTTTGTGATGGACTCTGGGCAAGGAACTGGTCGATTTGATGATCTTGTAGAATACTGACATGGTTAGCATTGACAGGTTGCTGATGATATAAAACGGTAGCATCGTTTGATGAGTACTGCAAAGATGGTTGCGGTGATATTTGAGAAAAAATGCGACTTGAAAATGAGTCCAGAAAAAGAGGCTGGTTAGTAGAAATGGTGAAAGGGTGAGACTAAAAGAGCTTCAGCAATGACGTTGTACATACCTATGTAAAACAGAAGAAGGGTCCTCATATGTATTCGTTTGCATGCCAGAGTTGGGAAAGGTCTGAAACCTCGAAAAATGTTCATCCGACAAAGTGGAGCCGCGATCACCGTAGGTCAAAGGTATATCTGATGAAGGGATATAATGCTGCCCTAGGCCTACGTTCTCTTTAGACGAGTTTCCACCAATATCCAATCTGGAAAGTGAGTTTTCTACATCCAAAATGTGGCTCGCCGATGTACCAGAGTTCGACCCAAAACTACGCGCGGATCTCATCCTTTTACGATTGAAATCTTATTGTATCATTCAACAGATCTTTTATTGCATTAAGAGTGCAGACGCTCTCCTAGCTATTTTGTGAGGCACTTAGAACTCTTAAGATATGTCGTATAAGACGCTAGTCTATAATGGAAAATACTGTTCCTCACAAATCTGCAAAAACAACGTTTTATTGGTTTGCATAGATCGTCGTACTGTAAGCATAGCTATCGTAAACGTCGGCGTAAAAGCTCTCATCAAGGTTGGCGTATGTATCATCAACGTACAGTGGTACTGTTGTAGTATCCTAAGTAGTATGTGGTCAGTACATTTGTGCAGACAAAGGCAAAGACCGACGTGTCCAAGCTGTCGACATTCTAGCCTCTTACTCTACAGTTCCAATATTAACTGTATGTGTACTGCTGATCTGCTGATTGCTGCGATAGCAATATCTATATGCCTTAAGCATGATCAGCATGATCCTGTAAATGAGCTATGGATCTTGATTCTAGTAGAGGAAATGAACGAGCGAGAGCAAGATGGCAAACTCTTCGATCGGCTATTACCCAGAAACAAATACCGTCCTTAGAGGTCTTGGAAAAGCATTCTATACATCGATTTGAGGGATTTCGGTTACTAACACGGAGGTCGATATCACTGGAAAGTGACGATAAATCATTTACTTACATTAATGATGAAATAGCGCAGTTTCATCCATTTGGAACAAAAGTCGAACTTCATGAAGCAAATTTTGATGTTATCGAATATGAAACACCGTTGCCTGAGTACTTCCAGTCGATTGCGCCTCAAAAGAAAGGTGATAACACAAACTTACCATCAAAACTAAGATTTCGAACAAGAGAGCGAAAATTAACATCCAATGGTATGCAAACAAAGATAAATCTACAGGAATTAAATAGTCAAGCTGAAAATGAAGGCGTCGACAACACAGGTAATATACGAGTTTGGGATAGTTCTTCCACATTAGCTTATTTATTGCTACATGGAAAATATTCTTCAAAATTATCCCCTGAAATGACATTATCTCAGCAAAACTCATTTACGGGGTTGTATACTCCTGATTTAAACCCTTGTGTTGGAATTCAGAGGGTATTTTCTCTTGCTTCTGGAGATACAAAAAAGCGTCTCCGAGTTATTGAATTAGGGGCTGGAATGGCAAGTCTACCTTCTTTACTTTTATGGACTTTGAATTCCGTAATTCAGGAGTTCTCATTGGACGCTCCCACTGTAGATGTAACGATAACCGATGGACATTCTCGTTGCATTTACAATAATATTGTCTCGGCAGCTTTAACGTGGCGAATGAATTCATCACAGATCATTCAAGCTACGGAACCTGAATTATCATGGCGCTTACATAACTTGAACATTGAACGTCTTCTTTGGAAATCTAGTGAAGAGGGTTTTATTAATTGTAAGAAATTGATGAACTCTGTGGAAGATCCTTCGTGTAGGGAATTTGATTTGTGCCTCGTGTCTGACTGTATTCACTTTATGGAGCATCATGCTGCGCTGGCAATCACAATTGGTAGATTACTTCGAGTTGGTGGTGTTTGTATTCTATGCCAACCAACCCGTGCTGATTCATTAAGGAAATTCATGGAATTGCTGGAAGCAGTTAATGTGGGAGATCCTTTATTTGAAACCCATTTTTATGAGTATTACGATGAAGTTATTGTCAATAGACACCTTGATTTAGTGAAGGAGATAGAGTCGAAGAGAAAATATGAACCTTCTCTTCACTATCCCGTAATTCTAACACTTCGGAAATGCAGGTTCTTTGATGAAGCCACCGACAAAGCAAATGCCGTTGTCGAGGCCGATAGAATACGAAAAAGTGCATGACATATTAAACTATGCAACAATTATTATGCAGGCTTTTAACCATGTTTATCGTATATGCATGCCTATTCATGAAGAGTAGCATATCAAAGCGATTGTCGAGGCTGATGTTATACGACATCATTTCATCAACTATGTTTTTGCATATTGGGTACCGCTCTAATGTACATACAGTCATACAGTAGGTCCTACCTACTGTAATAAATTTAGGACTAAAATTGTCTACATACTACTCTGTAGTCTACATCTAGGAAAACAGCCCCTTAGTCCCGCTTTTTTTCACTACATGCGTGTTATTACGTAATGAAAATACAAGGAGAATACGTGGTAGCTTCTGTAGGAATCTGTACTTGAAAAAAAATGACCTTCGCAGAGCCACAAATGAATTCGATCGTAAGTTGCGAAAGCAAAGTCGTTCGAGGTTCATCTCTCGAAATCATAAAAAAATTTACCTTCCGGAAATATCACAACTTTTACAATCTATTGTAACTTTTACTATCACACGCCTTACAAATAAACATGAGTGGTAAGAGTAAACGCCTCAACGATCCCATTCTCAATTCATTATACGATAAGAGACTCACGCTCATATAACTTTCCTTGTTTTATTACCTTTTTTATGCAGTAACTGGAGAATCTGTCGGTATCGATTTAGGAACCACCTACTCCTGTGTTGGAGTGTGGCAGAATGATCGTGTTGAAATCATCGCTAACGATCAGGGTAACCGAACCACACCATCCTATGTTGCATTTACAGAGACTGAACGTCTTATTGGAGATGCAGCAAAATCTCAAGCTGCCATGAATGCCGAAAATACAGTATTCGATGCCAAACGTCTCATTGGACGTAAATTCACTGACGCGACGGTTCAGAGTGACATGAAACACTGGCCATTCAAGGTCATCTCTGGTGTTGGAGGAGCTCCCATCATCGAGGTTGATTACAAGGGTGAACGAAAGCAATTCAAGGCTGAGGAAATCTCATCCATGGTCCTCATCAAAATGAAGGAGATCGCAGAAGCTTATCTTGGAAAAGAAGTTAAGAATGCTGTTGTCACTGTGCCAGCCTACTTCAACGATTCCCAACGTCAAGCAACCAAAGACGCTGGATCCATTGCGGGTTTGAATGTTCTTCGTATTATCAACGAGCCTACTGCCGCGGCCATCGCCTATGGTCTTGATAAGAAAGGTGATGAGAAGAATGTTCTTATTTTTGATCTTGGTGGTGGAACTTTCGATGTTTCCCTTCTCACTATTGAGGAAGGTATTTTCGAAGTAAAAGCTACTGCAGGTGATACTCACCTTGGGGGGGAAGATTTTGACAATCGCATGGTAGACTACTTTGTTCAAGAGTTTAAGCGTAAGAATCGCAAGGATATGTCTGGTAATCAGCGTGCTCTTAGACGCCTACGTACGGCATGTGAGCGTGCTAAGCGTACTCTCTCATCTTCCACCCAGGCTCACATTGAGATTGACTCTCTATTCGATGGTATCGACTTCAATAGCACTGTCACACGTGCCCGTTTCGAAGACTTGTGCATGGATCAATTTAAGAAGTGTATGGACCCAGTTGAGAAAGTACTTCGAGACTCCAAGATCTCTAAGGGAGAAGTCGATGAAATCGTTCTTGTTGGAGGCTCTACCCGCATTCCCAAAGTGCAGAGTATGCTTGTAGAATTTTTCAATGGAAAGGAACCTTGCAAATCCATCAATCCTGATGAAGCTGTTGCATATGGAGCGACTGTTCAGGCCGCCATCCTCTCTGGTGCGGACAAATCGCAAAAGTTGAGTGAACTTCTTCTCCTTGATGTCACTCCTCTTTCATTAGGTCTTGAAACAGCTGGTGGTGTCATGACTACTTTAATCAAGAGAAACACAACAGTCCCTGCAAAGAAGACCCAGACATTTTCTACCTATGCTGATAACCAGCCAGGTGTCCTTATCCAAGTCTACGAAGGTGAACGATCAATGACTAAAGATAACAACTTGCTTGGGAAGTTTAACTTGGACGGTATTCCTCCCATGCCTCGAGGTCAACCACAGATTGATGTATGTTTCGATATCGACGCAAACGGAATTTTGAATGTGTCCGCTGTTGAAAAGTCTACTGGTAAGGAAAATAAAATTACTATCACTAACGATAAGGGACGTCTGTCACAAGATGAAATTGAGAGAATGGTTGCCGAGGCTGAGAAGTACAAAGCTGAAGACGCAGCCAACAAGCACCGTATTGAAGCGAAGAATGGACTTGAAAATTACTGCTACTCGCTCAAGAATTCCATTTCGTCTCCAGAGGTTAAGGACAAGATTCCAGCTGCTGATAAATCGAAGCTTGAAGGCAAGATTGAAGAAACCATTAAATGGCTTGATTCAAACCCGACTGCAGAGAAGGAGGAGTACGAAGAAAAGCAGAAGGCGCTCGAGGCAGTAGCTATGCCTATTTTACAATCCATGGCTGGAGCAGGAGGAATGCCAGGTGCTGGTGGTATGCCTGATTTTGGAGCTGCTGGTGGTATGCCCGGTGCTAGTTCTAGCGCACGGGATAGTGCGGGAGATGGACCAACGATTGAAGAGATTGATTAAATGTTCTCGCAACGAAATATAAGCACAATGTTTTACACTCAATCCTATCGTATAAATAATTATGTTTCTAAGAGATTCTTTTTGTCAACCTCCTACTTATTTAGAGGGGCCTTATTTTTTATGTCCAATTATAATTAAATGTTAACTTATAATTTTAGAAGATAAAAAGACAATTATTTCTTTTTGCGAATGAATGGCCCGACAGCGCGAACGTTCGCCATGACTTTCTCTGCATTTTTAGCTTTATAGTTATGTAGCGAAAATTTCAATAACAAAATAAGTATCGTAATTTTTGGAGTAAATATACATGGAAAATGGGCAACCATCATTTAACACATACCGATTTGATCGAAATCGCCTCGAGCTATGGCTGCTGGGTCAAATAACGGTGCAACAAGTCCTACAGATGCGGCTCCATTTCTTAAGAATTCACCTGCATTATCAAGATCTACTCCAGACGTAGGATTAATTGCTAAAAAAGGAAGGGCCGAACTAACAGCCTTAACCCAAGCCGGACCTCCAGCGACACCAGGAAAAAGTTTTTGAAGAGGAGCACCATGGCGATAAGCTGTAACTAATTCTGTTGGAGTCTGGCAACCTATGGCAGATACAATGTTTCTGTCACGACACCAATGAATTACATCTGGAAGTAATACAGGAGTGATAATAAATTCCGCTAAAAGAAAATATGATGATAATTGATGTCAAACTATGATAAGAAAATCAGTGTGAGTGCAGTAAACTTTCTTTATGTCGTACCTCCTGCATCAATCGCTGCTTCTGCGTCTTCAACAGTCAAGATGGTACCACAACCAACCATGACATTCCCATCATACTTGGCACGAAAGTTGGATAGATGTTGCAAGCAATCTGGCGTAGTCAACGTAAATTCCACAATCTTAAAACCACCATCAATACAAGCTTGCATAGCCTTGGGACAAGTGTCCGAGGTTGCAGTACGTAAAACAGCACAAGCTCGGATTTGGGCGAACTTGTCTAAAACCTTTTCATAGTTTTCAACCGAGTGCATCCGATCCAAAGTGGAAGACGTTTTAGCTGCTGATGACAAGGAACGTGTAATGTGTCGAAGACTCATCTTTTTTTGTGTTTGGTTGATGCTCAATGGTAATAGGAAGAAGAATAAATCTATCTATTCACCATTGGGTGTTGATACAGTACATATGTAGATTGAAAAACCACGCAAAAAGAATTTTCTCGTGATCTCAGTGGTATGGTGACACGGATTGACGATTCTTACGCGTCGAGGGCATGACGTCATTTACGTATATCGCATACATACGGAATACTGCCGGTCATCGAGAATTGCAATACACCAGCTTCAACTTCCTGATACAAATAGTACGTTGTAGTCTGATAGTCCTTTTATATTTGTTTACCGATCAAACACATTGAACCATGCTATCACGGAGAGCTCTATCATACCTTAAGACCCCTGGCTTTGTTCGAAACTTTGCTAGTGGTCCGGTAGCTGGAGGAACAATCTCAGATGAGCTTCTACAGAAACTCGGTTCTTTGTCCACTCAAGGTAAAAGGAAATTACAAATGTATGGAGTAATCTGATCTAGGATACATAGAATAAAATTTCATGTATCGATTGTTTTTTTGTATACTTTCGATTATAGCACTTGTTGATGGTCTATGGGTTATGGGATGGCCTTCTGCTCAAATCGATGGAATTCGGCCACTACATCCCTCACATAAATGCATAGGACGAGCTGTGACATTACAATTCGTTCCTGCTCGCCCAGATATTGCTCAGGATAAACCTGCTGGTGTGGAAAGTCCTGAATATGAAGCGTTTGAAAAATGTGGACCAAATGAGGTATGGTTGATCCTGTATCCATTGTATAGTTATTGTTTATATGTATTCGCTGTGGAGTGTGTTAACTGAAAGAATACCTATTTATGTTATATCATGGATACATCTAAAAAATGAAGGTTCTAGTCATGTCATCGGTGGGTATATATGACTCGGTAGGTGGAGATATTAAGTTCCTTCGTCTGAAACAGAGACAGATTGGAGGATTAGTAACCAATGGATCGGTTCGTGATACGGACGAGATTATCAATTATGGATTCCCATGCTTCTCCTATTCCACCACGTCACGTCAAGGTCCAGCATTCATGCAACCTTGGAAATGCAATGATGTTGTTTCACTTAATGGTGTCGTGGTACGTCCTGGTGATGCTATTATCGGAGATCAAGATGGTGTTGTTGTTGTCCCTGCCAAGGTTGCTGAAAAGGTGTATTCCATCGCACATGGACGTGAGGTTATTGAAGAAATTGTAAAAGATGAATTAACCAAGAATCCTGGACCACCTGGAAAGTATTACCCTTTCATGTCTGGTAAAATTAAAGTCGACTCGCCGCTTGGAAAGTTGCTAGCGAGTAAAGGTATTACACCTGCCAATTCGAATCAATTCGAGGGAACCGCCAATTGGTAATAAATTGACCGGATCCATGGCGAAGATGAGATTCATGAGCTCGTATCAGTTAGAATCTTACTAATTTTAACTTCAAGGTTGCGATTAATGTGTGTAGAATCTTCAAAATCGCCTCAAGCAATATATTAGCCAACATTCTACCTTGGTCCTTCTCCATGATCTAAGCTTCTCAATGACGCGAGTCTCTTGCCTCCCACAATATCTAATCTTGACATCATTTCTGACAATGAATTACATACAATACGGATGGTTCGATCGATGATCGATGCTCAAAGTTTGGCAGTAATTCACACGACTGAGTCTATACGTTATATTCGTCGTTGTTGTTCTTGCTCTAGCTACACTGGTTGTCTATTGATGCATCGTCTCACATCAGCTGATGTATGGATGAAAGCAAATATAGTAACGATCAGACAGAGGCAAGAGGGTATATGCAATCGGAATACTCGTTCTCCGGTGAAGAGGGAAATGGTGTATGGATAATAAGTGAGAACTAAAACAGATCTAAACCATTTTGATCCCGACATTCGTTGTTTCTCAGCAATTAAAGCTAACATGACACGTTCACTTTACTTGATGATGGCGTCTATTGCTACAACCGTATATCATGATATGGCTTACGGTTTCGGAGGAATACAGATTCCATCTCCACCATATACTACGTGCGGACGAAAATACAGTTTACAACTCCGTAACAACTTTATTACTAATCACGAAACAACAATTTCAGATCTTGAATTGGCTGAACAACAGTTACTACTGAGAGTTCAAAACCAAAGTCTTTCTCTAAGCGAAACACAAGGGGAAATTGAATCGAGTATTCAGATATCACAATATCAAAGTGTAATCGAACGCTGGCTAGAAGCGAACGATCCTGAACGAGCAGAATCATTATTAAATAGTATGGAATTATATCATTCCCCTTCAGGTCGGATATATGAAAAGATTATACAAGCATGGTGCTTACAAGCCTTAGATCAAGCGGAAAAATGGAGAGAATCATTGAACCGTATCGGTTCAATATCCGATAAAAATCGACAATATCACTCCCATGATCATGACAAACATGGAATCGACGCTGCTGATAAAGCGCTTGCACTACTGAATCGATTAGAACAACTTTATCAAGCGACGGGTGATACTGACTATCGACCAGCATTATCGACCTATTCCCAATTAGTTAATACATTCGCAAGGGTCAATAAATTATCCCCAGCAAAAGAGAACTTTGAATCTACATCTACTGAGCGCGAAAGACTACGAGCTCATGCCATGTCAACTATTGAACAACTACGCAATCGAAGAGATAGAATATATAATCATCCATACGAAAAGAAGAGGATGGATATACCGACAAGTGAAGAGGATATATACCACATGATACGCCAGTATGATGGTGGAGCTGATATCTTGCTGTCGCTAAACTATACGAAAGAGAAATCATCTCAAAACTTCCTTAGTACAACGAAAAAATGTAACAAGGTTATTCGTACGTTGACTCTGAGTCGACGACCATGGGTGGGTGCTCTTTCAGAAGCTATTTTTGATTACATGGTCCATCGTTATAGTACGACGGATGCAAAGACAAAGCCTGATATATTTACGCTAAATAACTGTTTATATGCATGGGCATCTGCATCAGATATGGTACCTTACGCAGCAGATCGTTGTGAAAAACTCTTGGTAAAACTTCATCATATCCAACATGTCGATATTGTACCAGACAAGGTTTCATATAATATTATCATCAAGGCATACGCCAACATGGGTAACTCGATACGAGCGGATGCAATATTAGCTATGATGGAGTCATCATATCAGGCCACGGGTAATGTAAAAGTAAGACCGGACCTGATTAGTTACAGCTGTGTACTTCATTCATATGCACGAGCTTCCAAAAGTGATGTTGGGGCAGCGAAAAGAGCTGAAGACCTTTTAGCTCAAATGTACAAACAATATAAAGCTGGTATCAACCCTGATATACAACCAACAACTGTTCTTTTCAATAATGTCATTAATGCTCATGCTGAGTGCGGAGCTGGGATTCGGGCAATGACGCTTCTAATGCTTATGGAAGATATTTCGACCAGAGATGATGGAACGACTGTTTCCCCTAATCTAATTACTTACAACTCAGTTCTGAAGGCCATCGCCAAGAGTATCGAGGAAGGTGCTGTCAACCGTGCCGAGCGATTGTTACAAAAAATGGAAAATTCACGAATTATACAACCTGATATTATCTCATACAATACATTTATTGACATAATCGCCCGCTCCGGAGGAAAAGGATCTGGGCGTAAAGCAGAAGAGGTGTTCATGAAACTGAAAGAGCTGGGCTTGAAGGCTAATTCTGCAACTATCACAAGTGTTATTAATGCCTGGACTCAAAGCGGTGATAAAAATAGTTTCCGTAGGTCTGAAGATTTACTGTGCTGTTTAATGGACCAATCACTTGACTCACCCAAAACTGTAGAAATATTTCCGGATACAAGTATTTACAACGCTCTTATTAAGTGTGCATGCATAAATGTCTCAACTGAAAAGGCATTAGAAATTCTATCATACATGGAAGCTTCGGGGAAAAACCATATTCGTCCTAATCAAATATCCTATTCCACTATCATAGACTCTATCGCGTGCGATGGAAAACCAAATGCTGACAGCTGCTATAGAGCTCTCGAAATTTTAGATCGTATGATCACGCGATATAATCAAGGATTTCTTGACGTGCGGCCCAACTGTATTACTTACTCCACTGTGATAAAGTGTTTCGCTAAGAGCAATGTGCTTGATAAAGCACAAAAGGCTTTCGAAATATTGAAGAGAATGGAGGAGGACTTTCGTAGTGGCAACACCTCTGCGCGTCCTAGTATTATCTCTTATAACAGCGTGCTGAACGCTTGCGCCTATAGCAACAAGACATTTGCAGAAGACGCTTTTCGAATAGCATGCTTAATATTCGACGACATCCGTACCTCAGACTATTTACGACCAACACATATCAGTTTCGCCACATATCTGAGAGTGATCCACAATATGATGCCAGACAGCGATATGAAAAATGATTTAATCGAAGGAGTAATTCGTCGATGTTCCCGTGATGGTTTATGCAGCGTCCTTGTGATGAAGCAGCTAGTACGAACTGCAACTCCTGGACTACTGTCAAAGTTATTAACTGGAGAAACTGATATAGAGAAAATTCCTAAATATTGGTCGAGAAATGTTATGAATTAATGAATGATTTTTAATATATTTACTTCATTTCATAAAAGGTGCTGTATTTTCTATTACCCGTAATTTCACATTTCGCCTCCATCTTGACCTTAGATGAACGTGATATATTGTACACAAACGGCGGAAGGTTTTCGTATTCTTGGATCCCTTACCGTCTAGATGCAGATGAAACAATGAGTTTCATGAGATTTGCCACTTTATGGTGATATCGTAAAAGATGAGTCCTCACGAGGCTAAATAGATTCCTATAGTTTATGTTCCTATACTAGTCGATGAAGGCTGATTGTCAACTAAGTCATTATCATGCATTTACTCATACAATCGAGTGGAACTTGTCATTTCTTCAATGATAGCCCCCAACAAATCTTGTATTAAAGAATTATTTCCTTATAGAGTCCTTACCTTTTTCTAGTATCATTTAAGATTTAGTCATAAAACAGACATTTTTATTACCGTTCAAGATCCATCCAAAATTGAGGGTAAATGTCATCAGGCATAAGAATTTCATGGCGAAAAGATGATTCTATGTGTTCATCTCCCGTGTATGGTTTATCAACAAAATGAATGAAACCTCGAGGAATTTTTCCTACTCGAAGATGGTTATTCGGGAAAAATACATCGGCACTGTATGAATAAGTTGATTCAGTTTCAATCTCACGACTAAGTATGTTACATGGAACGCCACGGTCTCCAAAGTACAAGAGTGATTGACTTTCATACCAAATAAATTCTTCTCCATGGATGCCTATTCTCGTCGAAGAGACTTCTTCGATATCACTAGGTACGAAGCAAACGGTGATCACATTAATGGGGTAGGGATCGAGTTCCTGCTCAAACTTTGTTTTAATTTTTCGTTCGGATTTTTCTAGCTGGTACGCTGAAATGTAATTCAAGGAAGGTCCCCATGTTGATATGTGTTGATCCCAAGCACGCTGCCAGCCCCAGCCGTAATCTAAAAAGACCTCCTCATCTTTTGCGATGTCTTTCGTAGCCACTATATCAACAAATAAACCCGAATATGGTTCAGCTAGGACTTCATGCACTGATTTCTCAAGCCAATTGGATTTATGTAGAGGGAAGGAGGACCACACCATTTTCGCATTGACAAGGCTCCCAGTATTGTGGTTTATATAGTTGACTACGGGGGCGTACGGTAGGAATAGTAAAGATGATCGAGGATGTCCGTAGCAATAATTACGAAGTAGCTGGTGTCCATACGGAACAATTATCCCTTCGGCTGTCCTCTTTAAAAGAATCGTGTCATTTCGGGAGATATGAATCAAAGGGGTCGTCGCAATAATATCACCTGCGGATATTGATATTGTTGCAAAAGCTCCCATTCCGATATTCTTAATTGACGAAACCCCACTCCGAATATTATCAAGACATGATCCGTTCTTTTGCAGCCAGTCTATTGATCTATGAGGTAATGAGTGTATCGCTGTGCCAACTTGGGATGCTTTCGCTATGTCTTCTACGTCCGGTGGGAGTGCCGTAGTAACCCTTGGATCAAATGTCAAGTCTTGGCGAATGAATGACCAAATTCGGCGGCTTTGTTCTATATCAAGCTTGGATTTATTGTGAAGAAATGAATCAAATTTCTGAACGATAAGATCCGCTCTTTCGTAGCTTTCCTTGAGCGGAACTTTTCCTAACGAGCCTTCGCGTCCATGAAGCCAAGTCTCACCATAATCGATAAACACCTCCCGGCCTTTTGGGATAGCTGCTGATACCGAAAAGTGCACACCGTGATATGACGATATTGCCCCCGATGCCGGATCAGCCTTGCGATGAAGACTACCACCGGTTTTTGTAGGTCTCACCATATAAGCGCTCGACAAAGCAGTATGAAAATTACCCATCGCACCTTGTTTTGAAAAGTTAGGTAATAATTGACTCGGTGTCAGTTTAGGCTAAGTTTTTCAGAGTTGCGCATAAAAGAAAACTCGGTCTTACCTAAGCCAGGAACAAAAACGCGAACTGAATTTGCATCCCTCTCCGAATGAGTCATGCGACCATGCCATTCCTAAGAACAAACGAGACATCAAATATTTGAAGACGTTTCAGAAAGGAAGAAAAGCAAGTAGCCAAAACGCACATACGAAGCGATTAACCATTCTCTATCGCAGCCACTGCCAAAGAATTCACAACGTAAGACCATTTGGTCGTTATAATCATGAACATGAATCACAACGTCGCTCTGCGTCGCATCACCAATATTTAGATCGACAGCGGTAAAAATACCTATGCCTGCATTTGGCAGTGATGACTCCGCAAGATAAAAGCGACATTTATGATTTGTTGTGTTGTTATTATCAATCTCCAGGGAAATTTCGTTATTGTCATCTAATTTTTTATCGACTTTAAGATTTCTCCATTCTTGTGGAAATATATCATCAGGGATTAGAATATCATGGCGAAATGACATGGAAATAAATTGATCAGCCTTATAGGGTTTGTAGACAAATTCAATAGCTTTACGATGAACTCCGGTCATAATAATAGAATTATCGTCGGATATGTCGGCTTTTATATTGTAGCTCATCGAATCGGACTCTTCATCATATGCTCGGTCAAGAATACGACAGGGTTTAGCATTGGAGAGGTACCGCATCAGGTGATCTAGAGTTTGCTCTTTCAAATCCCAAGGATGAATATTTAATTCATCATCTTCATTGTTGGAAGAATCACCCTGATTTGGTTTCACTAGAAAGCAATAAATCATAACATTTTCGGGATATGGATCATCCTCCTGTTCTTGTTCCGTCCTCACAATAAGATCAGCGTTCAATAACTCAATAGGAATAAAATCATTAGGCACATCCTTGGGGTTCCATGAAGTCACATATTCATTCCATGCTGCATCCCAACTACTACCATAATCGATAAATATCTCTGATCCTTCGTCGATATCCTGTATAGCAACAATTTCAAGGATAAGACCTGCATGTGGTTTCTCTAGCACCTCGTTACTGGTTAGTTTAAGCCATTCGGAATGATGACCTTGCATTGATGACCATCTTAACCTATTCAAAGGGAAATAATCATACATCGAAACATATAGCATATTCAGTGTCACAGTATCATACAGTCAAGTCTGTTGTTACTGACATGAGAGTGATAATGATCAAAGACTTACATGGCATTCGGATTACGACTATGATTAATGAAATTGACTGCTGGTGCATACGGAAAGAGTAGAATTGATGAATCTGGATGTCCATAACAATAATTTAAGAGTAGTTGATGGTCACCATGGTATATAATATGGTTATTTTCCAATTCTTCATACAATCGTAGTGCTTCTCTTTCAATATGAACTACGGGAGCAGGAGAAATAATTTGTCCCACTTTGAACTCCTTGGTTGCAAATGCTCCACGTCCCGCTTCGGGTATAGTTGAAGGAGCGACTCGTAACCCGTCGAGACACAGACCATGCTGGTTCAACCATTCGATATCACGTACAACGTTTGGAACAGAATATGTTGCAGTACTAAACTTCTTAGACTCATAGGATTCAATATCTGATGTAGATTTTGGAAGTATCATTTGTAGACGACTATTCTTTTGTAATAAGTCATTACGAACGAAGTCCCACGCATCCTGAATCAAGACCGAATTGTTCGTCAATCCCAAAGCATCGATTTTGGACCAGAAATTGTATGTAATGTCATCCCCAGCAATATAGTCATTACTCAGAGGAATAATACCGAATTTGTTTTCTCGATTAGCAAACCACGAGTCTCCATACTCTGCGAATATTTCGTGTCCTTGTACAATGGTTTTGTCGGCCAAGAAACGATAGTTATGAAAACTACTAAATGCTCCCACTCCAGGATCAGTACGTCGCTCCATTCCTGAATTGTCATAAAACGGCCGAGTCATTCTAACATTCAATAAACCAGGATGTGAGTTGGCTAACATTCCAACACCTGGAAGTAGAGATTCAGTGACATCGGCAAAAAAAGATCCGTATCCTATGGAATCAGACCAATAGTATGATGGTAGTAGCGAGGGAACGACGTTGATACTAGGAATCCCATGTAGAACCTCATAACAAGACTTGATACAATGTTGCTTCATATAATTCGGATTCTTCTCACATTCTCCATCTTTTGCCCAATGCTGACAGTCAGAGTGATCATCCGTAAGACCTTGTGCATTGGGTGTTTTTGCCTTTCTAAATTTCACCTGTCGATAACCGTCTATGAATTGAATCACAATCTCTGAGTGAATCTCTTCTCCCTCTTCAAGAGTAACTCCAGAATACATTCCCAGGCCAGCGTTTGGAATAGAAGATTCGGCAACATATAAACGACATTGTTGTTGATTTATAGAAATGTTATCCGAAACTATGTTGTCCGTTTCCCATGTACAGGATTGCTCTACACATTGATCATGACATTCAATGAAACGTATAAATGTTGAATGAAAATGAAAGACGAGTAACCAAAAGGTAATGGAAACAAAAACACGTGTCATTCTTCTCATCGGTTGAGCGGGAGCAATGACATGAGAAGGTCCATCGAGATGTGTCTCATGGCCCGCCTCTTCTCTGTATGTACCTTATGCAATACACACTCCATGAGATATCAAACCGTTCGTGCGGCGTTTATTTTTTATCACTGAAGCACGACCAAGAATGACAATTACGTCAACCGTCGACAACATCGGAGCCGATGATTGAAGAAATGTTGTAAAGAATTAATACAATTATCAAGCTTGATTATTTCGTGACGGATCGAAACCATTCACCTTCTTTTCTAGAAATAAATTCAGTTGGAAATATGCTTAAATTGTCTCGAGTTGCAAATTTCTTCGAAAAAGCTTCCTTATCTTCCGGTTCGCCTATGCAAAAGATAGACGATCCACTTCCAGACATCATAACATACTTGAAACCCTTCACCATCCTCAATTCATCCTTAAGAGTTCGCAGCTCAGGTGCACAAATAAATGCGGGCAACTCTAAATCATTCACGTAACAATCATCCCCGGCATTCAGAGCTCCGTGAGATAAAAAACGAGCTAGTAATAATTCAGGATCCATGGTACTTAGTTTATCATATTGAAGCGCCTTGAATACTGAAGGTGTTGACAAACCGATGGAAGGTTTAACAATATATAATTTCGTTCCATCTTTCATGGATGGGACTGGACGCATAATTTCTCCTCTCCCAGTGCAATAGGCAGTTCCCTGGGAAAGAAAGAAGGTAATATCGGACCCTAATGCCGCTGACCATCCTACAAGCTGCATTTGGAAATTTCAGACGTAATACGTTGAAGAATATTTCTATATTAATTCAATAAAAGAAAGAAAACGAATTTATCTACTGTACCTGTTCTAAAGTTGCAGGACTCCCCAAGAGTACATTTGTTCCCCACATGGCAGCGGCAGCGTTGCCACTTCCACCCCCCAAACCCGCTTGTGCAGGAACTTGCTTCACTAAATTGGCTCGAAAGAAAGTATCCGTACGTCCGGTCTTCGTCTTGACAAGTTCAATAGCTCGTAATACTAAATTGGTCTTATCAACGGGTACACCAACCATATTGCATTCCATTGAGTCCTCGGCGGCATTCGGGTCCATCTTCAAGTGGAGCGTGTCTCCAAAAGCTACTGTTTGGAAGAGAGAAGCTAGATCATGATAACCATCTGGTCGTTTACGAAGTACTCGGAGGAAAAGATTGATTTTGCAGGGAGAGAACAGTGTCAAAGAATTGTGTGATGGTGTGTTTGAAGCAGGTGATGATGCCAGTGACAAAAGGGTTGGTTTGGTTTGTCTTAGAAAATGTGCATTCTGCGAGATGTAAGCAACGGCTCCCTTATGATAAAATGCCGTGATAAGAAAGACAACACGCAAAAGAGGCCCCCACATATTTATTTGTTCGTAGCATGAATTATTTATCTATAAGAGCTGTCTCACTGGTTTTCGCATGTCAAAGTATGTAAATGAAAGTGAGAGGTGAGAGTGATGAATTGATTATGGATGGATTTGCACACGTTAGTACGTACGCAGTATTATAACTGTACTCTATGTATAGGAAGTTGGTCGATCAGCAGCCAGAAATATGTCATCGGACAATAAACAACAAACAACGAACGTCTTCTTCCGTCGTGTGCATCGAAAAGTATCGAGAGTCGAGAACGCTTTTCGAATTCATTCTGCCTATTATAACAGCTGGTAGCACTTGTAGCCCATACTTTTATCTCAATACAGATAATGCAAGATATTTAACAATAATGATACAGTGCACTACATACCTTTCCTCCACACTATCAATATCACACTCAGTTATAATATTTCACGATAGACGTTCCTCGACGCTTTTCGATTTCAATCCATTGATGAATCAATTATATTTTTTATGAATCTTTGCCATTTTCAAGAAAGCTTTCATGTTACAAACCCTAGGGTATAAAAACGACGACAAAACAGCGATAGCCAAAGCAGCTAGATATACCTAGTACATAAGTTCTGGGCACATCTATACAACAGATTATGTTCAACGTTTTTGGGGATTAGCTTGATTAATTCCGCTGTAGGCAATCGTTTAAAATCTTGCGTTTCTGTGATGCAAGTATCATAGGTTAAATATTCAAATTATCACGATTTCTTTGATGATCTTAGATATTCTAATTGTCATGATATCTTTGAGGAATATACAGTCGTTACAGTAATTTTCTGACATCTTATATACTCTAAGTGTTCAAATCTTTAACAGAAGAATACATGCTTTTATAGTGTTTTTAAACATTCTTAACCAGACAACGTTTTGTTACATTTGTTGTTTCTTGCTAAAGCATTTCCTCTTTTCTTTAAACGCATCGTCAGGTCGTATTCTAGAGACCTTAGACTTGACTTGATTTTCCTATGCATTTTTTGTGATGGGAATCCCTTCCACCTGTTTCTCCTATAACTTCCTCCTGTTCAGATATAGTCGAATGGCGGAAAATGTTTGTACAGGTATTTATAAGCGTTTATTTCGATGCTTATGTTTTGTACAGGTGTCGAATATTTTTTTGATTTAATCATCAACTATATCTGTATGATCAACCATCCCATAACTCGAACTAAATGTATTGTAAACACAAATAGTTGGAAACTGATGTTTTTACCAATTTATGAGGTTTACAGACTATTTGCTGTTTACAGCAGAATTCGATACTCTTCGGAAGAGGTCGAGTGACTGAATGAACGAAT
>Ga0169931_10003857_pt1 | contig 23591 bp, 18 predicted proteins | sample Kivu_15m_20L_FD_129675 | JGI IMG/M metagenome (GOLD analysis project Ga0169931, IMG submission 129675) | Freshwater microbial communities from Lake Kivu, Western Province, Rwanda to study Microbial Dark Matter (Phase II) - Kivu_15m_20L... | ecosystem: Environmental > Aquatic > Freshwater > Lake...
GAGCCCCGCTCGACCAGGGCCTGCCGCAGGCATTCATTCTGGGCCTTGAGCACAAAGACCTCTCCGGCCAGCGCCACGATCATGCCGATCAGACGCGAGCTGTCGATACCACTGCCGTAATCGAGTTGGCTCATTGCTTCGACGAGTTGCTCGCGCCTATCTTTTTTCATTCACGCCCCCCTGATTCGCATCCGAATCGAGCGTCTGCTGCAGTTCAATCAATCGCCGCGCGAAGTTCGGCCGCCTCATCACGCCGAATCGCCGTCGATTCATCCTCGATCATAGGCCAAACCCTCAGAGGCTCATAGGATCACTCGGCCGCGCGCGGTTCGAACAGCACCAGCATCGGACCTTCCTGCGACAGGCGGTCGACACGTGCCTGCACGGGAAGACCGATCGAGACCGCTCCTGGCGCGACCCCCACCAGCCGCGACATCAGGTGCGGTCCCTCGTCGGTCGCGACGATCGCGATCACGTAGGGAACGTCCGCCGAGAATGCTGGCGAGGGTGCGCGATGCACGATCGTGAAACTATGAACCTGCCCCCAGCCTGAGGCCGGTCGCCACGCAATCTCTGCACGCCCACAGTGGGGACAGCGGGGCTGAGGATGGAAGTGCCAGAGACCGCAGGCCTCGCAGCGCGGCAGTGTAAAGACACCCCGTTCGATGTGTGACCACCAGGGGGCAGTTTGTGCATCCGCAAGCAAAGAGGGGGAAAGAATCATCGGTACCCGCCTCCAATCAATCACTCAGCGGCCATGATCAGCGTGCAGTGGATGCCGATCACGCCGCCATTGCCATGCACCAGTGCAATTTGCGCATCAGGCACCTGGCGCCCGCCGCACTGCCCGCGCAGCTGCCTAACCGCTTCGATCACATGAAACATCCCGCCCGCGAGCCCGGGATGACAGGCCGAAAGCAGGCCCCCATGGGTGGTGACGGGCAGCTTGCCGGCCAGTCCAATCCGCCCGCCCTGCACGAACGCGCCGCCCTCGCCCTTGCCACAAAAACCCAGATCCTCGAGCTCGACGATCACGGTAATCGTGAAGCAGTCATAAAGCTGCGCGATATCAATTTCCGAAGGCCGCAGCCCCGCCATCGAAAAAGCGGTACGCCCCGAATCAACCGCGCCCGTTCGGGTGAGAGACTCGTAATGCCCAATGTAGGCATGCGAAAACCCGTAGCCCTGCCCAAGGAGCCGAACCGAGCGGTTGCGCGTGTCGCGAGCGCGATCGGCCCGCGTGACCACGATGGCGGCTGCACCATCGGAGACCAGCGCGCAGTCGAGCACGTGCAGGGGCGAAGTGATCATGCGAGAACCCAGTACATCGCTCACGGTGATCGGCGTTCTCTTTTGCGCAAGCGGATTGAGGGCGGCGTGCGCGCGCATCGTGACCGCTACTTCTGCAAGCTGCTCGGCCGTCGTACCGTACTCATGCATGTGCCGCTGGGCCACCAGGGCGTAGAGGGACGCAATCAGGGGGCCGAACGGGGCCTCGAATTGCGGGTGGGCCCATCCACCCTCAGCCATTTGCCGAACCGCATCGGCGCGCGCGCTGTAAGTGAGCAAGTTCTGCCCCGCCACGCAGAGCACGGTATCGCACTGCCCGGCCTCGATCGCCATCGCCGCCTGATGAATCATTGCAGTCCCTGAGGCACCCGCCACATCCAGCGTCGCAAGATAGCGAGGCGAACGGATACCCAGGCCCTCGGCGACGACCCCACAGGGCATCGCCCATTGGGCAGCTCGAATCGGCGTGGTGAGCAGCCCATCGATGTCGGACCAGTCAAGTCCCGCATCATCGAGCGCAGCCTGAGCGGCTACCTGCTGCAATTGCAGCGGGCTCAGATCGGGCACTTTGCCGAGTGCGCTTTCGCCCACCCCGACGATGCGTGCGTGCGACGGCCGCGCAGATGAACAGTCGTTCAGCGCAATCGAAGCGCTGTTCATTTGAGGAGACTTCTCGCAATCAGCATGCGCTGGATCTCCGAGGCGCCCTCTCCGATCCGGTAGTGGCGCACATCGCGATACATGCGTTCGACGACTGCGCCTCGGATGAGGCCCGCTCCGCCGTGAATCTGAACGGCGCGGTCGGACACCCGCCCGACCATCTCGGAAGCAAAGAGTTTGCACATGCTCGCCGCCGCCGAAGGGTCTTTGCCTGCCATCGCCTGGCGCAACGCCTCGTAGACCAATGCTCGCGCATGCGCGATCTCGGTCGCCGAATCCGCCAGCATCCACTGGATCGCCTGACGGTCGGCGAGCGGCTGGCCGAAACTACGCCGCTCCCTCGCGTAATCCACTGACAACTCGAGCAGTCGATCAGCCGTGCCGATGCAGGCACTCGCCACGCCGAGCCGACCATTGGTGAGCGAACTCATCGCCACCTTGAAGCCCGCACCCACCTCACCCAGCACAGCGTCATCGGGGACGAAGCAGTCGGTGAACACGAGTTCACCGAGCTTGATGGCATCCGATCCGATAGTCGTGTCGACACGCGTGACTTCAAAGCCCGGCGTCCCGCGATCGACCAGAAAGGCGGTGATGCCGCCACGAGCCCGCTTCTGCGGATCGGTGAGGGCAATCACCATCACGACGGTGGCAACATGCCCGCCACTGATGTAGTGCTTGCGGCCGTTCAGCACCCAGCCGCCCGCGACCTTGTGCGCGCGCGTCTCGATGGCCGCGCCGTCCGATCCCGCGCCAGGCTCGGTGAGCGCAAAGGCCGCACGGGCCCCGCCCGTTACAAAATGCGGCAGGTAACGTGCCTGCTGAACATCGCTTCCGAAGCGCACGATCGCAAGCGGAGTGAGCCCGCTCGTATAGTCGAGCAGGATCGTGAAGACCCGATGCGAACGGCTGAATTCTTCCCAGGCAAGGCAGTAGCTGTCGATACCCTGCTCGGCGCCGCCATACGCCTGTGGGAGCCGCATGCCCAGATAGCCATGCCCCCTGAGCAGCGCCCAGGCCGTATCGGGAATCTGCCCGCTCGCGTCGATCTCGCGCGCGATCGGCTCAAGCTTTTCCCGGGAAAAACGACGCAGAACCGGTCGTAGCTCGGCCATGTCCGAATTGATCTCGAGTTCCATCAAGCCGCCCCCTATGAATGAGCCCTACGTTCTGAATCGGCAGGCACCACCAGCGCATCGACCACCCGGACGCCCTCGCCTCGCGGCAAGACGCAAAGCGGGTTGATATCGAGCTCGGCCAAGGCTGTGCCGGCATCGACTGCAAGCCATGAAAGTCTCGAGATAGCCTCGGCTGCAGCCTCGATGTCGAGCACCGGACGGCCACGCGCGCCGGCAAGGAGTGGAAAGCTGCGCAAGCTCCGAAGCATCCAACTCGCCCGATCCACCGACACCGGGGCCAGCGCTAAGACCACATCGCGAAGCACCTCGACGTGAATGCCGCCCAGCCCCACCGTGATGACCGTGCCGAAGACCGGATCGCGACTCGCCCCGATCAGCAATTCCTCCCCGCCAACGACCATCTCCTGGACCAGCATGCCCGAAATACGCGCATCGGGACGAAATCGTTGGGCGGCCGCCATGATCTCTTCCCAGGCCTGCCTGATCGCCACCTCACCGCTCAATCCCAACCGAATGACGCCCGCTTCGGTCTTGTGCACGATATCCGGTGAAACGAGCTTGAGCGCAACCGGCCGTCCGACCGCCTGTGCGGCGGCGACCGCCTCAGAGGCGCTCGCCACCAGATATTCTTGCGCAAGCGGAAGGCCATACGTGGCGACGATACGCTTTGACCGGTATTCGTCGAAGACGGACGCTCCAGTGAGCGACCCCAGGATAGCTTCAGGCGGCTCGAGCCCAACGGGCCGGCAGGGCGCAGGCTCGGCGCGGCGAAGAAGACCCTCATGCCAGCGCGCGGCCACATCGAGCGCCTTGATCGCAGGCAGCACATCCCGAAACACGACGTGGCCCTGCGCGATCAGTCGCGCCGGGGTAAGCGAGGGATCGTCCAGACAGCCCCCGCTCCAAAGGATGGTAAAGAGCTTTTCCGAACGCTCATCAAGCACCATCAGTGCCCGGATGTCTGCGGCCGGTGCAAAGGTGATCACCGGCATCACGACCTCGACGGCCGGATCATCGTGGAGCGCCTCACACACGTCGGCAAACACGTTGTCACGCGCAACGGAAGCAGCAGTGAGATCGGTCGGGTTGGCGGCCGCCACGAAGCCGGGCAACAGTTCGGCCAGCGCCGCCTTGGTTTGCGCCGACAGGTCCGGAAAGCTCATGCCCCGGACGCCGCCCAGGTCCGCAATCATCGCGAGATTGCCGCCCGAGAGCGACGTGGCGCTGAGCGCCCGCCCTTTGGGCCGGCGCGGTGAGCGCAACACCATCGCCGCCTCGTAGAGCTCGTTGCAGTCATCCACGCGAATGATGCCCAGTTCATCGAGCGCGGCATTCACCACCTGATCGGCACCGGTCACCGCCCCGGTATGCGAGGCGGCCATGCGGCGTCCGGCCTCAGATCGACCGACCTTGACCATCACAATGGGTTTGCCAAGCTCGGCGGCACGCGCAGCAAGCGCAGCCAGGCGATCGCCACTGCCCAGTTGCTCGGCCACGGCGAGTACAACGCGGGTACCTGGGTCTTCGACCATGAAGGCCATGTAATCGATAAGGTCCAGATCGGCGTCGTTGCCGCAACTGATCTGGTAGCGGATCCCCAGACCGAGCTCCTGCGCACGCCACATGACGTTGACCTGGCCAGCACCACCCGAATTGCTGACGACCCCTATGTCGCCGGCTGCGCGCCGGGGTCCGCGGATCGTTGCGGTCGAGGTCATGGCGACCCGGTCGACGAAATTGATGAGGCCATTGCAATTGGGGCCGACAAAGCGGATGCCATGCTCGCGCGCCACCTCCAAGATACGGCGCTGCAGCGCGCGCCCCTCATCGGTCGCGGTCTCGGCAAAGCCAGCCGAGAACACCGTCGCAAACGGCACGCCGATCCGTCCACAGGCGATCAAGGCTTCGGGTACAGCCTTTGCAGGCAGAACGATCCCGACGTGGTCGGGTACCTCGGGCAGATCTTCGATCGCAGCAAAACAACGCACGCCAAACACGTGGCTGCGGCGCGGATTGATCGGATACAACTCGCCTGGAAAGCCAAAGTCGAGTAGCTCACGGATGCAACGACCACCAAATTTCCTTACATCCTCAGTCGCGCCAATGTAGGCAATCCGTCGCGGCGCAAACAAGCGCCTTAGATCAGGAAACGGACTCATCGGCGATAAGAGGAGAAGTGCCCGCCCCGCATGACTTTGCCAGGCAGGGGGCGGCCGATGATCGCTTCGGCCTCACGGGCGACCTCGACGACACGATCAAGATCAACCCCGGTTTCGACCCCCATCTCGGCGCATAGATGGACCAGGTCTTCGGTGACGATGTTGCCTGCGGCATCCTTGAAGCCCCCGTAGGGACAGCCGCCGAGTCCACCGACTGCCGAGTCGAAATCATCCACCCCCATTTCCATTGCGGCGACGGCGTTGGCCAGACCCAGCCCGCGAGTATCGTGCAGGTGCAGGTTGATGCGATGCTCCGGCCAGCGCTCGCGCACCATGCCGACCAGGCGACGGATGGAATTGGGATTGGCCCAGCCCATGGTGTCCGACAGCTGAATGAGCTGGATCGGCAGCGCATGCGCCTGCCCGATCGCGAGCAAGCGGGCGATCAGGTCAACCACACGACCCAGATCGACGTCACCCTCGTAATTGCATCCGAAGGCCGCCATCACACCGATCTCGGTGATCGGCACATTCCACTCGCGCGCGGCCTCGATCCGGTCCTGGGCCTCGGCGATCGTCTCGTCGATGCTGCGGTTGGTGTTTTTGCGCGAGAAGGTTTCGCTGGCGGTGACACCCAACTTTCCGAGCACCGTGAGCTTGCCCGTCTTCAGCGCGCGCACCATGCCCTGCCTGTTGAGGTAGATGCCGGTGTAGGCGGTGCCGGGCCGCACGCGAATGCCGGCCACCACCTGTTCAGCATCGGCCATCTGAGGCACCCATTTCGGACTGACGAAGGACGTCACCTCGATCTCGGGAAACCCGCACTCGGAGAGCAGGTCCACGAGCCGAATCTTGTCGGCGGTCGCAATCGGGTTTTTCTCGATCTGCATGCCCTCGCGCGGGCCCACCTCGTGAATGTCGATCCGCTTGGGCAGACTCATCTGATCAGGGCTCCAGGCTGTGCGCCACGCCATCGCGGCATGACGGGGTGACTCGCTTTTTCGCGGGCGCAGTATAGGACCGGCGCTCGGTGCGATGCAACCGGCGCGTGCGGCTTCAGATTCGGAACACCGGCCGCCAGCCCGAGCCGTCCCGATCGGCCGCAACGATGTCGCCCATGGCTGTCCAGACACCCAAAGAGGCACTGATCACCACCTGGTGAGTGACGAGCATCCAGGCCTGCGGGCCTCCAAACGAGGAGAGCCCTTCCATGAGGCTGCGCATTTGAGCGGGCCGCTGGCTGGGGTCGGCAAAGAAGGAATCGAGCGCCGGCCACGGTTCGACCCGACCGAAGGCGAGTTGAGCCGTGTCGAGACAACGACACCACCGGCTGCTTCGCACCGCAGAGAACTCGACCCCGGCGGCGTGCAGGCGTTCGCCCGTCTGACGGGCCCTGATACGGCCCTCAGCCGAGAGATTGCGCTGCGTCCCGCATTGGTCAAGCCTGAACCCAGGGGGGTCCCCCACACCAGGTTCGGTCTGTTCATGGCGCATCATCAGGATCATCGGCCGCCGCGAGAGCTCCTGGGCCGCAGCCGACGCATCAAGTCTCGGCAAGTCGGCAGATGCCCAGACCGACCGGGCCGGCGCGAGCCCCCAGGTCGCCGCGAGCCCAGCCGCAGAAAGAACGGTTCGACGCGCGCGGTCCATCATGTCCAGTCCCTCAACCGCTCGATGTCGCGCCGTGAACGCTTGGTGGGCCGTCCGCCCTCGATCGCATGCGCGGGTTCGGGTGCGAGTCGCCTCGCCTCGGCGCGCGCCGCGCGGTCCGCGATCGACTGCTCGGTCTCCTGATAAAGCGCCTGCGCCTGCGGCGCGGGGCCGCGCTGGGTGGCAAGCCCCATCACGACGATCTCACGTTTAAGCTCACCGATCTCGATCTCGAGGCGATCACCGACGTGTGCGGCGCGCGCCACCTTCACCCGGGCGCCGTCGATCTTGACGCGACCCTGCTCGATGGCGAGTTGCGCCAATCCGCGCGTCTTGAAAAAGCGCGCCGCCCAAAGCCATTTGTCGATTCGTACAGGATCCATCTAAACGCTGCCGCAAATGAAATAAAATGTAACCGGAAATCGGCAATCAAACCGCAAATCCATCAAGCTCCCCCGCTCGTCCACGCACAGGCGAATTGACCCGGCGACAGACGTGTGACAACCCCCAAAAAAGACGGACGCGCCGATGCCGGTACCCCTGAAAGAGCGCTATTTCGAAGACTACACCGCGGGTGAGCGCCACGAACTCGGCGCGCATCCGGTCACCGAGTCGGACATCGTCAGCTACGCGCGCCGATTCGACGCCCAGCCTTTTCACCTTGATCCGCTTGCAGCACGGCAGTCAATCTATGGCGGACTGATCGCAAGCGGCTGGCACACCGGCAGCATCATGATGAAACTGCTCGCCGAGCACTTCATTTCCCCATACTCGAGCATGGGTTCGCCGGGGGTGGACGAGGTGCGCTGGCCCAAGCCGGTGCGGCCCGGGGATGTGCTGCGCCTGCGGGTCACGGTGATCGACAAGCGACGCTCGGTGAGCAAACCCGACCGCGGACTGCTCAGACTCAGGCAGGAATGCGTGAATCAGCGCGGCGAAGTGGTCATGAGCCTTACGGCCATGATGTTCTGCCGCTGCCGCAGCGCCCCCGCAAGACCAGAAGCCTGAAAGCGCCCCGGACGCCGACCCCTGCCACGCTCAAGCGTCGGAGCTCGCCTCACTCAGGCTTCATGCCTGCCTTGCGAGCCACCTCACCCCAGCGACGATAGTTGTCTTCGACAAGCGTCTGCCCTTCAGTGGGCGTGGTGTTGCTCGCGGGTGTAAGCCACGAAGCCGGTATCAGCACGGCCAGCCCCGAGCCGTCAATCGTGCTTACCCAGGGGCGGCCGCGACAGCCCCTCGATCGGCTGCTCGACCCAGCGATACATGAGCCAGGAAAGCGGTATCGCGGCGAGCCACGCGATCGCCGCAGCGACCAGCGCGGCCTGCAGATCGCCCTCGAACCAACGCTGATAGAGCGCATTCACCAGGATCGCGAAGGGAAAGTGGATCAGGAACAGCGAATAGGCGCTGCGGCCCAAGCGCCCCACCACCCACCCAACCGGCCGGCCGAAGCGGTGCCTGAGCAGCGCCCGGTCGAAGCGTGCTCCGGCACCGGCTGAGAGCCACAGGATGAGGCACGCGGCGACAAAGGCCACCGCCGGCCGAATGGCCGGCTCGATCAGCCAGCCCATGGCCGCGACCGCGAGGATCGCCCCCGCAACCCGCCGCTCGAAGCGCCGCAGTGAAGCCTCGTCTGCGGTCTGCACCCCATCCGATCGGCTCAAACGCTCCACCGCCAGGCCCAGCGCAAACGAGCCAAAAAAATAGAAGGGCGTAATGTCCCAGCTGGGGTTTCGATTGAAAACGAGCAGGGCCATCGCAGCCAGCCCAAACACCCCGACCCACCAGGTTCGCCACAGCCGGGCACCCTCTGTTCGCCAGCAGGCGCATAGCCAAAGGCTTGTCATCACCAGCACATGAAGCTGGAAGTCAATGCTCACATACCAGGCGCCCGCGCTCAGGGCCTCGACACCCAGGTAGTCATAGAGGCCGGTCAGGTGAGCCAAAACGCTCTTCAGGTCGGGCGGCTGCGTCACCCAGTCCGCCGAACCGATCCAGACCCGCGCGGGCCAGGAGGCCGCGACCGCCATAGCCATAGCCAGCAAAAACGGCACGAAAAGCCGGATGTAGCGTCGTGTGATGCTCCGCATGAGCACATGCACCTGCGCGGACGGTGAAGGCGGCAGGCCCCTCGCGACGAGATACCCGCTCATCACCAGAAACACCTGCACGGCAATCCGCGCGTAATCGGCCAGCCAATCGATCACACCGGGCCAGTCCCGACCAATGCGCTCGGCAATCGGCCCATAGAAAGCCAGATGGTGCAGCACGATCATCTGGGCAGCCAGGGCGCGAATCAGGTCGAGCCAGACCGCGCGCTGGGCAGGCTGACTCATGTGGGATGAAGCCTGCCGTTGAAGACCGTATCCGCGTCAGCGCGGCAGATCCGAGGATCCCGTCAGGTACTCATCGACCGCACGAGCACATTGACGGCCCTCGCGGATCGCCCAGACGACCAGGGACTGCCCCCGACGCATGTCACCTGCAGCAAAGACGCGCGGCACATTGGTCGTATAGCAGCCCTCGCCATCGGTCGTGGCTCGGGCATTGCCACGCCCGTCCCGGTCGACGCCGAAGGACTCGAGCACCGAGCCAACGGGCGACACGAAACCCATTGCAAACAGTACGAGATCGGCAGGCACTTCAAACTCAGAGCCCGGCACTTCGCTCATTTTCATCCCGCCACTCGCCGGATCTTTCTGCCACTCAACGCGCGCCGCCAGCACCGCGCGGACACGACCCTCGCCATCGTCCAGAAAGGCCTTGGTCGTCACCGCCCAGTCGCGCTCGCAACCTTCCTCATGCGAAGACGAGGTGCGCATCTTGTAGGGCCAGAGCGGCCAGGTGAGCGCGCGATCCTCAATCTCGGGCGGCTGCGGCATCAGCTCGAACTGCGTGACCGACAGCGCACCCTGCCGGTTGCTGGTGCCCACACAGTCAGAACCCGTGTCGCCTCCGCCGATCACCACCACGCGCTTGCCGGTGGCGAGGATCTGCTCGGCGAGCGAATCACCCGCGACCACCTTGTTCTGCAGCGGCAGGAAATCCATCGCGAAGTGCACACCCGAAAGGCTGCGACCCGGCACCGGGAGATCGCGTGGTTGCTCGGCCCCCCCCGAGAGCACGACAGCATCGAACTCGGCAAGCAGATCGTCCGGGGTCGCAGTCTGGCTCGACCAGTTGGTCACCGGCTCGGTAAAGGCTGCGCCGCTCACGAGCACACCGGTGCGAAACTCGACCCCCTCGGCCGCCATCTGCTCGACCCGGCGATCGATGTGGGATTTTTCAAGCTTGAAGTCAGGGATGCCGTAGCGCAGGAGCCCACCGATCCGGTCATTTTTCTCGAAGACGGTCACGCTGTGGCCGGCCCGCGCGAGCTGCTGAGCACAGGCGAGCCCGGCCGGCCCCGAGCCCACGACGGCGACGCGTTTGCCGGTGCGCGTGGCGGGCGGCTGGGGCTCGACGTACCCCATCGCCCAGGCCTTGTCGATGATTGCGTGCTCGATTGACTTGATGCCGACCGGATCGTTGTTGATGTTGAGCGTGCAGGCCGCCTCACACGGGGCGGGGCAGACTCGGCCGGTGAACTCGGGAAAATTATTGGTCGAATGGAGCGTATCGATCGCCTCGCGCCAGCGACCGTTGTAGACCAGATCATTCCAATCCGGAATGATGTTGTTGACCGGGCAGCCCGACTGGCAAAAGGGAATGCCGCAGTCCATGCAGCGCGCACCCTGCCGGGACGCTTCCTCATCGCTCAGATGGATCACAAATTCACGATAGTGATGCACCCGCTCGGCAGTATCCTCGACGGCTTCCTGCAGACGCTCGAATTCAAGAAATCCGGTTACCTTGCCCATCTGATGACACCCATTGGAAAAAGTGATGCTGGATCAAACCTGGCCCGCGAAGCACTTCAAACGCAAGCCGATCAGGCCGACGTGCGGGCGGGCTGAACCGCCTTCGCACTCACCTTGGACGACAGCGCGCGGCGATACTCATGCGGGAAGACCTTGACGAAGCGCCCCCGGGCACGTTCCCAGTCATCGAGCACGGTCCGAGCCGTCTCGCTGCCTGTCAGTCGGAAGTGCTTTTCGATCAGCCCCTTGAGGATGATCTCGTCACACTCACCGAGGTGCCAGGTCGCGGGCTCGGTCTGCTCGAGTTGCTCGGCTGTGCTCATTACGCGCTCGAGACCGACCATGGCCAGGTTGCAGTGCTGCTCGAAGCGCCGATCGGGGTCGTACACGTAGGCCACGCCACCCGACATGCCCGCGGCGAAATTGCGTCCGGTCGCGCCCAGCACGACCACGGTGCCGCCCGTCATGTACTCGCAGCCGTGATCGCCCGTGCCCTCGACCACCGTCGTGGCACCTGAATTGCGCACGGCAAAGCGCTCGCCGGCGACCCCACTGAAAAAGGCTTCGCCCTCGATCGCGCCATAAAGAACGGTGTTGCCGACAATGATGTTTTCGTCCGAACGCCCACGAAAGTCGTTAGTCGCGCGAACGATCAACCGGCCCCCGGACAGACCCTTGCCAACATAGTCATTGGCCTCACCCACCAGATCGAGTGTGACACCCCGGGCAAGGAACGCCCCGAAGCTCTGACCCGCCGTACCGTTGAGCTGGACATGGATGGTGTCATCCGGCAGGCCCTCATGGCCACGACGGCGCGCGATGGCACCCGACAACATGGTGCCGACCGTGCGGTTGACGTTGCGAACCGGCAAGATGAAGGAAACCTTTTCGCCACGTTCCAGCGCGGGCCGTGCGAGCTCGATCAATCGCTGATCGAGCGCATGCTCGAGTCCATGGTCTTGCACGGCGATCTGGCGGCGTGGCACCTCGGCCGGCACCTGCGGCTGATGAAAGATGCGCGAAAAATCGAGTCCACGAGCCTTCCAGTGACCAATGCCCTTCTTCATGTCGAGCAAATCGGCACGCCCGATCAGTTCGTCGAAACGCCGCACGCCCAGTCTGGCCATCAGCTGTCGCACTTCTTCGGCCACAAAGAAGAAATAGTTGACCACATGCTCGGGCTTGCCCTGGAAGCGCTTGCGCAGCACGGGATCCTGGGTGGCCACGCCGACCGGGCAGGTGTTCAGGTGACACTTGCGCATCATGATGCAGCCTTCGACCACGAGCGGCGCAGTCGCAAAGCCAAACTCGTCGGCGCCCAATAGCGCCCCAATCACCACATCGCGTCCGGTCTTCATCTGGCCATCAGCCTGCACGCGAATCCGCCCGCGCAGCCCGTTGAGCACCAGCGTCTGCTGGGTCTCGGCCAAGCCCAGCTCCCAAGGCGTGCCGGCATGCTTGATCGATGACAACGGCGAGGCGCCGGTGCCGCCATCGTGGCCGGCAATCACGACGTGGTCGGCCTTGGCCTTCGCCACACCCGCTGCCACGGTCCCGACGCCCACTTCAGAGACGAGCTTCACCGAGATGGAGGCGCTCGCGTTGGCATTCTTGAGATCGTGGATCAGCTGCGCGAGGTCCTCGATCGAGTAGATGTCGTGATGCGGCGGCGGAGAGATCAGCCCAACGCCCGGCACCGAATACCGGAGTTTTCCGATGTAGTCGGTGACCTTGTGGCCCGGCAACTGCCCGCCCTCGCCGGGTTTTGCGCCCTGCGCCATCTTGATCTGAATCTGATCGGCGCTCGACAGATATTCGGCGGTGACACCAAAGCGACCCGAGGCGACCTGCTTGATGCGCGAACGCAGGGAATCGCCTTCACGCAGTGCGATATCGGACTCGATCCGATCCGCACCGATAATCGAGGCGACGGTCTGACCGGCCTTCACGACCGGACGGCCCGCCCGCATTTCAGCGCGATAACGCATCTCGTCCTCGCCACCCTCGCCGGTATTGGACTTGCCGCCAATCCGGTTCATCGCGATCGCAAGCGTCGTATGCGCCTCGGTCGAGATCGAACCCAGCGACATCGCGCCCGTGGCAAAACGCTTGACGATCTCGGCTGCCGGCTCGACCTCGTCGATCGGCACCGGTGAGACGGCCTCGAAGCGGAATTCGAACAGTCCCCTGAGCGTCATGTGACGTACAGCCTGGTCGTTGATCAGCCGGGCATAGTCCTGGTAGGTGGAAAAACTGCCGGAGCGAGTCGCGTGCTGGAGCTTGGCGATCGAATCGGGCGTCCACATGTGGTGCTCGCCACGGATGCGGTAGGCGTACTCGCCGCCCGCATCGAGCGCCTGCGCAAGGATCGGATCGGCACCGAAGGCCGCCCGATGCACGCGCAGCGCCTCTTCGGCGATCTCGAAAACGCCGATACCGCCCACGTTGCTGGGTGTTCCGGCGAAATAGCGTTCGATGACCTCGTTCGACAGACCGATCGCCTCGAAAATCTGGGCGCCGCAGTAGCTCATGTAGGTGGAGATGCCCATCTTGGACATCACCTTCATCAGACCCTTGCCCACCGCCTTGATGAAATAGCCGATGGCCTTGTCTGCAGACAGCCCGCCGCCCAGCGTGGGCGCAAGCGACGCAAGCGTCTCGAGTGCAACGTTGGGATGGATGGCCTCGGCGCCATAACCCGCCAGCAAGGCGAAATGATGGACCTCGCGGGCCGAGCCGGTCTCAACGACCAGACCGGTCGAGGTTCGCAAGCCCCGATTGATCAGGTGCTGGTGCACCGCGCTGGTGGCAAGTAGCGCCGGCATCGCAACCTGCTGGGCTGACACCTTACGGTCCGAGACGATCAGGATGTTGTAGCCCGAACGCACGGCGTCCTCGGCCTCGGCCGCAATCGAGGCCAGTCGGGCCTCGACGCCCTCCGCTCCCCATCCGACCGGATAGCAGACGTCGATCTCGTACGAGCGAAACTTGTTGCCGGTGAAACGTTCGATATGACGGATCCGCGCCATCGCTTCGAAATCGAGGATGGGTTGGGACAGCTCCAGACGGATAGGGGGATTGATGTTGTTGAGGTCGAGCAGATTCGGACGCGGCCCGACAAAAGACACAAGCGACATCACCATCTGCTCACGGATCGGGTCGATGGGCGGATTGGTGACCTGGGCAAACAGCTGCTTGAAATAGTTGTAGAGCGGCTTGTCGCGCGACGACAGGACCGCAAGCGGCGAGTCGTTGCCCATCGAGCCCACCGCCTCTTCGCCTGAGACGGCCATCGGCGTCATCAGGAACTTGAGATCCTCCTGGGTGTAGCCGAAGGCCTGCTGCCGATCGAGGAGCGGCGCAGCCGGCGCGAGCGCCTTGCGGTCGGCCTCGAGCGCCTGCGCAGAGACCTCAAGCGCCTCGAGCCGGATGCGGATCGCCTCGATCCACTCACGATAAGGCTTCGAATTGGCGAGCTGCGCCTTCAACTCGGCGTCGTCGATGATCCGACCCTGCTCAAGGTCGATCAGGAACATCTTGCCGGGCTGGAGTCGCCACTTTTTGATGATCCGGCTCTCGGGAATCGGCAACACACCGGCTTCCGAGCCCATGATCACCATGTCGTCATCGGTGATGCAGTAACGCGCCGGCCGCAAGCCATTGCGATCAAGCGTGGCACCGATCTGGCGACCATCCGTGAACGCGATCGCGGCCGGCCCATCCCAGGGCTCCATCATCGCCGCATGGAACTCATAAAAGGCGCGACGCTTGGGATCCATCAGCGTGTGCTGTTCCCACGCTTCGGGAATCATCATCATCATGGCCTGGGCGATTGGGTAGCCCGCCATCACCAGCAACTCGAGACAGTTGTCAAAAGTGGCCGTGTCAGACTGACCGGCATAGACGATCGGGTAAAGCTTCGCAAGGTCTTCTCCCAACACGGCAGAACGCATCACGCCTTCACGCGCGCGCAGCCAGTTGTAGTTGCCCTTGACGGTGTTGATCTCGCCGTTGTGCGCGACCATCCGATACGGATGCGCAAGCGGCCACTCAGGGAAGGTGTTGGTCGAGAAGCGTTGATGCACCAGCGCAAACGCAGACACCACACGCGGATCGCGCAGATCGCTGTAGTACTGAACGACCTGATTGCACAGCAGCAGCCCCTTGTACACGATGGTGCGCGCCGACATCGAAGGCACGAAGTACTCATGGCCATGTTTAAGACGCAGACTCTGGATGGCATGACTGGCCGTCTTCCTGATCACATAGAGCTTGCGCTCGAGCGCATCGGTGACCATCACGTCAGGTCCGCGGCCAATGACTACCTGGCGGATCACCGGTTCCTTCGCACGCACGGTGGGCGACATCGGCATGTCGCGATCGACCGGCACGTCCCGCCAACCCAGCAGGATCTGCCCCTCGGCACGGATCGCACGCTCCATCTCCTGCTCGCAGGCAAGCCTCGAAGCATGCTCCTTGGGCAGGAACACCATCCCGACGCCGTACTCACCCGCAGGCGGCAATTTAAGGCCGCGAGCGCCCATCTCTTCCCTGAAAAACTGATCCGGAATCTGGATCAGCATGCCCGCACCATCCCCCATCAGGGAATCGGCACCCACGGCGCCCCGATGATCGAGGTTGCAGAGGATCTGCGAGCCCTGCTCGATGATGCGATGGCTCTTCTTGCCCTTGATGTGAGCGACGAACCCGACGCCGCATGCGTCATGCTCGTGGGCAGGGTCATAGAGGCCCGCGCGCGCGGCAGGGGGAGCGGGCACGGCCCATCGGACCGCCCCATCGTGGGATGCATTCGAAACGCTCATCAGGGTCTCCGCAATCTCGCACACGCATTGCACTGACACGCAAGCGAGCCCTCCGAGGCGATGCGCCCGAGCGCGCACCCGACCGGGCCACCGCAAGTCAACCGGAAAACATGCCTTTGACCCGGAAAACCGCCCGATGCAGACGGTCGACCGAGGAATCACCGCAGCACTCGACCCACCGAACTCCGGGCAATCAGATTCCCGTCTGTCCCCACCCGGCGGGACCGAATCAGAAACGACTTCGATCAACCGAGACCGGAACCGGAACCGGAGCCGGAACCGGACAGACAATGCCCATCGTGCATCGCAGCAACAACCGAGTTATTTGCACGCGAACTTTGCAGTATATCGCGCTCGCTGCACTGCACGAGCAGAACACAGCATCGCACTCAGGAAATGCCGAATGGACCGCCGGAACAGGCTCTGAGCGTCGCCTCGAGCGTCTCGTCGGGCACCTGCCTTAGAACGGCACGGCCCGGCGAATCGAGCAGAATGAACCGTGGTCTGCCCTGGTCGGCCTTCTTGTCGGTGCTCATCCACTGCAGGTACTGCTCGGGCGCCCAGTCTGGTCCCCGAACGGGCAGGCCCGCTGCTGCAATCAAGCCGATCAGACGATCGACAAAGCCCCGCTCGATCATGCCCAGCCGATGCGAGAGATCGGCCGCCATCACCATCCCGCAACCCACGGCCTCCCCGTGCAGCCAGCGGCCATAACCGGCACCGGCCTCGATCGCATGCCCGAAGGTATGACCAAAATTGAGAATTGCGCGCACATCGCTTTCACGCTCATCGGCCGCCACCACTTGCGCCTTGATCTCGCAGGAACGCCGCACTGCGCGCGCGAGCGCAGTCGGCTCGCAAGCCCGCAGCGCCGACATGTCACGTTCGAGCGAATCAAGGTAGTCGAGATCGGCTATCGCGCCATGCTTGATCATTTCGGCAAGCCCCGCCGAGATCTCCCTGGGCGGCAAGGTGGCGAGCGTGTCGGTATCGGCCAGCACCAGCCGTGGCTGGTGAAAGGCGCCGACCATATTCTTGCCCAGACTGTGATTGATCGCGGTCTTGCCGCCGACCGACGAATCGACCTGGGCAAGCAGCGTGGTCGGCACCTGCACGAAATCGATTCCCCGCTGATAGATCGCAGCGGCAAAGCCTGCGACATCGCCCACCACGCCTCCACCGAAGGCCACGATCAGCGAGCGTCGGTCAAACCGCGACTCGAGCAGCGCCTCGAAGATCCGGTCAAGCGACATCCAATCCTTGTGATCCTCCCCCTCGGGCAGGCGAATCTCGATACACTGCGCGGCAGACGAAAGCGCTAGACCGAGGCGCGCGCCGTGCAGGGCAGCCACCCGATCGTTGGTGACAACCGCCACCTGCCGGCCCTTGACCAGGGACTCGAGCATGGGGTGCCCCGAGGAAAGGCCCGGGCCGATCAGGATCGGATAACTGCGGTCGCCAAGCGCGACCTCGATTGGTTCAGGCTTCAAGTGGACTCCGATTGATCAGGCTGGGCCGTATGCGGCTCGTCCGGGCCGCATGCCGATGGGTGAAATCGCAGATCGGCTGGAAGATCGGCCAGGATTTGCGCCACGGTGCGGCTGACCGGCTGGCGCCCCGTGACAACCGTCTGATGCGCGACCTCGCGGTACCAGGGTTCACGCTGCGTCAGCAAGGCCTCGATCCGCCCCCGGGGGTCGGACGTCGCAAGGAGCGGCCGGCTCTGATCGCGACGCAGGCGCTGCCACAGGTCGGCCGCGCTCGCCTCAAGGAAGACCACATGAGCGCGCTCTCGCATCAGACGCCGGCTCTGCGGATCGATCACCGCGCCGCCGCCGGTTGCGAGCACGATCGAAGCCGGCTGGACGAGCTCGGCGATGAGTGCCGCCTCCCGCCTTCGAAATCCGGGCTCGCCCTCGAGCTCGAAGATCGTTGCGATGGGTACCCCGCACCGCCGCTCGAGTTCCACATCGGCATCCACGAACGGACGGCCGAGCGCTGCCGCGAGCTTGCGCCCGACGGTCGACTTTCCACAGCCCATCATCCCAATGAGTATCAGATTGCGCACCGGCCGGATTAAAGCAGAAAAGCCGCCCGTATAATGAAACGCCCCCAATCCGAATTCTCCGCTTCGTGCGCCCCGTGCATGGCCGGCTCCCCGAAATCCCGAGACGCTCCCCCCGATAGCCGCCGCAGGCGCTGGCGCAAGGTCGTCGTGACGCTGCTTGCGTTGCCGCCCTTGATGGTGGCGATCGGCCTTGCCCTGGCGGCGCTTGCGACCCTGTTGATCAATGACCGCCTGCCGCCACTCGATGCACTGATCGAGTACAAGCCCAGAATCCCGCTGCGCGTGCTGACCGCCGATGGCGTGCTGATCGGCGAATATGGCGAGGAGCGTCGCACCTTCGTGCCGATCGCAGAGGTCCCTGATCTGCTCAAGCACGCCATCGTCGCCGCGGAGGATTCGCGGTTCTTCGATCACGTCGGGATCGATCTGGTGGGCGTTGCGCGCGCTGCGCTCGTCAACCTCGCTTCGGGGGGCACCGAGCAGGGCGCATCCACCATCACCATGCAACTCGCGCGCGAGTTCTTCCTCTCCCCCGAACGCACGTATACGAGAAAACTGGTCGAGATCCTGATTGCGCTCCGGATCGAGGACACGCTTTCGAAAGAGCAGATCCTTGAGCTTTACATCAATCAGATCTTTCTCGGCAAGCGCGCCTACGGATTTGCCGCCGCCGCTCAGACCTATTTTGGCAAACCCCTCGCCGCGGTCTCGGCCGCCGAGGCGGCGATGCTCGCCGGGCTACCCAAGGCGCCCTCGCGTTTCAACCCCTTCGTCAACCCGCGACGCGCGACCGAGCGGCAGCGCTACATTCTCAGACGCATGAGGGAGATCGGCTTTCTGTCCGAGTCCGACTACCAGGTCGCACTCAATGAGCCGCTCAAGCTTGCCAGCCAACGCGCGGAAAGGTTCACGCTCGCGCCCTACGTGGCAGAGGCCGCGCGTCAGGCTGCCTGGGAGATCTTCAGACAGGACACCTACAGCGCCGGGATCGTGGTGCATACGACGATCAACGCTGCCGAGCAGCGCGCGGCCAATGAGGCGCTGCGCAAGGGCGTACTCGAATACGACCGACGTTATGGCTACCGTGGGCCCGAGGCCTTCATCGAACTTTCCACGAACGCGCCGCGCGCACGTGAGCAGATCATGGACGCGATTGACGACGCGGAGGACGTCGAGGGGTTCAGTGCCGCAGTCGTGCTTCAGGCCTCGTCGGATCGGGTGCTCGTCTCAAACGGGGGCCCCAATCCGATCACGATTCGCGGCGAGGGGCTCCGATTTGCCTCGGCCTCGCTCGGCGAATCGGTGCCAGCGGCCCGTCGGCTGCGCCGGGGTGCGGTGATCCGAATCAGCGAGACCAAGCCTGGACAGTTTGCAATCACCCAACTGCCTGAAGTCGAGGCGGCACTGATCGCGGTCAGCCCCGAAGACGGCGCGGTCCGAGCCATGGTCGGCGGCTTTGACTATGGACGCAACAAATTCAACCGCGTCACCCAAGCCTGGCGCCAGCCCGGCTCGAGCTTCAAGCCCTTCATTTTTTCGGCCGCCTTCGACAAAAGCTTCATGACCGGGTCAGTTCTGAATGACGCTCCAGTCCGGATCGACCCCAAATTCACGGGCAATCAACTCTGGGAACCGCGCAACTACGACAACCGCTTCGACGGACCCATGAGCCTGCGCGAGGCGATGGCACGATCGAAGAACATGGTGTCGATCCGGCTGCTCGACGCGATCGGTCCGGACTTCGCACAACAGCACGTCGCTCGGTTTGGCTTCGATCGCGAGCGTCACCCAGCCTTTCTCACCATGGCGCTCGGTGCAGGTTCGACCACGCCCTGGCAGATGGCGGGGGCATACTCTGTGATTGCAAACGGCGGCTATCGGGTGGAGCCCTACCTCATCAGCCACATCACCGACGGCCAGGGTCGAACCCTGGCGCAAGCCCGGCCCATCCGCGCAGGCGACGAAACCCGCCGGGCGATCGACGCGCGCAATGCCTTCATGGTCGACAGCCTTCTCATGAGCGTGATCGAGAACGGGACCGGCGCGCGCGCCCAGGCCCTCAAGCGCAAGGACCTCGCGGGCAAGACGGGCACGACCAACGACGCTCATGACGCGTGGTTTGCCGGGTATCACCCCCGGGTGGCGGCCGTGGTCTGGGTCGGCTACGACCAGCCCCGTCGCCTGGGCGAGCGCGAAACAGGTGGCGGGCTGGCCCTGCCCATCTGGATGGAATACATGCAGCGCGCACTCCAGGGGGTGCCCGAGAGCCCCCGCCGCCCGCCGCCCGGACTCGAAGTCACCGACGGCGATTTTTACTATGTCGGGACAATCAAGCCGGGCGCATCGCCCCAGCCCGCCCCGAGCAGCCTGATTCGATAGACAGTCGGGAACAGCCCACCGGTCAGGGCGCCGACAACAGCACCGGCTGCCCGCCCTGCTCGCTCACCCACCTGGACAGACAGGCGTACAGCTCGCCTTCGCCTCGGGTACCTTGCCACCGACCCGCGTCCTCTCGGAAGTGATAGCCTCCGGATCGGGTTGCGACCCAGATCTCGCGCATCGGGCTCTGGATGTTCACAATGATCTTCGAGCCGTCATCAAATTCGATCTGCAAAACCACCCCCGATCGGCCGAGGTCGACATCAATGCCTGTTGCGTCGAGCGCGTCCTCGATTCGCGTGAGCGTTTGCTCGGCATGCGCCAGGAATGCCTGATCACCCATGGTAGACTGACCTCGATGAAGACCGGGAGACTTGTTCGACGGAGCGTGATTCTAGCCGCCCTCGCGGTGACCCTGCCGGGGCTGAGCGCATGCGGCACCAAGGGTCCGCTCACCCTGGTTCCTCCCCCTTCAACGAGACGTCGTACGCGCCAGCCGGCTGGCACAGACTCCGGACCGTCTCCGTCACCCACCACGACCCTGCCACGATGAGCCCCTTTGCCTACCACAATGGCCAGCTTCACGTTGAAGACGTGCCGCTCGAGCGCCTCGCCGCCGACTACGGCACACCGTGCTACGTTTACTCGAAGCGCGCGATTGTCGAGGCCTGGACCGAATTCAGCAGCGCCTGTACAGGTCAGCGCGTACTCGTATGCTATGCGCTCAAGGCCAACTCCAATCTCGCACTGATCGATCTGCTGGCCCGCAGGGGCGCGGGCTTTGACATCGTTTCAGCGGGCGAGTTGCGCCGCGTGATCGCGGCCGGGGGCGCCCCCTCACGCACGGTCTTCTCTGGCGTGGGCAAAAGCGTGGCCGAGATTCGCGAGGCGCTCTCTGCGGGCGTTCGCTGCTTCAACGTCGAGTCCGAAGCCGAGCTCGAACGATTGAACGAGCTGGCCGGTGCAGTGGGCGTTCGCGCGCCGGTTTCCCTGCGGGTCAATCCCGATGTCGACGCCGGTACCCACCCCTACATCTCGACCGGCCTGCGCGAAAACAAGTTCGGCATCGCGCACGAGAGCGCGCTCTCAGCCTACCGGCGCGCGGCCTCGCTCCCTCACCTGCGGGTGACCGGCATCGATTGCCACATCGGCTCGCAGATCACGGCACTCGATCCTTTTCTGGCCGCACTCGACAAGGTGCTCGAGCTGGTCGACCTGCTGCACGGGCAGGGCATCGAGCTCCACCATATCGACCTGGGCGGCGGGCTGGGCATCCGTTACCGGGATGAGACGCCGCCGGCTCGCGCCGCGCTGCTCTGGGCTGTGTTCGAACGCATGGCGCGGCACCCACGTGGCGCGCAGTACGAGCTGATGTTCGAATTCGGCCGCTCCATCGTGGGCAACGCAGGCGCACTGCTCACCCGCGTCGAGTACCTCAAGCAAAATGGTGACCGGCGTTTCGCCATCGTCGACGGTGCCATGAACGACCTGATGCGCCCGGCGCTCTACCAGGCCTGGCACGAGGTGCTGCCGGTGACCCCGCGCGCGAGCGAGCCGCTGGCTTACGACCTTGTCGGACCCGTCTGCGAATCGGGCGACTGGCTCGCGCTCAATCGCAGGCTCGCGCTGGGCTCGGGCGACCTCCTTGCATTGATGTCGGCCGGGGCCTACGGCATGAGCATGAGTTCCAACTACAACAGCCGTCCGCGCGCCCCCGAGGTGCTGGTCGACGGCGATCGGCACTGGCTGATCCGTAGGCGCGAATCAATCGAATCGCTCTTCGCGCTCGAGGAACGACTGCCTGCCGAGGCGCTATGAGCGCGGCGAATGGGCGCTCGCCCGCCGACGCCACCTGAACAACACACGCAGACCCAGCAACACGCCCAGCACGGCTGCATAGATACTGACCTCGGCATAATCGTTTTTGCCCGACTTATGCCAGAGGTAATGCAGGATCGCGAGCGGTGCGATCAGGTAGATCAGCCGATGCAATTGTCCCCAGCGCCGCCCGAGGCGCCGGATCATCGCATCGGTCGAAGTTGCGGCGAGCGGAATCATCAGCAAGAAGGCCACGAAGCCCACGGTAATGAAGGGTCGATCAATGATGTCCCTCACCATCCCGACCAGATCAAACCACTGATCGAGCCAGAGCCAGGTGAGCACGTGCAGCACCGCATAGAAAAAGGTGAAGAGCCCCAGCATGCGGCGCAGCCGGATCCACTCTGACCAACCGGTCAGACGGCGCAGGGGCGACAGCGCGAGCGTGAGACACAGCATTACCAAGGTCCAGGTGCCGCTCGAGCGGGTGACGAACTCGACCGGGTTGGCACCCGCCAGATCGAACACGGGCCAGAGCACCAGACGAAGCGCCGGGGCCAGCGCGCAGACGAACACCAGCGCGCGGGCCGAGCGCCACCACGCACCACCGGTAGGATGGGAGCGGGCGCGCAAACCGGATAGCCTCGAAGGTTCAGATGAAGCGGGTGAGATCCATGCCCGAGTAGAGCGACGCAACCTGCGCACCATAACCGTTGAACATCAGGGTGGGGCGCTTGCGGGCCATAAAGCCGTCCTCGCCGATCCGACGCTCACTCGCTTGCGACCAGCGCGGGTGATCGACGCCGGGATTGACGTTCGAATAAAAGCCATATTCGGTGGGCGAGGACTTCATCCAGCTGGTGACCGGCTGCTTGTCAAGAAAACGGATCTTGACCAAGGACTTGCTGCTCTTGAACCCATACTTCCAAGGCACCACCAGCCGCACCGGCGCCCCGTTCTGATTGGGCAGCACCTGACCGTACAAGCCCAGCGTCAGGAGCGTGAGCGGGTGCATGGCCTCATCCATCCGCAGACCCTCGGTGTAGGGCCATTCGATCACCGGGCTGCGCAGACCCGGCATCTGCTTGGGGTCGGCCAAGGTGATGAACTCGAGGTATTTCGCGCTGCCGGTCGGCTCGGCCCGCCGAATCAATTCCGAAAGGGGGAAACCGATCCAAGGGATCACCATCGACCAGCCCTCGACGCAGCGCATCCGGTAGATGCGCTCCTCCAGCGGCGCCATCCTGAGCAATTCCTCGATATCGAAGGTCCGGCTGCGGGCCACCGCCCCCTCGACCTCGATCGTCCAGGGACGCACCCTCAGACGATGGGCGTGACGGGGCGGATCGTCCTTGTCCGTCCCGAATTCGTAGAAATTGTTGTAAGTGGTCACCCACTTGTAGGACGTGGGCCTCTCGATCGTCGAGAGTTCCGAGGGCGTCGCGGCGAGCCGCTGGGCTTTGGGGTCATCGCCTTGGAGAATCTTCCGGGCCGGAGCGGCTGCGACAGATTTGGCGTCGGGCGCGCCCGGGGCGGCCCCCAGCACCGATGCGGAGGTCGCAGACCCAGCCAGCCCAGCGACTGTGCTCGCGAGCCATCTCCTGCGGTTGAAATACGCGCGCTCGCTCGTGATCTCTGAGCCGTTGGGCTCAGTCGTATCGGAAATTCGGATCAACATGGCAGGACACCTCCGGTCAGGTCCCCGGATGTTCTCAGAGCCGCGATCGCACCCGCCGAACAGC
>Ga0169931_10003858_pt1 | contig 23574 bp, 25 predicted proteins | sample Kivu_15m_20L_FD_129675 | JGI IMG/M metagenome (GOLD analysis project Ga0169931, IMG submission 129675) | Freshwater microbial communities from Lake Kivu, Western Province, Rwanda to study Microbial Dark Matter (Phase II) - Kivu_15m_20L... | ecosystem: Environmental > Aquatic > Freshwater > Lake...
GGTTAATATTAAAACTAACCATTTTAGTGTTGTAAAGATGCCTGTGAAATTAGCTACACCGGTAAGTACCTTGGGGTAATTCACCAATAGTGTTACAATACCCCCATTTTCAATAAAATCCAAAATTGTGATTACAAATGGAAACTTCGCAATTTGAATGTCCTTGTGCAGCATAAAAAGGAGAAAACTAAAAAGCAAGGCATAGACAATTGGATAAATCACATCTAAAGTCAATTCAACAAGTATGTACGTTTTTCGCTCGGACTCACTGTAGGCTCCAATCAAGTCATATGCCTTTTCTGCGTCGTATGTCAACTGCAAATCCAAAGGCTTCAAATCGGGGTTGCCGCTCATCGATAAGGCCAGTAAAACATTGATTATTATGACAAGACCAAAAAGAATCAGTGCGCTTTTGCGATTGGCATATTTTACAATGAAGTTGTTCATGGGAATTGATTTTGATGTCAAAGATAAGTTTTTGATAAAATGGTTGGTAAAGTTCAAAGCTATATGCTTGATGAACCGCTATTTGAAAATCAATCGGAAAAACTGAAAAGCGGCATCGATATAGACAATTGAATTTAAATAAGTTAAAGTGAATAGCCGTTGCCTAACGGTTAATATCCGTTACTTAACCGTTAAAATCTGCTCATCGGAAAACAACCCTTAGCCTTAGAATAACGGTAATATACCACTACTCCCAAGAGTACCGCAATTGGCACAAGAATTCTTAACTTCGCCGCGCAAAATATTTCAGGTTAAAATCAAATTGAAATGAAAAAAATAATGCTTCTGGGTTCAGGTGAATTGGGTAAAGAATTTACAATTGCCGCACAGCGCTATGGTCAACACGTAATAGCTGTCGACAGCTACCCAAATGCGCCAGCCATGCAGGTGGCGCACGAATTTGAAGTCATCAATATGCTCGACGGTGATGCCTTGGACACCTTGGTTGCTAAACACAAACCTGATTTGATTGTGCCAGAAATTGAAGCCATTCGCACTGAGCGTTTTTACGATTATGAATCGCAAGGAATTCAGGTGGTTCCAAGTGCAAAAGCGGCCAACTATACCATGAACAGAAAAGCCATCCGAGATTTGGCAGCCAAGGATTTAGGCGTGAGGACAGCCAAATATCAATACGCTACTTCGCTTGAAAAAATGCACAAAGCCGTTGAATTTACAGGTATGCCTTGTGTGGTAAAACCCTTGATGTGAGTTCCGGAAAAGGACAATCGGTGATCAAAACAGAGGCGGACATAGAGAAAGCATGGAACTATGCGCTCGAAGGTTCGCGCGGTGATTTGATGGAGGTAATCGTGGAATCGTTTGTGAATTTCGATTATGAAATTACCCTACTCACGGTGACACAAAAATCAGGCGACACGCTTTTCTGTGCACCGATTGGTCACCGACAAGAGCGCGGCGATTATCAAGAGTCTTGGCAACCTGCACCGATGCTCGACAAGCATTTGCAAGAAGCACAGCAAATGGCAGCAAAAGTGACACAAGCATTAGGCGGCTCAGGCATTTGGGGCGTTGAATTTTTTATCGCTCCCGAAGGCGCATATTTCTCCGAACTTTCTCCTCGACCTCATGATACAGGCATGGTAACTTTGGCTGGCACTCAAAATCTGAATGAATTTGAATTGCATTTGCGTGCTGTTTTGGGTCTGCCCATTCCCAAAATTGATTTATTGAAAGCCGGTGCCAGCGCAGTAGTTTTGAGTGAGGCTGAAAGCAATGAAACACCTGAATTCGCAGGGCTTGACTTGGCACTTCAAACACCACAAACCGATGTCCGCATATTTGGCAAGCCGACAACGCGCAAATACCGCAGAATGGCAGTTGCTCTTTGTTACGATGATGTGGATTGTAATATCAAGGCTTTGGTTGAGAAGGCGAAAGATGTTGCTGGTAAAATTAGTGTAACATGAACTACCTCGAAATCAACAAAAACACTTGGAACCAAAAAACCGAAGTGCATCTAAAATCAGAGTTCTATAATTTACCCGAATTTTTGAAGGGGAAAAGTTCATTGAACAGCATTGAATTGAACTTATTGGGCGATGTGAAAGGCAAATCTATACTCCACTTGCAATGCCATTTTGGACAAGATAGCATTTCATTGGAACGCTTGGGAGCACAGGTAACCGGCATAGATTTATCAGACAAAGCCATTGAAGCGGCCCGAGATTTAGCACAAGAATGTGGGATGAAAACCAAATTTATTCAATGTGATGTGTACGATTTACCCAATCATCTCGAAGAAAAATTCGACATGGTATTTACCAGCTACGGCACCATCGGTTGGTTACCAGACATGAACCGCTGGGCTGAAGTGATTGCACATTTCCTGAAACCAAATGGGAAGTTTGTTTTTGTGGAATTTCACCCCGTTGTTTGGATGTTCGACGATGATTTTCAAACTGTGGGCTACAACTATTTCAACGACGGTCCTATTATAGAAACAAACGATGGCACTTACGCAGATCCCAGTGCACCAATCACCAATGAAACCGTCAATTGGAACCACAGCATCAGCGAAGTGCTCTCTGCCCTACTCGAGAACGGCTTAAAAATTTCCGCTTTCCAAGAATTCGACTATTCACCCTACAATTGCTTCCGACACACCGAAGAAATCGAACCCGGAAAATTCATCATCAAACATTTGGGCAGAAGAATTCCAATGGTGTATGGGTTGGTGGGAGAGAAGTGATGTTGAAGTAAAGCTCCGTTTCAATTCTTATACTCCTAAAAACTTGTTTTCACCAGATCCGATTGAAATAAGAAAATTTCAAAAATCGCAAAAAAGCAATACAAACAATTACAATACAAAATGTATGATTCTGTATTACATATCTATATCTTTAAAATACAAAGAAAAGAACATTGACTTAGTAGCTGCATCGTATTCAATTTCAGAGATAAATTAAAAAGGATTTGATCCAAAAATTATCTTCCGAAAACTATCAATTCAACTAAAATTCATCTCCCTTTATTCCTTACATTTGCACCCTTAATTTTACTCAAAAAGATTAGCATTATGAGAACATGGTTCACCGTAAAAATGAAATACACCAAACAATTGGAAGATGGCGCATTGAAGCGAATTACTGAAGCATTTTTGTTTGATGCCGGCAGTTTCACTGAAGCTGAAGCGCGCGCCATTGAAGAAGTTGCCATGTCTATAAAAGGTGAAGTTTTGGTAACCAATATCGCGAAAACTGAATTGGCCGATGTGATTCACTTTGGAGATTGCGACACGTGGTATAAAGTAAAGGTCAGTTTCGTGAGCTACGATGCCGATGCAGAAAAGGAAAAACGTCACGCAAGCAATGTTTTGGTGAATGCTCCTGATATTATTGAAGCCGTAAAAAGAACCAACGATAGTTTTAAAGACAGCATTTCCGCCTTTGAAGTTCTTGCAGCTGCTATTTCTCCAATAGTTGAAATTTATGCCTACGACGACAGCGAATCGGATCTGCCAAAACCCATTGGAGAAATCATTCAAGACAACAAAGCAGGTATTTATTCAGCACCGTCTTTAGATGAGGACGAAGATTATGTGGACGAAGATTATGTGGACGAAGAAAACGGTCCAGAAATCGTGGATGAATACGGCGCCGAAGAGGAGGAGGAAGAACTAGAAGAGGAAGAAACTGACGAAGAAGAACTGTAAATCGCAGACCCATGAGCCAACTACTTCAATCACTGAGAAACGACCACCGCGATTTTATCAACGGTGCTTTGGATCACGTGCCTGAAGGAATCAATCCTTTCGATTTTTTCTGTGTATGGTTCGAAGAAGCCGTGCAATCAGGTGTTGCCGAACCCAACGCCATGATTGTGGCTACGGTAGATGCCAAGTCGATGCAACCCAGTTCGAGAATTGTGTATTTGAAAGAGTTCTTTGAACAAGGACTGGTTTTTTATACCAACTACAACAGTCAAAAAGCACAAGAAATTGAAAGCAACCCGAATGTGGCGCTGCATTTTTTCTGGCACAATTTAGAACGCCAAGTCCGCATTTGTGGAAAGGCCACCAAAGCCCCTACTGTTTTGAGCGACAAATATTTTGAATCCAGACCCCGCGAAAGCCAAATTGGCGCTTGGGCTTCGGAGCAAAGTTCTGTAATCAACGACAGAAAAGATTTGGTGCTCAAAGCCGAGTTAGTAGAAAAAGAATTTCATGGCACCATACCCAGACCAGAATTTTGGGGAGGATTTGTAGTGCAACCTACTTTTTATGAATTCTGGCAAGGGCGACCCAACCGCCTGCACGACCGCATTTGCTTCGAAAAAATTGACAACACCGACCAATGGCGCGTGTTCAGAAAAAACCCCTAAAATGAAGGAACAACATCCTCAATTTCATACACTAGCCAATGGGCTTCGAATTGTGCATTTGCCCAACAAAGGCGAAGTGGCGCATATCGGCATAACCGTTTTGGCAGGTTCAAGATTTGAGGAAAATGATGAAATTGGTCTGGCGCATTTTATCGAACATTCAATTTTTAAAGGCACCAAAAAACGCCGCGCTTACCATATTCTCAGTCGCCTCGATGCAGTTGGCGGAGAACTCAATGCCTTCACCAGCAAAGAAGAAATGTGCATTTACGCCTCATTCACCAAGCGCTATCTCAATCGCGGGATGGAACTCTTGGCCGATGTACTCGTCAATTCAACTTTCCCAGAAAAAGAAATTGACAAGGAAAAAGATGTAATCATCGACGAAATCAACTCGTACATGGACAACCCATCAGAGCACATTTTCGACGAATTTGAAGCCCAACTTTTTGCCAATCACCCACTCGGAAACAACATCTTGGGCACCAAAGAATCTGTTTCTGCATTTACTCGAACAGATGTTTTGAAATTTATCCAAAAACACTATTTCGCAGAAAACATGGTGCTTTCTGTTGTGGGTCCATACGCCATGAAACGCGTTGTTGAATCTGCTGAGAAATATTTCCAAGAGGTGACAAGTAGCAACACAAAAATCTCTCCACTACCCTATACGGGTTACACACCCATTCATAAATCTGTTGTTTATTCGAACTATCAATCTCATGTTGTATTGGGTGGTTTGGCTTACGATTTGCAGCACAAAAATCGCTTGGGCTTGGCTTTTCTCACCAACATTTTAGGTGGGCCAGCGCTCAATTCAAAATTGGCTTTGGCAGTTCGCGAAAAACACGGTTTGGCCTACAGTGTGGAGTCGAGTTACTCGCCATTTATAGATACCGGCTACCAAAGCATTTATTTGGGCACCGACAAAAAATCTTTGAACAAAGCCATCGACTTGGTGCACCGCGAATTGAAAGCGATTCAAGAAAAACCGCTTGGGCGCATCCAGCTTTCCATGGCCAAAGAACAACTCAAAGGTCATTTGGCACTCGCCAGCGAAAACAACGCCAACCTGATGATTGGACTCGGGAAAAGTGTGCTGCTCTACGACAAAATTGAAACCACCAAAGAGCTTTTCGCCAAGATCGACGCCATCTCCGCCAACGATTTAATGGATATCGCCCGAGAAACCTACAATTCGAATAATCTCTCGAGTTTGGTTTTTGTGCCAGAGGAAGATTAATTAATGTTAACATAATCAAATCCTATCAAACTATTGATAAAATTGATGTTAACTATCAAGATAGAGGATATATCTTTGCAGCATCAAAATGAATTATTAATTTAAACAACAATAACTATGGCTTTTGTAGGTAAAAAATTTCCAGCGATTACAGTAAACGCAATGGATTCAATGGGTGACACAATCAAATTGAACGTGTTTGAAGAAGCGACAAAAAACAACAAAAAAGTTTGTCTTTTCTGGTACCCGAAAGATTTCACATTTGTATGTCCAACAGAATTGCACGCGTTTCAAGCTGCTTTAGGTGAATTTGAAAAAAGAAACACAATCGTTATCGGTGCTTCATGTGACTCAGCTCAGGTTCACTTTGCTTGGTTGACAACAGCCAAAGACCAAGGCGGAATTGAAGGTGTGACTTACCCATTATTGGCCGACACAACACGTGCTTTGTCAATGGAATTGGATATTTTGGACTACGACATGTTCTCTGACGAAGACAATGGTGGTGACAACGTAACTTACCGGGCAACTTATTTGATCGACGAAACTGGAACTGTATTTCACGAATCAATCAACCACATGCCATTGGGCAGAAACGTAAACGAATACTTGCGTTTGATTGATGCATTCTCTCACGTACAAAACCACGGCGAAGTTTGTCCAGCCAACTGGGAAGAAGGAAAAGATGCAATGAAAGCAACACCTTCTGGAACAGCTGAATATTTGGCAACACATTAATACTAGCGGCTAGCTTCTAGCGACTTGCTTCTAGCAGCTAGTCGACAGTAGCCAGTAGCCAGAAACCCATAAAGATATGTTCATAGAATTAACAGAAGACAATCTACAGCAATACCTAACTGACAACGCCAAAGTGATGGTGCAGTATGGTGCAGGTTGGTGCGGGAATTGTAAAATTACTAAACCAAAATTCAAGCGTTTTTCCGAAGCGCATCCTGATGTGCCATTTTTGTACATCGATGCGGAGAAATTGCCGAATTCACGTGCTTTTGCTGATGTTTCGAACTTGCCCACTTTTGCAGGATTCGTAAATGGCAAATTGGTGAAACAAGGCCAAGGAAACAAGGTTGAATTAATAGAAGAAATCATCAATGAGGTTACCAGTAATTAAGCATCTCGTAAGTTTCATCGAGCGCAACGACGAAGACTATGTGGTAGAAGCCATGGAGGTCTTAGAAGATTTGGTGGAAGCACCGGGCATCAAAGACGAAGAATTGGACGTAATTGGAGAATTGCTTTCTAATTTCTCAGGCGCCTTTGAAGTGCACCAATCCATCAAATCAGGCAAGTCCCAGCGCGATGCATTGAACGAGTTTATGAAGCGCGTTACAGGCTCCATTGATAAATGATGTTTTCTCCGAAACCCGAGTGAGAAGAAGTTTTTCGATTCATACAATTTCGAAAATACAACAAGACGTTTCCGCCATGAAAAGGAAATAACAAAAGACAAACAGACTCAAGCTCGGGTTTGAAATTGAAAAACCGCTTCTAAAAAGAGGTGGTTTTTTTGTTTACCAGTATTATTCAACCACCTTAATTTTGATGGGGCTTTGACGAGAGTTTTTCATGAGTATTGAAAAGCGCGACCAAACAGAGAACTATTGTATCACTCAAACTTAGCCAAAAGTTCCTGACTACTTTTATACCTGCCTTTTTTAAAATCTAATTCTGCTTGATCAATTCTATTGCGAAATTCTTCTTCAGTAATTGGGTGAACATCGAGCAAATCTTTTGATTTCTTCAAAGAATACAACAACTGCTCAAAATAAGAAACAACTTCTTCACTTTGAAATTTCAAAAATTCTTGAACAAATTCTATTTTTCGCGACTCCAGATTCATCTTACAAGGTTAAACATTTTTTTTGTGCTAAAAAGCAAAATGGCTCCAATTAAACCCAGACAATCGCACACTGAGCCCTAATACATCCTCATAAAACTCAATTCATGCTCAGTAACGTCTCTGAAAAAGCCGCGGGGGAGTTCTTTTTTGGTAAGACCAGCAAAGGTAACGCGGTCTAACTTCATTACTTCATAGCCATGTTTCTCGAAGATTTTGCGAATTGCGTTGCCATTGTCGGTTTTGATTTCAACGCCCAATTCATAGTTCTTGGAGTCGTTTACAATTTCAGCGTTAATTACTTTTGATCGGCTGTCCAAATCCCATTTACCCTTGCTTAGGTCTTCTAATTTTTCAAGATTGAATGGTTTGTTGAGTGTTACGTGAAACAAACTTACAGCCATTTTTGCTGGGTGAACCAATTTCTTAAACAAGTCGCCATCATTGGTGTAAAGCATCAAACCTGTGGCATCTCGATCCAATTGACCTACTGGATATATGGTTTCCTTCACTTTTTTGCGAATCAAATCGTATATGGATTTTCTACCCCAAGTGTCGTCGGCGGTTACCACAAACTCTTTTGGTTTATTCACCAAGATATAACGCTTCTTATCTGTATGCACCGTGTCGCCGTCGTATTGTACTTTGTCGCCCGGTTTGATTTTGTGACCCAGTTCAGTAACAATAACACCGTTTACGCTAATCACTCCAGAAGCGATAAGCACATCAGCTTCTCTTCGGGAACAAACACCGGCATTCGACAAAAATTTATTCAGTCGTTGATCTAAGGCATCCATTTTGGGTAGCGGATCGCCAGGTGCTTTTGTACGTTTGGGTCCACGGAAAGTAGGCTTATCCCCAGTTTTAGTTCCAGACTTCTCACCTGATTTCGGGCTTGGTTTCGAACTTGGTTTTGAGGCAGCGCTTCCAGATTTGGCTCCCCTCGTAGGTTTGGCTGTATTAGTTGGTTTTTTGGAACCTCTCATAAAAAAATTTTTGCAAAGATACAGTAAATTTGGCTGCTGACGACTTGCTGTTGACTGGCTGCTGGTATCTGGCTGTTGGCTATTTTATAAAAGGAGTAAAATTCTAGAAAAACAGCAATGATTTTCACCAGAAGCCAGCCGCTAGTAGCCAAAAGCTAGCGGCCAGAAGCCTTTTAACTAAACTCGTCTAACCTCTACCAACTCAATTCGTCGATCCGAAACTTGTGTAATTTCTAGGTGAAGACCAAGTTCTTTGAGTTCCAAGGCATCACCTTTTTCTGGAATGCGCTCCAAATAATGTAGAATCATACCGCCAAGTGTGTCATATTCCTCACTTTCATGGAGATTGAACCCATAAGTTTCATTAAGATAATCCACCTCGTGGCGCGCACTGAGCAGGAAGAGATTTTCACCGATTTGTTCTTCAACCCAATCTTCTTTGTCGTGTTCATCTTCAATTTCACCAAAAATTTCTTCAACAAGATCTTCGATGGTAATCAAGCCTGAAGTGCCGCCAAATTCATCTACCACAATTGCAATATTCCCCGATTGTCGAGCAAATAATTCCATCAACTGCTTACTCGGCATAGCTTCAGGAATAACAGAAATGGGTAATAAAATCTGTTTCACTGAGCTTGGCTTTTTAAACAAATCAAAAGAATGTACATAACCAATCACATGGTCAATGTCTTCACGGTAAATCAAAATTTTTGAAAGTCCTGTTTCAATAAATTTGGTGCGTAAAACTTCAATGTCCGTTTCGATATCCAAAGCCTCAATTTCTGTGCGCGGAACCATACAATCGCGTACACGAATCTTTGAAAAGTCGAGTGCGTTTTGCAAAAATTTGATTTCATGGTCGATATCGGAATTTTGCGCAATACGGTCGTTGACATCTTGCACAAAATGCAACAAATCAACTTTGGTGAAGAGCTGCTCTGTTTTCTCTGGCTTGATGCCCATTAAACGCAAAAACAAACGTGCCAGCGACAATACGAATTCAGTGGGTATAAACAATACAACATTAATTATAAACAGCGGAACGGCCACCACATTCAAAATTGAATTTGGGTTGATTTGAAAGAAAACTTTTGGCAAAAATTCGCCAGTAACCAATATTAAAATCGTTGCTAAAATGGTCTGAATTAGCATCGATATACCGGGACTAAAAAAGGTGTTAAGTATGGGGTCAATAACCGTTGCGAATTCCATACCATAAATCACTAAGGCTATATTGTTGCCAATGAGCATGGTTGAAATAAACCTATCTGGGTATTTTAGAAAACGAGAAAGAATTTTTCCCGACAATTTACCAGCTTTATTATCCACCTCTATTTTCAATCTATTGGCGGCAACATAGGCAATTTCGCTGCCTGAGAAAAACGCTGAAAAAACCAGCGTCAATAAAATTATGATATAACTACTCGGGTCGTCCATGTTCTATTGCAAATCTTTTCCAATGTCTTTTCGGTAATATGCCCCCTCGTATTTGATGATAGCAGCATTGGCATAACTGCGTTCGAGAGCGAGCGGCAAATCTTTAGCCAGAGAAGTTATCGCTAAAACACGACCGCCATTGGTTTTCACCACGGGACCATCGCTGCTTGTTCCAGCATGAAACACTTGACTGCCGTGCACCTCGTTGAGTCCAAAAATAGTATGCCCTTTTGCGTAATCTTCGGGGTAACCACCTGCAACCATCATCACGGTGGCTGCGGTTCTTGGGTCAAATTCCATATCGCGCTCCGACAAAGTTTCCGTGTAAACACCTTCAAACAAGTCCAAAATATCAGATTTGATTCGTGGCATTACTACTTCCGTTTCGGGGTCGCCCATGCGGCAATTGTATTCAATCACATAGGGTTCATTCTTGACGATCATCAGACCAATAAAAACAAAACCTTTATAATCAATACCTTCGGCTTGCAATCCTTTGATAGTAGGTTTCACAACACGTGTTTCAATTTTGTCCATCAAATCGGCCGAGGCAAATGGCACTGGCGAAACAGCCCCCATACCTCCAGTATTCAATCCTGTATCACCTTCACCGATGCGTTTGTAATCTTTGGCTTCAGGTAGAATTTTATAAGAATGACCATCTGTTAACACAAAAACCGACATTTCTATGCCTTTCAAAAATTCTTCAATCACCACGCGTTTGCTAGCATCGCCGAATTTTTTTGAAACCAACATGTTTTTCAGCTCCTTTTTGGCTTCTTTCACATCATCAATAATCAAAACACCTTTTCCGGCAGCCAAACCATCTGCTTTTAAAACAAATGGCGGTTTCAGCTTTTCCAAGAAAGCATAACCTTCTTCAATATTGCTTTTGGTGAACGTCATGTATTTGGCCGTTGGAATCTTGTATTTGAACATGAATTTTTTAGAAAAATCCTTGCTGCCTTCCAATTGTGCTCCTAATTTGCCAGGACCAATGATATGAACATGCTTGGTTTCTGCTTGGGCTTCTAGAAAATCGCGCACGCCAAGAACAAGCGGGTCTTCTGGACCAACTACAACAAGCTCAATACCTTTTTCTACGATAAAATTTTTGATACCCTCAAAATCCGTGGCTTTCAATTCCACGTTGATTCCATGCAATCGCGTGCCGGCATTCCCTGGCGCGATATACAATTCCTCTAAATTTGAACTTTGGGTAATTTTCCAGCTCAAAGCGTGCTCTCTTCCTCCCGATCCTAATAGTAATACTTTCATTTTTGTTGTGCTTGTGCTATTCTATGGTATTAAAACGCCCTTCTTTTGCATAATAGGAATGGCAACCAAATTTTCTGTTTTAATACTTTCTGGCAAAAATATATATCGTTTGTCGTACATCGTGTCTCCAATCCAAAAACTTACCCAATATTCGTTGTTCAATCCAAACAACTCAGGCATTATGGGTTCAATTTTCACAAAGGAATTCGCGGGCAATTCATCTACCACATGGCGCAAAACTGATGTTTCCATTTTCTCGCCAGTTTTCAGATTCTCTCCATATCCGCGCGAAACCACCATGCAGCCTTTCAAATCATCTGCTCGCTCATTGATGAGAAAAACATTGTGTTGTTCGGCTTGCTCTTCTTCGTTGAATTCAGCAACAATGGCAACACTTACGCCCTCAGCAGGATTACTTTTTAAATACTCTTTCATGAATTTATCTTCTATTTCGCTGATTCAGCAATGCGAAATGCAATTTGTAAATAATTGAAAACATCTGTGGGGTGCCCAATCTGATGACGGAAAGGACCTACTTGCTCTTTTTTTAGCAAGCTTTTTTCTGAAACATCCGGTGTTCTTTTGTGACCAGTTCTCACAATTACCAAGTTTTTAGAAGGTACCACCATTACATATTGACCATTGATACCTCTGGCATAGCGCAATGTATCTCCTTGACCAGGTACCACCCACCAATGCAAACTATAGCGCTGATTGGGTTCATTCTGCAAGGTATTGAGCTTATTATCTGGCACAAAGGCTTCGTTCATATACCATTCTGGAATTATTTGTTCCCCTTTGTATTGTCCATTATTCAACATCAACAAACCGAGCCGACCGTAATCGCGCGTAGTAAGATACATACAGCAATAGGCTTTGTAGTCGCCATCTTCCGATTCTTTGCTCCAATAAGCATCATTTTCGCTGCCAATCCTTCTCCACAAGCGCTCTTGAAAATAGTCGCCCATAGGTTTTTTAGTAGCTGCTTCTAATACATAACACAAAACCTGGGTGCTCATGCTTGTGTATTCAAACATTTCGCCGGATTTGCGAATAGGTTTTTTGCCCAAAACCAATTTCCTCAAATCTGTACCATAATAGGCTTCTGCATTGTCTGTGAATGGATTACCCCCACTTTCTGCCCATTCCAAACCAGAACTCATGGTAAGCAAATGGCGTATGGTGATGCCTTTTTTCTCAGGGTTATTAAACTCCGACAAATAATCTGCAACAGGGTCGTCAAAACTTCCGATGAAGCCATCCTCAACAGCTATTGCCAATAGCAAACTCACCACAGATTTTGCAGTAGAAAAGGAATTGGACACCATTGTTTCATCGTGGTCGTTGGCGTAATCCTCCAACAAAATGGTATCGTTGCGCATCACCAAAAAAGACGTGGTTTGCAAACTATCAATATAGGCGCGCTCGTCATCGTTTAATTTCAAATCTTGTACGTGTCTGTAAAAGACACTTGGTTTGGCCGCGGCATCTATGGTTTCATATGGAAAATAATCCAAATCGTAAATGCCTGGACCAGCCTGACCTACGAAATACGTTTTTGCAACTGCGGTATAAAAATAAAAACGGTCAGCAACCCACAGATACACATTGAATCCAACAACAGCGAGTAACAAAAACCAAAGAAAGCCTCTGAAAAAAGATCTGAGTTTAGATTTACGAGCCATAGACCAAATTTTGAAAGTTGAACAATTGCGCCATTTCTTTCAAAAGTAGAGATTTTATTTCTTCCATATCCACCTCACGTCCAATTTCTTGCTGCACAGAGGTAACCGCCTTGTCGTTGATGCCACAAGGAACGATGTGATTGAAATACGTCAAATCTGAATTTACATTAAAACCGATGCCATGCATAGTGACCCAACGAGAAGATTTCACCCCCAGGGCACAAATTTTTCGGGCACGTGTTGTGTTGGGTTCGAGCCAAACACCTGTCAGTCCTTCAAAACGCTTGCCATGAATACCATAGTGCTTTAAAGTTTGAATCACCGTTTCTTCCAAAAAACGCATGTATTTGTGGATATCGGTAAAAAAATTATCCAAATCCAAAATGGGATAGACCACCAATTGACCCGGACCGTGATACGTAATATCTCCACCGCGGTTGATTTTATAATAAGTAGCGTTGTGCTCAGAAAGCTTATCTGCATTGAGCAGCAAGTGGTTTTCATCGCCGCTTTTCCCTAAAGTATAGACATGCGGATGCTCACAAAAAAGAACATAATTTTCGGTAGGCGTATCCAAATCGAGCTTGCGATTTTCAATTTTTAGATCGATAATCTCCTTAAAAAGCGCTTCCTGATAATCCCAAGCCTCTTTATAATCTATGAGGCCCAAATCGCGAACGTGAACAGATTTATTCATTTGTAAAACTGTCGAGCGCAGCTTTTAGTCGATCGATAACAGGAATAGCCACTGGGTCAACATCTTTGATATTGGCCAAATAAAGCGATGCCCAATCTAGAATATGCATCAGATAAATAGTTTCTTCAACCAAGCTATCGCCTTTACCTACAAATGTAAGATGTGAACTTCCACGAGCTACAACTTCTTCTTTGGTCAATTCAATTCTGCGCAAATTTCGGTTGAATTCATGCTGCGACAACAAAAACACAGGGGCATAGGAAGCATTTCCTCCCGACCAGCCCAAAAGTTCGTTGTGGTTCATTTCTGGAACCAAATGATGCCACGCCAAGCCTTTCGAGTTTTCATTGATCTGCTGACGACCTCTTATTGCCAAGCCCTCCATCTGTGGTGTAGCATAAAAAATTGGTGTTCTATTGGCTAAAAACTGTGCCAATTGATCCGCTTGAATTTGAATGTCAGACAATTGGTTTTCAATTAAAACTGCTGCTTGTTCGATCATAGCTGTGTAGCGATTGGTTACCAATTCTAGCTTTTCAAAAACAGCACAAAGCGTTGCCAAAGAATAGCCCAAAGAAGCTCTTGGCGGATTTCCTCCAGGCACAATAAACACCGGGAAACCATTTTCTTTACAGAGTTTTTCTAATTTTCCACCAGAAGTGATGCCAATTAAAGAAACGTTTCTTTCCAAAGCTTCACCCAGCGCCATCAAAGTTTCTTCAGTATTGCCCGAATATGATGATGCAATAACCAATGTGTCCTGATCCACATACGCTGGAATTTGATAATCATTGGCAACCTGTACAGGTACAGCAATATCATCGGCAATCCAGTTTTTTACCAAAACGCCACCAATTCCAGAGCCTCCCATGCCAAGGATGAGCACGTTTTTATAGTCCACCTCTGGGCGTTCCAATTCCACTTTGGTAGCCAAAGCAAGAGCCGTTCTCATATGTTGCGGAAAATCAAGAATCAGTTGGTTCATCAATTGTGATGCAGCAGCATTTGACATAATACAAATTTTAGATTGCAAATTTAATCATTATATCAATCGCATTCCAAATTGGAATTACTCCATAAAAAAAGGGAGCACACTTGTACTCCCTTTTCATTATAATTATCGGAAAACTAGTCTTTTACAAACTCAATGGTCTCAACTTTACTTGGTGCATCTGAAACCGACGTGATTTTTTGTTTTTGATCTTCTTTATTGCTCTGCTCTGTTGTGTGTCCACCCAAAATAGGCGCAATCACCAAACCAATCAAACAAGTCAATTTAATCAAAATGTTCATCGATGGACCTGATGTATCTTTAAATGGGTCACCAACAGTATCACCCGTTACAGCAGCTTTGTGTGCGTCAGAACCTTTGTAGGTCATTTCTCCATCAATCATTACACCCGCCTCAAAAGATTTCTTGGCGTTGTCCCAAGCGCCACCAGCGTTGTTTTGGAACACAGCCCAAAGTACGCCAGAAACAGTTACACCTGCCATATAACCACCCAACATTTCGGCAATCAACAAATTGTCATAACCCAAAAGCATCGGCAGTGTTGCAATCAAAATGGGGAAACCAATAGTCAAAATACCTGGCAACATCATTTCTCTCAAGGCCGCTTTGGTTGAAATCTCTACACATTTGCCATATTCTGGTTTGCCAGTACCTTCCATAATTCCTGGAATTTCTTTGAACTGACGACGTACTTCATACACCATATCCATTGCTGCTTTACCCACAGAATTCATCGCCAAAGCTGAGAAAACTACAGGCACCATACCACCAATAAACAACATGGCCAATACAGGCGCTTTGAAAATATTAATTCCGTCAATACCCGTGAAAGTTACGTATGCGGCAAATAGCGCCAAAGATGTCAATGCAGCAGAAGCAATTGCGAAACCTTTACCAGTAGCCGCGGTTGTGTTACCCACTGAATCCAAAATATCTGTTCTTGTGCGCACCTCTTTAGGCAACTCGCTCATTTCAGCAATACCACCCGCGTTGTCAGCAATAGGACCAAAAGCGTCAATCGCCAACTGCATAGCTGTAGTAGCCATCATAGCAGATGCAGCAAGCGCCACACCATAGAATCCAGCAAAAGCATATGAACCCCAAATAGCACCTGCAAAAAGAAGTACTGTTGGGAAAGTTGAAATCATACCTGTTGCTAAACCGGCGATTACGTTTGTACCTGCACCTGTAGCAGATTTTTGTACGATAGCCAAAACGGGCTTCGTGCCCAATCCTGTATAATATTCAGTAACAGAAGAAATAGCACCACCAACAAACAAGCCCACCAATGTGGCATAAAACACACGCATGGATGAAATTTCTTTCATGCCTTCACCAAAGAAACTCATATTCATTGTTTCTGGTAATAAATATTTTACCAAGAAGAACGAAGCAATGACCGTTAGTCCAATAGACACCCAGTTACCAATATTCAATGCGCCTTGTACTTGTTTTTCTTTGGCATCGTTGCTACTGATTTTCACCAAAAGCGTACCAACAATAGAGAAAATTATACCGAAACCAGCTAGCGCCATAGGCAACAAGATAGGCCCGATTCCGCCAAAGCCTTCATTAACGATGTTTCCGCCCATATCGCTAATCACATAATTCCCAAGAACCATAGCGGCCAAAACAGTTGCCACATAAGAGCCAAATAAGTCAGCACCCATTCCAGCCACATCACCAACGTTATCACCTACATTATCAGCAATTGTCGCTGGGTTGCGTGGATCATCTTCAGGAATCCCCGCCTCTACTTTGCCAACCAAGTCTGCTCCTACATCAGCAGCTTTGGTATAAATACCACCACCAACACGAGCAAATAGAGCGATAGACTCAGCGCCTAATGAAAAGCCAGCTAAGGTTTCCAAAACGATAGTCATTTCACCTGTGTTGGTCCAAGAACCATTCATGAATAATTGGAAGAAAACAATAAAGAAGCCAGTAAGACCCAAAACAGCCAAACCAGCAACACCGAGCCCCATTACAGTTCCACCACCAAACGACACTTTCAATGCCTGAGGTAAACTTGTGCGAGCAGCTTGAGTAGTTCTTACATTGGTTTTAGTAGCGATTTTCATTCCGATGTTTCCAGCAAATGCAGAAAAAATGGCACCGAAAATAAAAGCCACAATGATCAGGTAATGTGTAGTAGGTACAATAGTAGCGATGCCCGCCAAAGCGATACTTGCCACAACTACAAAAATCGTTAGAAGTCGGTATTCAGCTTTCAAAAACGCCAAAGCACCTTCGTAGATGTAATCAGAAATTTCTTTCATTTTGCCATCACCTGCGTCTTGCTTTAATACCCAAGAACGCTTAATCTGCATAAAAATAAGACCAACAATTGCCAAAACCACTGGCACATACAACATAAAATTTTCCATACTATTTTGATTCTATTGTTTAAAAAAACGCGGTAAAACTGGACATTTTACCGCGATATTCTTATGATTCGTTTTGGAGTCCGCTACTTAATACGCACCAACTTTAATTTTGTTACGATTGTCTTTGTGATCTGCAAATTTCATCAAAGCCATGAATGCTCGAGAAGAAACATTTTGGCTATATGCCTTATTCAATGCCTCTTTCTGCGTGGTATAATCTTCTGTTTCCATGCGCATTTTGATGTCGTTGATTTTCACAACAAATACACCTTGTGTTCCTACAATAGGCACTGTGATTGAGCCTTTCTTCAAACCTGAGAATAAACCACCCACAACAATGTTTTCAGCACCACCGATGCCCATTGTTCCTTGTTTGAAAGTCACTTCGAACTGCTGAACTAAGCCACCAATTTTATCAGCGATGCCTTGCAAGTCTTTGCTGTTCATTTCTTTTACATAAGCATCAGCCAAAAACTTTTTCTTGGCGTCTGCCTCCATTACTTTTTTGGCCAAATCAAGATCTGGAGCACCTTCTTCAATAACGCGTGTTAATTGAACAACCAAAAAGCGGTTGCCATCACGCACAGGATCGTTTACCGACATCAAAGGCGTTGAAGGTTTAAATAAGAAATTCATGATTTGACTTTGTGCTGCAGGCGTAAGACCATAGATAGACGGATTTTCCAAATACACTGTACCTGGTTGAACGGTATAATTCATCTTAATAGCCGTTGTATCGAAGTTGCTCGGATTCTCTTCCAAAGCAGACCACAAGTCGCGGGCGTCCATTTCCACATTCATCACCGTTTCTTCGGAAGGCGTCACGTTTTTCGAAATCAAAGCTAAAAATGGCTTACGTGCTTCTCTGCGACCCAAAACTTCAACAATATGAATACCATATGAAGTTTTCACTGTTCCCAACTTGTTGTAAGGAGCACCAAAAGAGTAATCGTTGAATTCTGGAACCATATCGCCTTCTTTGAACCACTTGTACTCTCCACCATTTGGAACAGAGCCTGGATCTTCAGAAAACTTGGTAACCATATCAGCAAAGTTGTTGTTTTTTTGAATAACAGCTACAATACTATCCGCTTTGAGCTGTGCTCTTGCAAATCCTGCTTCGTCTTGAGCAGAAATCAAGATGTGGCGCACCCAAGCTTGTTTTTCATTTTGGAAACCTAGAATTTTAGCCATTTCCACTCGGTCACCATTTACGTAAGGACCAACAATTTGACCTACCGAACCGTTTTGAAATTCAGCATCAACACTTTCTGGATAAGAATTTGGCGAGCCCTCAACAGATGCAACTGAATAAGCCATTGCTCTATTGAAAAACTTATTATCACTTTGCGCCAAAACATATACAGAGTCGTTAGCTGCGTTTTGAAATTCAGCTTTTTTCGCGGCTAAATCTTTCAATACTTTGTCTTTATCCTCTGCCGACGGCAAAATATTCACCATGGCATAGGTATATTCACGCGCATCCTTTTGCTTGTATTTAGGATGATCTTTCCACTCCTCGAAAAAAGCATTAAACTGCTCATCTGTCAATTCAACTTCGGTAATATCAAAGTTCTTCAATACAAAGGAAACGCTCAATACTTGGTTTTCAGCGATAAAATCTTGCTCCGCTTCAAAAGACGTAGCATAAGTTCCATATTCCAAAAGCGTGACATATTTATCAGCTTCGCGCTCATTTTTAATTTGTCCACGAATTTCTGTTTCGTAAAACTCTTTGTAATTGAAACCCGATTGTGGGTCAACTACACCTTGCTCTGCTTGAGCCAAGAAATCCTCAAATGCCTGTGCATCAAATCCGCCATCTGGAGAGGGGAAAAAACGCATGATACTTTCGCTCTGACGGGCACCATCTGTTCCAAAAATGAAGGCATCAATTTCCGCATCGCTAACAGCAATACCAAGAGCTTCAAACTCACGCCCCAACAAAGTAAGACGTAAAACCTCGTTGTATGCTGCATCTTCTGCTTGTTGTTGGTCTTGTTCTGTATATTCACGACCTTCATTCATCGCGTTTCTTTGCGCATTGTTCACAAAAAGCTCTGTAAATTCATTCAATTTTTTTTCATCGAGTGCTTCTCCATAAGCCTCACCTCGAGGAGGCACAGAACCGCCTAATCCGCCCATAGAGCGAACGGCTTCTCCGAGAATAAATAACAACAATGCGCCACCAATCACGATGATTAAGAGACCAGATTTCTCACGTATTTTTCCAATAGTAATCATTTGTTTACACTTTTAGGGGTGCGAAGATACAAGAAGTCTGTAAAATAGTTGTTAATCTGATAGAAAAATTTGGAATCATCGAAAAAAACATCCCATCTTTGCAGCGAATTTATTGTAAATCCATTAAAAACGAAGAAAATGCAAAGTAGAATGAATCTTAGAAGCTCAGTGCCAGCGGGACGTGGTGCGGCTTTTCTTCGTGGACTTTTTCATTCCTAGATATTTACATCTCGAAATATGAAAGACCCGAAGAATTTATCTCTCGGGTCTTTTTTTTGGCGCTTGCCGAAATTTCCCTGACCTGAGAAAATCAGAAAAGTGAATTGGATAGCAATATTCAGTTCGATTTAGAATTTAATCAATTTATCATGGGAAAGAATCTCACAGGGAAGGACATAATAAAACTGGGCTTCCCGCAAACAAATGCTGTTAACATTGCCTTGGGGCAAATCAGCAGATATAGAAAAAAAGAAAAAAAAGAAAGTGTTTTAGTTGAGCTATCAGATGTTTTTAATGCGCCAGAAAAATTCACTGGGCACCCTATTTGGGGTAAAGTTTCTGAAAGCTTGATTGCACCACTTGAGTTAAAAAGACATGAATTGCGCATTTCACGAGTGCCATTTGAGTTGTTTGGCGAAAATGAAATTGATGAAAAGGCAAAATTTCAATTTTATGATGCGCTTAAACTGCCCATTGCCGTTCAAGGTGCTTTGATGCCGGATGCACATTATGGTTATGGTTTGCCCATTGGCGGAGTTTTGGCAACTGAAAATGCAGTAATTCCCTATGGCGTTGGTGTTGATATTGGTTGCAGAATGAGTTTGTCTGTATTCGATTTGCCAGCAGGTTTTATGAAAGGGAAGGACTTTATGCTTCAAGGAATTCTGCGCGACCACACACGATTTGGCATGAATGAAGTGCAAGATGTGAAATCGGATCATGAAATCTTTGAACGCAAAGAATTTCAAGAAATTCCACAGTTGAAAAGTCTTTTGGAAAAAGCATTCAAGCAATTGGGCTCATCGGGTGGCGGCAATCATTTCGTGGAATTTGGTGTTGTTGAACTCAACGAAGTGTTACCAGAATGGAAAATTGAAAAAGGGAGTTATTTGGCCGTTTTATCACACAGCGGTTCACGCGGACTTGGCGCTTCGATTGCGATGCACTATTCGAATTTAGCCATGAAACAATGTCCTTTGCCTCGACATGTGCAACATTTGGCTTGGCTCGATTTGGATACGCACGATGGGCAAGAATATTGGTTGTCGATGAATTTGGCTGGAGATTATGCCAAAGCTTGTCATGACGATATTCACCGACGCATTGCAAAAGCCTTGGGTCATAGAGTTGTGTTGAACATTGAAAATCACCACAATTTCGCTTGGAAAGAGTTGGTGAATGGCAAGGAATGTGTTGTGCATCGCAAAGGAGCAACGCCAGCACAAGAAGGTGTATTGGGAATTATTCCCGGTTCAATGACAGCGCCTGGCTACCTTGTGAAAGGCAAGGGAAATCCGCTCGGATTAAACTCTGCTTCGCATGGTGCAGGTCGATTGATGTCGCGATCGCAATGCAAAGCGAACATCAACCCAAGTGACTTAAAAAAAGCCCTGATAGCGCATGATGTGCAACTCATTGGTGGCAATGTGGAAGAAGCGCCAAATGCCTACAAAAACATTGAAACAGTGATGGCTTTGCAAAATGAATTGGTAGATGTGATGGGCACTTTTACACCAAAAATTGTAAGAATGGCAAGATGATGAAAAAGTTAGTACAAATATCAGCAGGACAAGGCCCAGCAGAATGCACTTGGGTGGTAGCTCAGGTTTTGAAAAAAATATTGAACGACGCCGCGCAAAAAGGAATTGAAGCAGAGGTTTTGCACAAAGAACCTGGACCAGAAAATGGTACAATTGCTTCCGTTTTGGTCTTGTTTTCAGGAAAAGAGCTCACTGAATTTCTGAGCACTTGGTTGGGCACCATTCAATGGATTGGCAAAAGCGCTTTCAACAAAACCAAGCAGCGCAAAAATTGGTTTATTGGGATTTTTGCGATGGAACAATTGGAGGAAAAAGCGTTAAACGATGCAGACATTGCGTATCAAGCCATGAGGAGTAGTGGCGCCGGCGGACAACACGTCAATAAAGTGAGTTCGGCGGTGCGCGCTACCCACGTGCTAACTGGCATTTCAGTTGTTTCGATGGATTCGCGTTCGCAACACCAAAACAAAAAATTGGCGAAAGAGCGCTTATTGGAAAAACTGCAAGCACATCAGCTTGAAGCCGTTAAGAAACAATTTGAAGCACATTACAGCAACAACAAAAATGTCTTGCGTGGCAATCCAGTTCGTGTATTTACAGGCTCCGATTTCAAAAAGGTCGTAAAGAAAAACGAACAAAAAGCAACACGCCAAAAGACGAAAAACGAATTAAAAAATAGAAATTATGACACAGATTGACACCTATTTATCACAGGCCATTGACAGCTATCCTTATGACTTGAAAGAAACCATTGAGTCTTTGGATTATGCATTGTCCTACGACGAAAACAATGTGGGCGCACTATGTCTTTACGGGAGAGTATATTCGGAGCAAATGCCTAGATATGAACAGGCAAAATCCTATTTTCAGAAAGCATTGAGTATTGATTTACAAGCTATTGAAGTTTATCCCTACTACATTCAAACGCTTCTGTTGAATGAGGATTTTGATGAAGCCAAAAAGCTGATCAACTTTGCTATGACCGTAAAAGGCATCAACAAACTTGAGGTTTTGAGCAAAAAAATACAGTGCCTAGAAATTTTGGGGGAATACGATGAAGTGAAACAAATCCTAAAAGAAATGGAGCTTTTGTTGTTGAATTTTGACTATAAAGATTTCATAGAAGAAACCAAAAAGCGCATTTCGAACAAGGAAAAGTTGCTCAAGGAAACGGTTGTCAAAAAGGTAAAGAAAAAATAACCTTTTGAACTTTTACGATTCCAAGATCAACGTAACGGGGCCCTCATTCACCAATTCAACATCCATCATGGCGCCAAAAATTCCCGTTTCCACTTTGAGTTGAGAGGTGAGCATGAGGCTATCTATGAAGTATTCATATAAAGGAATGGCCACATCAGGGGGAGCTGCATCCACATAGCTGGGACGGTTACCCTTTTTTGCATTGCCATAAAGCGTGAATTGACTTACCACCAAAAACTCACCCTTAACATCCTGAATCGACAAATTCATTTTGCCAAACTCGTCATTAAAAACCCGGAGGTTGACGAGTTTTTTTATCAAAACATCAGCGTTTTCTTTGGTGTCGGTGTGGGTAATTCCCAAAAGCACCATCAAACCGTGATTGATTTTTCCGACGATTTTGTTGTGAACAGTTACAGATGCACGAGAAACTCTTTGGATGATGATTTTCATGAGTTAAAATTTATTTTTACGGTAATGCGTTTCCTCATCATCTTCCATCAAGGTTAAATACGTCTCATATCTACTCGCTGCTATTTCACCTGATTCTACCAAAGGCCTCACAGCACATTTTGGCTCGTTGATGTGTTGGCAATTGTGGAATTTGCATTGCTCCATAGCGGCACGCATTTCAGGGAAATAATGACTGAGTACATGTTTATCTATGTCCACCAAACCGAAAGATTTGATGCCCGGCGTGTCGATGAGAAAAACATCAGAGCCGAGTTCGAACATCTCTGCAAATGTGGTGGTATGCTGCCCTTTAAAATGAGATTCTGAAATTTCGCCTACTCTGGCCTGAGCTTCTGGAAACAAAGCATTGATCAAGGTGCTTTTTCCAGCGCCACTGTGTCCCGCAAGCACCACTTGTTTACCGCGCATGTCGTCTTTCAAGGCAGCAACACCAATACCATTTATCGCACTAATCGGGATGCACGGATAACCGAGCGGCTCATAAATGGCGATGATGTCTTGCATCAAATCCAAAGCGGCATCGTCGTACAAATCTATTTTATTGAAAACCAAAGTTGTGGGAATGCGCATCGATTCTGTGGAAACCAAAAAGCGATCGATAAAAGCCAAATGTGTTTCGGGAGCAAAGAGCGTTACGAACAAATAACAACGGTCGATATTGGCAGCAATGATGTGGGCCTTTTTGGAAAGATTCACCGATTTGCGTTCGATGTAATTGTGGCGAGGTTCGACTTCAACTATCACAGGCGTTTCTTGCGTATCACCTGACCAATCCACTTGCACTTTATCACCAACTGCCACGGGATTGGTTGTGTCACGCTCTTCCAAACGGATTTTTCCCCGAATGCGACAACTTAAACGCGAACCATCTTCCAGGCGAACAAGATAATTGCTACCCGTAGATTTCATTACAAGACCGTTTCTAATTTCAGACATGGAGCAAAGTTAACAAATAAGGCTTAGGCA
>Ga0169931_10003859_pt1 | contig 23573 bp, 25 predicted proteins | sample Kivu_15m_20L_FD_129675 | JGI IMG/M metagenome (GOLD analysis project Ga0169931, IMG submission 129675) | Freshwater microbial communities from Lake Kivu, Western Province, Rwanda to study Microbial Dark Matter (Phase II) - Kivu_15m_20L... | ecosystem: Environmental > Aquatic > Freshwater > Lake...
AACCAGGGTTATGGCAACCAGGGTTATGGCAACCAGGGTTATGGCAACCAGGGTTATGGCAACCAGGGTTATGGCAACCAGGGTTATGGCAACCAGGGTTATGGCAACCAGGGCGGTACCAATTACGGTGACCAGGGCAACCGCAATCAAGACTACGATCGCCCCAGCTACAGTGGCAGCAGTGCCGACTCCGGCCCAGATCCGCGTCCTGGGTCAGCCGATCGCTTCGCCAATCCGAGCAATGGTAGCCAAGGCTACGACCGTCCCCAGGGGCAAAGTCGGCCCCAGCCCCCGGCCCCAGACTATCCCCGTCAAGACTATGGCCCCCCTAGCGAAGGTCAACGGCCATCTTCTGAAGGGCCGCGTGGTGGCTCCAACCAACCCGACTATGGTCGCCAAGACTATGGTCAAGCCGGTTATGGTCAAGCCGGTTATGGCCCAGCAGACCCTAGGCCCTCAGCCTATGGCCCAGCAGACCCTAGGCCCTCAGACGGTGCTGGCCGAGGGCGGCCCAACGCGGGGGATCCTGGCGCTGGCGGCGCTAGCTACGGTAGCGACAGCTATGGCGACCAGCGCCAGGGCAACCCTGGGACAGCTCGGGACTATGGCGATGCCGTCTATGACGACCCGTGGGGTCAGCCCGCCCCTGGGAATCGCCCCCCTCAAAATGGCGCGCCGGAGAATCGACCCCGCCCAGAAGCCCGTCCAGACCGTGGCCCTGACGCTGATCGGCAGGCCCCCCCTCGAGCAGAAAGTCGCCCCACCAATGACCCGCGACCGGCCCCGCGCTACGACGACAACTGGAGCGATCGCGACGAATGGCTCTAGCCGCCCCTCACCCCACCCACCCCTGGGATAAAGCCCCAGGGCTACCACTTACCTACTCACCTACTGCTCGATGGAGAACTTTCGGAACTACTACGACATTCTGGGGATTTCCAGAGCGGCGACCTTTAGCGACATCAAGCAAGCCTACCGAAAGCTAGCCCGGCAGTACCACCCCGATCTCAACCCCGGTGACCAGGCCGCCGAGGATCGGTTTAAGCTGGTCAGCGAAGCCTACACCGTGCTCTCCGACGACGAGAAACGCACCCAGTACGAAAAATTTAGCGAATACTGGCAGCAGGAGGGCTTCAAAGAGACTAAAAAGCCTGGCGTTGGCGAGATCTTTAGCGGCCGCATCTCCCTCGAAGACTTTGGCTTTGGCGAATTTCCCGACTTCAATCTCTTTGTCGATCAGCTAATCAACCGTCGCCCTAGCGCCCGCCGAACGGCCAGCGAGGCCTCGGTCGCCACCGACGTGAGCGCCTCCCCCGGCGCGACCGCCACCCAGGCCCGTCGCGATGCCGAGGCTGACCTCACCATTCCCCTCGAAAAAGCCTTTCGCGGCGGGCGTGAGCGCATTCGCCTAGAAGATGGGCGATCGCTCGAAGTCAACATGCCCGCTGGCATGGTCACCGGCCAGCGCATTCGCCTGCGGGGCCAGGGCGTGGGCGGCGGCAACCTCTACCTGCGTATCCAGGTCGACCCGCACCCGTTCTATACCCTCCAGGGCAACGACCTGTACTGTCGGGTGCCCATTACCCCCAGCGAGGCCGCCCTGGGCAGCACCATAGACATTCCCAGCCTCGATGGCCCCCTGCGGACTCCCTTGCCCCAGGGAGCGCAGACGGGGCAGATTATTCAGCTAGCGGGGCGGGGCTACCCCATTGGCCGAGAGGGCCGGGGCGACCAGATCGTAGAGCTAGCGGTGGTAGTGCCCACAGGGCTGAGCGATCGCGAAAAAGCCCTCTACGAAGAACTGCGCCAAACCGAACGCTTTCGCCCCCGCTCTGAACTACTTTGAGGTGCTTAGGCCTGAAGCACCGATTGAATGTCGGACATTACCCAGGGCGCAGGCGGCGGGCCCTGGTAGTCGATGAAATAGTCGTAGCCCAATTGCTCGTAAAGATCCTCTAGAAGGGCTTGGGTATCGACTAAAACCTCTCCATCCTCAGCCCGTAGCGGCAGGGGAAAGGGTGGAATGGGGTCAGCCAGGTTAAACGGGTATAGGTCAGCCATGGGACGACTCTGCGATCGACTGACCAGGATCCGGTAGTGGCTCTGAATGGCGTCGATTTCGAGTAAAAAAGGTGGCCCCGCCCGCAACAGATCAATCTCCACCAGATTGGTTAAGCCGCCTAAAATCCGTTCTCGCTTAGCCTGATACTGCGATCGCCCTTCGCCCGTCTTGTTGGCAGGAGACAGCACCTCCACCACCGTAACCACCTCCTGGGTAGTGGCGTCTTTCACTTCCAAATCAGCCTGCTGAATCTCTAGGGGCATCGGCACCCGCACGGGCACAGGCTGCACAGGCCGCTGCACAACTGTAGCCACCGATGACTCATCCAGCTTCCGCTGCTGAATGCTAACGTCAGGTCGTCCCAGGGCCAGGGTCATGGTATCCGTCACGGTGTAAACCCATTTGTCAGTCACAACCCGATACTTCGCCAGCAGCATTGGGACCAAAGCACGCGCCAGGGCCGCCACCAGTTGGTTGTGAAAATCTGACCAAAAGTCAGGCTGCTCCAGGTAAGGGTTCATTCCCGGAAAGGGATTGGGCATAGCACGGCAAGGATGAAGTATCCCTATGGTAGCGAGTGGGGAGAGTGGGTCGCCCGCTGGGTTTAGAACCGCCACATTGTTGCAATAACGTTACAGAGGATCCCAGGGTTCTCAGGCGATCGTGCGCCAGTCAAACGGTCAAAAGCAGGGCTAATAGCCTAGTTTTGCTCGTTTTTTTCTACTGTTACTAGCCCGGTTCACCCCCATTTACCCGCAACTAAATGAGAATTTAACTTTCCCTATAGACCCCCAAGTCGCTAAACTAACTATGAAATAGGTCATCCCCGTCATTTTTAACTATGTCTGTTGTTAGCCAAGTTATTTTGAATGCCGACGACGAGCTCCGCTACCCAACCACCGGCGAGCTCAAGGCCATTGAAGACTTTTTGAAAACTGGCGAGCAGCGCACCCGCATCGCCGCCACCCTGTCCGAAAACGAGAAGAAAATTGTCGACCAGGCCAGCCGAGAGCTGTGGCGGCGACGGCCCGACTTCATCGCCCCCGGTGGCAATGCCTACGGCCAAAAGCAGCGCGCCCTCTGCATTCGTGACTACGGCTGGTATCTGCGGCTGGTCACCTACGGTGTCCTGGCTGGCGACCAAACCCCCATCGAGAGCATTGGCATCGTGGGCGTCCGCGAAATGTACAATGCCCTCGATGTGCCCGTACCCGGCATGGTTGAGGCCATTCGTTGCCTCAAGGCCGCGTCCCTCAACCTGCTGTCTGACGACGATGCCGCCGAAGCCGAGCCCTACTTCGACTACATCATCCAAGCGATGTCGTAGTCTTTAGAGACACTAAAAAAACCCGGCTTCTTGGAGAAGCCGGGTTTTTGTTTCCCACAACCTACAGCATCGCCAGCACGTCGCGGGCGGCGGCGATCGTCGCCTCAATGTCGGCATCGGTGTGGGCCAGGGAGGTGAACCCGGCCTCAAACTGTGACGGAGCCAGGTATACACCCCGCTCCAGCATGCCTCGGTGGAAGCGGCTAAACTTCTCCAGATCAGCCCCCTTGGCATCTTCAAAGTTGGTAATCGGGCCGGGGTGAAAGAACATGCCAAACATGGCGCTGATGTGCCCGCCGCAGACCGCGTGGCCCGTGTCTCGAGCGGCCTGCAACAGGCCCTCAGTGAGCTGCGTGGTCAGCCGGTCGAGCTGGTCGTAGGTGCCCGGTCGCTGGAGCAGTTCCAGGGTTTTAATGCCCGCTGTCATCGCCAAAGGATTCCCCGACAGGGTACCGGCCTGGTACACCGGGCCAGCGGGGGCGATCATTTCCATAATCTCGCGGCGACCGCCGTAGGCCCCTACGGGCAGCCCGCCGCCAATCACTTTACCCAGGGTGGTGAGGTCAGGGGTGACGTTGAACTTAGCCTGGGCACCGCCATAGGCAATGCGGAAGCCGGTCATGACTTCGTCGAACACCAGCAGGGCATCGTTTTCGCGGGTAATGTCTCGCAGCCCCTCTAGAAAGCCCGCATCGGGGGTAATAAAGCCTGCGTTGCCGACCACGGGTTCTAGAATCACCCCGGCAATTCCCCCGGGGTTTTGGGCAAACAGGGCCTTCACCGCCTCAAGGTCGTTGTAGGGGGCGGTGAGGGTGTCGCTGGTGGCGGCCTTGGGCACCCCTGGCGAGTCGGGCAGGCCCAGGGTGGCGACCCCAGACCCCGCCTGCACCAAGAACATATCGGCATGGCCGTGGTAGCAGCCCGAGAACTTGATAATTTTGTTGCGCCCGGTGTAGGCCCGCATCAGGCGCAGCACTGCCATACAGGCTTCGGTGCCGGAGTTGACAAAGCGCACCATTTCAATACTGGGTACGGCCTGAATCACCATCTCGGCCAGCACGTTTTCGAGGTAGCAGGGGGCACCAAAGCTGGTGCCTTTCTCCAGGGCCGCAGACAGGGCCGCTAGCACGTCGGGGTGGGCGTGGCCGCAGATAGCTGGCCCCCAGGTGCCCACGTAGTCGATGTACTGGTTCTCATCCACATCCCAGATGTAGGCACCCTTAACCCGGTCAAACACAATGGGATGCCCGCCCACCGACTTAAAGGCTCGCACCGGAGAATTCACGCCGCCCGGCATGAGGTTTTGGGCGGCGGCAAAAATTTCTTGTGATTTCGCTGTCTTAAATGGGGCTGACCTAACCAAAGCACGTTCCTCTCAGAGACCAAATTCTCCCGGTGGGGTTGACCCAAACCACCGGGGCGTTAGCTCTGATCATTATCCTATTGATTGGATAAGGCGTCCCCGTTGATGTTAAGGAATGTAGCGTTACCAGCGCAGATGGTGCAGGCAGCCATTCTTAATTTGCACGACCGGGTGATTCGAGATCCGCACCAGATGCTCGTCGTGGGTGGTGACGATGACGGTAATGCCAATGGAGTTGAGCTTTCTGAGAATCTTGATCACCTGGAGGGAGTTTTCGGCATCGAGGTTGCCAGTGGGCTCATCGGCCAGCAGCAGGGGTGGGGTGCTGACCACCGCCCGGGCGATGCTCACCCGCTGCTGTTCGCCGCCAGAGAGTTCGTCGGGGAAGCAATGGGCCTTGCCCTGGAGCCCCACCATTTTGAGGGTGGGCCAGAGGCGGCGGTGAATCTCTTTGCGGGTGAAACCCTGGGCCCACAGCACAAAGGCCACGTTCTCGGCCACGGTGCGTTTCGGAATGAGTTTGTAGTCTTGAAACACCACGCCAATGCGGCGGCGCATCATGGCCAGGCGATCGCCCCGCAGATCCGCAATCGGCTGATCGCCCACCAGAATGTGGCCATCGGTAGGGCGCTCGTAGCCGTAGAGCAGCTTGAGCAGGGTTGATTTGCCCGAGCCCGAGGGGCCCGTGACAAACAAAAAGTCGCCGGGATTGACGGTCAAATTGACCCCGGCCAGGGCCTTACTGCCGTTGTCGTAGGTCTTTTCGACGTTGGTCAGCGAGACAATGGGCTGCACAGCGGTGGGGCTGGCCGGTTCGTCAAACATGGGTGCGGAGGAAGGGTCGGCGGCGGAGCGAGAGGGCACCACAAGCTTGAAGCGGTCTTGTAGTCGGGCCCTGACCTCCTGGGGCAGGCCAGCCAATTTAGCGTCGTCGGTGGAGCGATGGAGCACAGAAGTCATGGAACGTCCTAACTGTGGATTGGGTTGGCTCGACTCGGGGATGAGCCTGGCTTAAACACGAACATCGCGACGCCTTTGGCGGCGCTAGGGCTGACGTGGCTTTTGGGTGGCCATTATACCTGAAAGACCGAGTCCGGGAAAAGGGATATTTGTTTTTCCAATAATCGTTATGTTTTGTTACCCAAAGAACAGCGTCGGGGACAGATGCATCCCTAGAGGTCTAGCTGGGTGCCGCAGCGTTTGCAAAATTGAGCATCGTCATCATGGAGCGTAAGGCCACAGCTGCTACAGGGCAAGTGCTGGGGTTGGGAAACCTTGACCAACTGGCGAATGAGGCTGCTGACTTGGGTTGGAATCAGGGCGATGCCGGTGAGAATCATCATCACGGTCAGCCCTCGACCCACCTCGGACACCGGGGTAACGTCGCCGTAGCCCACGGTGGTCATGGTCACAACGGCAAAGTAGAAGGCGTCTAGAAAGGTGCCAAAGCTGTCTGGGTTACGGGGGTGTTCGAACTGAAAAATCAAGCCGGAGTAGATGAAGACGATCGCGATCAGGGTAAACAGAATGCGGATCAAAATCAGGCTGTCGGTACTGGTCACCTGCCCAAACCAGAGCCGATTGTTGAAAATTCGCACCAGGCGCAGAATGCGTAGGGATCTGAAAAACCGTAGAAAACGAATGTCAAAGACCCCCACCCAGGAGGGCAGCAGGGAGACCAGATCGACTAGGCCATAGAAGCTGAGGGCATAGCGCCAGGGGCGTTGGGCGGTCCAGAGACGGAGGCCATACTCGAGGGTAAAGGCGACCACGATCAACCAGTCGAGGGCGCTCAGCCAGGCATCGAGGGTGGGCGAGATCGGGTAGGTTTTGATCACAAAAATGGCGGCAGACAGAAAGATCAGCAGCACGATCGCGCCATTCACCACCTGTCCAGTCAGGGTGTCGGTAGTCTCCAGGTAGCTGCGCAGGCGATCGCGCCAGGCATTCTGCTTCAAGTCCATGGGTTCTTTCCTTGCGTTGATGCCCACCCCCAGGATGGTTCTGGGCGCTGGCCTGGGCTAAGATAACCAGGCAGATGGATTTTTATCTGGCTGCGATTTTTTAAATCACCTCGGTTCTAGCATCAGACCCCATTCATGACATTATTGATGACATTTTTGGGCTGAGCAACAGGCTAAATTGATGACCACTGCGGCACTCTAAACATCCATGGCGATCGCACCTATTATTACCACCCCCCAAGATTTTGCCCCCATGGTGCCCGGCCCCTGGTCGTCGTTGCCGACCCAGCGCCCGCTGCTCTTGGTGGGCCACGGCAGCCGAGATACGGAAGGGCGCGATCGTGTTTTAGAATTCGCCGCGGCCTACCGGGCCCTCGACACCTCTCGCCCCGTGATTCCCTGCTTTTTAGAGCTGACCGAGCCCACCATTCAAGACGGGGTGGATCGATGCGTGGAGCAGGGCTACACCGACATTTCGGTGCTGCCGGTTCTGCTGTTTGCGGCCCGCCACAACAAATTTGATGTCACCAATGAACTCGATCGCGCCCGCCAGCGCCATCCCCAGGTGACCTTCCACTATGGCCGTCACTTTGGCATTACCCCCGCCATCATTCAACTCTGGCAAGAACGCTTGGCTGAGCTGGATACGCCCCGGTTTAACCCCGACGGCATTGCCCGCGAAGACACGGTGCTGTTGTTTGTGGGCCGAGGGGCCAGCGACCCCGATGCCAATGGCGATGTGTACAAGCTGGCCCGCATTGTGTGGGAGGGCAGCCGCTACAAAACCGTAGAAATTTGCTTTATCGGCATTACCCACCCCCGCCTCGAGGAGGGCTTTCGCCGCGCCCGACTGTACGAGCCGAAGCGCATTATTGTGTTGCCCTACTTTCTCTTTACCGGGGTGCTGGTGAAGAAAATCTTAGAGATTACCCAGCAGCAGCAGGCCTTGCACCCTGGGCAACTGGTCAGCTACCTGCCGGAGATGGGCAGTCACCCTCAGCTGATGCAGATTTTGCGCGATCGCGAAATCGAAACCCACCTGGGCCAGGTGGCCATGAACTGCGAAATGTGCAAGTTTCGCCTCGCCGCCGGGGCCGGTCAGCCGGGCCATAACCACGATCATGGGCATGGGCATGGGCATGGGCATGGGCATGGACACGACCACGGGCATGGCCACGGGCATGGCCACCACCACGACGGAGAACCCCTAGACCTATTCCCTGAACCCGATGACTACCACCAGCGGGCTTGGCAGGTACCCTAGTCGGTTTCCGACCGACCGAGACGGGAATACTAAAGACTGGGCGCTGCGATCGCAGCGCCCAGTCTTTAGGCCATCCCAGGGGGCAACTATGTTCAAATCCGTGGGTCGGCACCTGTGTGCCTTTGACCTAGAGTGGGTACCCGATCCGACCTCGGGGCGGCGGGTGTACGGGCTGCCCGCGACGCTGCCGGATGCCGATGTACTCGAGGTGATGTGGAAAAAAGCGGGAGCCACCCCCGAAAAGCCTCGTCCCCACCTCAAAACCGCCCTCTGCCGAGTGGTTGCCGTCTCTGCGGTGATCCGTGAGCAGCAGACCAATGGTGACATTCACCTCCGCCTGACCACCCTACCCAAGCAGCTCGATCAGCTGATCGACGAGGGGGAGTTGATTGCCACGTTCTTGGGCTACCTGGGCCAGCACCATCCTCAGCTGGTGGGCTTTAACTCCCAGACCACCGACCTGCCAATTTTGCTCCAGCGGGGCCTGGTGGCGGGCATTGCGGCGGCAGAGTTTTGCCGCCGGGCCGACCAGGGCTGGGGCAGCGACTACTTTAGCCGCCACGGCGACGCCCACATTGATTTGAAGCCAACCCTGAGCGGCTGGGGCATTGCCACACCCACCCTCCACGAACTGGCGGCGGCCATGGGGCTGCCCGGCCAGGTGAGGCCAGAGCCCGATGTGGTGGATTGGTGGGTGGCGGGCGATCTGCGCTCCATTGTGGAGCAGAGCCAGTACGATGCCATCAGCACCTACCTGGTGTGGCTGCGAACGGCTCGGTTTGCCGGGTTCTTTAGCCAGGCGCAATGCCTCGAAGAAGAGGAGCGGGTGCGGGGAATGCTGGCGGATAAAATTGCCCAGGGCGATCGCCACCTCACCCCATACCTGGATCAGTCGTGGTCAGGGTAGTCAGCCCGCCAACTCACTGATCGCAAGGATGAGCCGGTCGGAGTCGATCGGTTTGGCAATATGGTCTTGAAAGCCAGCGGCGATCGCACTTTGGTAATTCAATTCTCCAGCGTAGGCGGTGATGGCGATCGCGGGTAACGCTTGTCCCTGCTCGCTGGCGTGAATGGCGCGAATGAGATCGTAACCGCCCATCTCCGGCATGCCAATATCACTGAGCAGAATGTTGGGTCGCGATTGCTCTAGGGTCTGCAATGCTTCTGCGACCGTTGCTGCCGTGGTCACGCTCGCGCCGCTTTGCTCTAGCAAAAACGATAGAAAATCAAGCGTATCCGTATCATCATCGACAATCAAGGCGTGAATGCCAGCCAACGACAACCGAGGCAGAGGCAACACTGGCATGGCTGAGATGGCGGGACTCACCACGTTTAAGCCCGGAATCTGCATCGTGAAGGTGGATCCGCAGCCTTCTCCAGCGCTTTCTGCCCGGATGGTGCCGCCGTGGAGCTCAACCAGCTGATGGGCGATCACTAGTCCCAACCCCAATCCACCAAACTTGCGCGTGGTATAACCATCCGTAATGATTCACTCCCCCCCGCTAAACCGCTACAACCCTTGATCTCTCGTTCGAAGGTAGGGGGGGATGTGAACGGTTACCTAAGCGGTTGTTTGAAAAGCTAAAGATCGTCTCAGTCTATACCTTTGGAGTCGGTTAATACCCTCAAAATTCAGCGTTTTTGCAGCCTTTTAGCGGCAAACTATACCGGGGACAACCCTTTTCGAACAACCTCTTATCTGTGTCCGCTGAATCGAGGTGTAAGGCGGCGAAAGAGTCGGTACCCAGCCCGCACCCAGTCCAGTAAAAAATAGGGTAGGCGCAGACGTAGGGGTAGAAAGATAGGGCGATAAACCCACCAGTAGGCCCGTTTGACATCCTGCCAGGCTCGGCAGGGGGTCGCATTTAAGAAATCAGAGACATCGACCACCATCCCACGCCCTCCACTCTGCATGACGTTGCGCCCATGGACATCATGGGGAAATACCCCCCGCTGCTCCACGTAGGCCAAGGCGGCGTCAATATCTCGAATCACCTGGGGCGGAATGGCAATGCCCCGATGCAGACAGTCGTACAAGGTCACCCCAGACAATCGCTTCATCACTAAAAAATTGGCCCCGCTGACGTAGCACCGCGAAAAGGCCGGATGGTCTCCCAGCCGTCGGTAGACCTCGACTTCGTCCTCTAGCCCTGGTCTACCGGGCGCATAGACCTTGACGACCTCGTCAGGATAGTCGGGATGGGCGAAAACAGCGGCGTAGTTACCGGCTCCCAAACAGGTCCAGGGGGAGGGCACCCGATGAACCACCACGGGATTGTGAGGATCGATGCTCTCCAGTTGCAGGGCGGGCAGCAGGCCCTGGTGAATGCAATCCGTGAGGTCTGACAGCATGGTTAACCCGGTGAGAGAAACGGTTGGCGGCTAGGGATTGCAGTAGGGGCATTGGCTGGGCGCAGCGGTTAAGGGGGCATCGGGCACCGGGCGACTCTGCTGAAACTGGCAGCGCTGGCACCGGTACCGCACCGAGAGGGTGAGCAGGGTGGGGGTGCCACAATCACCACAGGGTAGCCCTGGAAACCGCTGCACCTCGCTAAAGCCAGGGCAGCCGCAGGCTGGGCAGGTTTGCTGAACCACCTGAACCAGCTGCTCAGTGGCCTGGGCAATGACCGCCATCCGGGTGGGGTTGTAGAGTGCTCGCATGTCTGTCTCGATCCGAGCCGTGTGGTCGGGAGCGTGGGCTAGGGCCTGGTTGACGGCGGCGATCAGCCCGTCGGGGGTGGTGATGCCCTTAACCATGGAGGGGTCGGCACCTGGGTCTCCCATCGCCTTAACCACGACTCCGTGGCTGGGAAAATTGAGGGTTTTGACAAAGTCCAGGGCTTCCTCCAGGCTGTGGATGCTCTGGCTGCGGTAGTTGGTGTCGGTGGAAAGAATCTGCCCCACAATTTCGAGCTGATGCTGGCGATCGAGCAGCAGCACCAGTTCGCGATCGCAGGGCAGAAAGGGGATCTGTGGGTGCGGCCCAAAGCTGCCCTCGCTGGCAATGGCCAGGGTTTCCCCGGTGTGCCGGAGGGCGGCGGCGGCCTTGAGTCGAGCGGTGGTGAGCTGATCGGAGGGTCGCTTGATCTCACCGCTAAAGGTACCGAAGGCATCGGTGTCCAGCCCCGAGGGCACCACCACCTTAAGACCCAAGCGACCCTCCAGAACCGGTGCGATCACCTGCTCTTTGCGATGCATGGTAGCGAGTACCGCCACCCGTCCGGCAAATAGGTCGCTGGGGTTAGTCATGGGGCTAGGGCATGGGGCTAGGGTGCGTCGTCGTCGTGGGCAAAGCGGTTGTAGAGAAAGTCGAGGGCGTGGTTGCGCAGACGGTAGTACTGGGGGTCTTCCATAATCTGGTCGCGATCGCGGGGCCGCTCAAAGGGAATCGTCATCACCTCGCCAATGCTGGCGGCGGGGCCATTGGTCATCATCACCAGGCGATCGGCCAAAAACAGCGCTTCGTCAATGTCGTGGGTGATCATCAACACGGTGCAGCGGTGGTCATTTCAGATTTTCAGCAGCTCTTCCTGGAGCTCTTCTTTGGTGATCGCATCCAGCGCCCCAAAGGGCTCATCTAGAATCAGCACCTCGGGGCGAATCGCCAGGGCTCGGGCAATGGACACCCGCTGCCGCATACCGCCGGAAATCTGATCGGGCTTTTTATCCGCTGCCTCCGTTAGCCCCACCATGGCCAAATGCTCCCGCACGATCGCCCGCTTTTGGGCCTTGGGCTTGGAGGGCCACACCGATTTTACCGCCAGATAGACATTCTCAAACACCGTGCGCCAGGGCAGTAGGGCATAGCTTTGGAACACCACCATGCGATCGGGGCCGGGTTTCAGAATTGGGCGTTGCTGACTCAAGGTATGAATCGGATCTTGTAAGCCTTGCGACTCCGTTCAGGATTCCGCGAAATCATACTGCTATTCAGCAACGCCGGAATGGCTAGTACTCTGAGGCAGAAGTAGATCTACTATCATCGTGCTTGCTGAAAGCGCGATGCCTGCGCGACGAATAGTCGAGAGATCTACGCCTCAGAGTACTAGTTCGCTACCGAGGAAGGCAACAACCATACCATTATTCGCTCGTCACTTTTACAGGCGTACTAGGTTCTGGGATGAGATCAGTGGATGAACCAAAGGCAACCCGTAAAAAAGGCGGAGCCAGAAAAGTTGTCAAAATGACCATGATAATAATCGACACCTCAAGCGGCTTATCTAAAATGCCGCTAGCTGAGCCAATTCCAGCAAATACTAAGCCCACTTCCCCCCGAGGGATCATCCCAACCCCGATCGCCCAGCGATTGATTCCAGGCTGCCCAAACGCTGCCCACCCCGTGATCAGTTTGCCTGCGATCGCCACTAGCACCAAAAAGACAGCAATCAAAAGTCCCGCTCGATTCTCGGGGACGGCTGGATTTAATACGCCCAAATCAGCCCGTGCACCGACGGTGACAAAGAAAATCGGTACGAGCAAATCAGCGATCGGTTTGATCAATTCATCTAACTCGTTCCGGGCATCGGTTTCATCGAGCACCAAGCCCGCTGCAAAGGCACCCAAAATCGCTTCAAGATGAATGGCATTACCTAAAAATGCCATAAAGAAAGCGAAGATGAATGCCGGAATCACAACATTCCCACGGGTCTTGAGCTGATCTACGATCGCCACAAAAGTTTTGTTAAAGATCCCCCCTAACAAAATCGAGCCAATTAAAAATGCCGTAGCGCTGACAATTAAGTAAATGACATTGACAACATCAATTTCACCAGTTTTGGCCAAACTTGCCACCACCGCCAAGACAATGATGCCGAGGACATCATCAATCACCGCCGCGCCCACAATGATCTGACCTTCTTTAGATTTGAGTTGTCCCAGCTCCGATAATACTTTAGACGTAATGCCAATGCTGGTTGCCGTCAACGCCGCCCCCGCAAAAATTGCCGGAATCGCCGCCGTATGAAACAGTAACATCAACCCTGCCGTACCCGCCGCAAAAGGCGCAGCTACCCCAACACAGGCGACAACCGTCGCCTGAACGCCCACTTCCTTAAGCTGCCGCAGATCGGACTCTAGACCAATTTCAAACAGCAAAATGATCACACCAATTTCAGCTAGAACCGAAATCACTTCACTTTGCGACTCAAAAACCCGAGTCAGCGCCTCCGGTGCCAAGTGATTCAAGCCTTGCAGCGCCGTCATAAGCACCGAGTCAGAGGCAGACAGCCCTCCTTCGGGAAAGATCACCAGGTGCAATGCCGAAACACCGACAATCACACCGGCGACCAGTTCCCCCAAAACAGGCGGAAAATCCAATCGCCGAGCCACCTCTGCGCCGAACTTGCTGGCCAGATAAATCACCACCAGGGTCAGCAATACGCCAGACAGAATAATGGGCGAATCCTCAGCCACAGCGGTCGCCAGGACTGGTATCGGAGCCATGGGAGTGGCTATTCCCGCGCCGAAAGAAGGCAGAATGTTGGACAAAATCATGGGTTTAAAGCGATGAAGGTGAAAGAGGTGAGAAATTCATCAATTTGAGTAGCGGTTACCTAAAAGCCGGGGTTATGCCCCCGGCTTTTAGGTCTACGTGGGTTCGGTTTAACAGCCTTCTGGGCCACAGAAACTTCTGCCGTACAGAACCTCCGCTTCACAGATATAGGCAATGCCCGCAAAATCGGCGAAATACTTGAGCGCGACTTTATCTGCAATATCCTCGGCCATCTCCCGACTTTCGGTGAGAATCTCAAACTTGACATTTGAATCGGTGTCGGCTGCGTTGGGTTTCCCCGTAGAGCGCACGTTACGACTGCCTTTACCGCCCGTATCCACCGCTGTATAACCGGTTGCTCCGCATTCTTCGATGATCTTGGCAACCTTTTTCATCAGCACCTTTTCGGTGACGATGACGAGCTTGTTGGCTTTCTTTGACATCTTGGTTATCTCCTTTATCTATCTCCCTGAAGATGTATATTAGTCTGCCGGGGGCAGGGAAAACCGGCAGACTATGATCCGCCTGGGCTTAGAGTCCGCCAATCGCCTGGGCAAGACCAACGAAGAACGGAATACACAAGCCGATCGCAATGGGCGTACCAACGGCTGTGGAGGCACCAATATAGGCAGAAGGATTGGCCGACGGGATACCAGCTCGCAATGTGGGCGGGCCTGAGATGTCTGAACTAGAGGCAGCAATGACAGCCAGGATGACGACGCCGCCCATGCTAAATCCCGCGAATTGGTGGGCAATCATGCCGAGCCCGAAGGCGATCAGCCCATGAATGAACGGTGCCACCACGCTATACACGACATACCACTGGGCCACCTTGCGCAGTTCACCAACCCGTGACCAAGCCTCGATCCCCATGACCAGCATCAAGATCGAAAGCAAGCCACGGAAGAGGGGATCGTAGAAGCTTTTATAGACACTTTCCGGCTGGGTGAGTATGCCAAGAGCAAGGCCGAGCAACATTGCCGATAGGGCTGGACCCCGGAGGCTTTCCTCGATGATCGGCCAGATCTTAACCCGATTTTCATCACGACCATTTTGCTGGTCGCGATACTCCTGCTGGGTACTGGGGTAGTTGACTGCTGCTACGGCACTAGCCTCTAGAGCAGCAGCCTTAGCCTTCTTCTTGTTGAGATAAATATTAGCCACAACAATGGCCGTGACCAGCGCTGGGATATCCATAAAGGGATAGAGTGCGCCAGCCCAGGCTTCGTAGTTGATCTGTTGTTCTTCCAGTACCGTCAGCCCAGCGGCCATGGTAGAGCCACTCACAGCCCCAAACAGTCCACCGGTGGCGATCGCATCGACGACTTTGACATTGGGCAGCTTGGCCAAGGTGTAGCGGGCGACGAAGACCACAGTAATCCCGACGATCACAGCAAAGATCATGGGTAACACCATTTCTGTCAGGTTGGAATTGCGGATGGCAATACCACCGGTCAGACCAATTTTCATGAGCAGCATAAAAACGATGATCGTACAAATCGACTCGGGAATGACCAATTCACTCCCAAGAGCGGCAATCACCATCCCACCTATCAAAAAGGCGAGTGTGGGGGACTGCAACTGCGTAATGAAGTCTTTCACGAAAAGAGAGAGAAAATCCATCGATATCCTGGTAGCTATTGTGGACAGATCGGGAACAACTGTGAACTCCTGGGATGACCGCCAAGCAGCTATCTCAGGACTATAGTCGGGGCAGAAAGGAACCGGAGCCTTGGCAGGCTGCATTGACCTGAGTCAATTGAATATTCTTTTCCCCTGTAGATGAGTCTATACCGATTCCGAGATCGGTAGGCGACTCTGCACAGCAAAATAGGCCTACAATTCTCAATCTATTCAATAGCTTTTACTTATGCTCAGGTCAACATCTATGGTTTCGATAAATCTTGCAGCCGAATCGATCGGAGGAGGGGCTGTGACGTCAATAGATACTAGAAAACCCCGTCTGGTCACTTAGATGAGGGCCAGACGGGGTCGGTAATGCTAACAGTGACTCAAGCGCCAGCCTTTAGAACCGCACTGTGTTGCCGGTAATGCTCTGGAACTCAAAGGTGCCCACAGCCTCGCGGTAGGTGCGACGGGTGTCGCGCAGCATGCTGATCGCCAGGCGCTCACCCAGCAGGTTGCCGCCGGTTTCGATGCCCGTGCCGGGGCGATCGTAGCCCGCATTTGGCCCAGCGGTGGTGCCATCGGTGCGCCAATGCATCCCCGCCCCATCGCGGAACAGCGTCACGTTGGAAATCAGCTTGTTCAGCTCACCGTGGATGGTGAGAGGGGCACCCTTGGTGTGGTAGTCGACCAGCTTAGAACCGCCCTCGACCGGCACCTTGGGGTTGGGGAAGGGGCCATCGGCAAAGTAAGCCTTAGCCACCGTCGCCGATGCCGCTGCAAAGGCCGAGTGTCCACCGGGGTAGGCTGGGTGGGTGGGCGATCCTTCGGGAAAGCCCATGGGTAGCAGCCAGCTGCCGCTGCGATCGCCCCGGTTTTGGGCAATATTTTGCTGGCGGTTGTGCTCATAGATGCGATCGAGCACCTCGGTGCACCGCCACACATCGGCTCCCTCACCAAACAAGTCGTTAAACTTCTCATTGTTGCAGGGGGTGTCAGTATGACCGCCCAGAATGCCACGGCGGAAGAGTTCTAGCCGCTGGGCATAGACCTCGGGCCGCAGGCGGCGGTGCACACACCACTTCTGGAACCAGGCGTGCTTCAGGGCATAGACCCCGGCCAGCCCGGCCTGAATGCTGATGTCTGGCCCGCCCAGGCTGCCAAAGGGAACAGCGGTGGTAATGTCTCTACCGTAGGGAACCGCGCCCGAAAAGGCTGCCTTTTGACCCAGTAGCATGAGGGTGGCCCACAGCCCCGCCTGGTGCGGCAGGTCGATGTGCACCCACTGCCCGCCATCCCGCATGTTGGTGATATAGCGAGTGCCATCGAGGATATCGGTACCGCTGGGGTCGATGTCGCCATTGTTGACCTGGCTCCAGCTGTCGAAGTCGGTCATGTAGTCGACACCGGGGCGCGGGTAGCGCTGCTGCTGACGAATCGGCTGGTTGCCAAAGGAAAAGTCTTGCAGCAAAAATTGCGATACGTGGGGGCCGACATCGCAGCCTGCATAGGGGGCTCGAAAGACGGTTTGGGGAGTGCAGACAAAGCCAAACTGCTCGTCAAAGCCCAGGGCATTGAGATCGTTGCAGGCGGCTTGAATCAGGCCGCTGTTGGCATACTGGTCAAAGGGGATATCGCGGCAGAGGGCCATCCAGTAGCGCTCGACCATGTCGATGGCGGTGCTGCGGCTGGCAAAGGTGGGAGCCGCAGCCATGCGAGACCCGTTAGAGTCATTGCCAATCAGCTCAAAGGAAAACGCATTCAGCGGGTTGACCAGCTTGCGCTGGCCGCCGCCCAGTTGTACCTGCTCCAGGGCCGCTTGGGTACCGACTTCCAGCGCATCGAGCAGCGATTGCAACGAGCTCGGGTCAACCAGCCCGTTGGCATTGTGGGTCAGACTCTTAGTGAAGGAGGCAAAGCCAGGCAACCCAATGTTCTTAAAGCGATCTTCGTCACCGTTGATGGGGGCTGGCGTGACGCTAAACTCATTGGCGGCAATGTCACGCTGTTGGTCGCGCAGGGCCACCGCTTCGGTGCGGCGAGCTTCATAGTCGTGCTGTTGAGCCGTGTTGAACTGACAATCAACCATGGGAATATTCCTTAGTGAATGGGCTAATGAATCGCCAACCTCAGACTGAATGGCGTTACGCTCTGAATCGACCCCAGGGCGCGCCAGGATCGTTGGCCCTGCGGGCGCAAATAAACGCTGCAAAAATTTGACCATCGTCCTGGAATCCATAGGGCAGGAAGGGGGGTAAATTAGAACCTATGAGCCATCGTGCTTGAATCGGTAAATCACCACTGGGGCAGCGGGCAAACCCCCATCCATCACTGAAATGTGGTGGTTGTGGGTTTTAGCCGTTGCGATAGCCCTAAGGTAAACGGGACTAAGCGGCAAACCACAGTACCCCCACGGGTACTCTTTGTCGCTATGGATCATGACCCACTCCACTGAAATCTAGGGTGAGGCGCTGGGGGGCTGAGCATCCGCTTGGCAGGCCATACTTTCTTACCAGTCGCGTTCGGGCTAGTTGGCCGTTTAATGAATCGCAACCTCAGACCCCACTAGCGCTCGACAAGCTGGGGGCGGCTCGATAGGGGCGGGGTGAGCTCAATGGTGGCGACCACCTGGCCGTGGTCAGACTGCCAGGGCTCGATGTTGTCTTCGAGCAGGGTTTGGTCAAAGATGTGGTCATTGAATACCGATACGTAGGTCACCTGGCCAATGCGATCGCGGTTTTGGGCCGAAAATTCTTCACTCACCATGATGTGGTCGAGGCTGTCGTAGTGACCGTTGTGGATGTGGGTGTAGTAGTGGTCGCCATAGCCCAGCCGCGCCTGAATGTCTTTGACCTGGTAGAGCAGCACATCCCACACCGGGGCTTTTTTGCGGTAGGGCCAGCGTTCCCAGGGGGGAGTGCCCGCCACGATCTGGGTGGTGACCGCCGTGTGGTTGTCGTTGACATCGCCCATGACAATGACCGGGTAGTGGCGATCGCGCAGCACCTCCATCAGCAAAACCCGCAGGGCGGTGGCCTCGGCGGCGCGGCGAATCAGCGATCGGGCGTGGCCCTTGGCAATTTCGATCGGATCGCTGCGATCGGCCCCCTCGGCCATCATGGGCCGCTTTGACTTTAGGTGCACCACAAACACCGTGCAGTGAATCGCCTCGGTCAGCGCCAAATCCACCGCCAGCACCGGGTGCGAAAACCGCCGGATCGGAATCTCGGCCCCCTCCAACTCCAAAATGCCCTCGGGGGAAAACTCGTCGTACACCCGCTGCCCCACCACCGGAAACCGGGTCGCCAGGGCCAGCCCCGGCCCCCGGCCAAAGCCCTCGGCCATGACAATCTCGTGCTGCTGGTGGTACTCACTGCGGTGCAGGGCCTCCTTCAGCGCCCCCCGGTGAAACACCTCCTGAAAGCCCACGATATCCACCCGCATGCGATCGAGCTGGGCCCCAATCCAAGCCAGCTTTTTGAGATAGCTCGCCTGGGAGTAGGCCTCGCCCTGGTAAAACTCGCGATCGGGCAGAATCAGGTTATTGAGGTTAAAGGTGCCGATGCGGAATTGGTTGCGTTCCATGGGGGAGTGGGGTTGAGGGGTGGGTGGGTGGGTAAGGGGATGGGTAGCGTGGGTCACCACAACTCACCTAGGCTATGGCAAAAAGACTGCTGTGACCCACGGTGCAGGGGGAAAGGTGGATGGGTGGATGGGTGAGGGGAGCAAGCGCCCCAAGAGTACGCTATCAATCAATGGTCCCTGGCGCGACCCAATGGGATGGCCACAACCCTGGAATCCATAGCCTCCACAAACCCATCTAAACGATCAAACCCCGTAGGGGCAGACCCGTGTGTCTGCCCTACCCTCGGCATCGGGCCTGCTACCCACCGTAAATTTCCCCACGGCGGGGATGGGGGCGAACACATCGGTTCGCCCCTACGGGGATGGCGATCACCCGGCGTCGGTCTGCCCTACCCTCGGCATCGGGCCTGCTACCCACCGCAAATTTTCCCACGGCGGGGATGGGGGCGAACCCATGGGTTCGCCCCTACGGGATGGCGATCACCCGGCGTCAACGTTGCCTCGTTCAAATCTCAGACTCCCCGTTCCTCCTGACTCCTGACTTCTGGCTCCTGACTCCTGGCTCCTGCCTCCTCACTCCTGACCACCACCTCCCCACCCTGGGGCAGAGTCAGCTTAATCGCCGCCAGCACACGAGAGGTCACCTGTACAAAGGATTGCTTGCGGGAGTTGACCCAAAACTGCGCCTCCAGATTCACCGTGCTGGGGGTCAGTTCGCGCACCAATACCATGGGCTCGGGGGTTGGTTCTACCCCCTCAATCTGGGTCATTTGCTGCTGAATGCAGTGGAGAATCGCGGGCAGGTCAGCGGTGTAGTCGATGCCCACGGTGACGCTGCTGAGGCGCACCGGAGCGGCGGTGTTGTTGGTAATGCTGCTCTGAAACACCTCCTGATTGGGGATAAACACCAGGCGACCGTCATAGGTTTGCAGGGTGGTGGCCCGCAGCTGAATTTGGCTAACGGTGCCTTCGTAGCTGTTGATCACCACCTGGTCGCCAATGCGAAAGGGGCGGGTGGCCAGCAAAATAACCCCCGAAATATAGTTGCTGAGCACGTCCCGCAGGCTAAAGCCAATGGCCACACTGGTTAGACCCAGGGTGCCCAGCAGGGCCGTAAAGTTGAGCCCCAGCACCCCCAGGGACGCCACTGCGCCCAGGGTCCACACGCCGCCGTAGCAGAGGCGGCTGATCAGCTCCTCGGTGGTGCGATCGCCCTCGGTCTTGGCGGCCCACACCAGTACCGCGTGGCGCGCCGCCGCCGCCAGTAGCCAGGTCAGGGCCAAGGTCACCAGCGCTCCCAGCAGAGCGGGCAGGTTGTTGAGGGTGTTTCTAACCATCTGCTGAGCCGTGCCCCGCATGCGGTAGGACACCGCCGCCGCCAGGCTAGTTCTGGCCGTGGCCTGGTTGAGCAGGTCGGCCCAGCGCTGGGCCAGCGAGGTCACGTCGGTACCAAAGTCGAGGGCATCTTGGGGGGTGACGGTCATGATCAACCGCTGGTTGACCTGCAGGGTGGCCAGGTTGCGATCGCGATCGACAGAGACCGCGATCGGGTCTGACTCCCCCGGTTGATTCAGCAGCGCCGCCAGGCGGCGGTTAATTTGCCCCGCCCGATCAACCGCGCTAACATCGGGCAGGCCCCCCACCTGAAACACCGGCTGCCCCCGCACCAGCACATCGGCAAAAAAGATCTCGCTGGTGTCTGCGGCTGTGCCCTGGCCAAAGGCCGTCCCTCCGCCCTGAGGCCAGACCCAGCCGAGGGGCGAGATCCCTAGGGCCAGGCCCAGCGTCAAACCTAGAGCCAGGCCCAGAGCCCGCCGCACCAGCCGCGCTGTGAGGACAGAACGTATCGCCCAGGGCCAACTGTATTTCCTGGCCGACCACCCGAGGTCTCGGGCCATAGCTACCCTCTGATCAGAACGCCTCCATTCAACCCCATATCTCGCCCTATGGAAAATTCCCCTGTCGTCAGCTCTGTCCCCCAGCCTCCCCGGCGGCTTTTGATCACGGGCGCTAGTGGCTTTTTGGGCTGGCACCTGTGCCGCGCGGCCCAGGCTACCTGGCGCATCGAGGGCACCTACCACCACCACGTTCCACCACTGCCGGGGGTCACGCTGCACCCCATTGACCTCACCGACGCCAGCGTTGTCACCCCCTGGCTGGCACAGTTGGCCCCCAATGCGATCATTCACACGGCGGCGCTCTCGCAGCTGAACCGCTGCGAGCAAGCGCCCGAGCAGTCCTATGCCATGAATGTAGAGGCTACCCGCACCCTGGCGACCTTCTGCGCCCAGCGGCAGATTCCCTTCGTGTTTACCTCCACCGACCAGGTGTTTGACGGCCAGACCGCCCCCTACCGCGAAACCGCCCCCCCCACCCCCATCAACCGCTACGGCCACCACAAAGCCGAGGCCGAAGCGCTGATTCAGACCCTGCACCCCACCGCTGCGATCTGCCGCATGCCGCTGATGTACGGCCCGGCCAGCCCCACCGCCGAATGCTTTTTGCAGGGCTTTTTGCGCACCCTGGAGGCAGGCCAGCCCCTGCACCTGTTTACCGACGAGTTTCGCACCCCCGCCTACGTCGAAGATGCCGCCGCCGGGCTGCTCTTGGCCCTAGAACACGCCACCGGCCTCCTGCACCTGGGCGGCGGCGAACGCCTCAGTCGCTACGAGTTTGGCCTGCGGATGGCGGCGGTGTTTGGGTTCGATCCGGGCCTGCTGGTGCCGAGCAAACAGGCCGATGTGGCCATGCCCGCCCGCCGCCCGGCGGATGTGTCCACCGACAGTCAAAGGGCCTTTGACCTGGGGTACCGCCCTCGCGGAGTGCTAGCAGGCTTAACCGCAACCAAGGCATGGCAGCCCTAAGGGATGAGAGGCCTTGGTGGACAAAACCCACCACGACTTAAACTGGGGGTTAGAGGGTGTTTGAAAAGTCAAAGAGCGTCTCAGGTTATACCTAGGTTGTAGGCTAATGTCCTCAAAAATCAGCGTTTTTGCTGTCTCTTGGTGGCAAATCAGACCTGGGACAACCTTTTTCAAACACCCTCTTAGACAGGATGCTGACTGGGCGTATACTACTTTTATCCTTCTCTGCAAGGGTGACTAGCGCAACGGCAGCGCATCGGACTCTTAATCCGCTGGTTCTGGGTTCGAATCCCAGGTCACCCATTTAGCCAATCGTGAACTAGCTGAGTCGCTTCAACGGCTGGTAAGCCATGAAAGCAGTGTGTTTCCAAAAAACGTTGGTACATTCGCCCAGACACGCTGTTTTTGGAAAGTGAGCTAGAGAGCACTTGGGAGGCGGCGTAAACCAAAGTGGGCATTGCCCACCCTACGACCCATAGCATGGGCTTGAGAAACTGTAGCGTGGGTTAGGCCTCCCCCAGACTTAGGCGATCGCCAACCAAATTTGGCCCTGGCCGTAACCCACAAAAGAGTATTTCGCCACCATCGTGGCCCATCTCCGTCGCGGTGCATTGCGGCCCCAGGGGCTGGCCTAGCTGGTCTACAACCCCGCACCGTGGGTCACACAACCAGGCTCTTTGCACGAGCCCAGGTGAGTTGGGGTGACCCACGCGACCCATCCACCCATCTACCCATTCCGCTCTGGCCAGCTCGCCACCACCAGCCCAAGGGTGCGACCGAGGGATGACTCGAAGATTGATCGACAAGCCATAATGGTGTTAACGGCTTAGGTAGGGATACTCTGGTATGCAGGTGCAGCTTGAACTGCCGGATTCGGTGAATGTTGACCCAGGCTATGTGAGGGCAGCCGTGATGGCAGTGCTCTATGCCACGGGTAAGTTGTCGGCTCACCAGGCATGCCAAATTTTGAATGTGACTCGTCGAGCTTTTGACGAGATGTTGCCTGTCTATGGGTTCTCGGTGTTGGTAGACAGTGACGACAACCTTGATATTGAGCTGGGTGCCCAATGACATTGAATGCCGTCGTTAGTGACACTGGGCCATTGATTAGCCTGGAAAAGCTATCGGGTGGCTATGGCTGGATGAAGCAGCTCTATGGGCAAATTCTGATTCCAGATGCGGTTGCTGAGGAGCTGTATCAGGGGATGTTCTCAAGCTGGGAAGCTTACCGAAGTCATTACGGTCTTGGCAATTTTGTTGCTGTCGTCGAGGTCGCCGATGAGGCAACGTTTCCTGGGTGTGAGCTGTTGGATATTGGGGAAAGGCAAGCGATTCAATTGGCCTGGAAGCGACAGTTGCCTCTGCTGATTGAGGAAGAACAGGGCAGGCAGGCTGCTAAAGTGCTGGGGCTAACGTTTTCGGGTCTAGCCGGGCAGATTCTCAAGGCTCACCGGGAGCAAATCATTTCTTTGGCGGTGGCGCAGACAAGTTTGGCTGAGTTGCTGAAGGCTGGACGCATTGGTAAGAAACTGTACGCTGGGCTTCTAGAAGCTCTGGATTAGGTTGGCAATTACCCCCACCCATTCACCCATCCACCCATCTACCCATCTACCCATCCGGAATTCTTTGTGCCACGAGGGCTGCCGCTCCATCAATAGATGAGCTACTTCCGCCATCGAGCCCTAGGGTGATTGCGGTTGACGAATCCACCGCAGCAGCGACTTCACGACGGCATTGTCGTCTTCCTATAGCAGGGCCTGGTAGGTCTGCCACGATACGCCCTGAAGGGTGATGTGCTGGCTGGGGGGGGCAGCAGAGTGGCCATGGCGGGGCCTTGAGTTCGGATAGGTTAACTGTAGCGAAATTGTCTCGTTAATCTGCTGCATCAGATCGCTAAATTTTGGGGCGTTAATCATCGTTTCGGCCACTCAGGCAGAACGGCCTGCTTCCTCAGTAAGATGTAATCCATGTGGGGCAGGGTCTTCAGGCGATTGGTTCAAACGAACTATCCTGGAGATGGCCATAGG
>Ga0169931_10003860_pt1 | contig 23572 bp, 24 predicted proteins | sample Kivu_15m_20L_FD_129675 | JGI IMG/M metagenome (GOLD analysis project Ga0169931, IMG submission 129675) | Freshwater microbial communities from Lake Kivu, Western Province, Rwanda to study Microbial Dark Matter (Phase II) - Kivu_15m_20L... | ecosystem: Environmental > Aquatic > Freshwater > Lake...
AGTTCGTCGGTGAGCGAACTCTTGCCCGCGCCGCCGGTGCCGGTGACACCCAGCGTCGGCACTTTGCGCTTCGCCGCCGCGGCGCGGATCGCTTCGACCGTGCCAGCGCCGGCCGTGCCCAGTTCGATCGCGCTGATGAGCTGCGCCAGCGCGCGGCGGTCTCCCGCGAGCAGCGCCGTCGCGTCCCGAGGCGCGTGCGCCGACGGATCGAAGTCGCAGCGCGCCAGCATGTCGTTGATCATGCCCTGCAGGCCCATCTTCTGGCCGTCTTCGGGCGAGTAGATGCGCGACACGCCGGCCGCGTGCAGCTCGGCGATCTCCTCGGGGACGATCACGCCGCCGCCGCCGCCGAACACCCGGATGTGGCCGCCGCCGCGGCTACGCAGCTCCCCGACCATGTACTTGAAGTACTCCAGGTGCCCGCCCTGGTAGGAGGACACCGCGATGCCCTGCACGTCCTCCTCCAGCGCCGCGGTGACGACGTCGGCCACCGAGCGGTTGTGGCCAAGGTGGACCACCTCCGCGCCCGAGGCCTGCAGGATGCGGCGCATGATGTTGATCGAGGCGTCGTGGCCGTCGAACAGGCTCGCCGCGGTGACGAAGCGGATCTTGTGCTTCGCCTTGTAGACCAGGCTCTTGGACTCGGACAGGTCGGTCATGGCTCGGGACCCCCTCCTCAGGGGAGCCTGGCAGGGTAGTTGACGTTGACGTTAACGTCAACTTCGCCGGCGCGCACCTCGACAGGGGGCGCCCCTGCCGCAGCGATCCGATCGTAGCTCATCGGCCCTGCGCCCGGAACCGGATGCGCGGCGCGCGGCTGCAGCAAAAACACGCCGCCGCGGAACGCGGCTAGGCGGGATCAATCCCGGTAGGACGGGTCCTTCGCCTCCACCAGCCGCCGCATCGCCGCGAACACGTCCTCGCAGGTGCGCTTCTCGCCCGGGCCGGACTCGCGCACCGTCTGCGCGAACACCTCGGGCCGGATCGGCTGCAGGGGGCCCGCGGCGCTGGAGGCGATCTGCACATCGCAGGCACGCTGCAGCGTCCAGAGCGTCATGAACGCCTCGGCCACCGACGGCCCCCACGCCAGCAGGCCGTGGTTGCGCAGGATCACGGCGCGCTTGGCGCCGACGCTGGCCAGGAGGCGCGTCTTCTCGCCTTCCTCCACCGTGATGCCTTCGAACGCGTGATAGGCCACGCCGCCGTGCAACTGCGCGGCATAGAAGTTGGTGGGCGACAGCCCATCCTTCAGGCAGGCCACCGCCATGCCGGTGGTGGTGTGGGTGTGCATCACGCAGTGCGCCTCGGCGACCTTGCCGTGGATGGCGCTGTGGATGACGAAGCCGGCGCGGTTCACCGGCCAGGGCGATTCGCGCACCGGGTTGCCCTCGATGTCGATCAGCACGAGGTTCGAGGCGGTGATCTCGCTGTAGTGCAGGCCGAAGGGGTTGATGAGGAACAGCTTCTCTGGCCCCGGCACCCGCAGCGTGATGTGGTTGAAGATCATCTCGGTCCAGCCGAGATGGTTGAAGATGCGGTAGGCGGCGGCAAGTTTGATGCGCGCCTCGCGCTCGACCTCGCTGATCGGAAAATCGGCGAGCTTGCGTGCCGCGCCGCCCTGCCAGTAGATGGTCATCGTCGTGCTGCGTCCGGGAAAACGACTAGTGTAGCGCCGGCCTCGATGCTGCGGTGCGGATAGACGCGCAGCAGCAGCGGTCCCATGCTGAGCGCATGAGGTGGGTCTTGTTGATTCCGTTTCTCGTCGCCTCCGGGGTTGCCGCGGCTGGCGCCCAGCCCCTGCAGCCCCGTGCCGGGCTGGCCCACGACCAGCGCGAATGCCGCGAAGCCGGCGACTTCATCCGCAATGCCGCCCTGTCGCGCGACAACGGCATGAGCCGCGAGGCGTTCCTCAACCGGCTGCAGGAGGACCTGGTGGCGATCCGCGCCTACCCGCCGGCCCTGCGCTGGTTCGTGCGCAACCTCGACGACGAGGCGTTCCTGACCGCGGAGGTCGAGGCGGTGTTCGATGCGCCGCGCGCCGCCGACCTGCACCGCCCGGACTTCATCGGGCGCTGCGTGGCGCGACCCGCCGGCTAGCGCCTGCAGGACCGTCCAATGTGCACGATCGTGCACATTGGGGCAGCCAGCCCGGGCTAGCGAAAGTCGAAAATCCGCTCCGAATTGCGCCCGCGTACCCGCTCGCGCGCGCCCTCGGGCAGCCGGTCCACGCGCGCCAGGCACCCGATCGGATCGCCGATGGTGTGCGGGTAGTCCGAACCGTACAGGACATGGTCCGAGCCGAACACCTTCACCGCCAGCGCTAGCGCCTCGTCGGTGAACACCACCGAATCGGCGTAGATGCGGCGCGCGTGCAGGCTGGGCTTTTCCCGCGTCTTGGTGCGGCAGGCGGGAATGTGCTCGTAGCACTGGTCCATGCGCCCGATCAGGAACGGCAGCGTGCCCCCGCCGTGGCTGGCGATGATCTTGAGCTTCTGGAAGCGGTCGAAGAAGCCGTCGTAGATCATGCGCGCCACCGCAAGCGTGGTGTCGGTGGTGAAGCCGATCGAGGCGGTGAGCTGGAATTGCTCCATCTGCATCTCCCCCACCCCCGGCGGCGCCGTGGGATGGATCAGCACCGGCAGCCTGGCCTCGTCGATTGCCTGCCAGATCTTCGCGAACGCGGGATCGGTGAGGGGCTTGCCGCCGATGTTGGCGAGCACCATCACGCCGCAGGCGCCGGCCTTGCGCGCGCGCTTGAGTTCCGCCAGCGCCGGCTTCTCGTACTGCCAGGGCAGCGAGCAGAACCACTGCAGGCGGTCGGGCCGCGACTTGCGCGCCTTCGCCAGCTCGTCATTCATCACCTGCGCCGCCTTCAGGCTCACCTTTTCGCCGCCCCAGAACACGTTCGGGCAGGTGAGCGATACCACCGCGACGTCGATGCCGACGCGGTCCATGTTCTTGACGCGCAGGCCCCAGTCGAACATCTCCGGGATCGGGGTCATGAAGGGCGCCCCATCGAGGTGGATGGCGCGCAAGCCGCCGGTGACCGCCTTCAGCGTGTAGCGCGGCCGGCCGTGGCGCTCGAGCAGCTTCAGCCACTCGTTGTTGAGCATGTGGGTGTGGACGTCGATGACAGGGGACATGGGTTTCTCCTCTTGCCATAGGCTAGCGCAGGGCGCGTAACATCGGGATTCGTGTTTCACAACCCTTCATGAGCGCGGGACCGTACCTGCGGCCCGGCGTGGCCGCCGCCCTGATCCTGGCGCTCGCGTGCCTGCCCGTTCCGGCGCCCGCGCAGGAGTCCATCGCGGTCACTGGGCGCAAAGAACTCTCTGTGCCGGCGCCCGCCGCAGGCGCCCAGGAGAAGCTGCGCCTCTCGCTCGCGCTGCTGGAGGACACCGGCTGGGAGGAGGAGGCCATTGCCGGCGCGGTGCGCGATGCAACCGGAATCCTTGCCCAGTGCGGCGTCGCGCTCGAGCGCGCCGAGCTGGTGCGCGTGCGCGCGCCGGGCGTGTTCCGGGATTTCCTGACGCCACTGTCGCGCAAGCTCGCAGCCGAAGTACCGCTCCCGCGTCCCGCGATCTGGTTCGTTCGAGACACGCGCCAGCGCCCGGCGTTCGATGCCGAGGCCATCGGCCGCGGCAACAGCCGCACGCGGCCGGAACTGGCCGACACAGTGTGGGTGACGCGCGCCACGCGCGACCTCGGCATCGCGCTGGCGCACGAGCTGGCGCACGTGCTCATGGACAGCGGCGAGCACTCCGACGAGCCCGACAACCTGATGCGGGAGGAAACGGGTCCGGGAAACACCCGCCTCACGTCCCCGCAATGCGAGCGCTTGCGGGACACCGCCCGGGCGAACGGGCTACTGCGCTAGCGCCCGCGCCGGATCCACGCCCAAAGCCAGCCCACCGCGTAGAGCACGCCGGGAACAAGAACGGTCGCCAGCAGCAGGTTGGCGAGCCGTTCCCCCGGCACCTCGTCGGCCAGCGTCACCAAGGTCAGGACATGCAACAGCGACACCACGACCCAGATCGCGGTGAACAGCAGCCAGAACTTCTTCCAAAGCGCCCACGCAGCCACGTCAGTGCCGATGGCCGCCGTGCTTCGCCGGCGAGCTGCCGCCTCCGTATCCGCGCAGCTGCACGTACCGCGCCACCTGCTCCTCGGTGAGCAGCGCCCGCGTCCGCCGATGGGTCTCGAGGTGCGACAGGCGGAACTCCCCTTCCAGCGCGGCGGCATCGCGCACGCTCTTCGCCAGCGCGCCCTCCTCCACCTTGCCGGAACGGAACAGCGCTTCGAGCGCGCGCTCGGATTCCACGCGCTTCGCGCCAAGCGCGCGCGCCTCCGTCTTGTGCATGTCCATCAGCGACTGGACCTTCGCGTGCTGGTCCGGCGTGAGCCCGAGTTTGTCGGCGAGTTCCAGCACGTGCATCGGCCCCGGGAAGCGATTGAGTTCCGCCGGCATTGCGTAACCCATGCCGGCGCCCGCCTGGTACTGCTTCACCTGCTCCGGCGACAGGGCCTTGATCTCCCGCTGCTCCATCCCCGCATAGTGCTGGTGCTGCGCCAGCGCCGGCAGCGCAAGGGCTGCCAGCAGGGCGGCGAGGACAGGCTTCACTTCGCTGCCTCGATGCGGGTGACGGTAAACGCGCCGCCCAGCTTCTCGGCTTGGAACTTTACCTTGTCGCCCGCTTTCACCTGCTCCAGCATCGCCGGGTCCCTGACCTGGAACACCATGGTCATCGGCGGCATGTCCAGCGAAGGCATCGGCCCGTGCTTGATGGTGATCTTCTTCGCGTCCTTGTCGACCCTGCGGATTTCGCCGTCGGCGAGTTCGGAGGCCTGCGCGAACGCCACGCCGGCCGCAAGGGCCAGCACAAGTGCAGCCAATCGCTTCATCGTCGTTCTACTTTACTTGACCGTGATTCTGCCGACCATGCCGGCCTCGAAATGCCCGGGGATCAGGCAACCGAAGTGAAATTCTCCCGCTTTCGTGAACTGCCAGGTGATGGTCTCCGACTTGCCCGGCGCCACGTGCGCCATATAGGGCTCCTCGTGTTCCATGTTGGGGTGCTTCTTCATCAGTTCCGCGTGCTCCTTCAGTTCCTTCATGGTGCCGATGACCATCTCGTGCATCACCTTGCCGCTGTTCTTCACCACAAACTTCACCGTCTCGCCCCGCTTGATCGCCAGGCTATCAGGCGTGAAGCGCATCTGGTCGCTCATGTCGATCCGGACGGTGCGCGAGGCCTTCTTCGGGTCGCCCTCGCGCCCGAAGGCGTGCTCGTCGGCCGAGATCTTCCTCGGCCCCTTGCCGCCATGCTTCGCATCGCCATGGGCCAGGGATGCGCCTGCGAGCGCCATGCCTAGCGCCAATACCAGGATTCGGTTCATCGTCATCTCCATCAATGCCCGGCATGGCCGGTTGGTTTACGTACTTTCAGCACGCGCCCCCTTTCACCTGACGGCGCGGACCGCTGCGCGAGCGGCGCCTGCCCGGTCCACTCGTAGGCCACGGTGCCCGGCGGATGCTTGTACCAGCCCGGATCCTTGTAGTCGTTCCGGGCCAGCCCCTCGCGCACCTTCACCACGCTGAACATGCCGCCCATCTCCAGCGGCCCGAACGGCCCGGTGCCGGTCATCATGGGCAGGGTGTTGTCCGGCAGCGGCATTTCCATCTCGCCCATGTCCGCCATGCCGCGCTCGCCCATCACCATGTAGTCGGGCACCAGCTTGATGATCTTCTCGGCCACGCCGCGATGGTCGACGCCGATCATGGTGGGCACGCTGTGGCCCATGGGATTCATGGTGTGGTGCGACTTGTGGCAGTGGATCGCCCAGTCGCCGGGGTAGATCGCGTCGAACTCGAACGCCCGCATCTGCCCGACGGCGACATCCACGGACACCTCCGGCCAGCGCGCCGTCCTGGGCACCCAGCCCCCGTCGGTGCACGTGACCTCGAAATCGTAGCCGTGCATGTGGATCGGGTGGTTGGTCATCGTCAGGTTGCCGAACCGGATGCGGACACGGTCGCCCTTGCGCACCACGAACGGATCGATCGCCGGAAAGACGCGGCTGTTCCAGCACCACAGGTTGAAGTCCAGCATGGTGTTGATCTTCGGCGTATAGCTGCCCGGATCGATGTCGAATGCGTTGATGAGGAAAACGAAGTCGCGGTCCACCTTCATGAAGTTCGGGTTCTTCGGGTGCACCACCAGGAAGCCCATCATGCCCATGGCCATCTGCACCATTTCGTCGGCGTGCGGGTGGTACATGAAGGTGCCGGACTTCTTCATCTCGAACTCATAGACGTAAGTCTTGCCCACGGGGATCTGTGGCTGCGTCAGCCCGCCCACGCCGTCCATGCCCGCGGGCAGCAGGATGCCGTGCCAGTGGATGGTGGTGTGCTCGGGCAGCTTGTTGGTGACGAAGATGCGCACCTTGTCGCCCTCGACGCATTCGATGGTCGGTCCCGGCGACTGGCCGTTGTAGCCCCACATGTGCGCGGTCATGCCCGGCGCCATCTGGCGGCGCACCGGCTCGGCGATGAGGTGGAATTCCTTCCAGCCGTCCTTCATGCGCCAGGGCAGCGTCCAGCCGTTCAGGGTCGCCACCGGGTTGTAGGGGCGGCCGTTGGGCGGCGCGAGCGGCGGCTGCATGTCGGGCTTGTCCTGCGTGGGCGCCTCCGGCAACGAAGCGGCCTGCGCCCTGGACACCATGGCCGCGCCGAACAGGCCGGCAGCGGCGGTACGGATGAACTGTCTTCTGTTGGTCATGTGATGTTCCTGATCAATGCGCCGGCGCGGCGGCGGCGCCCGGCAGGCTCGCGGGCTTCGCCATGGCGCCGGCGCCGCCCGGCGAACCGGTGGTCATCGCTGCCTGCAGGTCGGATTCGGCAAGCCAGAAATCGCGCAAGGACTCGATGTACGAATTCACGCTGATCACCGCGTCCCGCGAATCGGCGAGCAGCTCGAACACGCTGGAGAGCATGCCGTTGTAGCGCAGCAGCATTTCCTCCGAGATCCGCTTGCGCAGGGGAACGATCTCGTCGCGGTAATGACGCGCCAGTTCAAAGGTGGTGTGGTAGGCGGAATAGGCCTCCCTCACCTCCGAGCGGGCCCGGACCGCGGTATCCGCGGTGCGATTCACCGCCTGCATGTAGAGGTGCTCGGCACGCGCCGTTCGCGCCTGGCCGAAGTCGAAGATCGGGATCCGCAGCTTGATCTCCCAGCCCCGCTGATCCGGGCCGGGCGCCTCGGAGTTGTTGATCAAGCCGAACTCCAGCAGGCTCACGAAGCGCGAGACCTTGGCCAGGCCGAGGGAGGAGGCGAGCGCCTCCGCCTCCTGGCGCGCGCCCTGCACGTCCAGCCGCTGCGCCAGCGCCTGGGCCTCGAGGTCCAGGATTTCCCGGGCGGCCTTGGGCAGCTCGGGCAGGCGTTCTGGCAGCGCAAACCGCAGGTCCTCGCCCCAAAGGCCCAACGCGCGCGTCAACCGCTCCCGGGCGCTGGTGCGGTGGTGCATCGCCCGCGAGAGTTGCGCCGTCGTCTCCGCATAGAAAATCTGCTCGCGCGCCTGGTTGAGTTTCGGCCAGTTGCCGACCGCTGCCATCCGACGCGCGAGCTCGGCGCTCGCCTCGGCCGCCTCCTTCACCTGCCGCATGTATCGCACGGCCTCCTCGGCGGCGACCGCGGAGAAGTAGGCCTTGCGGGCCTCGAGCGCGACCTTGAGCGACTCGCCCGCTGCCCTCGCTTTCGCCGCCTCGAAGCGCTTCTCCTCGCCTTTCACCGACAGCGGGATGGTCACCAGCCCGAGCAGGTCGAAGAACACGCTGCGCTCGTGCTCGACTTCATTGCCTCGGCGCAGGCGGCCGTAGGAGAACTTGGGACCGCTCCAGCGGCTGGCCTGCACCAGGTCGGCCTCGGCGATCCCCATCTCGGCGTAGCTCGCCTGCAGGCCCGGATGGTTGAGCAGCGCAATCTGCGTCGCGCTCTCCGCGGTCAGCGGCTGCGCCAGCAATTCGCGAAGGCGGGCGCGCACCGAGTCCGATTCCTTGTCGGTGCGAACCCACACCGCATCCCGCCCGCTGCGCGCCTTCACCGCCTCGCCCACGGTGCCGAAGCCGCCGTCGGACGTGAAGCTGACGCAGCCGCCGGCAAGCAGCGCCGTCATCGCGATCGTCAGATTCCTCATGGGCGGCCTCCCTGGCTGGCGGGGCCGGGTTTTGGCGCCGGGGAAGGCGGGACAGACCCCGGAACATGACCGATATGGCCTTTCAACCGGCCCATCTCCTCGTTCGATTCGCGCCAGCGCCCGACTTGCGGGTCGGTATGCGGCCGATAGTCCTTGAACGCCGATTCATAAACGGCGCGCGACGACGCGGCCGCCTTCGGATCGGCGGGATCGGGCCGCGCGGTTCCCTGTGCGGCGGCAGTGCCGGCGAACGCAGCCGCCAGCGCAATAGCAGTTCTCTTGTCCATGTCTCCCTCGGTTCATGTAGGCGCAGGCGCAATGCGCACGCGCGCGCGGTGGCCTTGCAGCGGCCCCGCTAGGCTGTCAGAACGTCAGGAAACGAGGGGAGGTCGGTCGAGCCGGAAGATGCGCGCGGCCGGCTCGCTTCCGCTGCCGAACGGAATCCGGTCTGCCCGGACGGGCGAGTCCACGCGTACCAGGTCGGTGGGAACCACGAAGGCAACGCCCGCGCAATGCGCAGCGCAATAGCCGCAGGCATGCGAGCCGTCTCCGGACTCGTGCTCGCCATGCTGGTCGTGCTCGGTGTGCTTGGCGTGCCCGGCGTGATCGGCATGGTCGTGGTGCTGCGCCACGGCCTGCTCCTGCTGCGAGGCGCAAATGCTGATCGTTACCGACCCGATGGCGCGCGCGGGAATCAGCGCGACCAGGAGCAGGACAATCGCGATTTTCAGGCTGCGAAGCATGAAGTCATTATGACATGGGCCGATGGGAGCGGTTCCCACGCTTTACCCATCACGAACCCGGCTTTCGCGCCCCAGCCAGGTCATCCAGGATCGGGCAATCCGGACGCTGGTCGCCATGGCAGTGGTGGGTCAGGTGCTCCAGGGTCGCCACCATGGATTTCATCTCGACGATCTTGCGCTTCAGCTCTTCCAGGTGCGCGCCGGCGACCTTCTTCACCGCCGCGCTGGAGCGCGACTTGTTCTGCCACAGCGCGAGCAGCTCCCGGATGTCGTCGATGGCAAAGCCCAGGGTGCGTGCGCGCTTGATGAACTGCAGCGTGTGCACATCGTTCAGTGTGTAGACGCGGTAGTTGGCATAGGTCCGCGCCACTTTCTTCAACAGGCCGATGGCCTCGTAGTGGCGGACCATCTTGACCGAGACGCCGCTCGCTTTCGCGGCGCGGCCGATGTCGAGCAGGCCGCGCTCGATGGCCTCGGCATGCTCCAGGAACGCGTCAGGCTTTCCCATCGTTGCCCCTTCCTTGTCTCAGCTTTCTGGCTTCCAGCGCTTGAGCAGCAGCGCATTGGTCACCACGCTCACGCTGCTGAAGGCCATCGCGGCGCCCGCCACCACCGGGCTGAGGAGACCCAGCGCCGCCAGCGGAATGCCGACCACGTTGTAGAAGAATGCCCAGAACAGGTTCTGGCGGATCTTGGCGTAGGTGCGCCGCGAGATGGCGACCGCCGCGGCCACTAGGCGCGGGTCGCCGCGCATCAGCGTCACGCCGGCGGCATGCATCGCCGCATCCGTGCCCGAGCCCATGGCGAAGCCGATGTCGGCGGCGGCGAGCGCCGGCGCGTCGTTGATGCCGTCGCCTACCATCGCCACCACGCCGTGCGCCGCGCGCAGCTCCTGCATCACGCTCGCCTTGTCCCCGGGCAGGATCTCGGCGCGCACCTGGCGGATGCCCACGCGCGCGGCGATCGATTCCGCGACCGCGCGGCTGTCGCCAGTGAGCATCACGGTTTCGATCCCCTGGCGCGCCAGTTCCGCGATCGCCTCGGTGGCTTCAGGTTTCAGCTCATCGCCGATGCCCAGCAGCGCCAGCACCCGGGGCGCTCCGGACAGCTCGGCCAGCCAGGACACGGTCTGGCCCTGCGCCTCGGTGCGAGCGCGCTGCGCTTCCAGCGCGGTCGTGTCCACGTCCAGCTCGCGCATCCACCGGCTGGAGCCGATGGCGAGCCTGCGCCCGCCGACATTGGCCTCGATCCCGCGTCCTGCCGAGACTTTCAGGCCCACCGCGGCCGGCACCGCAATGCCTTCGCTGGCGGCGGCCGCCAGCACCGCCTTGGCGAGCGGGTGCTCGCTGCCGGACTGGACCGCTGCGGCGAGCGACAAGGCAGCTGCACGATCGCCATCGACCGGCTCTAGCGCGACCAGCGTGGGCTTGCCCACGGTCAGCGTGCCAGTTTTGTCGAAGGCGACGATACGCACCCCGTGCGCGATCTCCAGGGCTTCGGCGTCCTTGATCAACACGCCGTGTTTCGCCGCGACGCCGGTGCCGGCCATCACCGCCGCCGGCGTAGCCAGGCCCAGCGCGCACGGGCAGGCGATGACCAGCACCGCCACGGCGTGCAGCAACGCCTGCTCCCATTGACCGGCGACGAGGCCCCAGCCGAGGAACGTGAGCAGCGCGAGCACCAGCACCACCGGCACGAACACCGCGCTCACGCGGTCCACAAGGCGCTGGATGGGCGCCTTCTTCGCCTGCGCGGACTCGACCAGTTCGATGATGCGCGCCAGCACCGATTGCGTCCCGACCGCGGTGGCGCGCACCACGATCAGGCCTTCGCCGTTCACCGAGCCGCCGGTGACGCGGCTTCCCGGTCCCTTGGCCACCGGCCGCGATTCGCCGGTGATGAGGGATTCGTCCACGTGCGTCGCGCCCTCGAGGATCTCGCCATCGGCGGCGATGCGCTCGGCCGGGCGCACCACCACGAGATCACCGACCATCAACGCCGCCAGCGGCAATTCCACCTCCGCGCCATCGCGGCGCACGCGCGCGCGGTCGGGGCGCAGCGCCTGCAGCGCGCGAATGGCTTCGGTGGTCTGGCGCTTGGCGCGGCCTTCCAGCCACTTGCCCAGCAGCACCAGCGTGATCACCGCAGCGCTCGCCTCGAAGTAAAGGTGGAGCATGGCGTGCTCCCAATGCAGCACCAGCATGTAGACCGACAATCCGTACGCGGCGCTGGTGCCCAGCGCAACCAGCAGGTCCATGTTGCCGCTGCGCGCAACGAGCGCCTTCCATCCTGCGCGATAGAAGCGCGCACCGAACACGAACTGCACCGGCGTCGCGAGCAGCAACTGCACCCAGCCCGGCAACCCCCAGTGCAAGCCGAAGGGCTCCACCACCATCGGCACCACCAGGGGCACGGTCAGCAGCGCGGAAAGTGCAACCGGCCACCAGGCGCGGTCCTCTGCGGGCTCTGCCGCCGCGGTCTCCTCGGGGGCGACGAGGTGCGTCTCGTACCCGGCCTTGCGCACCGCCGCGACCAGGGTCTCGGGATCGGCTCCCGGCGCCAGGGCGACATCGGCCATCTCGGTGGCCAGGTTCACCTCGGCGCGGCTCACGCCGGGCACTTTCGCCAGCGCCTTCTCCACCCGCGCCACGCAGGAGGAGCAGGTCATGCCCTCGATAGGCAGGCGGATCTGGATGGAAGTCGGGTGGTTCATGGCCGCAGGCTCAAGTCTGCCACCATTGGAGGGTCAAGTGCTGGCACACTGCGGAGAACGCGACGGGCCGGGGCAAATGTGCACGATCGGTAACATTTCGACGCGCCCGGCGCAGCGCGATTGACCGCATCCCGGCCCGGCGATATCGTCGGACACTGGTCAGCCGGTCGCCTGGATTGCCGGTACCCGCCCACAAGGAGTCACCGCATGACTGACGCTGCAGATGGCGCGCCTGTTCCCTACATGGAGCGCACGCGAAACTACTACCGCGCGCTCGGCTACGAAAAAGATTACGTCTGGGCGCATTTCGAAGCGGTGCCTTTCGCGCCACTGCCCAAACCGCTGGCCGAACTGAACATCGCGCTGATCGCGACCGCTGGCCCGCCGGACGAGTCGAGCCGCGACGCGCGCGGCCGGCGGCGCGTCTGGTCCTGCGACGTGGACGCCGCGCCGGCGCGCTTCGACACCGACCTCGCCTGGGACAAGGAATCCACGCACACCGACGACCGCGAGACTTTCCTGCCGATCGACGCCATGCGCCGGCTGGTCGCCCGGGGCGTGGTCGGCGCACTGGCGCGGCGCTTTCATCGCGCGCCCACCGGTTACAGCCACGCCCAGACCATCGACCAGGACGCCCCGGAACTGCTGCGGCGCCTGCGCGAGGACAAGGCCGACGCGGCGCTGCTCACCGCCCTCTGACCGGTGTGCCACCAGACCGTGAGTCTGGTCGCCCGGCACCTGGAGGCAAACGGCATCCCGACCGTGATGATCGGCTCGGCGCTGGACATCGTCGAGCACTGCGGCACGCCCCGCTTCGTGTTCTCGGATTTCCCGCTCGGCAATCCCTGCGGCCATCCGTGGAACCCGGACATGCAGACCCGCACCGTCGAGATCGCGCTGCGGCTGCTGGAGAGCGCGACCGCGCCGCGCGCCACCGTGCGCTCGCCCTTCGCCTGGAAGCCGGACCCCGGCTGGCGCGAGCGCTACAACCGCGTGCGCCCGGAGGACCGGGAGCGGCTGCTCGCGCTCGGCGAGAGCCGGCGCGCTGCCAAGGATGTTGCCAGGCGAAAGGGGGCGACATGAGCAGGCCTGGCGCCGGCAATCGCCGCGCACTGGAAAAACGTGCATGAGCGAGACGAAGAAAGTACCCATCTTCTGCTACCAGTGCGTCGCCGGCCCCGACCTGATGAAGGTCGAGGTCAAGGACGGCGTCGCGCTGCGCATCGAGTCGAACTACGACATCCGCGGCGAGCATCCGGGCGGCGGCCGGGTCTGCGTGAAGGCCTACGGCCTGATCCAGAAGACCTACAACCCGAACCGCATCCGGCAGCCGATGAAGCGTAGCAACCCGAAGAAGGGGCGCAACGAGGACCCGCGCTTCGTGCCGATCTCGTGGGATGAGGCGCTCGACATCGTGGGCGCGAAAATGCGCGAGATCCGCGCCAAGGGCCTGCGCAACGAGGAAGGTTTTCCGCGCCTCGCCACCTCCACCGGCGGCGGCGGCACGCCGGTGCAGTACATGGGCACCTTCCCCGCGTTCCTGTCGGCGTGGGGCCCGATCGACCAGGGCTACGGCGCCGGCCAGGGCGTGAAGTGCTATCACTCCGAGCACCTGTACGGCGAGCTGTGGCATCGCGCGTTCATCGTCTCGCCCGACACTCCGTACGTGAACTACATTATCAATTGCGGCAACAACGTCGAGGCTTCCGGCGGCGTGGTCGGCATCTGGCGCGAGGCCGACGCGCGGGTGCGCGGCGCCAAGCGCGTGCAGGTCGAGCCGCACCTGTCGATCACCGGTGCGGTGTCCGCCGAGTGGGTGCCGATCAAGCCCAAGACCGACGCGGCGTTCCTGTTCGGCCTGGTGCACCGCATCCTCCACGAGCGCGGCTGGCGCGAGTGCTGCGACCTGCCGTACCTGAAGCACCGCACCAGCTCGCCGTATCTCGTCGGTCCCAACGGTTGGTACCTGCGCGACGCGCAGAGCGGCAAGCCGCTGATCTGGGACGCCGCCGACGGCAAGGCCAAAGCGCACGACGACCCGGGCCTGAAGGACCCGGCGCTGGACGGCGAGTACCTGGTGTGCGGCGTGGAGCACGGTCCGGACGGCGAGCGCATCGCGCACGACGCGGCCAGAGGCAAGCCCGCGTTCCAGATGCTGCTCGATCACATGCAGCCGTATTCCGCCGACTGGGCGGCGCAAGAGTGCGACGTCCCCGCCGAGCGCATCCGCCACGTGGCCGACGAATACGTGGCGCACGCCTGCGTCGGCCAGACCATCGAGATCGAGGGCCGCAGGCTGCCGTTCCGCCCGGTGGCGATCACGCTGGGCAAGACCGTGAACAACGGCTTCGGCGGCTTCCACTGCTGCTGGGCGCGCACGCTGCTCGCGGTGCTGGTCGGCGCGCTCGAAGTTCCGGGCGGCACGCTCGGCACCACGGTGAAACTGGTGCGCCCGGCCGCCTCGCGCACCGGCTCGGTGCAGCCCGGGCCGGACGGCCTGATGACCTTCCAGTTCAACGACACCTCGAAGGACGGCTGGATGCGCGATCCGCACATCCGCAATGCCTACAAGACCCTTGTGCCGCTGGTGTCGGACTCGCCCTGGTCGCCCGCGCTGGGGCCGGCGCACCTGCCATGGCTGTTCCAGAAAAAGGCCCCCGAGCACTGGCCGCGCACGCAACCGCCGGATATGTGGATCTGCTACCGCACCAATCCGGCGATCTCCTCGTGGAACGCGCCGCAGGTGGCCGAGCGGCTCGCGGAGTTCCCGTTCATCGTCGCCATGGCCTACACCGACGACGAGACCAACCATTTCGCCGACATCCTGCTGCCCGAGGGGCTCGACCTCGAGAGCCTGCAGCTGATCCGCATCGGCACCACCAAGTTCCAGGAGAACTTCTGGAAGCACGAGGGCTGGGCGATCCGCCAGCCGGTGATCGACCCGCACTGCGACGTGAAGGATTTCACCGACATCGCCACGGCGCTCGCCGAGCGCGCCGGCCTGCTCAAGGCGTACATCGCCGCGGTGAATCGCGGCGCGGCGGGCACCGCGCTTGCCGACCGCAAGGGGCGCTACGATTTCTCGCTGGACGACTCGAAGGCGCCGACGCGCGACGAGGTGTGGGACGCGTTCTGCAAGGCCGCGAGCGGCGAACTCAGCGAGGGCCGCGAGATCCACGACCTCGCGTGGTTCAAGGAGAAGGGCTACATGCTGAAGCCCTTTCCGCAGCTCGACTGGTACCTCTACCCGGCCCTGGAAGACCAGGGCCTGCGCTTCGAGTTGCCCTACCAGGAACGCCTGACGCGGCACGGCCGCGAGCTGGCCAACCGGCTCGCCGAGACCGGCATCCGGTGGTGGGACGAGCAGTTGAAGGAGTACGAGTTCATGCCCTCGTACCAGCGCTTCCCGGAGATGTGGACCGAGTATGCGCGCGAGTACAACCGCGATCCGGACGAGTTCCCGTTCTGGGCGCTGACGGCGCGCTCGATGCAATACAGCTGGGGCGCGAATGTCGGCCTGCCGCTCATCAACGAGGTGGCGAACAACATCGCGGGACACCGTGGCGTGATCCTCAACCGCTCCACGGCCAGGCGCCTGGGCATCGCCGAAGGCGAGCGCCTGGTCATCGAATCGGTCTCCGGCACCACCGAGGGCGAGGCGGTGCTGCGCGAAGGCATTCGCCCGGACACGCTGCTGATGATCGGCCAGTTCGACCACTGGAAGACGCCGTTCGCCAAGGACCTCAAGCTGCCAAGCCTGAATTCGCTCACCGACCTGTCGCTCAAGCTCACCGACAGCACCGGCAGCAGCTCGGACGTAATGCGCGTGCGCATCAAGCGCGCGGCGACGGGCGAACTCCTCGGCGCGAAGAACCTGGCGGCGGCATGACCACCGCAAGCCCGGCGAAGGCGGATGCCGCGAAACGCTGGGGGATGGTGATCGACCTGAACCGCTGCGTCGGTTGCCAGACCTGCACCATCGCCTGCAAGCAGGCCAATGACACGCCGCCCGAGGTGCAATGGCGCCGCGTGATCGACATTGAGCAAGGCCGGTTCCCGGACGTGCAGCGGCTGTTCATGGTCACCGGCTGCCAGCACTGCGCCGAGCCGCCCTGCGTGCCGGTCTGCCCGACCGGCGCGACCCGCCAGCGCGAGGACGGGCTGGTGACGATGGACTACGACGTCTGCATCGGCTGCGCGTACTGCGCGGTGTCCTGCCCCTACGACGCGCGCACCATCGTCCACGAGGAACAGGGCTACTACCGCGGCGCCGCGCTGACCAAGCAGGAACGCGCCACGGCGCACCCGGAGCGCCTCGGCGTGGCGCAGAAGTGCACGTTCTGCAAGGAACGCGTCGACGACGGCCTCGCCGCCGGGCTGGTTCCCGGCGTGGACCCGGCCGCCACGCCCGCCTGTTCGGCCTCGTGCATTTCGCAGGCGATCCAGTTCGGCGACTTCAACGACCCCGCGAGCCACGTGTCGCAGCTGGTAAAGGACAGCCCCAGCCTGCAGCTCAACGCGGACCTGGGCACCGACCCGCAGATCAAGTACCTGTACACCACGCCCGCCGTGCCGGGCCGCGCCAACGGGGTCGAGGACGACGCCGAAGAGCGCCTCGCGGATCCGATGAATCCGCTGGTGGGCAAGCGCCAGGCGTTCTGGGACTGGCGCGCGGCCATGAACTGGATCTTCGGCGGTGCCGGCACCGGCCTGGCCATCGTCGCGGTGTTCGCGTTCTGGCTCGGCGCGCTCCCGGCGCGCGCCATGCCCGGGCTGCTCTTCGCCTCCGCCGCGCTGGTTGCCGCCGGCCTCGGCTTCGTGTTCCTGAAAATCGGCCGCAAGCTGCGCTTCTGGCGCGCCGCAGCGCGCCCGCAGACCTCCTGGATGTCGCGCGAGCTGTACGCCGCGCTGGTGTTCTTCCCGGCGGTGCTGTGGAGCCTCGTTGCGCCGGGCCGCCCGGCGTTCACGGTGGCGGCGCTCTCGGCGGCGGCGTTCCTCGCCTGCCAGGCGATGATTCTGTTCAAGGCACGCGGCATTCCCGCCTGGCGCATGCCGCTGATTCCCGGGATGCTTGTCGCGACGGGCCTCTTGGAAGGATTCGGCGTGCTCGCCATCGGTATGGCGCTGCTGCAGGGCAGCCCAGCGGCGATCGCCGGCGGGGGGATCGTCGTGTTCGCGGTCCTCAATGCGTTGCTGTGGCGGCGCTACCGCGCGACGGCGAAGGCGCAGGGCGTGCCGCCGCTCGCACGGCGCGTGATCGATGGGGTGTCCGTGCCCGTGCACCTGATCGGCCACGTGCTGCCGGCGGGACTGGTGATCGGCGCGCTGGTCGCCCCGGCGCAGGCAGCGATGCTGGTCGCGCTGGCCGGTGCTGCCGCGGTCGCGGGCGGCGCGCTGTGGAAATTCACGCTCGTGGTGCGCGCCTCTTATGCGCAGGGCTTCACGCTGTCGCACCTGCCGCAGCGCGGCTCGGGCCACCGCGCGGCGCCCGCCCGCATGGATGCCTCGGCCATGCCCAAGCCGGCGAATTCCTGATCCGCAGCCGGCGCATCCCGCGTTTAGAATGCGCCTTTGCACGCGATTCCCCACCTGACCAGACTCGAGGACCCCATGGGATACATCGACACGCAGCTCTACATCGACGGCAAGTGGCAGCAGCCCGCGGCGGGCAAGTCGCTGCCGGTGGTGAATCCGGCGACCGGCAAGGAAATCGGGCGCGTCGCGCACGCCGGCCGGCCCGACCTGGACCTCGCGCTCGCGGCGGCGCAGAAGGGCTTCGAGGTCTGGCGCGACATGGTGCCCGCGGCGCGCGCGCAGATCATGCGCAAGGCGGCGGCACTCGTGCGCGAGCGCGTCGGTGAAATCGCCTCGCTCCTCACCCAGGAGCAGGGCAAGCCGCTCGCCGAGGCGAAGACCGAGACGCTGTCGGCCTGCGACATCCTCGACTGGTTCGCCGACGAAGGCCTGCGCGTCTACGGCCGGCTGGTGCCTTCGCGCATGAGCGTCTCGATCCGCCAGATGGTGATCAAGGATCCGGTGGGCCCGGTGGCGGCCTTCACGCCGTGGAATTTCCCGATCAACCAGATCGTGCGCAAGATTGGCGGCGGCCTGGCCGCGGGCTGCTCGATGCTGGTCAAGGCGCCGGAGGAAACCCCGGCCGCTCCCGCCGCGCTGATCAAGGCCTTCGCCGACGCCGGCATCCCCGCGGGGGTGCTGCAGCTCGTCTATGGCACGCCGGCGGAGATCTCGAACTACCTCATTCCGCACCCGGTGATCCGCAAGGTCACCTTCACGGGCTCGATCCCGGTGGGCAAGCAGCTCGCCGCGCTCGCCGGCCAGCACATGAAGCGCGTCACCATGGAGCTGGGCGGCCACGCACCGGTAATCGTGTGCGAGGACGCCGACATCGCGCTCGCCGTCAAGGCGGCCGCGGCGGCCAAGTTCCGCAACGCGGGCCAGGTCTGCATCTCGCCCACGCGGTTCCTGGTGCACAAGTCCATCGCCGGCGAATTCGCGCAGGCGCTCGCCGAGCATGCCAAGGGCCTCAAGGTCGGCGACGGCCTTGCCGACGGCACGCAGATGGGCCCGCTCGCCAACGCGCGCCGCGTAGACGCCATGACCGCGTTCACCGAGGACGCGGTCAAGAAGGGCGCCAAGCTCCTCACCGGCGGACAGCGCATCGGCAAGGAGGGCAACTTCTGGCAGCCCACGATCCTCGCCGACGTGCCCAAGGATGCGAAGGTGTTCAACGACGAGCCGTTCGGCCCGATGGCTGCGATCCGGCCCTTCGACACGCTGGAGGAGGCGATCGCCGAAGCCAACCGCCTGCCCTATGGCCTTGCGGGCTACGCCTTCACCCGCTCGCTGAAGAATTCGGATCTCCTCGCCCGCCGGCTGGATGTCGGCATGCTGTGGATGAACATGCCGGCGATGCCTTCGGCCGAGATGCCCTTCGGCGGCGTGAAGGACTCGGGCTACGGCTCCGAAGGCGGCCCCGAGGCGATGGAGGCCTACCTCAACTCGCGCGCGGTGGTGATCCAGAACGCCTGATGTCGGGCGCCTGACCGGAGAATCCGATGATCGAGTTCAAGGTTTCCGACATGACCTGCGGCCACTGCGCCAGCACCATCACGAAGGCAGTGAAGGGCCTGGACGCGGGCGCGAAACTGGACATCTCCCTCGCCGAGCATCTGGTGCGGGTGGAGAGCAGCGCGTCCCGGGAGGCCCTGCGGCACGCCATCGCCGAAGCGGGCTTTACCCCCGAGGCCGGCTAGGCGCCGCCTGGGGCTTCGGATGTAACCGATCGGTTACATTGTGCCTTCCCCGGGCCGCGCGCCCGGGCAACCAGCGCCGCGGATCGCCTATCTGCGCGCGTCTTCGAGGACCATCGCAGCGCCCTTCTCGCCGATCATGATCGCGGCGGCATTAGTGTTGCCGCTCACCACGGTCGGCATCACCGAGGCATCGATGACCCGCAGGCGCTCGATGCCGCGCACGCGCAGGCGCGCATCCACGACCGCTGCGGTGTCGCGGCCGATCCGGCAGGTGCCGACCGGGTGATAGCCGGAAGAGCCGTGGTTCCGGACTGCTTCCAGGATTTCGTCATCCGATTGCGCCCGCGGGCCGGGATTGGATTCCTCCAGCACGTAGGGCTTGAGTGAAGGCGTTTCGGCCAGGCGCCGGCACAGGCGCGCGCCGGCGACCATCGCGCGCCGATCGAAGTCGGTATCCAGGTAATTGGCGTCGATCAAGGGCGGGGCGAGCGGATCATTCGACTCGATCATCACCGAGCCGCGGCTGGTGGGCCGCATCGGGTAATACACCAGCGTAAAGCCGGGCCACTTGTGCGGCATCGCGCCGCGCTGCTCGGCGCTCACGGTGCTGATGAACACCTGCATGTCGGCCGTCGCTGACTCAGGCAGCGCTTTCGTGATCAGCCCCCCGGTCATCACGCCGATCGCCATCGGCCCGCTGCGGAACAGGGCGTAGCGCAGCCCCGTGCGCGCCATCCGCCAGAGGTTCTTCAGATCGTCATTCGTGGTGATCGGCCGGGTGCACTTGTAGATCAGCCTGAGCGCGAGGTGGTCCTGCAGATTGGCGCCGACGCCCGGCAGGTCCGCGACCACCGGGATTCCGTGCTGCTGCAGCGTCGCGCCCGGCCCGATGCCCGAGAGCTGCAGAAGCTGAGGCGACTGCAGCGAGCCGGCGGCGACGATCACCTCGCGCCTGGCGCGCACGGTGCAAAGCTGCCCGCCCTGCCGGTAGCGCACCCCCACCGCAAGCCTGCCTTCCATGATGATGCCGGTGGCGTGGGCGTCGATCTCGACCTTGAGGTTCGACCGGCCGCGCGCCGGCTTGAGGTAGGCGGTGGCTGCGGAATGGCGCCGGCCATCGCGCGTGGTGAGCGACAGGTACCCCGCGCCCTCCTGCACCGGCCCGTTGAAGTCGGCGTTTTCGCCGATGCCCAGATCCCTGCCTGCACCGATGAAGGCATCGACCAGTTCGCTCTTCTGACGGATGGGCTCCACCGACAGCAACTCGAGCGACTTGCGAAAGTACGGCTCGACGTCCTTGAAGCCCCAGCCCGCCGCGCCCTGTTCCTCCCAGAGGTCGAAGTCTTCCGGCTGGCCGCGAATCTGGATCAGACCGTTCACCGACGAGGAACCACCCAGCGTGCGCCCGCGTGGCCAATAGACCCGGCGGTTGTTCATGTTGGCATGCGGCGCGGTCCAGAAGCCCCAATTCAGCACCGGATGCAGCATGGTCTTGCCGTAGCCGATCGGCACGTGGATCCAGGGATTGCGATCTGCCGGCCCTGCTTCGAGCAGCAGGACGGTGTGGCGCGGATCCTGGCTCAACCGGTTGGCCAGCACGCAGCCGGCGGAGCCACCGCCCACGATCACGTAGTCGAAACTCGCGCCTCGATCACCGTCCGGCTGCGTCACTTGATTCCCTGCATCGACGAGGTAATCGGGACAGCGCCGCGCAGCCGCAGCACGAACTCGTAGGTTTCGGCGTTCGCCCAGTACAGCGTGTACTCGATGGGCGCGCCCCGGACATCGTAGGACACCCGCTCCAGCGCGATCAGCGGCTCACGGCCGCGCAGGCGCAGCGTGCGGCGCAACTCTGGCGTCGCGGCGCGCGCGCGGATCGACAGGTCGGCGTTCGCCACTCTGATGTTGAGCGGTCCCTTGAACAGGTGATAGCTGGAGTTTTGCGCGATCTGTTCGCGCGTGACCTTGGGCAACCAGGGGGCGAGCCACGCCCAGGACACCGCGAACGGCGCACCACGGCGCAGGTAGAGCCGCTTCCAGTGGGTCAGCCTGCGGTTCCCGGAGCGCAGCTTTTCGGCCACCGCGGCGGGCGCCACGCGCTCGGTAAACGCCAGCAACTCCGTGCGCGGATTGACGCCCCTGGCGACCAGCTCGTCGTAAATGCCGTGCGGATCAAGCAAGTCGTGGTGCACCGGCGGCTCGGCGACAAAGGTGCCCTTACCCTGGCGCCGCACCACCAGCTTTTCCCTCGCGAGGTGCATGACCGCCTGGCGCGCGGTGATGCGCGAGACGCCATGCGCGAGCGCCAGCTCCGGTTCTGCCGGGATGCGATCGCCGGTCTTGTAGGTGCCTGCCGCGATCGCGCTGCGCAACTGCTGCGCGAGCTGGCGGTGCATGGCGACCTGGCTGTTGCGCAGCAGGCCAGGGGTCTGTTTCAACGGCGCTGCCCAGTCGCCCTGTCAAACACATGCAGGGCCGAGGAATCGAGATGAATCCTGACCTGCGCCTTCTCCGCTGGCCGCTCGCCCTCGCGCAGCTTGGCGCGCACCAGCAGCTCACCGACCATCAGATCGGCATAGAACTCCTCGCCGAGCGCCTCGACCATGCTGACCGTCGCGGGAACGCCTGCATCGGCGATCCGGACCGCCGAGGGGCGAATGCCCAGAATGACATCGGGCCCCTTGAGCGACTGGAAGCCTTCGGTGCTGCCCGGAATCAGGTTCATCGGGGGATTGCCCAGGAACCCGGCCACTTCCACCGTCGCCGGCTTGCTGAATACTTCTTCCGGGGTGCCGACCTGGACGATGCGCCCGTCCATGAACACCGCCAGCCGGTCCGAGAGCGACAGCGCCTCCTCCTGGTCATGGGTGACGTAGACCGCAGTGATATTCAACGCACGCTGCAGGCGCTTGAGCTCCACGCGCGTCTCGATCCGCAGCTTGGCGTCGAGGTTCGACAGGGGCTCGTCCAGCAGGAACAGCGCCGGCTTGCGAACGATGGCGCGCGCCAGCGCGACGCGCTGCTGCTGGCCGCCGGAGAGCTGGCCGGGCTTCCTGTCCAGCAGATGTCCGATCCGCACCCGTTCCGCCGCCTCCTTGACCGCCCTCGCGATGCTGTCCTTTTCCTCATGAATCATGCGCAGCGGAAACGAGATGTTCTCGCTCACGGTCATGTGCGGGTAGAGCGCGTAGCTCTGGAACACCATCGCCACATCCCGCTCGCCCGGCTCGGCGTTGGTCACGTCCTTGCCGCTCAGCAGGACCCGGCCCGCGGTCACGTTCTCCAGGCCCGCAAGAATGCGCAGCGTGGTGGTCTTGCCCGAGCCCGAGGGTCCGAGGAGCGAGAAGAACTCGCCCGACTTCACCTCGAGATCGATGCCGGCGAGCGCGGTCACCGCGCCGTGCTTCTTCACAATGCCCGACATCTGCACGCTTGCCGCCGTCATCGTCTGCCTCCCCCTTTCACGGCGCCCACGGTCAACCCCTTCACGATGTGCTTCTGCGCAATCAGGCCGAGGATGATCACCGGCGCCATGCCGGCCATGGCGGCGGCGGCGAGCCGCGCCCACTGCGTCTGCTCCAGCGAGATGAAGTTGAACATCGCCACCGTCACAGGCCGCACGTTGTTGCCGCCCAGCACCACTGCGAACAGAAACTCGTTCCAGGAGTTGAGAAACACGAAAATCACCGTCACCGCGATGCCGCCCCTGGCTTGCGGCAGGATGACGTGCCACAAGGCCCGCCAGCGGCCGGCGCGATCGAGCAACGCCGCCTCTTCCATCTCGCGCGGGATCTCCTCGAAGTAGGACACCAGCAGCCAGATGGCGAACGGCAGCGCGAAGGTCAGGTACACCAGCACCAGGCCCTGGTAGGTGTCGGTCCAGCCGATCCGGCGCAGGATGAGGAAGTACGGGATCACCAGGCCCACCGGCGGCAGCATTTGCGTCGCCAGCACGTAGAACCCCGCGCCCTTCTTGAATGGCAGGTCCAGGCGCGACAGCGCATAGGCCGCCGGAATGGCGAAGATCATCGTCAGCAGCGTGGTCAGCCCGGAGACGATCACGCTGGAGACGAGGTTGGGGACGATGCTCTGCGAACCCTTGAACACGTCGACGTAGTTGCGCAGCGCCGGCTCGAAGATCACCGACGGCGGGTACGCCAGCACGTCCTTCTCGGTCTTCAGAGACGTGAGCAGCCCCCACAGGACCGGGAAGGTCCAGACCAGCATCATCAGGACCGCGATGGAAAGCAGGACGATGTTTCTCGCCTTCATTTCCGGGTCCTGAAGCTGAACAGCGAGAACGCGACCGCCAGGGTAATCACCAGCAGCACCGTCGCCACCGCCGCGCCGTAACCCACCGAGAGTTCGGTGAACGAGAGCCGGTAGGCGTACAGGTTGAGGATCTCGGTGGCCGATCCGGGCCCGCCACCGGTGGCAGCGAAAATCGCGGCGAAGGCGGACAGCGCGGTCACCATGCGCAGGATCACCACGATCACGATCGCCGGACGCAGCATCGGCAGCGTGATATGCCAGAAGCGCTGCCAGGCGTTGGCGCGATCCAGGCGTGCCGCTTCATAGATGTCCGGGGGCAGCGCGGCGAGGCTCGCCAGCAGCACCAGGAACGCGAACGGCGTCCATTGCCAGGTATG
>Ga0169931_10003861_pt1 | contig 23566 bp, 14 predicted proteins | sample Kivu_15m_20L_FD_129675 | JGI IMG/M metagenome (GOLD analysis project Ga0169931, IMG submission 129675) | Freshwater microbial communities from Lake Kivu, Western Province, Rwanda to study Microbial Dark Matter (Phase II) - Kivu_15m_20L... | ecosystem: Environmental > Aquatic > Freshwater > Lake...
CATCCCCAACCCCAACCCCAACCCCAACCCCTATGATAATACTCTATTTCTATTTTATTTTTAAATATTAATATTAATTAGAAATATTAATAAAAAGGATAAATTATGATTATTTAAATACATATATGTTCATAAAATTATCTATATCTTTATATTTTTTTATTATAAAGGATATTTATATTTTGATGTAATATTAAACATTTTCAGCTTTATCATTTTATTAATAAGTAAATTATAATTTATATTAATATAAACATATCTATGTCAAAGGCTTAATTTGATACTCATTTAAAATACGGACAAGGTATAAAAATCAAAGGATTCAAAGAACCAAAAAAAGATGAAGGGTATTTAACAGCGAAAGGATTTGCAGATACAACAGCAAAATATTAAACATATTAAGATTTCCTATATTTCAAAAATTATAGGAATACCATCTTTCAAATAATACCAGCAGGTTAGTTTTAACTTAATGATGAACTTCGTAAACAGCTTGATCTAAGTAATAAATAAACGCCAAATGTTAAAATTTTGAGAGCAAGAGCAAAATCGTAAGAAGAACAGTTCAATCTTCTCATTCAAAAGTACATAATAAAATAATATAGCAAATAAGGAAAGAATGTATGCTTCGGAGATTATGTCATTTTTAAACATGTAGACTCAGATACATATCTTTCAGGAACTATTCGTCCATCAAACGGAACTAATGGAGCTTTTACTGTTGAAGTAACAAAAAATTTATCTGAAATTCTTAGATTTAGAGTTCTTCCTTTCAGATCATATGAAGATTTAGGAATGCCTATTCCTTTAGATTCACCTGTCAAGTTACTGAATGTTTTAAACAATGGATTTTTAACTTTTGAAAAAATAGGTATAGTCACAATCCCAAAAAGTATTTTTTGAAATAAATTAGAAATTGATTTAGATAAAGAACCTATAAAGGCTGATAATTCTTATATAATTCCTGTTAAAACTAATAGTGCTTAATCTGAAACATATTAATGTGTTACTCATTTTGTTGATCTTTCAATAAACAGTATGGAAGCAGCTCCTATGCCTTGGATCTTTGATCTTCATATTGGAAAAGTATAAAATGATTCTTTGATCCAGCATGATATTATTTATTTTCAACATACATAAAAGTAATTTGATTTTTATTCAGTCAAGGTGTATTGTCTACTCAGGGTAAATAAATTATTTTAAAATAAATGAAAAATTAAAGTGGAGAATAATTACCATTTTATTAATGCTTGTGGTAAATATAAAAGCATACTGTTAAACCAGATGCTTATATTTTAAGACATTTGATGTCTGGAATGACTCTTGGTATTGTAAAAGATGATAAGAATAGACCTATTAAGCCAGAATTATTTGATATAACATAAGGTCATTTATAATCTTAACTTGGATGGGTAGAGCTAAAATTAGCTAAAAAATAAAAAACTGATATCAATAGTGATACTTTAATTAATATATGCTATGAAAATTGGTGTCTAGATAAACTTAAATAAGATACAAATAATGAAGCAGATGATGAAGAATAAAAATCTAACGATTATGTTTCAATACCTAAATTAAATAAACTAGCTGTTCAATAACTTGATTATGACGTCAAAAAAGTGAAATTTACTTTATAAATTTCCAAAAATTGCTTTATCATAAAATAAATAGAAGATACTCTAAAAAAGCAATGTCTTTTTGCTTTATCTTTTCATTCTAAGATAATTGATTTAAGATAAGACTTAAAATGGGGATTTTTATAATCATAAAAAAAAATATCTTATATAAGAATGATGCAAGTTACTGAAAAAATCAAATAGATAAAAGACTTCTTAAAAAATTGTTCAAAAGAGGAATCTTAAAAATAATATAGTAAATCATTTTTAATATAGATAAACCAATTTTTAAAAGACAGATGATTTGTAAAGATTTAGGAATAAGTTAATTATTGTTTTAACTTCTTTTTTATATGAAAAAGAATCTAGAAGGAAAATATCCTAAGAGAGGCAAAAAAAAGATATAAAATGACCCTAATTATGTTCAAACATATATATTTGAAGAAAAACATAATGAATTTTAAAAGTTTTAATAGCTTTACAATTCCATTTATTAAGTCATATATGAATTGGTTCGAGATAATTTTTCATTTAAAATTTATGTATCTAAATGGATAAATTTCATAATTGAGGATGTTTTAATTGAGGATCAACCAAGCCATTTAAACTTATTAAAATAATTATTTAAAAACAATTAATTTTTAGTTAAAAATTTCGTTACAGACGATCTTGTTCAAAAATTAGCAAATAGAATGATGAATCAAAAAACTAATTTTTTGTTTGTGGAGAAAAAATATTTGTAAATATTTAGATTGTTTTGTATAGTTGGTTAAACCATAAACACAAGTAACCAAAATAGATTACTTCAATTTTTTATAAAATAATTAAGGACTGATGATACTAGAGCTTTATATCAGATTACTCTGACAAAAAAAGATGGAAATATATAAACTTAAGCAGCTATAGATAAAAATGTTCTTAAAAAAAGAAAATTTGCTGATTATTACAACATATGTAAAGAATAATATCCATCTGCTTGGGATTATTTTGTTGAATTCTTAAATTTAATAGGTGATATGACTAAAGGGAGGAACAAATATGTTGAATCATATATGTAAAGCATGTTCACACTGGATATCTTAGCAGATTTATTTGAAAATAGTCAATTACATGAGGCTTAGGTTCCTATTATTAGATTACTTCACAATTTATATGCCTAAAGCTAAAGATTTTACCCTATTGAAAAGAAAAAAAGAATTTCTAATTATGATGATTTGTAAAAATTATAAAAAATTGATGTAATGCAAACTAGATCATAAGTTAAACCATGGGCATCACCTTTAAAACGAGTAACTGAATGCTTAAAGGCAAAGCTTAATCAATTTGATAAAATAGACCCAGATTAATCACTTAAAAATTCAAATTTATTTCATATTCTCAATTTTTTCTGGCAAACGTTTAATTTAGGATTTTGGTAATCAAAATAATAAGTCGAAAAAATTCTTTAATCTTTATTAAGAATATTAGAGCCTCATCCAAAAATTATAAAGAATTATGCATAAGCAAGCATATAATCAAAGCAAAATTTATTAGTCATGAATTGTAAATTATAATGTATGAATATTATTCAGCTAATATTAGATTATGATATCGATATGGCTGTAAGAAGCATATGTAGACATTTCCAAAAATTCGAAATGCCAGCAAAAAAAAGACAACTAGTTGTTAACTAAGGAACAAAACTATTATAATATAGAATTGATGATGAATTAGCTGTTAAATTTATAAATTAAATACCTAATGATGTTGTACAACTTGTAAAGCCAACAATTTTAACACAAATGATTGAATTATCAAAGTATAATAATCCAAAACTAACTAGTCAGTCAATATCTATAATATAAAGAGTTTTACTGAAGAAAAAGAAGTCTATTCAAGATTTTTGTAAACAAATATTTGTTTGTGATTAGTAGAGAGTAGCTTTAATGAACTAAATATAATCTAAAAAGGATAAATTTTATATATTACAGGATCAAACTTTGGTAAATGTTAGTCTTACATCCCAAATGGGAAATTATGTATTGATTTATAAAGAAGATCCCATGGAAAGTGGAATTATGCAAGATATTTATTTGATGGGTGAGATAATTAAGAATTAATAAGATGTGAGAAAAAAAGCCGGTATAAAAACTATATAAACATCTGGTAAATATAAAAAATTTGGAACTTAAAGATTACTTAATTTCACTGATGAAAGAACAAGCAGCAATTTCATGAAACAAAGTGTTTTAGATGCTTAAAGTATTCATTTAAAAGTTTTATAATTTATTTTCAACTGTGTATAGATACCACAAGAAGAATTAGCATTGAAACTATTGCATCTTTCCTATAGCTTTTTAGTAAGTCTAATATGGAATTTCCAAAATGTCAAACCTTCTTTAATTCCTGTTGTACCACGCATACTGCATCATATTAAAAAAAATGTAGGTTGTATTGACTTTTTAAGAGAAATGTATGATAATAATAAAACTATGTTATTTAACTAAACTAATCTTTATAAATTAGTCAAAGAGATTTGTACAAATATAGATAGTTAGCCAGATACTAGTTTTTATAAATCAAAATTATTAGATTTCTTCAGATATCTAATTTATTGTAATGGAAAATCATTAAAATTCAATCAAATTCAAATTCTTAAAATCATGCAAGACGATTCTTATAAAAATATACTAATTGAAATTACAAAAAAATAATTGGACTAGTTAGTAGGTAGATATGAAGAATAATTTAAAAAGTTTGAAGACATTAGATTATCTAATATAGTTAAAATATAACCTAGATTACTCTATGTTATTACATATTTCCAACTTATGATAAGTTTAATTGATGATAAAAATTCAGTTAATATGGGTAAACTCAAAAAGAAATTCCCTTTTAAGTAATTAGTTGCCTGGATAAATATATCAAAAAACTGTTGGCCCCTAAAAAGAAATATTAGAGCTTTTTTGAATCGTTTATATTACTTTTAACCTTAAATTGAAATTTATATGGAGCTTATCATTAGTTCAGAAATTTAAAATATTATAAATGACTTTAATCAGTATATGTTAATAAAATGTAAATCTAATGTGGCATAATTTGAAAATTATATATTTGAAAATCCTGTTAGGTTTAGTTTCTTATAAACTTATTTATATCTTAATCTTGAAGAAAATTTGTTTACACTTTATCAATTAACAACAAATGAAAAAGTTGGAAATTAAATGAAAATTTTCTTAAATCCTCTTGATAACACTTCTACAGATGGACAATATAATTTTATCAGAATATGCGAAAGATTAGGGTGGATCAAAAATTATTTTGCTGATAAAAAAAATGTATATACCAATTCTTTTATCAAGTTTTTACTTAAAAAATTCAGAGATGTCATTGCTGATTTTGATGATAGCATCTATTCTCCAGGAATGACAAACACAACTGTAGTTGGAAGAGCACTAACTAAAAATTAAAAATAAATGGCTAGAGGGGGATTAATAGAAAAAATCATGAATGGAAATATTGGAACATTCTTTGTTCAAGCTTCAAATGAAATTAATGATAAAAAACCCTTAGTTTATCTTGTACCAGACAAAATCAATAATCCAAAAGATGACAAAAAGCCTAATCAAAGTAAATTACTGAAAAAGTTGAGATAAATTTTAAAGAAATAAAAAAGATATTTCCATAATCGTGATTAATAAATTTAGTATAAATTAAGTAGACTAATAAGAGCTATAAAATTATCCAGCCAGGCATAATTATCATTAATATAAGATTATAATAACAATTTAAAAGATTATTCAAAAGGTAATGCAATATTTTAATTTATAACAATTATAATAAAAATGAATTCTACTCAACCTGAAGCTTTACCAACTAAATAAAAAAGATTCTTTTTGAATTTAATAACAGGGATAGTTGAACAAAATAATACAGTTTAAAGAACATAAATTAAGCCAATTGATTAATGGTAGCCAAGTGAATGGTTATAGAGTAGAGAAAACATTGGAAGTATTCAATAAAATCTAAAAAAATGCTAACTTGGACGATTTATTACTTAATTGCTCAAATAAAATATTTGGGATAATATTGAGTTTGCTGATTCCATTTTATTATGTGGAATTGCATATCTTTTTGGTGGTAATACTTCTACTCAAAATAATATGATTTAGTAAATAGGATTAGATTCTTAAAATAAAGTCATGAAAAACTTATAAGCACTTATATCAAAGCTTGGTAAGTTCATCATTAAAAATATCGAAGAATCAAAAACAACAAAAGATAAGATTGAAGAAAATTTCAATATAACAACCATTGATAATTATGATTTCTATTAGTTTAATAAACGTTATGTTCATAGAAAGAATGTGTTTGAACCTTAAACAACTGATTAAGAAATTTATTCAAAGACATGTATCAGAACTTATCGTAGAGCTTTTAAATTTTTGCAATTACTTTGTGAGAATAATAATATTGAAGGCAAAAAATTCATAAGGTACCAGCCAGGTGTAGTTAAAACTATCAATTTTATTCAAACATCAACTAGATAGGTTAGAAACATTTTTACATCTTTAAATGCATAAATTTGTGATGTTGTAATGTTTTTATTAGATTTTATCCTTTAAGTTACTCAAATACCTGTTAAATAAAATCAAGAGGATCTAATGAATTTAACAACATTCTTTGAAGACGTTTGTTCTTTATAAAATACTAGTAATAAAAATCTTACAATTTCAATCTAGTAATATCAAGTTATGACTTAAAAAATATATTTCAAAGCTATCCAGATGATGCTTAGCATTTTTTAGGGTAATCAATAGTCCACTTTTAGTCAATTAGATAACAAACTTTAACCATCATTTTTATGTAATATTTTACAATCAAAACTTAAAAAATTAGGCCTTACAGATAAATAAAAAGTTATATAATATATTTTTAATTCTAAATAATGTAAATTTGATGATGATATCATGATAATCCTCAACATAATAATTATATTTAAAAAATTAAAATAAAAATTGAAATAAACATCAAGAGTTTGTTCTGTATATGAAAAACTTAAGATGGATAACGGGCCTATGTTTTAATATTTGTAAAGTTGCCTCTTGGAAATTTAGATAATGAATGCTGGTAGTAAACAAGTTGTTATATTCCCTAAATATCCAGTATTTAATAGTTTATCATAAAATTTGAAAGATACTGTAATGAACTAAGTGAAAAGAGGAACTCATAGAGATAAAATAGTATCTTTAATGGGATTCTCTTCTCCAATTAAATCAAAGATATAATCTTCATACAGTCTTCTTAAGAAATAAAATATAACTGAGAAACATATGAATGATGCTTTCAAAATATCAGCATATATGTCTATAATAATATGTATCTATATGATGTTCTATTATGATGTTATTATAAATTATGGTGAAGCTGATTTTGATTCTCCAAGATTAATAGGCTTAGGCAGATTTATTTTAAGTTTAATTCAATTATCGATGAGTATAGTATATACATATTATTGGTTAAGATTTAGGATATGGTAAAAGCCTTTAAGACAACCGAGGGTAGTATAAGTTGGAGTTGTAGATTAAAGTTCATCTGAAGAAGGAAACAAATATGTTAAAAAGACTATTGCAATTATAAAAAAAATACTATCTATATCAAGAATCGACTTGCTATTTTAACGGCTTCATTATGTTTTAAAAGGTGGAGATACAGAGCAACCTTTATATTTTGATGCATAATTTTATAGAGTGGCTATTTATACAAGTGTTGCTTTCTTTGGAACATTCTTTTATCCAGCTGTATTTTTCCTTCATATAATGGATATATTCTGTTATAATCCATAGATAGGTGATATATTTAAGGCAATCGGGCTAAATATTGTATAATTAACTTATGTAAGTGTTATGGGCTGTGTATTTACCTTCGTTTTTTGTACAGTTACATTTAGTAATTATTTGAAAAATATTTATACTGGAGAAGAAAATGTAGATGATATGTGTCATAGTATGCTAGATTGTATCATGCAACTTTTTGTTTCTGGAGCAATAGGCTAAACTATGTAAGGTTTTGAACCTATAAGATTTACTTATGATATGCTTTATGGTATTTTCTTCGGAATTTTGTTCTCCAATATTATTTCGGGTATTATGTTGGATTCTTTCAGTTCTTTAAGAGATATAAATAATTAATTAACTTATGATAAGTAAAACTATTGCTATATCTGCAATGTTAAAAGAGAAGATTTGTAGAAAAAAGGTTTATCTTTCAAATAGCATATTAATGGTCGACATTTCCTTTGGAATTATATATTCTATATTTATTACTTAGATGCAAAGAGTCCTACTGATTACTCAGGTTTGTAGTATCAAATAACTACACAATATAATAAAACAGATGAGGAAATGATGATTGATTGGGTACCAGTTTAATAACAATAATAATATGATGTAAAAGCAGGTCTTTAAGAAATCAACAGCTATCTTGATTAACAATTCGAGCATATGCAAGTTTAACAAGACAGTATTAATTCAATGATCAGTTAGTTCAAAGCTTTGACAGGATAATTCTAAAAAAAATGATTGATTATTAGATTTATCATTATTTATAATATCAAAGTATTAATATTTTTAAACATATAATAATATATATTTATTCTAAAAGATAATAAGATTTTATTATCAACCATACAATATTATAATTATTTTAATAATATATATAATTACAAGTAACTTACATGAAATTCCTATTAATTATCAAGTTTATCCTCAAATAATTGTCTAATTATAAAATTATATAAATATTAAAAAAATAAAAAATAATCATGTTAATCCTTTCGATTTTATTTTTTTTACGAGTTAATCTATTTGCCTATCTTTTGATTTAATTATTTATTCTAATTTTGAAAATTTTAATCCTAATATCTTGATAATATATATTTTACTTATACTTGTTATTTTAATAAATCGATACTTTGATCTTTGTTTGCTAATAACTATGATACTTCTTTTATGTGTGTACTTAATATAATATATTTTACGCATCTTTAAATGTATATACTTTCTTTTCTTTGACTTTTTTCTCTCCTATCCCAACTGTCATCTTACTTATTTTGGAAACTTGGGAAGCTGATGTATTTATTACGCTTTCTTCAGCAATAGATTTTCTTATATAAAATAAAAGCTTTTCAACTTGATTAGGTTAGCCGTTTGCTAAACTTTACATATCTTATTTTGTTAATTGAATCTTTAATTTTTTCAAAACTTTATCTACTTTATATTTTTTGTACCATTTAATATTTTCCAATTATTTGTTTTTTGTGAAATCGATCCAGTTGCTATATAATTATGTAATTCAACAATTTTAGGATTAAAATGTGCAATAATTTATGCAAGAAGAACTACATTATTTTAATTATTTTACCTGCATCTGAAAAATCTCTCGCCATATTGCGTTTAGGCCTTGATAATGGAATTTAATCCACCCAACTATAAATTTATTCAAGTTCTTGTTCATTCAAAACTTTTTACATTATTATAACAATAAAATGCAATATGATTTTAATAACATTAATCAAGCATTATTTTATTTTATTAAACTAGTATAGAAAATCAACATTAATTATTCATCAAGATCAAAAGTAAAATCAATCAATTTATAAACATTATTGAACATATTGACAAAGATAGATGAATTTATTTATTTTGACAAAATAATTAGATATTGTGATATTATATGAACATTTTAACAATAATAAATCATGAATATAATGAAATTGAATGTTAATGATGCTGATTCAACTAAAATATTTTATCAAATAGTATATTTTATTAATTTTATACTATTTTATGGTTAAATTTATTTATATATTTAACGTTTATAAATTTATAATTAAAAATAATAGAAAAACATAAGTATATCTCAACAAAATGTCGAAAATAGCCAAATATAAGTCATCAAATGATTTAGCAAATACAAACTGCTCTATTTAAATTTAATAAAGCGATAAGGACGATATCATTGAGTGCAAAAATAAAGGTAAAAAAAGAATAGGTAAATATAGTTTTTATCTTAAAAATATGATAGGAAGCGGATTTAGTAGCGTAGTTTACAAAGGAATCAAGGATAATATAAAGAATGTTTGGTATGCTATAAAAGTAATAAAAATGAAGGATATGAATGTACCTAATATATACATGCTTAATAATTAAATAGAGATCATGCAACAAATCGATCATCCAAATCTTGTAAAATTAATCGACATACAATATACTAACAATCATTGCTATATAATATCATAATACTGCGAAGGAGGAACATTGTAAAAATACATGAAAACCAATTAATCTATTTAATGGGGTGCAATAGTATATCAAATATCATAAGGATGTAAGTATTTATCAGATCAAAATATTGTTCATAGGGATCTTAAACCAGCAAACATTTTTTTGCAAAATGGAAAATGGAAAATAGGAGATTTTGGATTCTCTAAAAAAATACCATTACCAAGTTCCTTAATAATATAAAATTATAAGATAGGAAGTCCTCTTTTTATGCCCTTGTAAACTCTTGAAAGAAATATGTATTCATTAAAAAGTGATTCCTTTGCTCTTGGCGTAATTATATATTATCTGATCTCAAAATAATTTCCTTGGAATGGAAGTAGTTTGAATAAACTTATCAAAAACTATAAATAAAAATCAGTGGATTACAACAGACTATAATATCTTCCATAAAAAATAACAAGTATTATAAAAGGTCTTTTTAATATGAATATGAAATAAAGATTGAGTATTTCATAATGCAATTTTGAGATATTTTTAACTCAAAAATCAATTAAATAGATTAACTTAAATCTAAAAATTTTTGATTAAAAAAATAAATAGCAGGTTATTCTGTGTCAATTCATAAATTATCTGATGAAAAATAGTATGCTTTTTTTATAATAAAGTCATCCCTTATATTGTTTTCTTTCCAATCATTTGTATCATCTTACTGATGTATTTAAATGGGCATAAAGCAAAAGTTTGAAAAATATTCAAGTTTAGTACATATTACCTGAGGCAAATCCTAAAATATCATAAATATTTTATAGAAAAATAGTTCATGTCCTCAAATCTACAATATAAACTTTTAGAAATAAATAATAGCATATTTATAAAGTAGCACTTGAAAAATTGTTAGAATATTATTTCATAAGTAAGTATATTCTTGACGCAAATGTATAATAATTATTTGTTTTTATCAAAGGAATAACTCTTCACAAAAACTATGCTGATCTCAACCCCAATAATTAAAAAATCAATGAACTTTTAAAAAGATTTCCTATCAATTAATAATGATTTTTGTTATTTTTCGATATCTTAATATAATCAAACATACTTAATCTTTATAAAATTATAATATATAACTTAAAATGAAAAAGAAATAAGGAAAATAAAAAGATACTAAACAAAAAATAGATTATAACGAATTGATTAATAAAAATTTGCATGACTTCAAAATGACGTTTGATTATACAGGATATCAGTATACTCGCTTAGATCTCAATGTATATTCTAATTTATCTAGAATAAAAATCTTGATTTATTAGCACCATTAATTAAAGAATTTAAGTATTTATAGCATATTGATCTTTCAAATAATTCTATTGTTGATCTTACACATGGTAATTCATATATCATCTAGTTGCTGGATTGCCGAATTTAGTCTCTTTGAATGCAGAAAAAAATAATGTAAAAGATTTTAAAGCCTTCAATGTTGAAGAGGGCTGGAAAACTTTGAGAATTTTAAATCTTAATTACAATAAAGTAGTTGAATTAGTACCAATAAATATTCCTAATTTATTAGAACTGGGGCTCATTTAAAATAAAATATAAAAAATATAAACTTTTGGAGGGCATCCAAAGCTAAAAAAACTATAATTGAGACGAAATAAAATTACTAGTCTTCAAGGACTATCAAATTTGCCTTAATTAAACGAACTTTATTTGAGTGAAAATAAAATAAAATCTTTAGGAGGATTGGATACTCCAGCTATAAAAATTTTACATTTGCGAAAAAATGTGGTAATTTTGATCTAATAAAGATTGTTGTATTCGATTAAACTTTTCCTAATTATGAGCAATTAAATTATTTGAACTTAAGATAAAATCTAATATAGAAATTTGATTAGATAGTAAAAACAAAAGATTTACCTAATCTTAAATAAATAATATATTCTCGTAATTATATATTTATTATAGAAAATCCTTTGATTGTCAAAAATGAATTTTATTTATTCGATACTATCAATACTAATTTAAAACTAAAGAGGATAAATAAAGTAACTATTACTAAAAGTATTAAATTAAGAGCTTTCAAACATGCTGAAGATAAATGGAGAGCTGCTTAAGAATTAAAAAGAAAATTATAATAAGAATAAAAAAGAAAAGCATAAGCTGCAGAAAATCCTCCAGCTTAAGCATGATTATGATTAAAAATATTATTATATTTATAATTATTGATTAAAAACATTCAAAATCATTATATCTATTAAGATTAAACATTTGTATTGAGTAAATTTTGCCAATAAAATTACCATTATTAATAAGAACCTTTGTTATCAACTAAATCAGCCAGTTCCATTACTTGTTGAACGCTAGAATTTTATATTAGATTTGCTACTTTCTTCGAAATTTTATCATTTAATTAATATTTTTCTTTCAAAAAAGATTAAATTTCTTATTTACCCAAGGTTTTTACTTATAATCTAAATATATAAATAGTTACTTGATGTCAAAACGAGAACCTAGATCAAGTTGTTATAAATAGTAGTAATATGAAGTTGTTCCTATGATTAATAATTTGCAGTTTTATTTAGCTGGTGTTTTATCTAGTAATAGTAATAAAGTTTGCAATATATTATTTGAAAATCGACGGCCTATTTGAGAGAAATCAATTAATCTTTATAAATTATCTATAATAATACAAGCATTAGTTGTTTTATATGCGTCTTCAAAAACTTTACTGATATTTCTTATTTTTTATGATTCAGTCATTCCAACTAAATTTTATGGCGATATTATCTTTAAATAAGAAAAAGTCGTATGCCTTGAAAAGTTTATAGCAAACATTGTTTTTCCTGTTCCAGGCTTTCCATATAATAGAACACTTCTCTTTTGATTGCCAGAATTTTAATTTATAACAGTCGTTTATTGAAGGCTTGTCATTATTTTATCAAAACTAGATCCATAATTTATAAGTTTTTCTCTAAAATATGTCCCAAATTTTTATTAGTCAACTCCAAACTGAGGTTTTACCTATTATAAAGCCTTCATAAAATCCTGCATTTAGACTTTTAAAGCTTTTTAATTTATAATTAATTCTTTCGAAAAATCTAAAATATTTGTTGTTCTGCTGATAGAATGTGATGAAGCACATTTTACTAAGGCCTATATTTATGCCCCTGTATAATTTTTAGTTAATCGAGCTAACTCTTCTAATTTAATATTTTAATCAAGTAATTTATTATTTCTCAAATTTTTTGTATGAATTTTCAATATTTGTTGTCTTCCTTCTACTGTAGGTAAATTTACTTCTATATGTACTTAAAATCTTCCAGGTCTTAGTATAGCTTAATCTAGTAAATCTTTTCTATTTGTCATTCCAATAACTATGATATTATTTAAAGCTTATACTCCATCAATATTAGTTAAAAGCTGATTAACTACTTGATCACTGACTTGACCACCAACTCCTGAAGAAGCTCCTCTTTGCTTACAAATTGCATCTATTTCATCAAATACAATAATATGTAAAGGACTTTTGTCTCCAAGTTTATTTTAATCATTTCTAGCTTCAAGAAAAAGTTTTCTTATATTTTATTAAGATTATCCTACAAATTTACTAAAAATTTAAGGTCCATTCACAATTTTCAGATCTTTTACATTTAATGCTTTTGCTAATTGTCTTGCGATTAAAGTCTTTCCTGTCCCTGGTGGTCCATAAAGCAAAATTCCTTTGACATGTTTAATACCAAAACGATTTATAGTTGCAGAAGAATATCTTCTTGAAGCAAATGTTCTTCTAAAAATATTAAAAAGTTCTTAATCAAGACCCCCAATTCCCATATCTTATATTGTAAAATCAGGTCTAAAAATGTTACTTTGATTATTTTGAGTTGATTACAATAAAATAAGAGATTGAGGAAGAGCTTTAATTTATATTTGAGTTTCAGGCAACATTTTTCCAAAATTATTTTCTTTTTTTTAATCGTTTCCTGTCAACATTATCATACATTTAGTAACTGTTAAACTATAAAGTACTCCAGAAACAGTTAAGTATTTAGTTTATTGCAAGTTAAAAAAGCTTTATTTTTCCTTATCTCTAAGAGCTTAAATGATTGTATAATCTTATACTTTAGTTTTTACAGTTAACTTAGGTGTGTTTTGATTTATTTATAGTTCAATAAATGACAATCCATTTTATTGATCAAGTGATGGATCAAATGGTTATACTTTTACAGTCTTTTATACATCTGTATTAAGAAAAGTTCTTAGATTTTTACTCATAGATATTTTATTTTTTTATAAATTTTAAAGAAAGCAGCATTTCAAAATTTTACCATTGATTTTGACATTAACAGTTTTGGAGGGATCTTTGGCTAAAACTGATGGTAAATATACAGAATTATTTTTTGCCAAATCGTTTGAAAGATTACTTACGATAAGATTCATATAATCAGAAATGTATTATTATAAAAAAAATTATCTTTATAATAAATCAAATGACTTTTGCATAATTAATAAATTAAAAAATAGGATTTGGTAAATATCAATTTCATACATTTTTTATTTTATGCTTAGTAGATCTTAATGATGGAGTACAATTAATTCTTAGTGCTTTTTTAAATCCTATTATGAAAAAGTATTTTCCATAAATGAGTGCATCAACTTTTTCATTTATGGCTAGTATATTTTATGTAGGAATATTATTAGGTTCAATTTTATGTGGGCTTCTTGCAGATAAACATGGTAGGCTAGAACTTATCAAATATGGATCTATATTACAGTTAATTGTAAGCCTTTCATTTTATCTTGCAGAATCTATTTAAATATTATTAGTTATAAGATTTTTTTATGGTTTTTCATTTGGATTTACTGTAGCAATTTCAACTGTCATGTTTGCAGAAGTTAGTATCGATAAATACAAAGCAACAGGCATCATATTAATGAATTTTTGTATGTCAATAGGGAAAATATATGGAGTATTAATCGGATTTATTCTAATCTAATAAATATTGGTTGAAACAAATTGGAAATTAATGATGTTTTTAGGTAGTTTGCCTAATTTAATTGTATTATATGGATCACTGTTTATACTTTTTTAATCACCGCAATTCCTATTTGCAAATAAACGATATGATTAAGGAATTGTAGTCTTATAAAAAATCTTAGAATACAATGGTCGTTAATTGAAAAAAATTGATTAGAAATAGATATAAGCAATAAAAATTTAGTTTTAAGTTAGGCAAAATAAATTTCATAATACTGATCATCATTCACTATGGGTTTTTATTTCTAAATAAACTACAAAAATTTTGGCCATGGTGACATGTTGGATGGTGATAAACTTTTGCTATTATGGCCAATTAACTATTGAAGCACTAAAATTAGGAGGAAAAACATCTAGTCTAAATCTTCAAAAATATTTTTATACAGTTTTAGGATAAGTGCCCAGTATATTAGTTTCTATTTATCTTATAAATCATTCATGGTTCGGAAGAAAAAAATCATTAGTAATATTTATGACTGGAGCTGGTATATGTCATTTAATATATTCTCAAACAGAGATAACTTTTTTTGCATCTTTTTCTCGTTTTTTTATGAAAGATATATATGCTGTATTATATCCATTAACTACTGAAATCTTTTTAACTGTTGTTCGGGCTAAAGGTTTTGGATTTTGTTCAGGATGTGGTAGAGCTGGAGCAATAATAATGCCATTTGTATTAATTCCTATATATTAATGGAAATACAGTGGAGTCTATATATGTTTTTCGCTTCTTTTCCTATTTAATATAATTGTTGTTTGGAATTATATAGAATAGACGATAAATAACAACAACAAATAAATCTTATAAACAATAGATGCAGATTAAAAATTGTAACATTAATATGTTTCTCGTTAACTAAAGTTATTAAAAAATTAAAATTAAAATGATAATTAATGATATTTCTATTAATCATAATCAATTTGCTTATAACTTTTTTCAAAAATCCATTGGGTTTTCTATTATATTTTTAATCATGGCAGTTCCACTACCAACATTTGTGGTCAAAATATGTATCTTTATTTTTAATTATTTTTATAAAAGCCTAAGGCATGATATCTATCCATAAGTTATTCCTCCGACATAAAAAACATATACTTATTTTATTATACTTTATTTTATATTTTATTTTATGTAATTATCTCTTCCTAAGTGGGCTGAAAGTTCAGGTGTCATTTTATGTTTTAGTAGCAGTTATATAAATCTTACTGATAATGCTGAATATCTTACATGAACATCTGTGTAAGAATGAGGATTTTCTGGTATTAGATCAAAGAGTAATTTGAGTTGTTCCCATTTGCTTTTTATTTTACTATTTCTCAAGAAGCCACTTTTTTGCAAAAGATATAATGAATATATATGTTTTGGTGGATAATTATTGACCATTACTTCTAAAATATCTTTTTAAAATCGTGTATAATAATTCGGATTCATGTATACTTGACTATAAAGACAAATTATTCTAAGTATGAGCTATGGAGGATAATCTATAGTCAAATAATGTAATTCTTAAAAATCAAGAATAGCTTGATCTAAAAGTTTATTTTCTATAGTAATTAATTCAGAAAATCCTAAATTTTGGCTTTTTTAAATAATATCTAATACCATGCAAGCATGATTTTGTATTTGTTAATATTAAGCCCTTAATTATTCAATTCCTTATTTTTCATTATTATTTAATTTTTATTATAATTGAGTCTTCTTTTATTTTGATATATTTTTAATATATTCCTTTGCTTGTTATATACTTAAATATGCTATTTATTTATAAATTGGGTCTTTGAAATTATGTAAAAGATATTATTATAAATTATTATTATCTTTGCCTAATAAATTACCTGGTACCTTTATTTTGTTTGAATTAATACCATAAAAATGATCGAGAAGAGCCTCATAAGAATATCCTGTTTGTAAAGGAGAAAACACGTCGATTCTTCGATCTAAAACTATCAAGATATTATTTTTAGATTATTTATATTCAGTTATATCTTCATTGAGTTTATTATCGTATTTTTATAAAATCATCTAAATTTTCATAATTTTACCTTGGCTTTTTAGCCCTTTCCTATAATTTTATTAAAAACACCAGTTAATTTTGTTATTTTCAGAAGGGCTTATACTGAAAAATTAATAGCATCAATCGGTTGAATATACTAGCTCATTTACAAGCTTGCCACACCTGGAGCTATAGAAATCAGACCAAAATTAAAACTTTTTAATTATATTTTATTCATTATTTAAAGTCTTTTTATTTAATCATAACAAAAATCGTCAACTTTTGGTACTAAATATATAATATATTTCTTTATAATAGATCTTTTTTAATTTCTCATAATAATACCTTGAATAGTGAGAAAAGCTGATGGTTTTGGATTTAAAAAGAAAATCAAAGTACTTGAATTAGAATTATCAACAGCTTCAGTATCTTATTAAAATAAAATAATAGAAGTATCAGTAATTAGATTATTGATCTTAAAGCTATATGCAAAATTTAATAATTAAAGCAAATCTTAATGAATAAATAATATTTTATCTGTTTTTTATTCTTCAAAGATTTTTTATATTTTTCTTTTTAACGATTACTTAAATATTATTGAATGCTTCTCCATGAGTTTATACTTACTTTATATATTATTATGATTTAAAACAAAATACTAGAATAATACGAGGAAATAAATAATATCATTTTAAATTTTTGATTTGTTAGTAAAAGGTACGTTCTTAAACTGTTAAAGTTTTTGGAATTTGAATTTTTACATTTAGAATATGATCGCCTTTATTTGAACTATTTACCATATAAAATCCTTAATTAGATATTGTTATTTTTTATCCTGGTTGCAAACCTGAAGGAATTTTTACTTTTTTTGTTGTTCCTTCTATTGTTTTTACATCTTTTTATGCGCCTAATATAGCATCTAATACAGATATTTGTATTTAAGATACCACATTAATACCTTAACGTACAAAACTAGAATGCTTTTTGACGCTAACTTTTAAAAATAAATCGTTATTGAAATTTCCTTTGTTTTTTAACTGCAAAGTCATTCCATCATTAATTCCTCTTGGAATAGCCACTTATTATTTTACTTTTTTCTTTTAAACTCCAGTACCTGAACATGTATTACATGGATGTTTTATTACTTTACCTTCTCCTTAGCAAACTCCACATTAAGTTTGCATTATAAACATACCTTGTCTTATTGTTTGTTTTCCAGTTCCATTACATGATCTACAAACTTATGGTTGAGTACCTGGTTTACATTTTGATCCTTTGCATGTAGAGCATGTAGATTTCTTTTAATATTATAAAATCTAATTTATATATTATTTACTTTATTAGCACCTTTTACACTTTCATCAAAATTTATTGATAAGTTCATTACACTAGGCTATGATTGTTATCTTTTACCACTATTTCTTTGATTAAATCCACCTCCAAAAACCTGACTGAATATATCTTAAAATCCTCCACCTGATTGCTGATTAAATCCACCAAAGTTTTTGAATATATCGTCAAAATTAACATTTTCATATGATTGATTAAAACCGGCTGCGTTACCTTATCCTGTATTACCAGTTTGATCATAAACTTGTCTTTTTTGACCATCTGATAAAATTTAATATGCACTAAATTAATGATTTTTTTACTTATTAATTTTTGTAAATTTTTATTTGGCTTAAGGCGAAGGATTTTTATCAGGATGATATTATTGAGCTAATTTATAATAAGCTTTTTTAATTTATTTTTGATCAGCACCTTTATTAACCCCAAGTAACTCTAATTTTACTATAAAAATTACAATAAAGATCCTGATTGGGTTTTGAATTTGATCTATAAAAGATGTTTTTATTAAATAGCTTAGGCATGTTAAAGAGGCATTGTTGGAATTGTTTTATCATTGATTATTATTATTTTATATAAATTTTAACTTAGGTAAAAAGGATTATTATATTTAAGAATTTCTAGAACAATATATTAATATGACCATTTATAAAAATTTGGGAGAAAAAGTATATTGAATAATATTTTAATGAATTTTTAATAGTTATTATAATAAATATAAAAATAAAATAAATGTATCATTTTTACGATAAATTAGTAACAGAATTTTATTAGATAAAGTTCATTATAGGCTTTGAATCAGCTTTTTAAGTATTGCTTTGATCTTCTTAATATATAGCTGATATTTAATTAGGATTTTTTAGCCTATTTAAAAATTTATAATATATTGATTTTTCAGCTAAATAACACATGCAAAATAATATTTTTTGTCTTTTTTGTATGTAAGCTATTAAACTCTATTAATCTATGTTAGTTTGGTAATAAGGTTTTATTTAAGTAGTTTATTCATCAACTTGTTAACTTATTTAATTTTAAAATTAGCTTCGTTTCTGACCATGAATTTTGATCCATTTATTTGATTATTTAGACTCCATAATTAAATCCATCATTGTGACTGACATAGATTCTGCTTATTGTTTCAAAACTGGATGTCTTTAAGAATCGCAAGAAGGATTTAAATTTATCTATAGCAAATATACTTTTTGATTTCTATCAATAAAAAAGTCAAATCCAAATAATTAAAAACATCCTTTTTGATATTTTATGGACTTACAATTGACAATAGTTTGCTTTATTATATAATCGATCTGTTGGCTATATTTATTTCTTAAATCACCGTAATTAACATTTGAGTACAGATCTTACAGCATCATTATAGATTATTATGGCTTTGCAGATGACTGTTTAAATAAACTAAAATTTGTCACATGAACTTATTTATTTAATTTATTTATAGTGTATTTTTACTGAGAAAAGCGACAGTAAGCTGTATGATATTTATAGATCTATGGTTTGTTTTTGAAACTTGATACTAATACCCATTGTCTTATATCAAATTTTTTATTAGAAAATTAAGGAGGATTTTGCAAAAGTAAAGGATTAGAAATGTACAACTGTATAATTTTATTTTCATATTTTTTACGATTTTTGAATTAATAAAACATACTTTAAGGATTACAACAAAATTATTTACTGGATTTTACTAAAGATATACCTGCTCCTCGAGAGCTTGCTATCGGCTTTATAATCCATATATAGTTATTTTAAGCATAAAATGCATCTTTTTAATTGAATAGATAATGATAGTGCAAAATTAGCATCAATATTCTATAATCAATATCATAAAATGAAAATTTTACATATTATCCACTATTCTTTTAAAGATAATTATATGCTTTTGCTAAAAGATTGTCATAAAAATGTTATTTTACATTGAGATTAGCCTTTTTATATTATTAAAATGTCTAAAAATACTGATTGTATCCATCTTAAAGTCTTATTGTCTATAAATAAGTACAAAGTTTAATCAAAAGATGAGCTCCTTATCCAGAATTTATTATCATTGATGATTGCATTAGATCATATAAGCATACTTAAAAAAGTTAAACTTTATCTAAAGGACTATTCAAAAATTATAAAATTTAATCTGATATTTGTCGAAGCATACATTTTATGGATATTTTATTATTTTATTGTGCGAATAAATCATATTATTTAGGAATTGTAAATGATTTTGGATAAAAAAGTTGTCCACGAATTGATAAATATTCATGCAATTTATCTTTACTTGTTAATATGTGACTACCATTTAAATGATTATAATATTGACCTTATTTTATATCGTTAAAATCATTTGGCTTTCCAATATTAGCCCAAAGCAATCCTGGAGGATTGTTATTTATATTCTTATCTTTTTACTATTGCCATCCAGATTTTATGAGATTATGTTTGATATAATTTTACATATTATTCTTTTTATCAAGATATCTTACTTTTTTTAAATTTTTTATTTATTATTCTTTTAATATTTAACCAATTTTTTATTATGTTTTAGCAATCTCGATAGTTTTATTCAATTTTTCAATTTGACTTCTAATTTTAGGACGAATAATACGTTTTGTTTCTTCAGATTTATTAGTTAATTTATCTGTTAATTTAGATTAAATATTTTTATTATTCATATTACTTATATCAAGAGATGTTTTATTAATTTGATTATTTTTATCTTAATGGTTTTTAGTTTTTTATTTTTATTTCTTTTGAATAGAGTTACGTTTTATTTATACTGACACTTTTTTCTTTTCTTTAATGGGTTTTAATGTATGTTATTTTGACTTTGATTTTTCAACCTTTTATTACTATTTAGGAGGAAGCTTATTTATAGGAGGAAATTTAATATTACTCCATGTAAAAGGTGATAATAATGTATTAGATTTTGTAGGTTATGATGAATTAATTAGTAGATTAAGATCAGATTTTCTCTCACCCATCTAAGTTTATATAATAGTTATATTAAAATAAAATAAATTTTACATTTATAAAATTTATAATAAAATATTAATAAATTATTATAAATTATATATTGGCATTTATATCAAACAAAATATAGTTTATTTTGTAATTATTAGCAGAGTTATTCATTTTCAAGAATTTCAGAGTTGAATTTTGCACATTTTTGAGCATATTGAAGAATTCCAGGAATTTTGATTGATCCAGTCCAGTTGACATAATTGAAGCATTGTGAAAAAATAAGCTATTGAAGGACACCTTACTATATCTTTGAATCAGAATAAATAACTTTATAATGATTTGGTACTATTGCTCCTCTATTTGATGTCTGTGATACAACATAGAAATCATAATAGTTTGTTACAATATCTGTTGATACTATGGTTCCTGCTGGAGCATTTCTTACGCCATTTCCTTCAGTAAAAAATCTTTCAGAAGTTTTTACATTGACCATAACCATTGTAAAAGATGGGCAGCTATCGGGCTAAATTTAGAGAACAGCTTTTTTCAAAGGATTAATGAAAAATTAATGAAAAAGACTAATTTGATCACCAGATGTAGAATTGTGCAATATAACAATCTATGTAGGCATTGATTTATTTCTTTCAAAGTATGCCTTAATTGATTGCAAGGTCAGATTTGACATTAGGCCGAACTTTTGCTAAAGTTTTTCAAAAGTTTCTCTTCTACTAAATATAGAAGAAAAAGTAGAATTTTGAGTAGCACACATTCCAAGAGTGGTTTTACCAGCTTTTGCTGTATCAAAGGCAATCATCATTGTATCTGGTAATCCTTTTGGCAATTGAGGAACCCATAATGTATTTCCACGTTTAGCTATGATTTGAAGTAGTATTTTTGTGGCTATACTTTGAACATTTTTCTTTTTTAAAGTTCCCTATGTTGTAATTTGGCAAATAATTTTATTATTGACTAAGGACATGCTCTTAATTTTTTTGTATTGAGTTTTAAGTTGATTAGGTAAGATAATTAAACATATATTACAGTCCTATTTATCACTAGCTTTTCTTACACTGCTTTAAATCATAGAAATAGCCTTTTTATAATCAAAATCTCCAGCGTTTATTTTGCATATTTAAAATTTTACATGTAAATTTCTTGAAGTTGATTAAAATGTATCAATTAATGGTCTAGTTTATTGGCCTGCAAAATATATGATGCCACATCTTATTTTATGCTTACTGGCGTATATTGGTTTGTTATAAAGATTAAAAAATGATTATTTACCTTATTAAATAGAATTATTTTAACCTAAATTGATTCTTGGCATGGGTATAATTTTTCCTTCTATAGTTGATAATCTTTTATCTATTCTTATTCCCATATCTTTTAAATTACGAAACTAATCATTATCTCTCAATTAACTCATTAATTTTGTAATTTATTTTTGTTTTTCTTCAGCACTTTTGATAGTCATTTCAGATATCTTTTTTCTTCTAAATTAATCAAAGTTTTAAGGGATTCCAGTCATCAAACAAAGCTCAGGAATCAAATAAATTTGAAGTTCTTGTTTTCCTCTTCTCTTTGACTCAACTTTTAAAAGTGGTTGTTTGTTATTCTTAATGGTTATATTATATTTTTTAGAATAGTAATCTTTTAAAGAAATATTACTTTCATCTAGTTGAATATTTTAAAGATCTTGAAATACTACTTCTTAAATTCTATGATATGAAGTTTTTCCATAGTTAGTCATTATTATTTTGCCAGTTAATTAATTCTGAAGGATATTTCGTTTTTCATCTCTTTCTTTATCTTGATGCATTTTATAAATTTCATCGATAGCTTGTAAAACTGTTTGATTTCTTACGATTTTCTTTGCAGAATCTACTCTTAGATAAAAACCATTCTCTAACAAAACAAAATTAGATTTATATCCATTGAACATCATAAGATTGTCTATCATTGTTTTTTGGCTTCCATTAAAATACTTTCCTGATTTACCGATTTAAATATAGTTAAGTTTTCTCATCATACTTCTAAGACCATTGTTTAAAAAGCTTAATAATAGTTTTGGATTTTATTTAGCTTTAATGGTTTTTACTTTTTTTATGACTATTCGATACTATTTTATCTATATCTCAAATTGTTATTAAATGATGGGTTTCGTAGTATAAATATTATTACCGGATATGACTGGATTTTCAATCATCAATCTTATCTTACTATTACCTTGTTATAACAATTATCTTCTTAATGTTATATTATCAAAGGGTATTGTCGGGTTGAAGACTATTGAAAAGATATGAATTTATTAAAAATTCTATACCTCGACATGATAATGATTTGTAC
>Ga0169931_10003862_pt1 | contig 23563 bp, 25 predicted proteins | sample Kivu_15m_20L_FD_129675 | JGI IMG/M metagenome (GOLD analysis project Ga0169931, IMG submission 129675) | Freshwater microbial communities from Lake Kivu, Western Province, Rwanda to study Microbial Dark Matter (Phase II) - Kivu_15m_20L... | ecosystem: Environmental > Aquatic > Freshwater > Lake...
TGACTCGATTTATCATGAACACACCTACTACCATTCGATTTCAAGCGTGAGTAATGTATTAAGGAATCATGGCTTAGAAGTATTTGATGCATTTAAATCTCCAATCAGTGGAGGCTCGGTAGTGGTCGTGGCGAGTAGAAAACCTAGACCTGTCTCTAATGAGCTATTGAGGTTGAGGGAACTCGAGACTCTTTCAAGAATTAGTGACCATAAATCATGGAAGGAATTTGGCGAAAAAGCTCAAGAGAATTTGGGTCGAATAGCGTCGGTAATTGATTCTTACTCAGGTAAGAGAATTTGTGCTTTCGGCGCCTCAGCGCGAAGTTCAACCATTTTAAATGCAATCGGTAATCATGCGCTTAAGATTTTGTCTGTGGCTGAGAATAATCCGCGTAAATGGGGGAAGTTTTCACCAGGTATTGGTCTGCCAATAGAGTCCGTTGACAACATGATATCAAGGAAGCCTGATTTGATAATTTTGTTTCCATTTAACTTCAAGAATGAAATAATTGACCAACTCTCAAGACTAAAATGGTCAGGTTCATTACTTTTGCCAATTCCTCACCCACCTCAATTAATTGAAATTTGAGCTGATGAAACCGCTAATTCTTAATTATTCTACTCATACGGACTCGCGAGGTAGATTCAATAGAATTTTTGATAAGGAATCTATCGACTTCCTACAATTTGAAATCATGCAAGTCAATTTATCGGAAAACCCCAACCAGCAAACTTTGAGGGGGATGCATTATCAGGTAGGTGGTCCACCAGAGCACAAGTTTATTTCAGTGATAAATGGCGCAATTTACTTAGTCGTAAGTAATGCTCACACAGTTACTGAGAGATCAGAAATTGAAAATCACTATTTCGAATTATCCGAAGATTCTCTTAAGACTCTTTTTGTGCCGAGTGGACTAGCAACTGGTTGGATTTCTTTATCTGACAATACGATTATTTCTTACCTAATGACTTCTAGATTCCAAGAATGTGAATATTCGGGATTCTGCTATGACGACCCTTTTGCAAATATTCTTTGGCCATCAAGCCCTGAGGTTATTTCCGAAAAAGATTGTAATTGGCCATTGCTAAGATGAAAATTCTCCTAACGGGGGCAACAGGATTTGTTGGCTCTTCTATATTGAGTCAGTTGATACAGGATAAAAGTCTTGAATTGGAAACTATAAGTAAAAGAACACCAGTTAATCAATCATGGCATTACTCTACAAAGCATCGAATCTGCGATTTCGAAAGTGATTGTCTTCGGACGCTATTTCATCAGAGAAATTATGATTTACTCGTACACGCAGCATGGCAAGGTCTACCAAATCGAAGTCCTGAAATCAACTCGAGAAATGCAGAATTTTCTGCAAAGCTATTCAAAGAATTTGTTAGAGCAGGAGGCAAAGCAATCGTCGGGTTTGGTTCATGCTTAGAGTACGGCGAGAAAAATGGTTCCGTTTCTGAAAATGATCTAGGCACTAACCTTAGCAATTTTGGTCTTGTAAAAAGATCTTTATTGAAAGAATTAATGGGCCTTGGAATTCCCTACTTATGGGTCCGTCCTTTCTATCTGTATGGAATAAATCAACATACGGATTCACTTTTGAAAATAGCATTAAGATATCTTTCACATGATGATTTCACTTGGATGCGAGAACCGTTTGCCGCCAATGACTTCACTTCTGTTGAAGATTTGGGCCGGTTGATATACGAGGCAATTTTGAGACGGCTTTGGTTGGGGGAATTGAACGTCGGTACATCTCTCCTCACTCAAAATATCGAGTTTGTAAACGGGGTTAGAAGACTAAAAGGTAAAAGTGAGTATGAAATCCCACATCATGAATTACGAGGCATGTCGGCAGATTTAACAAAATTCAGAGAATCATTTCCTGAATTTTCATTCAAGAATCTCATCGATGGTTTACAAGTAATCAATACAGACGTGGATTTGGAGAAAAATTGAGAACCGCTCTTATTTTGACAGGTGGATCTGGAACAAGAATGGAACCTATTACAAAAACCCTAAATAAGGGATTGGTTCCAATAGATGGTCAACCTGCCATAGAGAGAATTATTCTTCAACTTGAGCATTCAAAAATCGATAGAATTCTTGTTTTGTCAGGACAACTCTCATGGCAAGTTGAATTCTTCATTCATAGTAGATTTAAAAGCTCGAATTCTGAAATCATAATTTCAGCCACACCTATCCAATACACGCCAGCTGAGAGATTACTTCACGCTTCACGGAAGTGGATTGATTCTTCCGAAATAATTCTGATTTATTGTGACAATATTTTTGAAGATTCTATTATTTCAAAACACCTCAATGGAGTTTCAATTCAAAGAGTCCTCGTTCAAAGACGAGTGCCAGGAAATATTGAAATACTTGATTCAGGAAAAGTTTCGTACTCGGTAAAAAGAGAAGACAAGTTCGACTTTGTAGAATTGGGTTACTGGCTATTAAACCCCATGTCATTCTTTAATTTCTTGAATGAGGAAAGAAACTTACCCAAGGCGCTAGAGAGAATGACACATATTGAAGTGGTCTACCCTGAAGTGATAGGGAGTTATCGAACATTATCTGATCTTGCAAGATTTACAAATGAGAGAGCAAAGAGAAGGAAGACGGTGTTCTTGGATCGAGATGGAATAATTATCAAAAGCATTGGCAAAGGTGAGTATGTTAGAAGTGTAAACGAAGTTCTACTCTTAGAAGAGAATGTGAATTTTTTGTCGGAACTTTCGTCAATTTACAATGTTGATTTCGTTGTTGTAACTAATCAAGCAGGTGTTGAACGAAAACTTATCACAATAGAACAAGTGAACCAAATAAATAGCTTCATTGCCATTGAACTGTTAAAGAAAGGAGTTCCAATTCTCGCTTTCTACGTATGTCCTCATCATTGGGAGTCCAAGTGTAACTGTAGAAAACCAAAACCAGGGATGATTGAAAGTGCAATCAGAGATTTTAACCTGAACCCATTAGAGTGCTTACTGATTGGCGACCGCGAAAGTGATATTGGGGCCGGAACAAATGCAGGAATCAAATCTTTTCTAATTACTGAAGATATGGCAAGTACGGAACGAGCAGAGGTTTATAAAGAAGTCGTCAAATCTCTTGAAGTTCTATGCTCCAACTAACCATCCGTGACAGTAGCGAAAGAAAGGCATACTATTTGGTGTGATTTCAAGCGTTGTGACAGTTGCCCCTTTGAGGATAAGTTTTGTTGGCGGAGGTTCTGACATTGAGAGTTTTTTCCACAATAATGAAGGAGCCGTTGTCTCTTGCGCCATTAATAAATATGTCTATGTTCACGTAAAAATTCACGATGATTCTTTTGGTGAAAGGTACAGAATTTCTTATTCAAAAGTTGAACATGTTCAAGAAATATCTCAGATTGAAAATGACATTGTTCGAAAGTGTCTAGAATTCATGGAAATCGATGTTCCGGTTCAGATATCGACGCTATCAGACTTGCCTGCCGGAACCGGACTGGGGTCATCGAGTAGTTTCACTGTGGCCCTTTTGATGTCTTTACATGAGCTTCGGGGTAGAAAACCGACAAAGCATCAACTTGCCGAGGAAGCTTGTCATATCGAAATTGAAACATTAGGTAATCCAATTGGTAAACAGGATCAGTATGCGGCTGCTTTTGGAGGTTTAAATTTTTTTCGCTTCAAGACAAACTCAAGAGTTTCTGTAGAACCAATATCAATCACATCAACTGAACTTCACGAGTTACTGGATAGATGTCGTTTGTATTGGACCAAAATTGAACGTTCTGCGGTCAAAGTATTGTCGGATCAAACGGAAAGAGCAAATACAAATCTGGTTTCGATGCAAAAGATGGTCGAATTTGCGCACGAGTTCCGCGATTGCTTGCAAGAACGTGAAATCAAATGGAAGTCTCTCGCCAACCTAATTAATGAATCTTGGGTACTCAAACAGAGTTTCAGTCCCCTAATTTCATCGAATCAGATTGACAAAATGGTAAATTCAATAACTAATTTGACAGATTACGGGGCGAAGTTGTTAGGTGCAGGAGGCGGGGGGTTTGTATTGGCATTTAATGGTTCCAAAATAAATCCGGACGCCCCGATTCATTTTCTGGAGGGTGGTTCAAGTTCTTTTAAGCCACTAGTGGACCATCTTGGTGCACGAGTAATCTCAACTTTCTGATTAGACTTGCTTAATGTCGCCCTCAAAGGTCGTAATTACCGGTGGAAGTGGTTTTATAGGAAGTCAACTAGCTCAAATCTTCAGCGATCTCGCCTTCGAAGTAGTTTCAATTGACCCTAATATCATCAGCAATTTAATTCCTGACGTGAATTATATTCATAGGGATATTAACTGTATCTCAGATAAAGAGCTTGAGAATCTAATACGTGGTTCAACCTTGGTTCACTTAGCTGCACTTTCTTCGAGTCCGATTTGTGAAGAGAACCCCACCTTGGCCATAAGAGCTAACTTAGACTTAACAATGAAATTGATCTCCATATCAAATCGAACTAATTCACAGATTATTTTCGCGAGTTCGGAGTGGGTTTATCCTGACTCACTTTCGCCCACTGTTCTTTTAGAGGACTATCAGATTGAACTTGATCCTGAAAGAAATTTCTACTCGATGACCAAGCTTGTGGGTGAATGGATGGTAAAAAAGTACAGTAAAAACTATCAGATTCTTCGATTTGGAATTGTGTACGGCGAGCGAAAAACCCCGCAAAGTGCGATTGAGAAAATCGTTTATGATGCAGTCAAAATTTCCAAAGTTCAAGTTGGGAACTTTCAAACAGCGAGATGCTTCATTCACGTAGAAGATCTTTGTTTAGGTATTGCCGAAAGTGTAAAGTTAAACTCTAAGAATGCTACGTTCAATCTAGCGGGGGAGAAATTAGTTTCGTTAAGCGAAATTGTGAAAGAAGTGGAAGAGATTCTAAATTATGAAATCGAGAAAATTGATCTAGGGCAATCTCCGAGCATCAGAAATCCGGTAAGTGAAAGTTTTTGCGAAATTCACAATTGGAGGCCCAAATTGAGTATTTCTGAAGGAATTCATAGGTTGGTAAACTTATATCAAAGGGAATCTAGAGGTGAAAATAGAGATGCATAACGCAGAAGAGTTTATGGAGTGGCGACACAAAGAATCGTCCAAACTCAATCAAGATGAAGATTTTCAGGCTTCCGGCCTTCTTTGGATGAACAATGCCGTCCGTCTCAATTATTCCTACATGTTTGAATGGCTTGGTGTACCAGTAATTCAGTTCCCTGGAGATTTACTCTTGATTCAAGAAGCAATATTTTCTGCTAAAGCAAACAAAGTTATCGAAATAGGTATCGCGAGGGGAGGCACCACACTATTTCTTGCTTCGATATTGAATCTAATGGGGATGAAGGAACAAACAAAAGTAATTGGAGTGGATATCCTCATTTCTCCACATACAAGAGAAGCAATTGCTAATTCAGCGTTCGCCGAGCAAATAAATTTGATTGAAGGAGACTCTAAAGAAAACTCAACTTTCCGAAAAGTGTCAAATTATATTCATGACGATGATAGGGTTATTGTGATTTTAGACTCGAATCACTCCATGGATCATGTTTACGAAGAAATAGTTCTGTATTCTAAATTGGTCACTTCAGGTTCTTACTTGATTGTTATGGACACAGCTATAGAATTTCTTGACTCTGAAGTTATGACAATAGATAAACCTTGGGGAAAAGGAAATAATCCGTATACAGCGATTCGTAAGTATATGAAAAATAACGAAGGTGTATTTGTGCTTGACAAGAAACTTAATGATAGGAGTTCTCCCGGTGCAGCCTCCGGTGGATTTCTTAGAAAAAGATCTCCCTCAAATTTAGAGGAGAAATAGAGGTTTTACTCGGATTATGAAGAATAAAATCTATAAGTCTCTTAGCGCATCAAAGCGGCTCTTGCCAATAAACTTCCGAACTTTCATACGGTACTATTTAACGCGGGCTAAACTACTCAATAAAATTTCAAAATTGCCAAACTGGAGATTAAATTATCTCGGTGACAAGGTTTATATGGCCGACGGATTTATAACTTCTCACGATACACCATTTCTAAGGAATGATAAATTGGTCAGCGCCTACGAAGCAGCCCTTCGAGATTTGGAAGATTTCTATGTGGTACCCAATTCTCGCTATCGACAAGATTCTTGGGAGTCTTCAAAAGAAATCATTTGGAGAGCACACATAGTGACTTGGGCGGCAAAAACTGTAGAAAAGTTGGAAGGTGACTTCGTTGAATGCGGCGTGGGAAACGGGTTACTATCTAAAACAATTTGCCATTATTTAGAATTTGAGAAGCAAGATCGCAATTTCTATCTTTTAGATTGTTGGGAGCTTTTTCGGGAAGAGAATTGGGATCGTCTTTATCCTCGACATGAAGATATTACGTGGTTTGATTTCGCTGCGTCAAGATTTAGTCAGTTTCCAAACGTGACCTTAGTTAAAGGTATGATCCCGAAAAGTTTAGAAATGGTCAAGAATATCAACAAAGTAGCATATTTAAGTATTGATATGAATGACGGGGAACCAGAAATTGCAGCCTTGAAATTCTTTTGGCCCAAGTTAGTTCCTGGCGCGATAGTTTATTTTGATGATTATTTATGGGGCTATCCGAAACTTCAAAAATATGTTGAAGATTTTTTATTGGATAAGGACGTGGAACTTTTGCATATTCCTACTGGAAATTCAATACTTATCAAGAATTGACTCGTAAGTTAATGAATCTTAAATTTTCTAGACCCTCTTCTGCTTTGAAAAAGAAGAAAGTTGAGACACATGACGAGCCGGTAATTGAAAGTACGGATCAATCGCACGACCATATGGAGCTTCGGGACTTTTCAATTCTTTGTATGACAAAAGATCGTCCTAATGAATTTGCCCGCGTATTTAATTATTGGAGACAGTTTCCAGTAGAATTCATCGTATCGGATGGCTCGGAGTTGGACCTAACAGAGATTTTTATAAGTAATGAAATGGACGGACATGCTAAACATAAGAATTTTACATTAAAGTATCAAAGGGAATTGGATTTTTCCTCTCGATTTAGGTGGATGAGTTTGGAATTAAGTAGAAAGTACGCTGCATTTAACAATGATGATGATTTTTTATTTGCACCGAATGTGAAGAAAGTGCTACAAGTCTTGAATTTGAATCCTCAAATTGCAGGAATATATTCATGGCGAAATTTCTCTAGAGAGTTCATTTCTGGAAAACGTCAATCACTCGTTTCGAGTTCGATCTCAAAAAGCGAAGTACGATCTAGATTGCTTGGAGCTTTAGATTCAAGTCGAAATCTGCCTGACGCGGTATGGCTATCTGTTTTGAGATCAGAGAATGTTAAGAGAGCATTGCATGATTCTTATCTTGCGTCAAAGAGTGCTTTTGTCAACGATAGATTAAGTATGAATGTACTTTCGATAGCGTATATTGTTTCAAATCTTTTGTATGGGCAGTTTTTTGGCACTAACATTTGCCTTTTTTATAAGAGGAATTTTGACGTTGAGGCCGATTGGACTTTAAAGAGCCCGGCTCTAAAAGATTATCCATTAAATGTTCGAACTGAAGAATTGAGAAGCACTACTTACGCCGCACTCAAGACTACCTTTTCGAGAGAGCATGGAATTGAGAGCTGGGAAGAAATTGAAAATTGCGTCCACGATTTATTATGGAATTGCAGCGCTTTTGAATTTAAGTTTAAGAATAGTCAGGTTTGGTCCTGGAGTAGGGTGAAAGGGAAGATTCGTAAAGAGTTTTGGGGCATCTTGCCTTCTTCAGTCACAAGGAAATTATCGGGTCTACTAATTTTGTCGGGACCTGACATTTCTAGCTTAATTCTGTGCAGATGGTTTAGATGGAATTTTTGGTTGATAATTCATAATAGACCCTGTTGTCGAGCGGCATATAACTTCTTGAGGGAAGTTACCAAAGATTAGTCATTACTAAATGTCGAAAATCTATTTTTTCTAGATTTACAAATCTCTTCAAACATTTTCTCTTGGCTAGTCATAGATAGGTGCGCGATATTCCTCCGTCAACCAAGAGCACGCTTCCTGAGTAGATGTATGATTCTTCTTGTTCGAGAATGAAAACAATCAAATTTGCAACCGATATTGATGAATCAAACTTTTTTGATGGCAATCTCGTTTCCCTAAAGTTCTCAAAGTGTTCCGGGTCCGATTGTTCAATACGAGACCAATATCCGGAGTCATCTAACAATGCTCCCGGCATGACTCCGAACATAGTCACACCACTTTCTGCGCAGATACGACCAAGTGCTTTAGTGTAAGCATTAAGAGCAGATTTCGCCGAACCATATTGGGGAGAACCGTGGTTTTCAATTGCAGATACGGACGATATATTGCAGATCTTCCCAAACTTACGTTTGAGCATACCTTCAAGACATCTACGATTTATTTCAACCACGTAGCCAAAATTGTGCCAGAGAACTGCTTCATAACTGCTGTAGTCCGACAAGAAATCTCGTTCTCCCAGATTACCCCCTAAGCAATTCACAACAACATCAAACTGATCAAAAGGAATAAGATTTTTCTTAGCAAGGTTAGTGAAATTGTCGAAGTTCGATAAGTCGGAATACAACATGCTTAATCTGTTGTTATCGTGAGTCCATTTTCCTTTGATAGTTCCTGGAGACCTCGAAATTACAAAAACTTCATGACCACTATTTAGCAAAGCCAGTGCAATTTCAGCACCGAGTCCTTTACTTCCCCCAACTATCAATGCTTTCATTAATGAACTCCAACTTTCTCTATATCTTTCTTGACATGGCAGACAGCAATCAGATAGTGAGCTAAAGGGTAAAAACCGGTGTGAACCAACTCATCATTCATTGAAAACACTGAAACGCGCCGAAAGTGACTTAGTAAACTTCTTTGTAATTCCTCACCTGATTTACAATTTACATGCCCATCTCGACTACGAGGAGATGCAAACTTCTGTGATTCAATAGATGGCATCCCAACAATTAAAACGCCATCTGATCTCAGAGATTGAACTATGTTTTGAACAAAAACAAACTCATCATCATATTTGATATGTTCTAGAACATCTAAAAGATAAATGCCATCATATTCCATACGATGCCAGGGACTTTTCAACATGTCATGAACATGAAAGTCTATATTCCATCTTGAACTAGATTGCGATGTTGCATCTTCAATGAAGACTGGATCGATGTCAATAGCATCTAAAGACTTGACGCTTTGCCTAACTATTCTAGAGGCAAATCCGTCTCCACAACCAACTTCAAGAACTCTTGTATAGTCTTGAAATAATTTTGCCACGAACTTATATCGAGCCAAATGAAAGACCAAACGTTTTGGATCTTCTTCCCATCCAAGAGCGGTATGTATTCCTATTTTAGAAAACCCATGCTTTTCTCTAAATGAGACCATTTCACGATATTGGGCTTCATAAGTCACGAAAGCGGCCCCTTTCTGACGAAGTTGACTGATTCACGGAACGAAGAAACCTTGAGCTTCTAAACTCACAATATACTCATCAAAGGAACCCGATACAAGATATTCTCGATCAATAAACTGGGGAATTTCCAAAACGAAGTTCAAAATATCCTTGGGTTGCCTCGATTCTATTCTTAGACTCCCATTAGAAATTTCTGCTGCTGGATTACTATCAAATAAGCCAAGCTTCAACAATTCTTTTATGCCTAACCTTTTGCGATTATCGATTGAAGAGTAAAGGTATTGCGGAACTAAAACCCGGCGATAAACGGTACTGGGCAAAATATACGGTGGAGCGAAATTAACAAGAAAGATCGGCTTGCGGAATATTGCTGGCAATTGCTCGATGCCGGTTCCCGTAGAGACCATGAACGATGAAATATAAGAAATTGCCAACTCCAGTCTCTCCAAGTTTGGATATTTGATATCGGACAAGTCCCAATACTTCCCTGAATTCGTAACTCTTAAACGCGAGTTGCTATGTCGACCCAGTCTAAATACGGAAAATCCATTCGAAATCAAAGCCTCCACTGTATGCTCAAAATAATCTATCGGGGTATTTCGATAAAGAGGCTGTCTACTTTTTTCTTGAAAAAAATCGTCATAACCAGAGTCTCTAATTGCGAAAGTTACAATTCTTGATTCCCTAGATAATCCAAATTTATCATTCAAAAAATCAAATTCCTGTTTAAGGGATTCTATAACTGGCTCGAAAACAGACTTTTCTAAATGTGCTTTTGTGACCCATTCGTAGCTAAACGACTCAATTTCATCTACCCTTTCAGCATACCTCTTTGAGAGGCGACAAAGAATGCGTCGAATTAACAAGAAGTGATGGCTGAGTACAGAAACCCTGCTCGACAATATGGAAAGGAGTGTCATGTTGCAAATTTCTCTTGTTTTTATAAAATAGACGCGTTGGTGTGGATTCAAGCTTTTCACTTTTTGAAACATGACCTCAGTATCTAAGACAAAATGCCCTAGCGACCACCCTCGAAGCTGAATAAGCAATGGCATGCGAGGCAAAGACAGCACATATAAATAATACGTCTATAATTGTGGCGTGTCTAAAGCCTTAGAACCAAGCAAAGCAGCTTGTAGGATATGCCAAGAGCCAATCCTCAATCGGGTTTGGGAATTGAAACCATGTGTTTATGGAGATCTTTTTACCTCTGATCAAGATGTAGCCCTAAAAATAGAGAGTCACAGTCTATGTCTTTCTACTTGTTCATCATGCGGATTATTGCAATTAGATCAACTTACGGATTTAAAGATGCAATACGATGACTATCTTAACCACACGAAGATAACTTTTGGACTATCTGAATTTTACAAAAATCTTGCGCAAAAACTGACGAATGAAGTTCACGGAAGAATAAGAACTGCACTCGATATCGGGAGTAATGATGGTAGTTTTCTACGTGAATTGAAAAATAATGGTTTCTCAGTACTTGGAATTGAGCCTGCAGACAAGCCATCCAAAGCTGCAAATGAATCTGGAATAAGGACAATACGTCGATACTTTGATTACCAATTGGCATTAGAGTTACATAGGGATTTCGGAGAGTTTGAACTTATAACCATGAACTATGCGCTTGCAAATGTACCTAACCTTCAGGAAATTTTTCGTGGCGTGGAGAGACTTCTTGCTGAAAAAGGAATTTTCAGCGTAGTTACGGGCTATCACCCCGATCAATTTTCCGTAAATATGTTTGATTATGTCGGGCATGATCATCTAACTTATTTGACTATTAGAGATTTAAAGTTCATAGGTGAACGCCATGGGTTAAATATTTTTGCGGTGGAACGAGTCGAGCACAAGGGGGGCTCGGTTGTGGTTCATTTTTGCCGCAAAGACTCTGGAATTAAAAAGTCAAATTCAGTTCATCAGCTTCTACAACGAGAAGATTGGCAACAAGTAGACTCTACTAAGTTTATCTTGGACTTAAAGTCGAGAGTAGATGAACAGAAAAATTTGCTTCTAAACTATTTGAAAGAGAATAGAATTGAAAATTTGCTTGGCATAGGTGCATCTATAAGCACAACCTATCTGGCGAATTACTTAGGAGTTTCAGACAGGCTCGCGTATCTTTTCGATGACGATAGCAATAAATGGAACTGTTTTTCACCCGGGAGTGGTACCAGAGTGCTTCCCATGTCTGAAGTTTCGCAACAAAATAATAAATTTGCAATCCTTCTTGCCTGGCAGCATACGAATAGAATTTTGGAGAGATTGAGAGACAGCAATTTCTTGGGCACTTTATTGATACCTCTACCTTACTTCCGCACTTTAAATTTTTCACAAGCATCGAGTAAATTCAATTAATTTAAATCAAATGAAGCTTCTTTAGATGAATAGCCTCCGTCGATTGCAATAATTTGTCCATTGATTTGTCGAGCTTTCGCTGAAAGCAAGAAATCCACGAGAAATGCAATATCGTTTGTTGTTACAAAATCTCCAGTGGGAATAAACGCTCTTATTTTCTCAGTCAATTTTGGCTTTGAAAGATAATAGTCACGATTACGGTCCTTCCAAACGTAACCTCCAGGGGAAATTCCATTCACACGAATCCCATTGCCGTTGACAGCATAAAATCGAATCACTTGTTCAATTGCCGCTTTGTGCGCATGGTACGAAGCGTCTTGATCTGAAACGACTCGTTGCCCGGCAGGAGAGCAAAACAAAACTGCACTCTTCAGTGTTGAACCGCCTGAGCTTGTAGAGCAAACACCCAGTATCCTTATAGGGAGTAAGACCTCAAGCTTATATTTTGAAACAAAGTCATTTTCGTGTCCTCGAAATCGTGCTGCGAAAACTAGATTTGTTGGCAAGAGAAACTTTATCTGTTGTTCCAATTCGTAGATATCAACAGATCCATCGGGCAAAATTGGAAGGGCTAGAGTCTCAATACGCCCATTATCCTCAAATGCTCCCTGCAAGTCTTTATCAAGATTACGAGAAAAGTGAAATACCTTTTTTGAAACCGATAAGTTTTTCGAAATTTCCAATGAAATAGGTGAGTGTCCGCCGAAGACTACTGCGACTTCAGTCATAAAACACCTCGGGATACTTTTGAAGAAATGAATCGACTAAAGGCACTCCAATTTTCCAATTTGAAAATTTGGTGGAATTTAAACAACGTACATTGGAAGATTTCCAGAAACCAGACTGATTAGGTTCTGTCAAAGCTTGTAGTTCCATAACACCAGAAACAATATCATCAGACGAGTTTGCAACTCGATCTATCTCGAGAGTGGAAGGCGATACATTCCATGCAAGTGGGCAATCGAGCATTTCCCTCAACGTCAGCAATTTTCCACTTCTTCTATTTCTGAGAAGCTGCGGTGTTGACACACCGCGTAATCGAAGAGTTCTGCCGATGGCTGGAACATTCGTATAAAGAACGGGCCGACCAAATTCATTAGGAAATGTAATGGGGCCGGAACCTGTACCAATCATATATCGACAGGCGCCTAGAAAGTAAACGTCAAGTTGAGGATTTTTTGCTTCAACTTTCGCGTAGTCCAAAACCCTTTTTGAACGAACTCCTAAGGCGTTCAGTGAAGTCATAGAGTTATCGCCAATACGAATGATTTGTCCGCCTAAGTCAAGGATTGTGTTTATGGCTTCTGTATAGGTGGCAGGATTAACATCATCGCCACCCTTATACTTCCCAACATCACCCGTCTCGCGCATATGTAATGTGACAAACCAGGATTCGGGGTCGAGGTTATGAGTTTCTAGGTATTGTCGTCCAACTTCATTCACAGTGTTCGGCACTTCAAGAAGGTGAAAAGATTCGCCAAATTGCTTTCTAATTTCTTCTTCAATTTCGAACTGGGCCGAGTATAGATCAGTTACAAGATTTCTTTTGATCTCGATAGCGTTCATATTTTGATAAATATCTTGAAAGCATAGGTCGAAAAAAACCTGCGTATTCGAGTCCAAACTCAAAATATGATACCAATTTTTATAAAGGTCAAGCATGGCTGAATTTGCGGGCCGTCCTCCAGCAATCAATAGTTTGCTCGAACTTCTCCAACCAAGCCTATGAATTTTTGGGAAAAGTGAAAGATTTGATATGTGTCCGAAAGCGGAAACCCACCCTGGCCCGAATAGCAAAGTATCATCTCCAAGAATTTGCGATCTTTCTTCAATTTCGATTTGAGCAAGCTTGATGAATTGTTCAGTCGCAGCCAGATGACCATACTTTCTATAAGTTTCTTCTGCATTAGCAGCTAAAGTGTAAGTTCTATTTTTCGCAATCTTTTTGTAAAGCATTTTGAAGAAAGCTCTCTCCAAAGTCAATCGAGAGTTCAGAAGCGACTCGGCGCGAATGCGAGTGAATGCGTTATAAGAGACTAATATAACGCTACGTAATAGAACTAAAGCGTGTCTAGTTCGTATACTCAAAAGCGTCGCCACAAATGAAGGTAACAAAAAGCAAGTTGTGGCAAAGAGCTTGCAGAAGACGAAAAGATTCTTATAATATCGCGTCACGAAGGCGCCCCCCGCGAAATTCTATACGAGTAAAGTTTTGTAACATGGTAAATTTTCACTTGGGTGTACTCTTTAACTTATGAAGTGTTTGGTCACGGGTGCAGCAGGATTCATCGGAAGCCACTTATGTGAATCCTTGCTCTCGTTGGGGCATGAAGTAACTGGATTAGATGACCTATCAGTGGGACGTAAGTCAAATGTTTCATCGATTCTCCATGAGGACGGATTCTACTTCAAAAAGTGCGACATCACCGATTTAAATCAACTAAAGAACGTTCCACGAGATTATGATTTGATTTTTCATCTAGCTGGTCTCGCCGACATAGTTCCTTCAATTGAGAAACCGAGAAGGTATTTCGAAGTCAATGTTGGTGGAACTCTCAATATTCTAGAACACATAAATAAAGACAGAGTAAGGAAATTCCTCTACAGTGCTTCATCATCGTGCTACGGCATACCAGACAACTATCCCACCGATGAAAACTCAAACTTACAGCCACAGTATCCTTATGCACTAACCAAACTTCTTGGGGAACAACTCGTGCTTCACTGGGGATTGGTTTATAAAACACCTGTATTGAGCTTACGCTTATTCAACGTGTATGGGCCCCGTGCACGGACTTCAGGAACATACGGAGCAGTATTTGGGGTCTTTCTCGCTCAAAAGAAAGCAGGAAAACCCCTGACTGTCGTAGGAGATGGCTCGCAGACACGCGACTTTACTTACGTATCAGATGTCGTGAACGCATTTCTTGCCGCTGCTATGAGTAATGAGCAAGGAGAAATCTTCAATGTTGGATCAGGAGCTTGCTACTCAATAAATCAATTAGTGGAGTTAATCGGCGGAGATGTGGTGAAAATTCCGAAACGTCCTGGAGAGCCCGATTGCACTTTCGCCGATATATCGAAAATAACTACTCAACTTAATTGGAGTCCGAATGTAACTTTCCAAGAAGGTGTAGATATTATGCTGCAATCTCTTGATTCGTGGAGTGATGCACCAGTCTGGACTCCTGAAAAGATAGAAGAAGAAACCAAATTATGGTTTCGATACTTGAGTAGAAGTGATGTAACGAATAATGACAATTAAAATAGTAAATTCAAATGAGCTTGAAAATGTGATTAATCGGGTAAGAGCTCAATCGCCAGATTCCAAAATAGTTCAATGTCATGGTGTTTTCGATTTAGTGCACCCGGGACATTTAGAACATTTTGAAGAGGCAAGGAAACTCGGGGATGTCCTCGTTGTAAGTATTACTGCAGACGAATTTATTAACAAAGGACCAAACCGTCCGTATTTTGATCAAGTGCGCAGGTCAAGATTCCTTGCAGCTTTGGAAATGATTAGTTATGTTTACATCGTCCAATCGGACTCAGCAGTAGATGCAATAAGACTTATTAAACCGGACTTTTATGTGAAAGGTTCTGACTATCGTAAATTAAGCGACGACATAACTGGCAAAATAGAGTTGGAAAAAGAAATAGTTGAAAAGTTTGGAGGTAAACTTGTATTCACAGATGGGTTTACTTCAAGTAGCACAAGTCTTATAAATAGTGCACTAGTTTCTCAGGATAGTGAGATCAGTCGTTGGGTGAATGAATTCAAGAAAAGTTTTACAGTGTCTGAAGTTGTCAATTGGATTGACAGACTCTCTACTGTTGACGTTGGTATTCTTGGCGAGTCTATAATTGATAAATATACAAACTGTCGACCATTGGCGAAATCATCAAAAGATCCCATTCTGGCTTTCCAGCGTTTCGAAACGCGGAGCTTTATAGGAGGCGTTCTCGCAATCGCAGATTCATGCTCAAAGTGGTCGCGCGAAACTTCAGTTTATTCAGTAACCGGAAGAGACTTTCGAGATCACCTCTCGAATCTATCAAAGGAAACCGATTTCAATAGCCACTTTCTTGAACTTGAAGATAGACCGACAATTGTCAAGCATCGTTTTGTCGATATGAATTCTGGAAATAGAGTTTTCGAGTACTATGATTATCAACCTGATGCTTTAGAAAGAAGCACGCAATTAGAGATTATCGAGTTACTTGGTTTGAAGCTTAACTCTAATTCTCTCCTTCTTTTGGCTGATTATGGCCATGGTTTTTTTGGGCAAGATTTGATAAGTCGACTATGTTCATCTGGTGCCTTTCTATGCGTTAATACTCAATCCAATGCCGGCAATAGAGGATTCAATACGTTCTCTAAGTATTCCCGAATTGATCTTTTAAGTTTGAACGGTGGTGAATTGGAGCTTGAATTAAGAAGGAAAGACCTGGATTATCGAGCTGTCGTGCCCAAAATAATGAAAGAAAAGAATTGCAAATACGCAGTTGTAACACTTGGCGGAGGGGGACTTCTGACTTTTGATTCCTCTGGCGAATCTACAAGAACGCCTGCCTTAGCATCAAAAGTTGTTGATAAAGTGGGGGCCGGAGACAGCGTTTTGGCAATTTCCTCTATGTTGGCGTTTCTCGGAGCACCAAAGGAAATAATTGGGCTACTTTCGAGTGTGGTTGCGGCATTTGAAGTTTCCCAGCTTGGGCATCAGGAATCCATGAGTATTGTCAGTATGAAAAAATACGTTAAAGGAATTTTAGGTTAGGAGTTTCAAAATTAGTAAGAGAAAAGTCCTTGTAACGGGCGCAGGCGGGTACGTTGGTGCCCGGCTTGTGCCATCTTTAATAGGTGAAGGCTACGAGGTAGTGGCAGTAGATACATTCTGGTATGGAAGAGAAGTCATAGATTCCACTCCCCGCGAATCTCTTCTTGTATACGACGTAGACATTAGGGATCAGTTTTCTCTATCGAAAGTTATGCACGGCGTAACAGATGTTATTCATCTCGCGTGCATCTCAAATGATCCATCTTTCGACTTAAATCCTCAACTGGGGAAAAGTATCAATCTTGACGCTTTTGAACCACTTGTTAAATTATCAATAAATAGCGGAGTTCGCCGATTCATCTATGCATCGTCTTCGTCAGTATATGGCGTGAAGGAAGAAGAGAAGGTAACAGAAGAACTCTCACTTAAGCCGCTAACAGATTATTCCAAGTTTAAAGCGATGTGTGAGGACATCTTATTGAAATATACGTCTTCAAATTTTGTAGGTACAGTTCTGAGGCCAGCAACCGTGTGTGGTTGGTCTCCTCGACAGAGATTTGATTTATCAGTCAATATCCTAACTAACCACGCAATCAATAATGGACAGATAAAAGTATTTGGAGGAACACAATATCGACCAAACATTCATATTGAAGACATGGTGGACGCTTATCTACTTACCCTGAATGCGCCAGAAAGTATCGTAAATTCAGAAGTATTTAATGTTGGTTCTGACAATCTTTCAATGGATCAAATAGCCGAAGAAGTTTCAAGAAATACGGGAGTAGATAGAATCATTCATGAACCCACTGACGATTTAAGATCCTACCGAATCGACTCTAGCAAAATCTCAAAAGCGCTGGGATTTGAATTCAGAAGAAACGTGGGTTCGGCAGTAATTGATCTTGTAAAAGCATTTAATGAAAAGAAATTTCAAGATTCAATGAATAACGCAATGTATTTCAATATTAAACGAATGAAAGAGTTGGAAATACACTGAAATCTTCAATTCGATTTGGGTTTGATTTTGATAACACATTAGTAAACTACGATGTTGCCGCGGAAATTTGGAGTAAGCAGAACAACATCGATGATGTTTCGACCATTCAAGATTTAAAAGACTTTTATCGAACACAAAGAAACTATCAAGAAGAATGGAAAGTAGTGCAAGAGTGGATGTACACAGATGGGTTGAATCACGCAGCGGTGAATGCTGGGGCGTGGAAGCTATTTGAGAAATTGAGAAGTCAGAATGCCGATCTTTTTATAGTGAGCCACAAGACGCCCGAATCGGCGATCAACAAGTTAGATTTGATACAGCCAGCACGAAGTTGGATCAAAGAAAACTTGAGTAATGTCCAGGGGCTTGGGCCAGATCACATTTTTTTCGAGCATTCAAGAATATCAAAAGTTAAGCGAATAGCCTCACTTAGTTTAACTCATTATGTCGACGACCTACTTGAAGTACTCCAAGAAGAAAATTACCCCCCAAATATTAGGAGCTTTTGGTTGTCAATCGTTACTAAGAATTCATTATCTGAGAATGTCACCGTGGTGGAAACCCTTGATTCAATAATTGATTATGTTTGATTCATCCACATTTCTGCAAATGACAAAAGCTCAAGGTGTTCAAATCAATGAGCCAAGAATGCAAACTGGCGGGAACAGTCATATTTATTTTATTAAAATAGACAATCAAGAGTTAGTTCTAAAGGTCTATAAAGGTGATGAGGCTCGAAAGAAAATATCGAGAGACCGCGAGCTCAGTTCATACAGATTTCTAAGTGCTAAGGGCTTTACAAGATTACCTAAACTATATGAAGAAATAGTTGTCTCGGATGGTATCTTGTTGGAGTATGTCCACGGAGAAACGCCTGCGCAAAGCTTGAAAATCAATAGTGAAATTCTAAAGTCGATGGAGCAACTTGCAATTTTATTTCGATTAGACACGTCCTTCAATGATGCGGTGGATGCTTGCTATTCAACAGAAGATATTGTAACTCAAATACAAGCCAGAATCAGCAATCTAGGAAATTCATTAACTTCACAGTTCAACAAACTTCAAGAGATACTTAAATTACTTAAAGAGCGAAAGCCTCTTGGTTTTTCGAAGGAAACTTTCACGTATAGCATGTCAGATGTTGGCGTTCATAACACGATTCAATCAGAACAAGGACTGAAATTCCTGGATTTTGAATTCTTCGGTAAGGATTCTGCCGTAAAGATGATAGTGGATTACTTATTGCATCCCAAGAATAGTATGTCTAGGGAAATGAGATCTCAGGCCATTGAATTTGGAATGGCTGAATTTGGAATTGATTTAGATTTATTTATTAGTGTGACTCCATTTTTCGCTGCGAAATGGGCAACTATAGTTTTGAGAAGAATCAACGCGGTGGCTCTAGAGGAGGAAAAGCATAAATCCCTCCAGGATTTTCAAGGCTATTTGGATTTGGCGAAACTGAAAGATAGAGAACAAATTCATGCCAAATTGCTAACGCTGAGATAGAGTTAATACGTGGATGATCTAAATCGACACACCAAAGCTCTCGAGGTTGGGCTTTCGCCGGACTCTGTTCGGCTCAGAAAGCGACTACTGGAAATCACTAAGAATACCGGAAGAGGGCATATTGGTCCCGCATTATCAATTATTGAAATCGTGGATGTTCTATATCGGCATGTGATGGTTAACCTTGAAGACACTCAAAGTAAGGGATGGAGCGAGAGAGATCGCTTTTTGCTAAGTAAAGGACACGGCTGCCTCGGACTCTATATAGTTCTCGAAGATTTAGGATTGCTCGATGGACTGGATTTATCAAACTTCTGTAGTTACGAGTCAAACTTTGGAGGACATCCAGAGAGCTCGACTGTTCCAGTAATAGAATTTTCAACAGGATCTTTAGGTCATGGAATGCCAGTAGCGGTTGGACTCGCCGTGGCTGCCAAGCTAAAAAAGGAAAGCTGGCGTGTTTTTGTTGTTGTTGGGGATGGCGAACTCAACGAGGGTTCAAATTGGGAAGCTGCGGCGCATGCTTGTAAACATAATTTAGACAACTTAGTCGTTATTGTTGACTACAATAACATGCAAGCTTCAGGTGAAATTTCAGATGTATTGGAGATGCATCCTCTAAAAGACAAGTGGGAAGCATTTGGCTTTGAAACGATTGAGGTAAACGGTCACGATAGAGAGGAATTGAAGCAGGCTCTAAATACCAAAAAATCCACCGGTTCCCCACTTTGCATAATTGCCTACACTGTAAAAGGAAAGGGAATTAAGAAAGCCGAGAATTCCTCGGTCTGGCACCATAAGGCAAAGATCTCTGCTGAGGAAATTGATTCTTTAATCTTGGATCTAAGAACATGAGACAAACAGCGCTTCAGACTGTATTTGAATTGGCAAAGCAGGACTCTCGTGTGGTCTTTGTAGGGTCGGATCTAGGAGCCGGCACATTGAAGGAAATGCGCGAGGAACTCCCTAATCAATTTTTTATGGAGGGAATATCTGAGCAATATCTTGTTGGTTTTGTTGCAGGATTAGCCAAAGAGGGTTTCATTCCATTTGTTAACACAATCGCTAATTTTTTCACGAGACGGGCGTTTGAACAAATTGCGATGGATATTGCTCTTCATAATCTACCTGTCAGATTATTGGCAAGCGGCGGCGGTATGGTCTATGCCCCGTTGGGCCCAACACATACAGCGGTTGATGACTTTGCTCTCATGACCTCTGTCCCAAAGTTACGCGTCTTTTCTCCGGGCGACGCAAATGAGATGCGGGAACTGCTTGTTTATTCACTGAATGATCCTCAACCTTGGTATGTCAGATTTGGGAAGGGTGGAGAACCGATATTCTCACCGAGTCATCAGCTCGAGCCAAATAAGCCGAAGCTGTTTGGGGATCCTAGAGCTAAAATTCTCTTCCTAACGACCGGAATACTTATTCACGAGGTACTCGAGGCAGTAGAAGAGTTAAGAGGGACTTCAAGTTTTCCTGTTAGTGCACTCCACTTTCCAGAATTAACTAATCTTGAATTTGAAAGTTGGAAGGAAAGTTACCAATTTGCTAGAAAAGTAATTGTAGCCGAAGAGCATATTCCACATGGGGGTTTATTCACTAAAGTGTTGCATTCAGTTCATGCTCAAAATCTAGATACGAAAAAATTGGTACAGTCAAGCCTACCATTCGCATATCTACACAATTATGGAAGTCAAAAGGATCACTTAATTGCCCATGGACTTGATGCAATAGGCTTGGCAAAACTAGCCAGGACTGATTGAGGAGAATCCATGGGATCTGAATTAAATCTAGTGACTTCGTTACACACGTCGACCAAACGAGACTATCTAGCACGAATGGTAGATAACAAGGTTGAAGCCATGTTGATTGCAAAGCAGTATGGAAAAGATTACTGGGATGGAGATCGAAGGTATGGCTATGGTGGATATAGATACCTTCCCGGAAGGTGGAAGCCAGTCGCAGAGAGCTTGATTAATCGCTATCAACTGAAGTCAGGTAGCAAAGTCTTGGATGTGGGGTGTGGAAAAAGTTTTCTACTTTACGAAATGCAATTAATCGAGCCTGGAATTCAATTTACAGGTTTAGACATTTCGGAGTACGGATTGCAAAATAGGCATCCAGAACTTAAGGGTGACTTTAGGATTGCTAAAGCACAGGAGCCTTTGCCTTTTGAGGATAAAAAATTTGATCTCGTCATATCTCTTGGGACTTTCCACAACCTTCACATCTATGAGCTTGAAGTTGCCGTGAAAGAGGTACAGCGCGTTGGCAAACAAGGCTACATAATGGTTGAGAGCTTCCGAAATGAACTCGAAATGTTTAATCTAGAGTGCTGGGCTTTAACAGCCGAGTCAATCATGGATGTAGATGAATGGCTCTGGGCTTACAAAAAATTTGGTTATACGGGCGATTACGAATTTATCTTTTTCGAGTGATTGCTCTATTTATATGAAAGCTCTAGCTGGAATTCTGAATGAGACTGCTCAAGATCTTGTTGTCGATGAGTTTTTAATCCCCTCTACTTTGGAATCAGGACAAGTTTTAGTCAGGGTGATTACAAGCGGTATATGTGGCGCTCAGATCAATGAAATTGATGCAACAAAAGGGCCAGATAAGTTCCTTCCTCATTTACTCGGCCACGAGGGCTTCTGTGAAGTGATTGAGGTCGCAAAAGATGTTTTGAGTGTTAAACCTGGCGACTTTGCCATTATGCATTGGAGGCCAGGAATTGGAATTCAGTCATCGCCCCCGAGATATCAATGGAGAGGAAAGGATCTAAACGCTGGGTGGGTCACAACATTTAATCAGTATGCAGTTGTATCAGAAAATAGAGTCACAACTATTAGGTCAACATCTATTTCAAGCACGATGTTACCTCTGCTTGGGTGCGCATTGACCACAGCTTACGGAGTATTGAAGAATGAAGCTAAAGTCTCTAGAAGTGACTCAATTCTTATTTTTGGGGCTGGTGGAGTAGGTCTTACTATGCTGAAAATCATAAACTCTATGGGTATAGAAAAAACAACACTTGTAGATATCGATGAAAAGAAAATTGAATTAGCCAAAACCCTAGGGGCTTTCAACACAGTCAAATTTGAGGATAAGGATTCGTGCATTGAATCACTTCGTCACCTATACGGAGATGATCTACCGAATATCGCAATTGATACCACTGGCAAAGTTTCTTGCATAGAAATTGCGTATGAGATCACCCACCCCCAGGCACGCGTAATCTTGGTGGGAGTTCCCAAGAAAGGGGAGAAGAGTTCTATTTACACTCTTCCATTACATTTTGGCAAGGTTTTAGTCGGTTCTCAAGGCGGAGGTTCTAATCCTCAAACGGACATTCCCTACTTGCTTAATGAAATGGAGACAGGAAGATTGGATTTCTCAGATTTTCCTACCCAAGTATTTCCTCTCCAAGAAATAAACTCCGCAATTTCTAGTTTAAGATCAGGTGCAGTTGGCAGAATGATCATTGAAATGGAAGAGGCGAAATGAGACTTTCCGCGGTTGCAGTAGAAACAGGTAAACAGATATTCCATAGTAAATCATGGAATTTGCGAATAGATGAAGAACTGATATCTGACCTAATTGCTGAGGCTAGAGAGAATCAAAGCCGCAAAGGAAGATTGTGCCTGCATCCTAAGCCTGAGGAAATTATGCAGGTGACTTACTTAGCCTTTATCTCACCCTATGAGGACAAAGTTCACTGCCATCCCCATAGACCTGAAGTACTTATACCAATACTAGGTGAGGCGGAATCTCGGACTTTTGATGATCACGGAAAACTCTTAAAGAGTCAGATAATGCGTGGAGGTTCTGGGAATGCATTTTCCACAGATGTGGGAAAGTGGCATTCTCTTAAAGTTCTATCCCCTGAATTCGTCATGGTTGAAATAGGAGCAGGCCCATTTCATGCAGATTCAACAGTATTCTTTGAAGAGAAAGGTGGGTAAATTATGGGATCAGTAGTGAAGAAACGCCGTAAGCGAATGGCCAAGAAGAAGCATAAAAAACTTCTTAAGAAGACTCGTATTCAACGCAGAAATAAGAAGTAGTTCTTAGAGTTTTATAAGAACTAACTTTTTAGAAATTGAAGTCACCGCGTAGCGGACCTTATTGATTGTGATTATGGCGCTATCTTTAATATTGTTAAGGATTGCGCCATTATTTAATTTAGGCGTGGAACTATAGGACCCGACTGAGCAGATTCGATTTTCGCACCCAAAGACCATTCCTTTGCTGTCTATAAGTAGCGGTGAGCCAGGCGTGCCATGCCTCTCAGGAGATAAACGACTGGGGTAATCATCTTCATTGACAATAAGAAAACGAACTTCATCAGCGTTAGGTAGGCGCAGACCACTAGCAGTAAGCCACGCTGCTGCAATCCTATTTCCAGAGTTACTTATCGAAACATCGTAACCTGCA
>Ga0169931_10003864_pt1 | contig 23547 bp, 18 predicted proteins | sample Kivu_15m_20L_FD_129675 | JGI IMG/M metagenome (GOLD analysis project Ga0169931, IMG submission 129675) | Freshwater microbial communities from Lake Kivu, Western Province, Rwanda to study Microbial Dark Matter (Phase II) - Kivu_15m_20L... | ecosystem: Environmental > Aquatic > Freshwater > Lake...
TCTGGGCGTCGGCCCGGGCGATGAGGTCATTGTCCCCTCCTTTACTTTCGCTGCAACGGCTAACTCCGTGGCGTTAACCGGAGCGACACCCGTTTTTGTTGATATCGAACCTCTTACATTCAACATCGATCCTTTAAAAATCGTTTGTGCAATCACCGCAAGAACGAAAGCGATTCAAGTAGTTCACCTTTACGGCCTACCGGCCAATATGCCTGAAGTCATGAAGATTGCCGAAGAATATAAGTTGCTTGTAGTCGAAGACGCTGCCCAGGCACATTTGGCGTCCATCCACAACCAGCCTGTTGCAACTTTCGGTGACGCTGCTGCTTTTTCTTTTTACCCCACAAAGAATATGACTTCAGGCGAAGGCGGAATGATTGTTTTTAAGAATCAATCAAATGCGCGCTACGCCCGACTTATGCGAAACCAAGGTATGGAAAAGCGATATCAAAATGAAGTTGTGGGATTTAATCTACGAATGACGGATATTCATGCCGCTATTGGAAGGCAGCAGCTGCGAAAGCTGTCAGCCTGGACGAAAAAACGGCAAGAGAATGCAGCATTACTCTCATCAAAAATAAACGAAGTCACCACGCCACACATTCCAGCGGACTATTCGCATGTTTTCCATCAATACACCATACGAGTTCCACGGAATAGAGATGCTTTCTCTGCTCGCTTGAACGAAGTGGGGATTGGGAATGGCGTTTACTACCCAACGCAAGTTCACAGACTCCCCTCTTTTTCTCGTGAACTAGATCTTCCTGAAACTGCGAAAGCAACTGCGGAGGTTCTCTCCTTACCTATTCATCCCTCTCTCTCAAAGAGGGACTTGATTCGAATTACCGATGGGGTCAATAGAATTGCAGAGACGATCTAAATGCCGAATCTACGGGCTGGAGTTATAGGTCTAGGAGCAATAGGCATCAATCACGTTCGCGTCCTCTCCAATCTTGAAGGTGTCGACTTAATTGGCGTTGCGGAATCAGCCGAATCAACTCGTCCATTACCAATTAACGTAAAGCTAGTAAAGAATATTGATGAATTGATTAAGTTAGGAATTGATTACTGCGTAATTGCTACACCGACCGCGACTCATGAAGAGCTGGCCCTTAAACTCATCGAAAATGGAATCCACATTTTGGTGGAAAAGCCGCTATCTAACTCTTACGAATCGGCAATCAGGATTAAGGATGCCATGAAAGCTCAGAATATAATTGGTGGAGTTGGCCACATTGAGCGCTATAACTCGGCTTTACAGCAAGCTCGCCAACGAGTACAAGCAGGGGAACTTGGGACCGTGTACCAAATCGCCACGCGTAGACAAGGTCCATTTCCTTCAAGAATTGCAGATGTTGGCGTTATCAAAGATCTAGCCACACACGATATCGACCTTACGTCATGGATTGCAGGTAGAGAATATCTCCAGGTGAGTGCGCATGCTGCTCATCGCTCAGGTCGGCAGCATGAAGATCTAATTTCCATTAGCGGCTTGCTTCAAGATGGAATTGTTGTAAACCATGTCGTAAATTGGTTAAGCCCACTTAAGGAACGGAAGACAATTATTACGGGAGAGCTCGGCACATTTGTGGCAGATACTTTAAGAGCCGATTTAACATTCTACGAGAACGGAAAGATTGATTTTTCTCAGACAGATATGGCACGTTTTCGAGGTGTAACACAAGGCGATGTCAGAATTTACGCATTTGAGAAACCAGAACCTCTAGTCCTTGAACACAACAACTTCCGAGACGCGATCTTAGGTAAATCTCATGAAATCGTTTCGATCGAACAAGGAGCAAAGATAGTGAAAATCGCGGCCGCAATTCTAAAGAGCTCTGAACTTATGGAGGCGATCAAGCTATGAAAATTGCTGTGATTGGTATGGGAAAAATCGGCCTCCCACTAGCGGTTCAATATGCGCGAAAAGGTCATGAAGTCATCGGTGTCGATATAAATAGCAAGACTGTTGATTTAATAAACCAAGGTAAAGAGCCTTTTCCTGAAGAAGCACAACTCCAAAAGTTCCTCGGTGAAGTTATTGCGTTGAAACAATTGAAGGCAACCTTGAGCTACGAAGAGGCAGTTTCGGTTGCGGATGTCATCGTGGTAGTAGTACCTCTCTTCGTCGATGAAAATGCAAATCCGGACTTCGAAGCAATGGATAGTGCCACTGAGAAAATTGGCAGATACCTACGAAAAGGAGCCGTCGTTTGTTATGAAACTACACTTCCAATTGGCACAACTAGAACTCGATTCACTCCCAAACTTGAAAAATTATCTGGAATGGAAGTAGGGATAGACTTTTCGGTAGTTTTTTCTCCAGAGAGAGTATTTTCTGGAAGGATTTTTGAAGATCTTCAGAAGTATCCAAAGATTGTCGGAGGCATAACTTCAACATGTACAAAGGCAGGAGTTGACTTCTACAGTCAAGTTCTGGATTTTGTCGACAGAAAAGATCTTCTAAAGCCAAATGCGGTTTGGGGTGTGCAGTCGTCCGAAACTGCTGAATTTGTCAAACTTGCTGAAACTACCTATAGAGACGTTAATATCGCTTTAGCCAATCAGTTTGCAATATATGCGGAAAACGCAGGTATCGATGTCTTTGAAGTAATCGAAAGCGCAAATACTCAACCTCACTCCCACATTCACAAACCCGGTTTATCTGTAGGCGGGCACTGTATCCCAGTTTATCCGCACTTCTACCTTCTCGGAGACAAAAATGCCTCTATCGTCAAAGAGGCTCGAAGTCTAAACGCATCCATGCCTATCCTGGCCGTGCAAAAAATTAGAAAAATTGTGGGTGATGTTTCTTTAAAGAATTTTGTTATCTATGGAGTTACTTATCGCGAAAATGTCAAAGAAATTTACAATTCCGGAGCTGTAGAGATATTTAAACTATTAAAGAGTTTAGGCGCGAGGGTCAGTGTATACGATCCACTATATACAGCGGATGAAATTTCATCTTTAGGACTACAGCCATATTTCGATCAATGCGGGCCAATTGACATGTTGATTTTACACAGTTACAACAACGAAATGATGGAATTTATATCAAGGACCGTTCGGAATACCGGACTAATTCTGGATGGGGGTAACTGGCTACAAGAAGACAGAACCGTGGAAAAAGAAAAAGTGATTGTCTTAGGAAGATCAGAAATTCCAGGATAATATCTGAATTTAAGCTATAGACTACATGTTAAACTTATTCTTGGGGGTCGTATGTATTTCTTAGGGTTGAATATCACCGGACCGAATACATCTGCATGTCTTCTGAATGAGAAAGGTATCATTGCTTTTGCGGAAGAAGAGCGTTTCACAAGAGTAAAGTTAGCTAAAGATCAATTTCCGATTAATTCAATCAAGTATGTACTTTCGGAAGCAGGCATTGAGCTAAGTGAAGTCGCAGAAATTGCAATTGGATGGGACTATTCCAAATATCCCGAGGAAATGCAGACTTTCTACCGAGAGAGAATGTGGCATCAGGATAAAGATGAATTTAGCAAAATCATTGAACAGTTGAATTTACTTCAAAAATCTCCTAAGTACTTACTGCCAGTAATCAAGGTGATTTTGTGGCGTAGTGGCTTAGGAGGTGCAATACCCCCAATTAACTTCTATTCACATCATAAATCTCATGCAGCGTCCGCTGCATTTCTATCTCCAACTAAAAAAACATTGAATTTTGTGATAGATGGCTCTGGCGAGGAACTAGCAACTTCAGTTTGGATTCAAGACAAGGGACAACTTGAGCTAGTAAATTCAACGAAGCTCCCGAATTCCATAGGCTACTTTTACGCAGCCATGACTGAGTTTCTTGGATTTAGCGTGTTTACAGGAGAGGGCAAAGTCATGGGCATGGCGCCTTATGGCAAACCGAACCTTGAATATCGCAAGAAATTGAGCCAATTTTTAACGTTTTCCAATGACAACTATGTCACCGATTCAAGTTACGTCTATTTTGGAACCCGTTCTACAAGCTTGCGACATACGGACAAATTAGGAAAACTCCTGGATAGGAATCCCAGACTGCCAGAATCACCTTTTGAGCAAGACGACTATGACCTTGCATTTGAAGTACAGAGATTGCTTGAAGTTACTGTGTCGAAACTATTTCAAGAGTCCTTTGAACAATATGGAATCAAAGACTTTACTATAAGCGGCGGTGTCGCAATGAATTGCAAAATGAATGGCGAATTAAGTCGACTTCCATTTTGCGATTCTTTATTTGTTCCCCCTGCAAGTAACGATGCGGGAGTCGCTCTTGGTAGCGCGTTAATAAATGCACAAGAAAGAGGACTTGACGCACGTAAAATAGGATCAACTTTCACTCCTTATCTAGGGCCTGGATTTAATAGATCTCAGATCTTGAGCGCACTTAATGATGCCAAACTTACGAACTTCAAAGAATTGAATGACGAAGAGTTGTTGCAATTAGCTTCTGAACAACTATATGCAGGAAAAATTATTGGCTGGTTCCAAGGACGAATGGAAGTTGGCTCTAGAGCACTCGGCAACCGTTCCATACTAGCAAATCCGAAGATGGCAGAAATGAAAGATAAAATAAATAAAGAAGTAAAACGGCGCGAAGCATTTAGGCCGTTCGCGCCATCTATACTTTCGGAAGATGCGCACAATTGGGTTGATTTTTCAAATCAATCTAATCCAGAATTGACTCATAAATGGATGCTGCAAGCCGCATTTGTTCATTCTGGCGCAGAAGAGAAAATACCGGCGGTCACGCATGTTGATTTATCGGTTAGGCCACAGCTGGTTTCCTCTGACGACAACTTTCTTTTTTGGTCCTTACTGAAGAAATTTGGCAATTTATCTGGCGTACCAATTCTATTAAATACCTCTCTTAATGTGCGAGGAGAACCTATTATTCGTACTCCCGAAGAGGCAATACGTTGCTTTTTCAGTCATGGACTAGATTCAATTTTTATTGGTAGCTTCGTAATTTCAAAGAACCATGTCTAGTCTAATTACTCAAATAGATAATTTAAATCTTCACATTGATGGCGTGAAACATTCTTACTTCTCTAACATTTTAAAAAGTAGCGAATATAATTTTCTTATTGACAAGTGGATGCTGGAAAATCCATATAAACTCGCACTCTTTTTAAGAGTTTATGAGGATTTATTCGCGGGGAAAAATAAAATTTATGACATCGGCGGAAGCTTATCATGTCTTTCACCACTTCTGAGTCAAAATAACGAGTACTTCCTAATTGATCCCCTAATTCACGAGCAAGGCAACCAGAAAGTGAAAGATTTCATAACTTTGTCACGGATAAATCACTTGAAAAGAGATTGGTTCGAATCCTACCAATCACTCTTCACTCAAGACGACATCGTAATTGCAAATGATTTTTTTCCAAACATAGATCAGCGGCTTCCCTTATTCTTGCAAATCGCTTCTAAGGTTGGGTTTAGATTTCGCTTGACATTGACTTGGTTTTCTACTCCAAAGTTTTACCATGTAAAGCGAACTGATGCAGACGAACATCTTATATTAAGTCAATATGACGATCAGCAGTTATATCACGTTTTACAATCGTATTTGTCCGTGTCAAAAATCCAAGAAGTTTTGAAAAGAAGTGATGCTCGGTATTTTACCAACAAGAGAAAAGTTTGCATTTTGGAGAATTTTTGAAAACTCGAATAGTTTTTTTTGCTGATAGATACACTCTTGTTGACAACGTGAGAGAGCATATTGCTGCAATTTGCACTGTTCCAGGGACAACGGTAAGAGTGATTGATCCATTCTCAGATTTATGGAATTCGAAAGATTTACAGAATAGCGATGGCGTGATTATTCATTATAGTGCTGGCGTTATTTGGAATAATATATGGAATCTGAAAAAAACAGCATTAATTGCAGAATTTTCTGGTATAAAAATTGTTTTTGCTCAGGATGAATACCGACAAGTAAATAGATTTCAAGAGAAGTGTGCAGTAATGGGCATCAATCATATTTTTACAAGTGTGAAACCGTGTGATTGGAAAACTCATTATCCTTACTTAAGCGATCACGGCACAACTTTCAGTCACGTATTACCCGGCTATTCAACAAGTAGATTACTTAATTTGCCTTTTACTTATCCCAGTACTAAGCCCAAGAATGTGAGATACCGATCTCGTCAGACACCTTTTTACTTGGGTCGTCATGGTCAAATGAAGGACTTGATTGATAAGGAGTTGAAATCTCTATCCAATACGCGGAATTGGGTGATTGATTCAAGTGTCGATGAAGAAAAGCGCTTGTTTGGGCGTAACTGGCATAATTTCTTAGCTCTCGCGCGAGTTTCACCAACTGTGGAGGGAGGTAGTAGCACATGGGACTTTTCGGGCGCTCTCGAACAAAAATCATGGTTAGCTCAGAATGAAGGTTTGTCCTTCTCTCAATACTTTGATATGACATTAAGACACGTTGACGGCACACTCGAGTACAAGACATCATCCCCGCGAATTTTTGAAAGTGCATCTGTAGGCTCAGTGATTTTGGCTTTAGAGGGCCATTACGATGGCTTACTGCACAATCGACTTAACTGCTTGATGATTGATAGATTGGATAGTCTGGAAAAAGCGCTGATTGAGCTCGAAGACGAGGCATTATGTGACTTCTTGGCTGAAAATGCTAGATTGACATTGATTAATCAAGAGACTTTTACTTACGCTTTCATACAGAATGAAATCCTCAAACTTTTCAACCTTAGCGGTGTCAATTTTTCCAACACGAAACCTAATGTATTTTCTGAAAGCAATCTGAAGTTTGATAAATCTGAATGGTACTTGGAGAATTATGAGGCTGGCGTAAATTCAGACAAATCCTTCGTGAAGCAACTTGCTTTGATTAAAGCCAGATCTAGCAGGTTAATTATTTTAAGAGTTATATACCTTTTTTTTCCAATTCGGATTAAACGGCGCATTGATTTTTTTCTGAAATTCTATTTTCCAGGAATTATGCAAACTATTACAAAGTATCTACATTAATCTGTTTTCTCAACTCTTCCGTAATAACTTTTGCATAAAGTTCGTGTCCGCGCTCGCTCAAATGGATCCCATCAGCTAAAAGATAATCCGCTTGCCAATTTTTGGAAATACTTTCAAAATCTATTAGTTGGCAATCATACTCATTATTCAGAGAAATTTCACGTAAAACCTGATTGTAACTTTCAATGTCTTGTTGCAGTGACGGAAACTTGTTACACAGATGATTCTTCTTTATGATATGACTGGTTAAAACAAAAATTCTCACATCAGGAATCCTGGTGATTCTTTCAATAATCATTTTCATGTTTGACTTAAAAAGCTCTATCGAAACTCTGTTTTGGCAATCTATAGTCGTCCATCTATTTGCATCATTAAGGCCAAACTGCAAAAAAACCACGTTTGGCTTCTGATCAATTATCTGATAATGCACCTTATCTAGGGCATCTTGAGATGTGTCTCCATTTGTTGCAACTTGTTGGAACATAAAAAATGACTTCTCATCATGAAAGTATTTCGATACTGAATGAGTCCAGATTAAATGAGGACTTACTAATTGGCCGGCGGTTATGCTATCGCCAAAAAAATACACTTTCATCACAAATTTTCACATTTCTGGACGAATCCCAGCACAATTGTATACATTTCTAATTTTTTCGCCCTTTCGCATAAATATCGCAACCAAAATACTTTGAGAACCACTTTAAAGTTAAACTTCTGTTAATAAATCTGTGTAGAAAAGGAATGGCATGGAAATTCTCAAGTTGGACAGCATAATTCAATGAAGGCCGATTTGAAAACAACTTTCTCGAACTGAATGCAGTATACGGTGCGGCATCCCCAGATCTATTTGCATCAATGCTTGCTCTTAAAATTTCATCTTTTTCTTCGAAAATCAGTTGTTTTCTAGAGCCAGATCTCCTTGTTAGCCATATCTCTTTGAAGCTTCTTAATGGATGTCCGAATACTCTTCTTGAATTGAATGCAAAGTAAACCATAATTAGTAGGGTTCCGTCCGCATTTGTAAGGTCTTCAACTTTCATAAGGCTTTTTTCCAAATCCCCCGTATGATGCAAGGAGCCGATAGCGATAACAACATCAAATTTCTTCTTAAAATTGTGATTGAGAATACTTTCACACACGAAATTCGTCTGCTTGGATTTTCCAATGCTGGACTTCACAAAGTTTATAGCTCCGGGAGCGATATCAAGACACGTAAGACTTGCAGATCGTGCTACCAAGTAGCGAGATACTGTTCCCATGCCGATACCGACTTCTAAAACACTACGACCCTCCAAATCTAATTCATTTAGGTAACTCAACAAATATGGATAAGTTTCCCAGAACCATTTATCATAAGAATCAAAGTCTATTTGTTTGCTAACTGGATCTTTAAAGCGATCAAATGCCGCGATTCCACATGGTTCACTCCAGAATCGAGCATTATCACCGTCAATTTTTTCAGAATTATCTTTCACTTTTCCTCTAGCTTTGACTGTACTCATGCAGGATCCTTTCGAAATTGGAGGTTTTATAATCTAATCTTCTTGACAAATTCTTCAAATGCAATTCAAAGTTGATAGTCCCAAAATCTGAAATGTCTATGAACCACTCTTTAATGACTTTGTTGTGATGAAAGGTGGTTGTCTTATAAGAGTTTGATGAATCCCTTGGCAATCTCACAAGAACAGCCGAATTGATGGAATATTGAATAAAGACCCTATTTTCTCCCATGTTAGCAAAGAAAGATTCTAAAATGTTCAATTCTTGTATTAGCTTCCAACTGAAGAAATCGGAAAGTTTCATTCCAAAAATTTTTTGAAATTTCGAAATAACTTTTCGCGGACTTCTTTGCACAACAAACAAACATCGGCTCCAAGCTAAATATAGACTTTTTAGTGGTAACATTCCTATAAAGTTTCTCAAATGTTTGATGAGCCAATACTTAATTTTTATACTTTCTTTTATTTCAAGTAATCGGCTCTCATCTAATTCAGTATGTCGAATTGACGTAGAATGTCGCAAAGAAACTATCTTTGATTCCACCACTTCTACTAGGTGACTGTAGCGGTATCGGACATCTCCAAGAATACTTTCCTGCATCTGAGTAACCATTCTCTGCGCCTCTCTAGAACTAGCAAATGCGATAATTTCAGGAAGATTTTCCAGATTATTGTCAGTTTTGCAGTATAAGCTCTCGATAGGAACTTTTGAATAATGCCCAGGTGTCAGAACAATCAAATTTCCCGCCGCTACATAATCGAAGAATCTTGGGGATATAACCTGATAGTCAGCTCTGATCAACTCACTTGGAGACTTAGTAGATTTCTCTTGATTCGGTACCCAAGCTTCAACTTTATTTCCTTCAGTATCCAGATAATCACTCCCGGAGGGTGTCGCGATAGAAATTTTCCCAGACTGCAAAAAATCCATCCACTTTTCACCATATATTCGTTCATGCTCGACACTACTTACGCTATAGAGGTACTTCTTCATTCTAGGATCACTTTCGATGATATTAGGTATTGCCCCTTTTAAGGTTCCTGTAGTGCCATACCATTCGGGGAGTTTTCGTCCTCTATAAACAACATCTAGTTTCCTTTCACGAAGCGGTACTTTTCTACTTGCAACAGCTAGATGTCTTCTTGATATATAGCCAGTCAATACAGTGCTGACGGTAAACTTTCTCAAATTAGAAGGGTAGAGAATTTCAAACAATTCTTCATTTGCAACAGAAAATAGATGATTTATTTCAAGATTATTTAGAAACTTCAATCTTTCTTGACAAGCTCTTTGTTCATCCTGAACAAATGCCAATTTTATACCTCCAAAATTTGCAATCTTAAGTGCCGCAAATCCTGAAATTGGTAAGTAATATCTATATGGGAAAGCAATTATGGAATAATGCAAAATTAGAGCATCGAATTGATTTATATCCTCTATCAATTCACCCCTTTTTAACTCTAGTACTTGATAACTAAAATTTCCATGCTCGAAAAAGCATTTGACAGAATCGCGAACGGTTTCCGCTTGTGAATTATGTGGGGCAGTAATAATTGCAATGTTCACTTTATCTCATCTGTAAATTTCTGCATACTTTTCTCTATTAATTTGAGATTATCTCGAGTCCATTGAATAGTTTCTTCTAAGCCAGTTGAAAGATCATAAGTCGCAGAAAATTTGATTTCTTTCTTTGCTTTCCCAGCGGACCCATAACGTCGACCACTGTTGTCCCAGTTTCGAGGAGGGATGATGATAATTTCTGAACTACTTGAAGTGGCTCTCACAATCAATTTGGCTAGGTCAAGAATTTTCGTTTCTCGCTCTGTTGCAAGATTATAGACATCTCCTCTTTTACCATGAAGTGCCGCCAACACACAGCCACGAGCAATATCGCCTACAAAAATGAAGTCTCTGCTAGCTGTTCGATTTCCGTAAACCTCAAGATTTTTATTTTTCAGAGCTTTCCAAATAAATGTCGGAATGACGTTTCTCCAAATTGTACTTGAAGTTCCTCGCCAAATCCCAGCACCTAGAATCTCTCGTGGGCCATATACATTTTGAAACCTTACTCGGACGACATCTAGATTGTGTTGCTCAGAGTAGAAACAACAAAACATTTCTCCTGTTATTTTACTTATTGAATAAGGGCTGTCGTGATTTAGGGAAGTTGAGTCGATTTCTCTAACAGGCTCTGGAGAATCCCATGTCTTTTCTGCTACGGCACAGCCAGCGCCAGAGTATATGACGCGAGATTGGGGACTTTTTTGTCTAACCCATTCCAACGTTGTTAGAGTAGATTTTAGCCCATTCTCTAGATCATCAAGCGGTTGAGCAATTGAACTTTGATTACCATGAAAACACGCTAACTGATAGATAAAGTCTATTGGTCCTTGAATCTTTTCGAAAGTATCGTATTTAGCGGCAGAACCTTCAATAAATGTGACTCTCGGATCTAGCGAAATATTCCATTTCTCGCTTGAGATAAGATTATCAATAATCGTAACTTTGGAATCTGGAGATTTTAGAATCTCTTCAACTACCCAAGAGCCAACAAATCCAGCTCCACCAATAACTACTGAGTGAGTCATTTGATCTCCTAGTGATGTAAACGAACTTCTTTTTTGCTTCTAATGTGATTCGCCACTATTCGACCAATACTTACTTGAACGTCACTTGTATTTTCTATCAATTTATCTGAAAAATCGTTAGCTAAAGCAATTCTTTCAGGGTCACTCTTTCTTGGTGCTACAACTACGTAGTTAATATTTTCTAGAGTTAGCCCTAGAACTTCAGCAGTGTAAGCAAGTATGTCTAGGGTTCTAATAGGTTGACCAGAGCCGAGCACTTGAACGCCATTCAAACCACAATCGATAATCTCTATCAATCCAGAAATAAACGTTTGAGAATCTATATAGTCTCGGTATGTCTCAGTAACTCGGATTTGCTTTTGATTCTCAATTCTTTTTGCAAAAGCAGGAACTGCTCCTACACTTAATCGTTGGCTAAGTACGCTCGCAAGAATTAGTGTTGTCTTCGGACCAAGATAGGTATCTAGTAAGTATTCTGATGCTAGCTTCCATGTCGAGTAAGGATCTCTTGCCTCTACCGGTGAATTCTTATCAATTAATTGTTCACTATTTCGAGTCAAAAAGGATTGAACATAAATGATAATTGGAAGTTTATTTTTCTCAGCCGCTTTTATCGTATTTGACATGCCAAGCAAATTGGATTCATAGGCACGGACTTGATTGCTTGACAATGTCGTCGCTAAATAAACGACAACATCAGGTTGAAAATCCTGAAATACTTGAGAGACGGCTATTTCGTTAGCGACTGATTCGTTTCTATAATTGCATTTCTGTTTCACTTCGGACTCCGTCAAAGCAGATTCAGAAAAGTCATCCAATACAAATAATTCAAATTCTGCTAAATTTGCATCAAGAATATCTGAACCTAGCGTGCCTGCACCACCAATTAAGAGAATTCTTTTTTTGGTCAAGACTTCGCCTTCTTCATATGAGTAACTTCACGAGTCACGCCATATTTCTTGTAGTATTCAATTGCGCCTTCAACCGTGACTTCAATTGAATTTAAAGTTGGGATATCGAAATCTGCATAGGTTTTTGTAGGGTCCAAAAGAATACTTGGTGGGCCACCTGCCGCACCCTCTTGATAGTCAAACTCTGGGATTTCAAAAGGTGACATCGCCTTAACAACTATTTTATAAAGATCTAGGATTGAAATGTCTTTACCTGACGAGAAATGGTAGGCACCAGAGCCTTTGCCATCGACGGCCTGCACTACTACAGGAGCCAAGTTTCTCACGTCAATAAAATCACGTTTAGCACTAGTTATTTTGCACTTTTCACCATTCTGAATTCTCTTGAAGAAAATCGGTAGTGGACCTGAGAGATTACGTGGTCCTACAATATTCGCGAGTCTGAAAGTAACAAAATCAATTCCGCTTTGCTCAATATAAAATTCACCCGCTGTTTTTGAAATGGCGTAACTTGAACCTATCGGCTGTCGTGGATAATCTAATGGCACCGGTTGTTTATTTGGGTTTGAACCATAACAAAGTGCCGTCTGAAAGTAGATGAGCCTACAGTTGTATCGTTGTGCAAATCTCGTAGCTAAAGCAGTGCCTAAAACATTTGTTCTAATATGGTCTGACCAATCATCGCCGTTCGCAAACGAGGCAGCAGTATGGACTATGGCATCAAATTCAGAAAAACTAGTCGAAATTTTGTCATAAAAAATTTCATTAGAAATCGAGTCTTCAAAAATTTGGGCTTTTTTAAGGTTCAATAGATGTTCAGAACGACCTGTTGCGTAATTATCAACAACAACAACTTCATCTCCACGTGCTTCTAGTAGCTCAGCGACGTGAGAACCTACTAATCCTGCTCCGCCAGTCACAAGTACTCTCATTTATTTAACTCCTTCACTCGCCTATTCTAGAGTCCTAAGCCAAGATTCCAGCAATATACCGCCCCAAACTTCTCGAGAATATAATTGTGATTCAACTATCTTGCACTTCTTTGGATTGACATGGACTCCCGGAATTTTTCTTGCCTGAAGCGAACTAATTAGAATTTCAATCTCAGAATTATCGTTTACTTTGCTCCACGGAACGAAAGGCACGGGAAAACCCATTTTGTCTTCCCTGTTCAAGACTTTCTTGGGAAGCTCATCAGACACGGACGCCCGAAGCAGGTCTTTGGGGTGGGTGCCCATCATCCGAATTGTGATTGGTAGGGCTAACATAAATTCGATGAGGTCCAAATCCAACAAAGGCACTCGGGATTCTAAACCGTGAGCCATGGTCATTCGATCCTCAACTTGAAGCAATGAAGGAAGGAACTTCAAGACTTCATACCGGAGCAACGAATCGTGGACATCGTTCAAAGATTCGCCTCCATTTGGGGAAATGGCCTCTCGTAATTCAGCACTTACCGCATCTTGTCTCTGTTTTGAAATTGACAGTAAAGATTGATCCTTATTACCTCGTTCAAGCATTGCCATAAACCCAGATATCGGCGAGTCTAAACCTCCAGCAAACACGAATCTCTCGTAAAGCTTTTCGTAGCCTTGCACTCCTCGGGGTGAGACCAAACCCTCATTATTTTGCGAATTAAATTTGTTTTTTGCCGCCCAGATTGGGAATCGATCACGATTGTAACCCAGAAATAATTCATCCCCTCCGGTACCGGCTAAAACGACTCGATGTGTCTTTGCTACTTCTCTCGCTACTAGAAACTGACCAACAGAACCTGGTCCAGCTGTTGGATAATCTAACGATGAAGCAACTTGCTTCAATGTATAAAAAAAATTTTCTCGGCTGATATCGACAATATTAAGATTTAAGTTGGATTGATTAGCCACTAAGAGCGCATAGTTTGTCTCGTCATAACCATTTTCCGAATACCGTCCAGTAAATGCCTGCTTAACACCCTTTTTTGCGGCTAATGCAGAAACCGATGAACTGTCCATTCCACCCGAAGTTATTGTTGCAACTTCTACATCTGACATCATATGACGATCTATGGATTGCCCTAAAAGCTCCCTAAGAGAATTGATAGCTTCTCGAGTCGAAATACTCTTGTAATTATTGCTCGAAAGGTGATCTTCTATATTCCAGTATTGCCTTGATTTAATTATTCCATCTTTAATAGTAAGTATATGACCTGGCGATACGGAATAGATATCCTCAAAAAACGTTCGATGTGATACTTGAAATTGATACTGAACCCATTCAGAAATACCGATCTCATCTATTTCTCGTTGATGCGCTTTTGCAAGTGGTTTCGCTTCAGAACTAAACCACACTTCGCCTTTTTGGCGGGTGAAATATAGTGGCTTGATTCCTAAACGGTCCCGGCCCAGCCATACACTTGACTCTCCCACAGGATAAAAGGCAAAGGCGAACATGCCATCCAATTTGGAAACACCGTTTAGTCCAAACACTTCTAAAGTTGCTAGCGCCACTTCAGAATCTGAAGTTGTTTTAAAATCAAAATGTTTACGAAGCTGATCGCGAAGGATGTTTGCGTTATATATTTCTCCGTTAATTACTAATATTGAACCTTTTTTCGAGATTAGTGGCTGATTTGCTCGATTATCTAAATCCACTATCGCAAGACGGTGGTGTCCAAAAATCACGTTTCCGTTAGGACTTCCTGGAAAATTAACCTCAATCTTCTGACTTTCTTGAGGACCTCGATGTTTCAGACAATCGAAAACTACTTCGAATCTACTGCGAGATTCAGGGGTTAAACAATCACTTACAACTCCTGATACACCACACACAGGGCGAGCCTATCCTAGTTTCGCGATCAAAGATCGGACTCGGGCGTCGTATGTATTTGTTTCAAGAAGACTCTCTAAAGCATTTAGAGTCCTCGAAACAGTTTTAGTCGGGTCACAAATCAGTTCAATTAGCTCCTCATTTTCGGTTCCTGTCCAACTTGAGAAGTGATCCTTTTCTTTGAGAATGTCGTTATAGCTTCCAGGTTGAAGGATTTGCCATGTGCCACAAGCCAGAGCATCCAAATGTCTCGATGAGATACATTTGCCATTTCTATATTCATGCTTTGATACATCAATGAGTTCCGTGAGGATTTGCATCTCTCGAGAATCAGGTTTGTAGAGTGAAGCTTGGTTAATACCTAGTGAAGAACCTAAACTTCTTAGTACTTTCTTCAAGTAACTTGGCAATCTTCGGAGTATTTGCATTCCAGCTCGATCATTTTCAATTGCATAAAATTTCAGATTTTTGGCGAAGTATTCTTGAACTGAAATCCAAACATTATCATCACGAAATACAAATCTGGACCCCGCCTCTGAGCTTACGGTAAATCGAGAATTTCTTAAGAATTCGAACCACTCATTTGCATTGAACCTCTGAGTAAATGAAATATCAATTTTCATTTTTCGCGAATTAAAATACTCAGATACTGAGTGAACCGTCATATTTCTTTCATTATCAAGCAAATACCATGGGTATGGGAACCCACGATAACCCAAATCGCAATTCTTCACTTGATCTGAATTTTTGAATGGTTTTTCGGGTATGCCTGGTGGGGCATGCGCTACCCGTATTCCAGTTTTTTCATACAGCCAATTTGAACAATCTGATGGAAGCTGTGAGGCCAAGATTTCTGGAGAAATCTGTTCTATGAGGTTCAATCTAACTTCCGTTGATAGAAATGGAGAAGAAAATTCGTTTCCTACGAATAGAATCATAGGAGCTCGCTTTTTGCCACTAAGATGCGTTAGTTTCTCTAACCATGCATTTGAATCTGCAGAGACCGAATGTAGAACTACTATCAGATCAAAGTCATTCAATTTCCTTTCCAACTTCTTCAGGTGCGCATCATGAATCAAATTGAAGGTATCAAATTTTGAAGCGGCACGCTGCCAGGCTCTAACCCACTCATCCAAGTAGGACAATTGATAGTCATAACGAGTTTCAACCAGGCCCAAATACACTTCAATCCCACCATTCCCGCTAGAGTTATTCTCATGCGCATCATTAGCATAGTCGGAGCACGCCCTCAGTTCGTAAAGGTTGCCCCGCTTTCATGGACCTCACAGGGCAAGTATGAACATCAGATAATTCATACTGGACAACACTACGATCCCGAGTTATCCAGCAATTTCTTTGATGAGTTGAGATTGCCAGAGCCAATCAAGAATCTTTACTCGGGCTCTGGTAGTCACGGAAATCAAACGGCACGAATTCTCGTCGGGGTTGAAGAAACGCTTTTGGACCTTAAACCAGATTGGATCATCGTTTATGGAGATACAAATTCAACTATGGCAGCGACTTTGGCAGCATCGAAGTTAGGTATACGAGTTGCCCATGTTGAAGCAGGGCTAAGATCTTTCAATCGACTAATGCCTGAAGAAATTAACCGCATAGGAACAGACCACTTATCTGACCTTCTCTTTGCTCCAACTTTGGATGCTTATAAGAATCTAGAGATCGAAGGGCTTGCCAAAAGAAGTTTACTTGTTGGAGATGTAATGCTGGAAACCCTTACGTACATGAAAGACAAAATAGTAAACGACTCATTAGCGTCCAGTGAGAAATTATTCGTAACGATTCACAGAGCCGAAAACACAGATGTCAAAGAGCGTTTACTTTCGATAGTAAAAAGGTTGTCCCTATCTTCTATTCCTGTACTTGTTCATGCGCACCCTCGACTTCTGAAAAAAGCAGAGGAGTTTCAAATTGATTTGGAAATTGGATCAATTAAAATAATGAAACCTACGTCATACTATTCGACTTTAAAGGGAATTATAGAAAGCGTAGGCGTGATAACAGACTCTGGAGGACTTCAAAAGGAAGCTTACTTATTGGAGAGACCTTGTCTAACCGTGAGAAGTGAGACTGAATGGATCGAAACTCTGGAGGGTGGTTGGAATCAACTTGACCCTGATTTGGTTCAAATCGAGACAACTTGGTGGGAGAAGACTCGTCCGCCCATTAACACTAAGTTGTATGGTGATGGCAATGCTTCACAGAAAATTCTCGATGCTATCAATCTATGATTTTTGAGGTAGTCCCATTAACTTTACTTGCTCAGAAAATTCGGGAACCTTCTGTTGTAATTCTATGAATTTTCCGTGTCCTCTTATTTTCCCTGACTTCAGAAAAAAGATTTCATCTACTTCTTTAATTGATGCTAATCGATGAGCAATAAGAATTACCGTTACTTTCCCCTTCAAAGACAATAAATAATCAGTCACCGACTTTTCTAATGTGGCATCGAGAGCGCTAGTTCCTTCGTCAATTACCAACAAATCTGGCTTCGCATAAAGGGCTCTTGCGAGCGCAATACGCTGTTTCTCTCCCCCCGAGACCCTTGATGCAATGCCGGCTAAGCTTGTGTGAAGTCTCTCCGGCAAACTATTGACGAAATCTTCCAGATGACTCATCTTAATCACCCGATTGAGTAATTCATAATCAATTTTATCTTCGGTCACACCTATGGCGATATTTTCGAACAATGTTCCACTCATAATAAAAGGGGATTGAGGAACATATGAAATCTTCAACATGTTAGATTCTATCAATTTTTCAGACTCAGCGTCTTTAAATAAAATCCGACCCGCTGTTGGACTATAAATTCCGATAATTAAATCAGCTAATGTCGTTTTACCTGAACCAGAAGGGCCTGCAAACGCGGTAATTGAACCTGATTTTATCACCATAGACGCGTCACTTAATACATCTGTATCTGAATCCGGAAATTTGAAACTGACGTTCTGTAATTGAATCTGAACAGGACGTCTCTCCCTGAAATCACCAATTCCATTTTTCTCAAATTCAGTCAGGGTCAAAGTTTCAAGTTCATTCGCTAAATTCAAAGTTGAGCTTGCGGCCTCAGAATAATTCTTAAGGTAAATAAATGCGCCTTGAATTCTCATTAGAGCTGGGGTGAGACGACTGGCAGAGGCCAAAAAAAGTAGGACCGTACCGAGACCACCTGAGGCATTATTCTGCCAGACTTGAAATACGACAAGACCTCCGGCGCCAATGACCAGCCCAACTTCTGCGGTCGCCTTTGGAATATATTGAAGCCACATTGCCTTGGCATTAGAAGAAGTATTCAAAAAACGAGAATTTCTAAAAGTGTCAAGGAAGAATTTAGAATTCTTTGATGAAAAGATTTCTCTGTAACCAACAAAAATTGTGGCTAGATTCTCTCTACCTTGGATTGAGGTTTGCTGAAAGATCCTACCAAGGCTTGCCGAATAACTCTTGGTATATCTATAAAGTGCAAATGTAAACGCACTAAAAAAAAGCATGGTTGTCAAAGCCATGCTTGAATTTACGAGAAGTAGGACCAGAAGAATCAAGAAAAGTAGAACTGAATCCACGATAATTGAAATCCAGTTTCCTAGCACGCCGATAAATAGAGCGCTTGTCCCGTCAGTAGTCGCATAAACCAAGCGATCTGAGCTCTGACTTTTAAGCCAATAAAACGGAGCTCGGGTGAGCTTCTCTGCTAGGTCAATAGACACCCGAGCTTGTCTATTCGCTAAGTAAACAAATATTTTCTTCATTAACACGAGTGACATAATTGATTTTGCTATAAACAAGATTCCGGCAAGGGCTGAAACCAACATGATCGCCTCTTGAGTAGAGTTCTCTTCCAAACCTAGCAATCTAAGGATGGAAAGAACCCAGTTAGGGCTTGCAAATCCCGCTACATAAGTGACTCCAAGCGAGCCAATAGCACCCACGAGAGCAATACCAATAATGTCTGCAAGATTGACAATAAATTGCAGGAAGACTGCTACTAAAAGCATTTTCTTTTCACGACTTTGCAATAACGCAATCGATGATCGTATGACTTCGCGAGTTTTCATCTAAATAATTTCACTATAGACGAGTGACGTTCTTTGCCAAAGGAATCTTGTGAGTACAGTCTAGAATCATCGAGCAAGAATCTAGAATTTGTGAATAGTCGAAACCATCATGGATTACAGTCACGATTCCAATATCGTATCTATCTTCGGGAGAACCACTTGGCACTTCTATTTTCTGATTGCACATTGGATCATACCAATAAACTTCTATACCTTCACTAATTATGAGTTGTAGCAACTCGATGCTCGGCGACTCTCTTAGGTCTGAAGTATTTGGTTTATAACTTAAGCCCACGACAAGAACACGACTTTCTGCGATTTTCTGACCAAGGACTTTCTTCATTCTATCAAACACATATCTCGGTTGTTCTTGATTAATCTCGTTACTCAATTGAATAATGTCTAGATTCGCGCCGTTACTCCTAGCGTGATCTAATAAAAAAACTGGATCAACGGGTATGCAATGTCCACCAACTCCTATGCCGTAATTGAACTTCATAAATCCAAAAGGTTTTGTGGAAGCAGCCTCCAGAACTAAGTCCGCAGGTATTCCCACTTTATTGCAGTAACGGGCAAACTCCGTGACTAACGCAATATTAACTTGACGAAACGAGTTTTCGAACATCTTTGATGCTTCTGCAATTTCTGGAGATTTAACCTCAATCAACTCATTACAAATTGAACTATAAAATTCTCTCATCCTGCCCATAGATTTAGAATCAATCACAGAAATAATTCTTGGGGTTTTGCGGTTTGTCCATTTCTTGTTTCCTGGATCAACTCTTTCTGGAGCGTGTCCGTAGTGAAATACTTTATTTCCGCGTACAGCTTCACATAACGGCATGATTTTGTCACGAAGCGTTCCTGGATAGGAGCTTGATTCACTAATTATGAGCACGCCATCGCGAAAATAAGGTGCGTACTCTTTGATAGCGTCAAGCAGAATACTTAGGTCAGGTTCGTGATTCAAAGTGGGCGTTGGGAGACAAAAAATTACAATATCGGACTCAGCAACTATCTCTGAACTCGACGAGAATTTGACTCGTCCAGATTCTAGTGCGCCCCGTAATTCCTCGTTCGAAACATCTTCGATATATGAATCTGCCTGATTTAATCTCGTCACTCTTTCTTCGTTGGCATCAATCCCGAATACCGACCAACCCACCTTAGTGGACTCGATCAATAATGGAAGTCCTACATAACCCATACCGATTATTGATACTACTTTAGACCTCTCCACAACGTGAATGGTATCGCAACAAAATAATCCTGCTATTAGGCTTTATGGAAGTATACTCTGGGGGTGAAAGTGCAATACAAGAACCTTGAGAAGTCAAAGCGCAGCACTTATATTTACTACTTGCTGATTGGAATTTTTGCGATAATTGTTATATCGGGAAGGCTTTTCTTTTCTGGTGAAAAATACGGCTTGAATTACAGCGTATATCAACCTGATGGGATCTGCTATACCAAAATTGCCGCCGATATTTCGAATTACGACTCTGGTCTTTTAAATAGGCAACTTTCTGGTCTTTATCCAAATATTGGAATGGCCGACATCTCTTCATTGAATTGTGAATCGATAAAAGCTCGATTGTTATACCCGCTTCTTTCCGCTCCGTTCTTGAGGGCCTTTGGAGTTTCGGGCATGTTGGTGGTACCAATCGTTTCCTATCTGATTATGTTAATTCTTCTCGCTAGCAGCCTTGATAAGGCAAGAGTTGGAATTTACGCAAAAGTAACTCTTTTGGCTTTGGTACTAATGAGCAGTACTTACTCCCGCTGGTACATAGCAAATATTGTTGACCCATTACTTATAACACTCTGTACTATCTTGATATATATCTTGACTCAAACGAACGCTCTTGAAAAGATCGGTGGCTTTATTCCAATAACTTTGATTATAATCTTAATGGCGCTTACAAAAAGAAGTCTTCATCTTGTTCTAATTTGTGGAATAGTTCTCATAATTACTGCGATGAAGTCGCGCAAATCTCTTGAAATTAATCATTTCTGGACGAAAGTAGTTTCACTTTTCTTCTTAATTCCTTTTTTCTTGGATTTTTTAATCGGAAAATTCTTGGGAAAGCAAAATGGTTTAAAGTCTATAGTTAATATTCAACAATGTATTCAAAGTGAGTCCTCAAGCTTTTGTGAACAAGTTTTTAAATCTTTTGATTCACATGCAACACTAACCGTCTTGGCAGGAACTTCTGAAACCTCAATCACAAATCAATCTATTACAGACTTGCTTCTAACTAAGTCGTCTCTGCTAATTGATTCCCTGACTAATGTCATACAAATTTCTATTAATTACATTTTTGTTTCTCTAGCCCAAATTTTTGTCTTAGACCTCCCCCTCGCTTGCGTCTTCATTCTCTGGTTCATTTCGCTGCCCTATTTGTGGCGTAACCTAAATTTGCTCAATGGTTTTTCTTTTTTTTCCCCGATGCTGATCAATCTAATCGCCTCGCTAAATGGCACATTGGGGTTGAATTACAGATTCGAAATGGCTTTTTTCTTTCCGGTGTTCATATCGCTCGCAATAAGAATCGATGAGTATCTAAGAACTTCGATTAACTAATCTAATTCTTTACATTAAGTTTTTCAGCAACAGCTAGAGCACTTTGATAGACATTTGTCGACTTTGGAGCATCCCGCAGTACTTGGGCTAGGTAGTCTCGACTCTTATTTGAATCGCCGACTGAAAGATAATCCTGAGCCACTAACAGTTTCAGTTCAAAATTATTTGGATCGAGTGAAATTGACTTTAGCCTATAAGATAAGGCCTTTTGAATTTCGTTATTGTTCTCGTAAATACTCGCGATGAGATTCCATGCATCAAAAGATCTAGGCTCACGAGTTAAAACTTCTTGTGCAAACGTCAATGCCAAATCTTTTTCGTTCCAATTTCTGAAAGTTTTTGCGATAAATAGAGTGTATTGGGGATCATAATTCTTGGTTCCGTAAGTGGATAAAATAGACTCAATAGCGACTTGACGTTCACTTGGATCGGTTGGACCGTTGCCTGCATCCGAAGGCCACAATTTTCCAACGACATTATTCATTCGTATATCAAATGATATTTTTTGGATAAGAATTGGTGAAATGATGAGAGTACCGATCAGGCCTAACGCAAGTGTGACTTTGGAATAACCTCTATATTTATCTTTCTTGTTGACTTGGTTTGTATTGAATTTTACAGACGTTCTCAAGCATATGGCACCGAAAAGCCATCCCCAAATACTTAGACCTATATGATCAATTGAGACAGTAGCTTGTATAAAATAAGCAAGGAAAATCCCAAGTGCGGCAACTAACGATTCCTGGTGAGTTTTTGAAAGTGTCTTCAAGGCACGAATGCCGCTAATAATTGGCGAAATTGTAAATATTAAGAAAACAATAAGTCCGATAACACCGACAGTTGCGCCAATCTGGATAAACACATTGTGTGCATTATTAGCCATAACTGCCGCATTAACCCGATTAATTTGTTCTAAAGTTCGATACTCCTGAAAGTAGTTGCCGTATTGATCGGCTCCCACTCCTAACCACGGGTGGTTAAGCATCATTTTCCAACCAGCAAGCCAGTAATCAGTCCGATAGATGAAAGTTGACTTTCCTAAGAGCTCCGATAGTGGGCCTATTCGGAAAACACCAAGAATGCTGATGACACCAAGAACGGTCCCCAGGCTTGAAGTAATTAGGAAAATTGCTTTGGATCTCCGGAATATCCATAACAAAATGGGAAGACTTATGGAAGTTGCGAATGTGAAAAGAGCTTGAGTAACTTCAGAATAAACGACCACCCCAATCGCAGCCAACATACCAAAGAATGAAAAATACTTGAGTATCCGTTCCTTCTCGAAAAGTAGCAAGTAGATGTATCCACCTGCAGATATTCCGGCGAATGCCGCAGCGAAATTGGGGTTCCCGAAAGTTGTTATAACGGGATTGAACGGATTATTCCAACGAATGAAGTCGGCATTGTTGTGCTGCATTACGCCGTAGACATTTGTAACAAAAGCCACGAACGATAATGAAATTATCAAAGTCCTTGGACTCTCAAAAGCAAAAAAAGTGGCTACGCCAAGAATGGCCAACCCTAAATAGTTAAGGAAGCCGTTGCTGCGACCATACTCTCCCCAGATACCGTTGACCGGATTTTGGCTTGTTAGTGCAGATGTTAGAGTGATGAGAAGAAATAAAAGTAGGCCGAATAGAAATAGCTTTGAGCCCGTACTTATGGTCCGAAAAAGAGTACCAAGATTACGAAATACAAAGGGTAGAGCCGCTGTAGCCCCCACAATCAACAGAAGCAGCTTCGGCAAGGTAAATGGATCGATTGCCTTTGAGGTGAACATAAGTGTCACTAAAGCAGAAGTTGCAACAACGACAAGTTGTAATAATCGCAATTCAAACTTACTTGTAAGCACACATAAGGATACCCAATAAATGCCCGAGGGCCCTGGTTGCCCAGAGCCCTCGGGGTACTTCTATGGAAGAACTAAGGCTTACGCCTTAACCTTCTTTGCAATCTTGGCAACTGTGTTAGCCAAGGTTGTGATCTGAGCCTTCAAAGCGGCCATCAATGTGGCAACTTGAGTAGCCAGCTCTTCAACAGCAGCAGTTGCTGCATCAGCAGCATCGCGTGCTTCTTCAGCGGCGACA
>Ga0169931_10003865_pt1 | contig 23543 bp, 20 predicted proteins | sample Kivu_15m_20L_FD_129675 | JGI IMG/M metagenome (GOLD analysis project Ga0169931, IMG submission 129675) | Freshwater microbial communities from Lake Kivu, Western Province, Rwanda to study Microbial Dark Matter (Phase II) - Kivu_15m_20L... | ecosystem: Environmental > Aquatic > Freshwater > Lake...
ACCATCCCCGCCTCGATCGCCTCGCCCTCGGGCAGCTTGAGGGCGTCCATGATCGACTTCAGTCGGTCGCCCGCGAAGATCTTGAGCAGCGTATCGTCCATCGACAGGTAGAAGCGCGACGAGCCCGGGTCGCCCTGCCGGCCCGAGCGGCCGCGCAGCTGGTTGTCGATGCGGCGGGACTCGTGGCGCTCGGTGCCGATGATGTGCAGCCCGCCCGCGCCGATCACCTGGTCGTGCAGCCGCTGCCAGTCGGCGCGCATCGCGTCGACCTGCGCCTGGCGCGCCGCCGGGTCGAGATCCTCGCGCGCCTGCAGCGCGTCGACCAGCTTCGTCACGTTGCCGCCGAGGACGATGTCGGTGCCGCGGCCGGCCATGTTGGTGGCGATCGTGATCGTGCCCGGACGCCCGGCCTCGGCGACGATCTGGGCCTCCTGGGCGTGCTGCTTGGCGTTGAGCACGTTGTGCGGCAGCTTGTCCTTCTCGAGCAGACCCGACAGCAGCTCCGAATTCTCGATCGAGGTGGTGCCCACCAGCACCGGCTGGCCGCGGGCGGCGCAGTCCTTGATGTCGGCGAGGATCGCCGCGTACTTCTCGCGCGCGGTGCGGAAGACCTGGTCCTGGCGGTCCTTGCGGATCATCGGCCGGTGGGTCGGGATCAGCACGGTCTCCAGCCGGTAGATCTCCTGGAACTCGTACGCCTCGGTGTCCGCGGTGCCGGTCATGCCCGCGAGCTTGCCGTACATGCGGAAGTAGTTCTGGAAGGTGATGCTCGCCAGCGTCTGGTTCTCCGACTGGATGCGCACGCCCTCCTTGGCCTCGACCGCCTGGTGCAGGCCGTCGGACCAACGGCGCCCGGGCATCAGCCGGCCGGTGAACTCGTCGACGATGATCACCTCGCCGTTCTGCACCACGTACTGCTGGTCGCGGAAGAACAGCGTGTGCGCGCGCAGCGCCACCGTCAGATGGTGGAACAGCAGGATGTTGGCCGCGTCGTACAGGCTCGCGCCCTCGGGCAGCAGGCCCTGCTGCTCGAGGATGCGCTCGGCCTTCTCGTGCCCGGCCTCGGACAGGTGGACCTGGTGCGCCTTGCGGTCGACCCAGTAGTCGCCCGGCGGCTCGGGTTCGTTGGACTTCGGCTCGGAGGCCATCGGCACCAGCAGCGGCGGCACCGCGTTCATCCGCTGGTAGAGCTCGGTGTGGTCCTCGGCCATGCCCGAGATGATCAGCGGCGTGCGCGCCTCGTCGATCAGGATCGAGTCGACCTCGTCGACGATCGCATACGACAGGCCGCGCTGCACGCGGTCCTTGGCCTCGTAGACCATGTTGTCGCGCAGGTAGTCGAAGCCGTACTCGTTGTTGGTGCCGTAGGTGATGTCGGCACCGTAGGCGGCCTGCTTCTGCGCGTGAGGCATCTGCGACAGGTTCACGCCGACCGTCAGGCCGAGGAACCGGTAGACCTTGCCCATCCAGTCGGCGTCGCGCTGCGCCAGGTAGTCGTTCACGGTGACCACGTGCACGCCCTTGCCGGCGAGCGCGTTCAGGTAGGCCGGCAGCGTGGCGACCAGCGTCTTGCCCTCGCCGGTGCGCATCTCGGCGATCTTGCCCTCGTGCAGCGCGATGCCGCCGATCAGCTGCACGTCGAAGTGACGCATGCCGAGCACGCGCTTGGCCGCCTCGCGGCAGGTGGCGAACGCATCGGGCAGCACGTCCTCGAGCGCGGCGCCTTGCGCGACCCGGGCCTTGAGCTCGGCGGTGCGCCCGGCGAGCTGCTCGTCCGACAGGGCCGCGGCCGACGGCTCGAGCGCGTTGATGCGCTCGACCGTCTTGCGGTATCGCCGCAGCAGGCGCTCGTTGCGGCTGCCGAAGAGTCTCTTGAGAAACGACTGGATCATGGTCGCAGCCGGGCGCGGCGCAACGGCCCGGGCAGGAGGTGTCAAGGCCAATCGTCGAGTTTAGCACGCGGTCCGAAGGGCTCGCGCCGCGCGCCGGCGGGCCGCGGCGACGCCCGGCAGTGGGCCGCGACGGGGGGTCCGGGCGCCGCCCCGATCGGGCCGCACGCCCCGTCCTGGGCGCCGATGCGCGCTACAGTGTGGCGGCCGGCGTGGCGGCGTTCGCCCCCGGAGCCGCCGGCGCAACCACCCCCTCCGCATGAAGCCCGCCCCCTCGCGTCCTGCGATCGCCTGGCTGCAGCGCGAGCCGACCCTCGCCCGGCTGGGCGAGCAGGCCGCACGCCTGACCGCGCTGCAGGCCGCGCTCGACCGGCTGACGCCGGGCATGGCGCTCGCGGTGATCGCGCTCGAGCGCGACGCGCTGGTGGTGGGCGCACCGCACGCGGCGGTCGCCGCGCGGCTGAGGCAGCAGGCGCCGAGCCTGATCGCCGCGCTCGCCCGCGAGGGCTGGCGCGTCGAGCGGATCCGCTTCAAGCCGCAGTGGCGGCCGGCCGCCGACGCGCGGCGCGCCAAGCAGGTGACGCCGCCCGGCGCCGCCGCACTCGCCGGGCTCTCGGCGCTGGCCGATGCCGTGGCCGAACCCGGCCTGCGCGCGGCGCTGCGGCGGCTCGCGCGCCGTCACCGTCCCGCGGGGCCGAAGACCGGCGAGTGACCGCCGCGGCCTGGGCCGACGCTCGGCGCGCTGCGGCCGGCTGCGGCCGGCTGCGGCCGGCCTCGAGCGGCCCCGGGGGCTCAGCGGTCGGTGTCGGCCCCGGCGGCGGCGCCGAAGCCGGCGCCCGCGGGCTCGGCCGGCAACACGCCCACGGGGTGAAGGTCCACGGTCTCGTGAACCTCGCGCATGTAGGCGAGCAGCTCGGCCGACGCCGCCTCCGGGTCGCCCGCGCGCAGCGCGGCCATCAGCCGGCGGCGCGCCGGCAGCACGTCGACCACGACGCGAGCGCCCGTGCGCGCGGCCGCCTCGACGAAGCGTCGCACCAGATCGGAGGTGGCGGTGACCAGCATGCCCAGCGCGCGATTGCCGGCGGTCGCGGCGAGCAGGCCGTAGAACGCGTGGACCACCTCGAAGCGCTCCTCGAAGCGGCCGGCACGGGTCAGCGCCTCGGTCGCCTCGACGTTGCGGTCGAGCGCGTCCAGGTCGGCGGGCGTCGCCCGGACGCAGGCGAGCCGGACCACCGCGTCCAGCACCAGCGCGCGCGCCTCGGTGAGCTCGGCCCAGCCGATCGAGCCGTGGTCGATCAGGTCGCCGATCGCCCGCGTGACGCGGCTCGCGTTGACCGGCCGGATGAACGCACCGCCGGCGCGACCCTTCTCGAGCCGGACCACGCCGGCCATCTCCAGGCTGCGCAGCGCCTCGCGGACCGCGTTGCGGCCCACGCCGAACTGTTCGGCCATCTCGCGCTCTGCGGGCAGCTTGTCGCCCGCCTTCAGCTCGCCGCAGGCGACGCGCCGCCGGATGCGACCCGCGATGTCCTCGAAGGTGCGCTGCGGCGCGGGCGGCGGCATCGGAACTGGAGCGTGCATCGGGTGGAGTCGTCGGAGCACTCGACCCGGCAGGCGCGGCCGCACGGCCGCCGCCGGATCGCGCCGATGGTGGTCCGGTGCGGCGGCGATCGTCAAGTCGGCGTCCCGAAGCGCGGCCGCGGGCCGCGGTGCCGGCCGCGACCCTAGGTCAGGCGCTCGATCGCCAGGACGCCGAAGAACAGCAGCCCGACCACCACGGCCGCCTTCAGCAGACGGACGCTCCAGTCGAACCACCTGCGCTGGCCGGTGAGCAGCCAGAGCACCGCGCTGACGGCGATCGCGATCGCCATCAGGATCGCGATCGTGCGCAGCAGCAGCATCACGGTGCGCGGCTCAGGCCGCAGCCCAGTCGCGGGCGAACAGGCGGGGGGCTTCGCGACGCTTCGGGAAGGTCGCGATCCGCGCCGCGCCGGGCGTCTCCAGCAGTGCGCGCAGCAGCCGGTTGTTCAGCGCGTGGCCGGACTTGTGCGCCGAGTACGACGCGAGCAGCGGGTGCCCGACCAGGTACAGGTCGCCGATCGCGTCGAGGATCTTGTGGCGGACGAACTCGCCGTCGGAGCGCAGCCCGCCGCGGTTGAGCACGCCCTCGGCGCCGACCACGATCGTGTTCGAATAGCTTCCGCCCTGCGCGAGGCCGTGCGCGAGCAGCCACTCGACGTCCTTCTCGAATCCGAAGGTCCGCGAGCGGGCGATCGCCTCGACGTAGGACTGGGTCGCGAAGTCGACCTCGAGTTCCTGCACGGTCGCGTCGATCGCCGGATGGTTGAAGTCGATCGAGAAGCGCAGCCGGTAGCCGAAGTGGGGTTCGAGCCGCGCCCACTTGTCGCCGTCGCGCACCTCGACCGGCTGAAGCACCTGCAGGAACCGCTTGGGCGCCGGCTGCTCGAGGATGCCGGCCGACTGCACGAGGTACACGAACGAACCCGACGATCCGTCGAGGATGGGGATCTCGGCGGCGGTGACGTCGACCCGCAGGTTGTCGATGCCCAGACCGGCGAGCGCCGACATCAGGTGCTCGACCGTGGCGACCTTGACCTCCGGGCGGTGCTCGGCGGTGAGGGTCGAGGCCATCGTGGTCTCGTTGACGCGGCGGGCGTCCGCCGGGATCGAGATCGGCTCGGGCAGGTCGGTGCGGCGGAACACGATCCCGTGATCCGGCGGCGCCGGATGCAGCGTCAGCTCGACGCGCTGCCCCGAGTGCAGGCCGACGCCTTCGCAGCGGACGGGCGCCTTGACGGTGCGCTGCCTGAGCACGGGGTCGTGTCCGCCCGCCGCGGCTCTCAGAGCTGCCGCAGCATCGTGGCGGCGTCGCTGACCTCGAACTTGCCCGGGGCCTCGCGGTTCAGCTGCTTCACCACGCCGTCCTCGACCAGCATCGAGTAGCGGTCGGACCGCACGCCCATCCCGCGGGCGGTGAGGTCGAGTTCGAGGCCGCACTTGCGGGTGAAGTCGGCGCTGCCGTCGGCCATCATCCGCACCTTGCCGCCGGACTGCTGGTCGCGGCCCCAGGCGCCCATCACGAAGGCGTCGTTGACCGACACGCACCAGACCTCGTCGACGCCCTTGGCGCGCAGCTGGTCGCGGTGCTGCACGTAGCTCGGCACGTGCTTGGCCGAGCAGGTGGGTGTGAACGCCCCCGGCAGGCCGAAGATCGCGATCTTCTTGCCCTTGACCAGGTCGGACACCTTGAACGCGTTGGGGCCCACGCTGCAGCCGTTGCCCTCGACCTCGACGAACTCGGTCAGCGTGGCTTCGGGCAGTCGGTCCCCGATCTTGATCGTCATGCTCGCGACTCCTGTTGGCGTGATGGGCGGCGCGCCGCGTTCGCGGCACGCCGAGCGCGGATTGTAGCCCGGCGACCCGTTCGCGCACCGGGCCCGGCCCGCCACACCGTCGGACCTGCGTGTGGTCGCCGCGGTCCGGCCGCCGGTCGTCCGGGCGGCACGCGCCGCCCGGACGAGGGCCCCCGCCCGCGCTCAGTCCGCCTGCTTGCGCAGGAACGCGGGGATGTCGAGGCGGTCGACGCCCTTCTCCTCGAGCGCGGCCACCTGGGCGGACGCGCTGCCGCGCGCGTTGCGCCAGACCGCCGGCTTGTCGTAGTCGCCGTAGGAGGAGGTCGGCGGCTCCGCGTGCGACCCGCCGTCGTGGGTGCCGGTGGCCCGGAAGGTCTGCGGCACCAGCTGCGGCCTGCGCGTCGGTCGCCCGATGCCGGTGGCCACCACGGTCACCCGCAGCGCGTCGGCCATCTCGTCCGAGTACACCGTACCGTGGATGATCGTCGCGTCCTCGGCGCAGAACTCCTTGATCGTGTTGATCACCTCGTTGGTCTCGCGCAGCTTCAGCGAGCGGCTCGCGGTGATGTTCACGATCACGCCGCGCGCGCCCTGCAGGTCCACGCCGTCGAGCAGCGGCGAGGCCACCGCCTGCTCGGCCGCCAGGCGGGCGCGGTCCAGGCCGGAGGCCTCGCCGATGCCCATCATCGCCTTGCCCTGCTCGCCCATGATGGTCTGGACGTCGGCGAAGTCGACGTTGACCAGACCGGGCACGTTGATGATCTCCGCGATGCCGGCGACCGCGTTGTGCAGCACGTCGTCCGCGCGGCGGAACGCGTCCTCCAGGCTCGCGTCCTCGTCCATCACGTCGAACAGCTTCTGGTTCAGCACGACGATCAGCGAGTCCACGTGCTCGACCAGCTGCTCGATGCCCTCGTCGGCGATCTTCATCTTGCGCGCACCCTCGAAGTCGAAGGGCTTGGTCACAACGCCGACCGTGAGGATGCCCATCTCCTTGGCGACCGCGGCGACCACCGGCGAGGCGCCGGTCCCGGTGCCCTTGCCCATGCCGGCGGTGATGAACACCATGTTCGCGCCGGCGAGCGCGGCCTTCACCTGCTCGCGCTCCTTCTCGCACGCCGCCCGTCCCGCCGACGGGTTGGCGCCGGCACCCAGCCCGGCGTCACCGAGCTGGATGATCCCGGGCGCCAGAGAGCGCTTGAGCGCCTGGCGATCGGTGTTGACCGCGACGAACTCCACCCCCTGCACCCCGCGGCTAATCATGTGGTTGACGGCGTTGCCGCCGGCCCCACCCACGCCCACCACCTTGATGACGGCGCCCTCGGCATCGCTCTCGATCATTTCGAACGGCATTTCTGTAGGCCTCCAACGAATGTGCTGCTTGCGCTGATGTTTTGACGGAATCGTTGTGCTGCGACGCGTGAACCCCCCAGGCTAGAAGTTCCCGAGGAACCACTCCTTCATGCGGCGCAGGGTCTCCTTGAACGAGCCCGACTGCTCCGCGACCTTCCGACCGCGCAGGCGCTGCATGCGGGCTTCCTCGAGCAGCCCCAGCGCGGTCGCGAACCTCGGCGTCCTGACCACGTCGGCCAGTCCGCCCGCATACTCCGGCACGCCGATGCGCACCGGCTTCAGGAAGATGTCCTCGCCGAGCTCGGCCATCCCCGGCAGCAGGCTGCTGCCGCCGGTGATCACCACGCCCGAGGACAGCAGCTCCTCGTAACCGCTCTCGCGGATCACCTGCTGCACGAGCGAGAACAGCTCCTCGACGCGCGGCTCGATCACCGCCGCGAGCGCCTGGCGCGACAGCGAGCGCGGCCCGCGGTCGCCGATGCCCGGCACCTCGATCTTGTTGGCCGGGTTCGCCAGCACCTGCTTGGCGATACCGTGACGCAGCTTGATGTCCTCGGCGTCCGGCGTCGGCGTGCGCAGCGCCATCGCCACGTCGTTGGTGATCTGGTCGCCGGCGATCGGGATCACCGCGGTGTGCCGGATGCTGCCGCCGGTGAAGATCGCGATGTCGGTGGTGCCGCCGCCGATGTCGACCAGCGCGACGCCGAGCTCCTTCTCGTCCTGCGTGAGCACCGCGGTGCTCGAGGCGAGCGGCTGCAGGATCAGGTCGGCCACCTCCAGACCACAGCGGCGCACGCACTTGATGATGTTCTGGGCCGCCGACACGGCGCCGGTGACGATGTGCACCTTGACGTCCAGCCGTACGCCGCTCATGCCGATCGGCTCGCGGATGTCCTCCTGGCCGTCGATGATGAACTCCTGCGGCAGCACGTGCAGGATCTGCTGGTCGGTGGGGATGTTCACCGCCTTGGCGGTCTCGATCACCCGCGCGACGTCCGCGTCGGTGACCTCCTTGTCCTTGATCGCGACCATGCCGATCGAGTTGAACGAGCGGATGTGGCTGCCGGCGATCCCGGTGTAGACCGTGCGGATCTTGCAGTCCGCCATCAGCTCGGCCTCCTCGAGGGCCCTCTGGATCGACGCCACCGTGGTCTCGATGTTCACGACCACGCCCTTCTTCAGGCCCTTGGACTCGTGCTGGCCGAGGCCGACGATCTCGTAGCGTCCGTCCGCGTGCATCTCGGCCACCACCGCGACCACCTTCGAGGTGCCGATGTCCAGGCCGACGATCAGGTCCTTGCTGTCTCTTGTCATTGCGGGCGCTTGGGCTTGGGTTGACTCGCGGCGCGCGTCGCGGGCGAGGTGTCGAGCGCGCCGGGGGCGCGGATCGCGAAGCCGTTCGGGTGGCGCAGGTCGACCGCGACCACCTCGCGGTTCAGGCGCGCGTGCACGCCGGGATGGACCTGAACCCAGCGCGCGACCCGGTCGGCGATCGGCAGCCCCTGCTCCCGGCCGAGCAGCAGCTGCGTCCCGTTGTCCAGCCGCGCGTTCCAGGACCATCGCGCCGACAGCGAGACCGCCTCGGGCGCGAGCGACAGCGGCGCGAGCTGCTCGCGCAGCTGAGCCCAGCGGCGGGTGACCTCGGCCTCGCTGCCCGGCGGACCGCTGAACTCGAGCAGCGTGCCGGCGGCCTCGGCCTCGGCGAGACTCGCGCTGAACAGCTCGCCGAGGTGGTTGACCAGCCGGCCGTCGCTCCAGATCGCGAGCGGCTGGTGCTCCTCGATCGCGACCCGCAGCGTGTTCGGCCAGATGCGACGCACCTGCGCCCGGCGCACCCAGGGCACCTTCTCGAACGACTCGCGGACCTCCTCGAGGTCGACCGTGAAGAAGCCGCCGCTCAGCCGCGACGCACCGGCCGCCCGCAGCGACGCGACGTTCACCTGCGACAGCACGCGGCCGTCCGCCGGCTCGACGATCACCCTCGACAGCGCGAAGGCCGGACGCTGCACGCCCCACGCGATCGCCGCGGCGATCAGCGCGAGCGCCGCCGAGGCGGTCAGCCCGTTGGCCATCGCGTTCAGCAGGCGGACGTCGTGCCAGGGATTCACCGCCCGGCCCCCCCGGCCTTCAGCCGCGCGGTGGCGAGCACCGCCAGACAGAGGTCCTCGTACGACAGGCCCTCGGCACGCGCGGCCATCGGCACCAGCGAGTGCCCGGTCATGCCGGGCGCGGTGTTGATCTCGAGCAGGAACGGCTCGTCGTCGGCGCGCCGCAGCATCACGTCGGCCCGCGCCCAGCCCTCGCAGCCGAGCGCATGGAAGGCGGCGAGCGCGAGCTCGCGAATGCGCGCCGACAGCGCCTCGGGCAGGTGCGCCGGGCACTCGTAGCGCGTGTCGTCTCGGAAGTACTTGTTCTGGTAGTCGTAGTTGCCGCCGGGCGCGACGATCTCGATCACCGGCAGCGCGCGCGCCTGCTCGCCGCCGCCCAGCAGCGCGACGGTCAGCTCGCGGCCGTCGATGAACTGCTCGCACAGCACCGCGTCGTCGTGCCGGCGCGCGATCGCGTACGCCGCGTCGCACTGGTCCTCCGAGACCACCTTGGTGAACCCGATGGTCGACCCCTCGCGCGAGGGTTTGACCGCGAGCGGCAGTCCGAACCGGTGCGCGGCGTCGCGCACGTCGGCGCCGCCGCGGGCGAGCGCGAATCCCGGCGTCGGCAGCCCGTGGGTCTGCCAGATCCGCTTGGTGAACACCTTGTCCAGCGCGATCGCCGAGGCCATCACGCCGGAGCCGGTGTACGGGATGTCGAGCAGCTCAAGCGCGCCCTGCACGGTGCCGTCCTCGCCGTAGCGCCCGTGCAGCACGATGAAGGCCTTCGCGAACCCCTCGCGCCGCAGGTCGTCCATCGGCCGCTCGGACGGATCGAACGCGTGCGCGTCCACGCCGCGGGCGCGCAGCGCGCCGAGCACGCCCGTGCCGGACATCAGCGACACCTCGCGCTCGGCCGAGCGCCCGCCCATCAGCACCGCGACCTTGCCGTGATCAGTCATCGGCCCTCTCCTTCGTGCGGGCCGGCACGCCGCCGATCGAGCCCGCGCCCATCGTCATCACGACGTCGCCGTCGCGCACCGCGTCGAGGATCGCCTCGGGCATCGTGCCGACGTCCTCGACGAACACCGGCTCGACCTTGCCGGCCACACGGACCGCGCGCGCGAGGGTGCGCCCGTCGGCCGCGACGATCGGGGACTCGCCGGCCGCGTAGACTTCGGCCAGCAGCAGCGCGTCCACGCTCGAGAGCACCTTCACGAAGTCCTCGAACAGGTCGCGGGTGCGCGTGTAGCGGTGCGGCTGGAACGCGAGGACCAGCCGCCGACCCGGGAACGCGCCGCGGGCCGCGGCGATGGTGGCGGCCATCTCGGCCGGGTGATGGCCGTAGTCGTCGACCAGCGTGAACCGGCCGCCGCCGCGCGCAGCCGGCACCGGCAGCTCGCCCCAGCGCTGGAAGCGTCGCCCGACGCCGCGGAACGCGGCCAGCGCGCCGACGATCGCGTCGTCGGACACGCCGAGTTCGTCGGCCACCGCGATCGCGGCGAGCGCGTTCTGCACGTTGTGCAGCCCCGGCAGGTTCAGCACCAGGTCGAGCGGCGCACGCGCGATGCCATTGCCGCGGGCGAGGGTGAACCGCATCCGGGTCCCGTCGGGCCGGGCGTCGAGCGCCCGGAACTGGGCGTCGGCCGCGAAGCCGTAGGTGATCACCGGCTTGGAGACGATCGGCAGGATGCTGCGCACCTGCGGATCGTCGATGCACAGCACCGCCGCGCCATAGAACGGCAGCCGCTGGGTGAAGTCGACGAACGCCTGACGCAGCCGGGCGAAGTCGTGCCCGTAGGTCTCCATGTGGTCGGCGTCGATGTTGGTGATCACCGCGATCATCGGCGCAAGGTTCAGGAACGACGCGTCCGATTCGTCGGCTTCGACCACGATGGTCTCGCCGGTGCCCAGCCGCGCGTTGGCGCCCGCGCTCTCCAGCCGGCCACCGATCACGAAGGTCGGGTCCAGGCCACCGGCCGCGAGGATCGAGGCGACCAGGCTGGTGGTGGTGGTCTTGCCGTGGGTGCCGGCGATCGCCACGCCCTGCTTGAGCTTCATCAGCTCGGCGAGCATCAGCGCCCTGGGTACGACCGGCACGCGGCGCGAGCGTGCCGCGGTGACCTCGGGGTTGTCGCTGCGCACCGCCGTGGAGGTGACCACGCAGTCGGCGCCCGCGGCGTTCGCGGGGTCGTGGCCGCGGAAGACCTGCGCGCCGAGCTCGGTGAGACGCCGCGTCGCCGCGTTCTGCGCGGTGTCCGAACCGCTGATCCGGTAGCCCAGGTTCAGCAGCACCTCGGCGATGCCGCTCATGCCGGCGCCGCCGATACCGACGAAGTGGATGTGCTTGACCTTGTGCTTCATGGCGTCGTCGCGGGTCGGGCGACCGCCTCGCACGCGTCGGCGACGAGCGCGGTGGCGTCGGCGCGGGCGAGCGCGCGCGCGCGGGTCGCGATGTCGGCGAGCCGCGGCCGGTCGAGCGCGTCCAGCGCGGCCGCGAGCCGCTCGGGGGTGAGCTCGGCCTGGGGCACGAGCAGCGCGGCACCCCGGTCGGCGAGGAAGCGCGCGTTGGTGGTCTGGTGGTCGTCGACCGCGTGCGGGTAGGGCACCATCAGGCTCGCCACGCCGACGCACGCGACCTCGGCGACCGTCATCGCCCCGGCGCGGCAGATCACGAGGTCGGCCGCCGCGTAGGCCGCGGCCATGTCGTCGATGAACTCGACCGTGCGGGCCTCGACGCCGGCCTGCCGGTAGGCGTCGCGCAGCGCCTGCAGCTGGTTCGTGCCGCTCTGGTGCAGCACCTGCGGCCGTCGCGCGGCGGGCAGCAGCGCGAGCGCGCGCGGCACCGCCTCGTTCAGGGCCCGCGCGCCCAGGCTGCCGCCGACCACGAGCAGCTGCAGCGGCCCGCCGCGCACCGCGTAGCGCGCCGACGGCTCGGCGACGCCCGCGACCTCGGCACGCACCGGATTGCCGGTCCACTGCGCGCCGGGCAGCGCGTCGGGGAACGCGACCAGCACCCGGTCGGCGATCCGGGCGAGCACCTTGTTGGTCAGACCGGCGATCGAGTTCTGCTCGTGCACGACCAGCGGCGCGCCGAGCAGCACCGCCATCATCCCGCCGGGGAACGCGACGTAGCCGCCCATGCCCAGCACCACCGACGGGCGCACCGCCCTCAGCGCGGCGATCGCCTGCGCGAACGCGCGCAGCAGGTTCAGCGGCAGCAGCAGCGCAGTGACCGGCCCCTTGCCGCGCAGCCCGCCGAAGCGCACCGGCCTCATCGGGATGCCGTGCTTCGGCACCAGCCGGGACTCCATGCCGTCGGGATGGCCGAGCCACACCACGTCCCAGGCGCGCGCGCGCATCGCCGCGGCCACCGCGAGCCCGGGGAACACGTGCCCGCCGGTGCCGCCGGCCATGATGACGATGGTCCGGCTCATCCGCCGCCTCCGCGCATCATCCGACGGGTCTCGACGTCGATGCGCAGCACGATCGCGATCGCCAGGCAGTTGACCAGGATGCCGGTGCCGCCGTAGCTCATCAGCGGCAGCGTCAGCCCCTTGGTGGGCAGCAGCCCGAGGTTGACGCCCATGTTGATGAACGCCTGGATGCCGAGCCACAGCCCGATCCCCTGGGCGACCAGCCCGGCGAAGAAGCGCTCGAGCGCGATCGCCTGGCGGCCGATCTCGAAGCAGCGGCGCACGATCCAGAAGAACAGCACGATCACGGTCAGCACGCCCACGAGGCCGAGTTCCTCGCCGATCACCGCGAGCAGGAAGTCGGTGTGCGCCTCGGGCAGGTAGTGCCACTTCTCGACGCTGGCGCCGAGCCCGACGCCGAACCACTCGCCGCGCCCGAACGCGATCAGCGAGTGCGACAGCTGGTAGCCCTTGCCGAGCGCGTTCTTCTCGTCGAACGGATCCAGGTACGCGAAGATCCGTTCGCGCCGCCACGGCGACGCCCAGATCAGCGCGAGGAAGGTGACCACCATCGTCGCGGACAGCCCGGCGAACAGCCGCACGCTGACCCCGCCCAGGAACAGCAGCCCCATGGCGATCGCGGCGATCACCATGAACGCGCCCAGGTCGGGCTCGAGCAGCAGCAGCAGGCCGATCAGCATCATCACCACGGCCATCGGCGCGAACCCCTTGCGGAACTCGTGCATCCAGTCCTGCTTGCGTACCGCGTAGTCGGCCGCATACAGGATCACGAACAGCTTCATCAGTTCCGAGGGCTGGAGGCTCACCGGCCCGAGCGGAATCCACCGCCGCGCACCGAGCACCATCTTGCCGACGCCCGGCACCAGCACGATCACCAGCAGCACCAGACCGAAGCCGAACAGCCAGGGCGCGGCCTTCTGCCAGCGCTGCAGCGGAATCGCGAACGCGAGCAGCCCGCAGCCGAGGCCAACGGTCATCGCGAACGCATGCCGCGTCAGATGGTGCGTGGTGCGCAGCGACGCGAAGCGCGACGAGTCGGGCAGCGCGATCGAAGCCGAATAGACCATCACCATGCCGAACAGCAGCAGCACCACGGCCGCCGACAGCAGCGGCAGGTCGAACTCCCGCACCAGCACCGGCCGCGGGCTGCGCGCGCGCATCCGGGGCAGCGGCAGGCTCAGCACGGCTGCCCGTCCCGTTCGGCGAGCCGCCGCACCGAATCGACGAAGACCTGCGCGCGGTGGCCGTAGTTGCGGAACATGTCCCAGCTCGCGCACGCGGGCGACATCAGCACCGCCTGGCCGGGCTGCGCGATCGCTCGGGCACGATCGACCGCGTCCTCGAGGCTCGCGCAGTCCTCGATCGGCACGCCGGTGTCCGCGAGCGCGGCGCGCAGCCGCGGCGCGTCGCGACCGATCAGCAGCACCGCCAGGGCGTGGGCGGCGACCGGTGCGGCGAGCGGCGAGAAGTCCTGGCCCTTGCCGTCGCCGCCGGCGATCAGCACCGCGGGTCGGCCCAGTCCGGCGAGCGCCGCCGCGGTCGCGCCGACGTTCGTGCCCTTGCTGTCGTCGTACCACTCGACCTCGCCGAGCACCGCGACCTGCTCGCAGCGGTGGGGCTCGCCCCGGAAGTCGCGCAGCCCGTGCAGCATCGCGGACATCGGTACGCCGACCGCGCGGGCGAGCGCCAGCGCGGCGAGTGCGTTCGCGTGGTTGTGCGCGCCGCGGATGCGCATCGCGTCGGCGGGCATCAGCCGGCGCACGCGCAGGTCGGCGGCCGCCTCGCGCCGGCGCCGGCCGGCCGGCGCCTCGTCGTCGAGCGCCTCGGCGAGCCACGCGATCCCGCCGTCGCGCACGATGCCGTAGCCCGGTGCGGCCGACGGCGGGTCCAGCCCGAAGGTCACCACCACGCGGGCCGCCCCGGCCGCGGCCTCGGCGCGGGCCGCGCGGTCGGCGCCACGGCGCGCCGCGCGCTCGGCGCGGCCGGCCGGCTGCGGCGACGGCTCGGCGGGCGTCGGGCGGGGCAGCGTCGCACCGGGCCGGGACAGCGGGTCGTCGCGGTTGACCACGCAGACCGCGCCGGGCGCGTAGACGCGCTGCTTGGCCTGCAGGTAGTCGGCCATCGTGCCGTGCCAGTCGAGGTGGTCCTGGGTGAGGTTGAGCAGGGTCGCCGCGTCCGCGCGGAACGACTCGGACAGCGCGAGCTGGTAGCTCGCGACCTCGAGCACCCAGACCTGCGGACGCTCGTCGCGATCGAGCGCATCGCGCAGCGCGTCGAGCGCCGGCGGCCCGATGTTGCCGGCCACCGCCACGCTGAGCCCGGCCTGGCGGCACAGGTGTCCGACCAGCCGCGTGGTCGTGGTCTTGCCGTTGGTCCCGGTGACCGCCACCAGCCGCGCGTCGTCGCCGGACGCCCGACGGCGCTCGAACTCGCGCGCGAAGAACTCGAGCTCGCCCCACACCGGCAGGCCGGCGGCAAGCGCAGCCGCGTGCAGCGGCGCGGCCTCGCCGGCGGTCGGCGACAGCCCCTGGCTCCAGCCGACCAGGTCGTGCCCGGCCAGCAGCACGGGCGCGAGGCCCCCACCCGCGAAGACCGCCTGCGGACACGACGCGCGCAGCGTCTGCAGCCCGGGCGGCGCCTCGCGGCTGTCGGCGACCGTCACGTACGCGCCCTGGCGCACGCACCAGCGGGCGATCGCGAGCCCCGAGTCACCCAGGCCGACGACCAGCACGCGCCGGCCCGCGAGCCGCGCCCGCTCGGTCGCCTCGATCAGCGCGAGCGCGCGCTCGCGCTCGCGCCGCTCCTGCCGCTGGCGCTCGCGGGCGAGCATCGCGGCGGCCACCGAATCCGCGTCGGACGGGTCGGCCCCGAGCGCGGCGGCGTCGGGCGCGTCGACGCCCGGCGGCTGCGGGGGCACGGCGGGTTCGGGGGTGTCCGGATCGGTCATCGGCTCACCGCAGCTTCAGCGTCGACAGCCCGACCAGCACCAGCATCATCGTGACGATCCAGAATCGCACGACCACCTGCGACTCCTTGACGCCGCCCACCTCGAAGTGGTGGTGCAGCGGCGCCATCCTGAAGATGCGCCGGCCCACGCCGTAGCGCCGCTTCGTGTACTTGAAGTACGCGACCTGCATCATCACCGAGACCGTCTCGGCGACGAACACGCCGCCCATGATGAACAGCACGATCTCCTGACGCACGATCACCGCGACCGTGCCGAGCGCGCCCCCCAGCGCGAGTGCGCCGACGTCGCCCATGAAGACCTGGGCCGGATAGGCGTTGAACCACAGGAACGCGAGGCCCGCCCCGGCGATCGCCCCGCAGAACACGACCAGCTCGCCCGCGCCGGGCACGAACGGGATCAGCAGGTACCGCGCGAACACCGCGTTGCCGGTCACGTAGGCGAACACGCCGAGCGCCGAACCGACCAGCACCGCCGGCAGGATCGCCAGGCCGTCGGCGCCGTCGGTGAGGTTCACCGCGTTGCTGGTGCCCACGATCACCAGGAAGCTCAGCACGATGAAGCCGAACACCCCGAGCGGGTACGACACGGTCTTGAAGAACGGCACGATCAGGTCGGCGCGCGGCGGCAGGCTCATCTCGAAGCCGCTCGCGAACCACTCGACCACCAGCTGGATCGCCTGTTCGTTGGAGGCGGCCGGTACCGCGAAGGCCAGGTAGACCGCCGCGATCACGCCGATCAGCGACTGCCAGAAGAACTTGTCGCGCGCCGACATCCCCTTGGGGTCGCGGTGCACGACCTTGCGGTAGTCGTCGATCCAGCCGATCGTGCCGAAACCGAGCGTCACGATCAGCACCGCCCAGACGAAGCGGTTGCTCAGGTCGGCCCACAGCAGCGTGGCGATCGCGATGCCGATCAGGATCAGCGCGCCGCCCATCGTCGGCGTGCCCGACTTGGTGAGGTGGGTCTGCGGACCGTCGCTGCGCACGGCCTGCCCGATCTTCATCTGCGCGAGCTTGCGGATCACCCACGGCCCGGCGAGCAGGCCGACCAGCAGCGCGGTCATCGTCGCGAGCACCGCCCGCAGCGTGATGTAGTTGAAGACCGACAGGAACCGGTAGTCCTTCGACAGCCACTGCGCGAGTTCCAGCAGCATCAGTGCCCCCCGGTTCCGGCGGCAGCGCCGGCCAGCGCCTGGACGACCCGCTCGGTGCGCATCGAGCGCGAGCCCTTGACCAGCACGCTGGCGCCGGGCGCGTCCAGACCGCGAACGCGCTCGATCAGCGGCTCGATCGCGTCGAACGGCTCGGCGCCCGCGCCGAAGGCCTGCGCAGCCTCGCGGCTCGCAGCGCCGAAGGTGATCAGCCGGTCCACGCCGCGATCGCGCGCGTAGCCGCCCACCTCGGCGTGGAAGCGCGGCCCGTCAGGTCCGACCTCGGCCATGTCGCCGAGCACCAGGACCCTGGGCGAGGGTCGCGCGGCGAGCACGTCGATCGCCGCCCGAACCGAATCCGGGTTCGCGTTGTAGCTGTCGTCGAACAGCGTCGCGCCGCCGGCGCAGGCGAGCCGGCGCATCCGGCCGGCGGCGGGCCGGAACGCCTCGAGCCCGCGCACGATCGCCTCGGCGGGCGCTCCCGCGGCGAGGCCGCACGCGGCCGCGGCCAGCGCGTTGCGCACGTTGTGCGCGCCGTCGATCGCGAGGACGATCCGCACCCGCGTGCCGTCGAGCCAGGCGTCGAACCCGTCGGGTCGCGCGTCGGGCGACGCGTGGACCGCGCACTCCGGCGACAGGCCGAAGCGCAGCGTGCGGCGCGCGCCGGCGAGCGCGCTCCAGATCGGCGCGTGCAGCGGGTCGTCGCCGGGGAAGACCGCGACCCCCTCGGGCGGCAGTGCGGCGATCGCCTCGCCGTTCTCGTGCGCGGTCGCCGCCACCGTCAGCATGAACTCCTGATGCTCGCGCTGCGCATTGTTGACCAGCGCGATCGTGGGCTGCGCGATCGACGCGAGCCACGCGATCTCGCCCGGCCGGTTCATGCCGAGCTCGAACACCGCGGCGCGGTGAGACGCGCGCAGCCCGAGCACCGACAGCGGCACGCCGACGTCGTTGTTCAGGTTGCCGCGGGTCGCGAGGCGCGCGTCCTCCCCCACCCAGGCGGCGAGGATCGCGGCGACCATCTCCTTGACCGTGGTCTTGCCGTTGCTGCCGGCCACGGCGATCACCGGCAGCACGAAGCGGCGGCGCCAGCCTGCGGCGATCTCGCCGAGCGCGCGGCGCGCGTCCGGCACCAGCAGCGCGGGCGGCGCGCACTGCGGCGTCCAGCGCTCGACCAGCAGCGCGGCGGCACCCGCGGCGAGCGCGCGTCCGAGGTGGTCGTGGGCGTCGTGGACCTCGCCGCGCATCGCGACGAACAGCTCGCCCGGGCGCAGGGTTCGCGTGTCGGTCGACACGCCGGCGAGTGCGACCGGAGGCTCGCCCGGATCGGCCGCGATCAGCCGCGCGGTCGACAGCAAGCCGTAGGCCTGGCGCAGGTCAAGCACCGGCGGCCTCCGGGCTGCGGCGCCGGGCGAGCGCGCGCGCGGCGTGCTCCGCGTCGTCGAACGGATGGCGCCTGCCGGCGATCTCCTGGTACGGCTCGTGTCCCTTGCCCGCGATCAGCACGACGTCCTCGGCCGAGGCGAGCGCCAGCGCGTCGGCGATCGCCCGGGCGCGGTCGGCGTCGCGCAGCGCCGGCGCTGCGGCGAGCCCGAGCTGGATCGCATCGAGGATGGCCTCGGGCGGCTCGCCACGGGGATTGTCGCTGGTCAGCACGACGCGGTCGGCGCCGCGCCGCGCGGCCTCGCCCATCAGCGGCCGCTTGCCGGGGTCGCGATCGCCGCCGGCGCCGAACACGCACCAGAGCGCGCCACCGCGCGCCCGCGCGACCGGCCGCAGCGCGTCGAGCGCACCGGCGAGCGCATCGGGCGTGTGCGCGTAGTCGACCACCGCGAGCGGCACGCCGTCGCCGGTGCCCACCGCCTGCAGCCGGCCGGGGACCGGCGCGAGGCGCGCGAGCCGGTCGCAGGCCTCGGCGAACGGCATGCCGAGGGCGAGCCACGCGGCGGCGACCGCGAGCAGGTTCGACGCGTTGAACCGGCCGAGCAGCGGCGTGTCCACGGTCGCCGCGCCCCAGTGGCCGTCGATCGCGATGCGCATGCCCCGCGCGCCGGCGACGACCCCGACCGCCACCAGCTCGCGGTCGACGCGGCCGCCGGCCGCGGGACGCGCCGCGGCGTCGCCGCCGTCGGCGATGCGCACGCCGATGCGCTCGACCCCGGGGGCCGCCTGCGCGAGCATGGTCGCGTGGTGGGGATCGTCGAGGTTGACCACCACCGCGCGCAGCCCGGGCCAGCCGAACAGACGCGCCTTCGCGAGCGCGTACGCGTCCATCGTGCCGTGGTAATCGAGGTGGTCGCGCGTCAGGTTGGTGAACACCGCGACCGCGATCCGCGTGCCGTCGAGCCGGTGCTGGTGCAGCCCGATCGACGAGGCCTCGATCGCGGCCACGTCCACGCCGCGGCCCGCGAACCGGGCGAACAGCGTCTGCAGGGCGAGCGCGTCCGGCGTCGTGAGGCCCGGATCATCCGGCTCGGGCGCGCCCCGCTCGCCGAGCACCGCGGCGCCGAGCGTGCCGACCACCGCGACGCGGCGGCCCGCGGCGTGAAGACCCTGCGCGATCCACTGGCTGCAGCTGGTCTTGCCGTTGGTGCCGGTGACCGCGACCACCTGAATGCGCGCGGTCGGCCGGTCGTGGAACGCGTCGGCAACCGGTCCGGCGAGCGCCCTGAGCCCGACCACCGCGCGGCTCGGCACGGCGAGCGGCGCGGACCCGCCGCCCGCGCCGGCCTCGGCGACCACCGCGGCCGCACCGCGCGCGACCGCCTGGGCGACATGGGCGCGGCCGTCGGTGCGCTCGCCCGGGAACGCGAAGAACGCGTCCCCCGGGGCGATGCGGCGACTGTCGGCGACCAGCGCCGCGCCCGCGGGCAGCACCCCGCGCAGCCAGCGCGCGACCTCGGCGGCGCAGTGCGCGCCGCCGCTCACAGGCTCTCCCGCACCGGCTCGGCCGGCAGGATCAACGTGCTGAACGGCGCATCCGGCGGCACGCGCAGCGCCCGCAGCGTCTCGCCGGCGATCCGCGCGAACACCGGCGCCGCCACCTGTCCGCCGTAGTACTTGCCGGCCGACGGTTCGTCGACCATCACCGCGACGATCACCCGCGGGTTGGAGACCGGCGCGAACCCGACGAACGACGCAATGTACCGGTTCAGGTAGACGCCGCCCTCCTGCTTGTGTGCGGTGCCGGTCTTGCCGCCGACGCGGTAGCCGGGGATCTGCGCGAGCGGTGCCGTGCCCTGCGGACCGGCCGCCATCTCGAGCATGCGGCGCACCGCGCGCGCGCTCTCGGGCGTGATCACCGGCACCCCGACCGCCGGCGCCTCGGCCCGCAGCAGGGTGAGCGGAATCAGCTCGCCGTCGCGCGCGAACACCGAGTACGCGCGCGCGATCTGGATCAGCGACACCGAGATGCCGTGACCGTACGACATGGTCGCGTGCTCGATCGGCTTCCAGGTCTTCCAGGGCCGCACGCGACCGGACTGCGCGCCCGGGAAGCCGAGCCGGGGAGTCTGGCCGAAGCCGAGCGCGGTGAAACCTTCCCACATCTGCTGCGGCGCGAGCTCGCGGGCGATCTTCACCGTGCCGACGTTCGACGATTTCTGCAGCACCTGCTCGACGCTCAGCAGGCCGTAGCGATGCGCATCGCCGATCGTCGCACCGCCGATCGTCAGCTTGCCGGGCGAGGTGTCGATCATCGTCGCCGGTCGCACCTTGCCCGCGTCCAGCGCGAAGGCGAGCGGGAACGGCTTCATCGTCGAGCCGGGCTCGTAGGTGTCGGTGATCGCGCGGTTGCGCAGCTGCGCGCCGGTGAGCTGCAGGCGGCTGTTCGGGTCGTAGGTGGGCCAGTTGGTCAGCGCCAGCACCTCGCCGGTCTGCACGTCGATCACGACCGCCGCGCCGGCCTTCGCGCGGTGCTCGCGGACCGCATCGCGCAGCGCGTTGGCCGCGAGGAACTGCACCCGCGTGTCCAGCGACAGCGCGAGGTCCTGCCCGTCCTGAGGCTCGCGGCCCGAGCCCACCTGCTCGATCACGCGACCCAGGTTGTCGCGGATCACCCGGCGGCTGCCGGGCTTGCCGGCCAGCCGATGCTGCTGCGACAGCTCGAAGCCCTCCTGGCCGACGTCCTCGACGTTCGTGAACCCGACCACGTGCGCGACCGACTCGCCATGCGGGTAGTGGCGCTTGAACTCGTTGCGCTGGTGGATGCCCGGGATCTGCAGCGCAGCGACCCTCGCGGCGACCTCCGCGTCGACCTGCCGGCGCAGGTACACGTAGTTCCGTTCCTCGGCGAGCCGGCGGTCGAGCTCGCGCGGGTCCATCTGCAGCAGCTTCGCGAGCGCGGCGAGCTTTGCCGGCGAGGCCTGGACGTCATCCGGGTCCGCCCAGATCGCCTTCGCCGGCAGGCTGGTGGCGAGCACGACGCCGCCGCGATCGACGATCTTGCCGCGGTTGGCGGGGATCTCCAGCGTGCGCTCGTAGCGCACCGCGCCCTGGCGCTGCAGGTAGTCGTTCGACATCGCCTGCAGCCAGAACGCGCGCGCCGCGAGGGCGACGAAGGCCGCGGCGACCAGTCCGAGCAGAAAGCGCGAGCGCCACGCGGGCAGCTTGGTGACCAGCAGCGCGTTGCGCGCGAGCCGGACCGGGCGCGCCATCAGCGCGATCCCCGCGAGGCGAGCGCCGCGGTGGCGCCGGTGTGCACGTCCCCGGCCGCCGGCGACGACCGCGGCGGCTGCACGTACAGCGTGCGATCGGGGGTGATCGGCTGCATCCGCAGTTCGCGGCGCGCAGCCGCGTCGACCCGGGCGTGCTTGGCGAGCTGCGTCTGTTCGAGCTGGAGCTGGTTCCACTCGACCTCGTGCTTGCGCGCCATCGCCTGCGCACGCTCGAGGTCGATGAACACCTTGCGCGCGCGGTGCTGCGAGGTGACCAGCAGCAGCGCGCAGGTGAGCAACACGACCAGCAGCACGGTGTTGACCTTGACCACCGCTCAGACCCTCTCGGCGATGCGCAGCACCGCGGAGCGCGCGCGCGGGTTGGCGGCGATCTCGGCCGCGTCCGGCAGCCGGCGCGCGATCGCGCGCAGCCGGGGGGGCGCGTCCGGGACCGGGGCCCCGGTGATCGGGTCCCTGCGCGCGTGGCGGCCCGATTCGCGCGCGATGAACTGCTTGACCATCCGATCTTCGATTGAGTGGAACGCGAGGATGACCAGCCGGCCGCCTTCAGCGAGGCGGTCGACTACCCGATCGAGGACGAGCGCGAGTTCCTCAAGCTCTTGATTGAGGTGAATCCGTAGAGCCTGAAAGGTGCGGGTGGCCGGGTCCTTGCCCACCTCCGGCCGCTTCTGGCGGCGACGGACGACGCCCGCCACGAGGCCGGCAAGCTCCCGGGTGCCGAGGAGCGCGCCGCCGCCGGCGTCCCTGCGGCGAGCCGCAATCGCCTTTGCAATCGGAACAGCAAACCGTTCTTGCCCATAGTTCCTCAGTACCTCCGCGATGTCGTCCTCGGACGCCTCGAGCAGCCACTGCCGCGCCGACACGCCCTGCCCCGGATCCATCCGCATGTCCAGCGGCCCGTCCGTCCGGAAGCTGAAGCCGCGGGCCGGATCGTCGAGCTGCGGCGAGGACACGCCCAGATCGAGCAGCACGCCGTCGACTCGGGCGAGACCGCGCGCATCGAGCACGCGACCGATGTCCGAGAAGCGGGACTGCACGACGTCGAACCGGCCATCCTTCCACTCCATTCCAGCGGCCACCGCCTCCGGATCCCGATCGATCGCGATCAGACGCCCCGCGGGACCCAGCCGCGCCAGGATCGCCGCCGAGTGCCCGCCCCGGCCGAAGGTGCCGTCGACGTACGTGCCTTCGGGCCGGATCGCCAGCCCGTCGACGCACGCCGCCAGCATCACCGGCCGGTGCGCTCCCGCTTCGCGCTCTTCAGCCAACCACCCCGCCCGGGCTACATGTCCTCGATCAGCGCGTTCCTGCGGGCCGCGTCCTCGCGCGCCTTGAGCGTCGCCGCGTCCCACAGCTCGAAGCGCGGCCCGGTGCCCAGCAGGATGGTTTCCTTCTCGATCCCGGCCAGCGCCCTCAGCTCGGGGGCGACCAGCACGCGCCCCGCACCGTCGAGTTCGACGTCCATCGCGTTGCCGATGTAGAAGCGGCGCGTGTCGCTGCTGGTGCCCGCGGCCAGCACCTGCCCGTCACGAAACGCCTCCCACGCCGGACGCGGGAACACGAGCAGGCAGCCGTGCGGATGGGCAGTGATCGTCAGCCGCCCCTCGCAGAGCCGGGCGAGCGTGTCGCGATAGCGCGCCGGGACCGACAGACGGCCCTTGGCGTCGAGCGACAGCTCGGTCCTGCCCTGGATCACGCTCCCCACCTCGTCCGATCCGTCACCGCGCCCCATCCCCGACGACCCTGCCACTTACTCCCACTTAACTGCTACTTTCCACCACTTCTTACCACTATAGGGAAAAGGCCAGGTCGGGTCAAGTTACGACCCTTTTTCCTCAATCGGGACAAGCACTTAGCCGTGACAGCCCCACTGGATCGATATCCAGTGTGCGGGGCGGTTTCCGTTGCCGTGCGCGGGACACCGCGGTCTGCGGTGGGGATTGGAGCGGGTCTGTAGGCCGGATTCTGTGCGCCGGTCGCCCGGCGTGACGGTCATTCGTCTGGGCCCGCGGTTGCCCGCGGGCTCGAGCCACCTACCCGCACGCTCGGAGGGGCGTCCTGTGCGGCCGGGGCCGCGCGCGTGCCTATGCGGTGTTGCTCCGGGTGGGGTTTGGCGTGCCGCTCCCGTCGCCGGAAGCGCGGTGGGCTCTTACCCCACCGTTTCACCCTTGCCGTCGGCCTCGCGGCCGCTTGGGCGGTCTGTTCTCTGTGCCACTGTCCGTCGCCTTGGGCGGGTAGGTGAGTACCCGCTTGCTGCGCCTGGCCGTTAGCCAGCACCCTGCCCTCCGGAGTCCGGACCTTCCTCCGCGGCATCGCTGCCGCGGCGACCATCCGACCCGCTCCGGCGCCCAGTGTATCCGTTCAGCGGGTCGCCGGCGGCCGGCGGACGGGCTGCGCTGGCGGTCGCGATCGCGTCAGCCGTATGGTCGACGCGTTCGATGCTGCGCGCCCGGCGCGCCGACCGCGAGGGCACCGCGATGATCCGTCCCGCCATTCGCACCCGCCTGCTCCCGCTCGCACTGCTGGCGTGCGCCGGACTGCCGGCAACCGCCGGCGCCGAGCTGCTGTTCGGCGACCCGAGCGTCCAGTCGCAGCGCGGCCAGCGGCTC
>Ga0169931_10003866_pt1 | contig 23540 bp, 17 predicted proteins | sample Kivu_15m_20L_FD_129675 | JGI IMG/M metagenome (GOLD analysis project Ga0169931, IMG submission 129675) | Freshwater microbial communities from Lake Kivu, Western Province, Rwanda to study Microbial Dark Matter (Phase II) - Kivu_15m_20L... | ecosystem: Environmental > Aquatic > Freshwater > Lake...
CTTCTGCCGCCGCTTGCCCATCGCCATCGCTAAACCTCCGTGTCAACCACCACCTCCACACGCCATCAAAATAACACACCCGTCAACCACCGCCGACCCAGTAATACTTCAACGAGCTGCTAGTTGCAGAGCGCGAACTGCCGCCCCTCGTGCGACGAACTCGAACTCTGCTGGCCAGAGGGGGCAGACCGCTGCGGTTCGGTGCTCCAGCGCCCGCAAATCCGCCAAGCGAGCCCACCAAGTCATTAAAGTTGCCAGGCAGGCCGGGATTCATGAACGCAGCAAAGCCACCGTACTCGGCCGCAAACTTTTTTCTGGCTTCGCGTTCCCACTTTCGGTCGAGCTTCCAGCGTTCTTCGGGCGGCAGGTCCCAATATCGCTCTGCCTCTTCGCGGCGGATGCTTTCCGCCACCTGCTCGTCCGTCATGGGTTGCATCGACGGCCCAGCTTGATGTCGTTGTTTGGCCTCATAGAGAAACAGCGGCTCGGGTAACAGCGGTCGCCCCTCACGCATGCGTTGCGACTGATCGCTGTAGAAGAATTCAAGTCGGATCCGCTCTTCGTCCGTCAGGCCGAACATGGTCTGAACACGCGCCGCTTGCCATTTCGCATAGAAGGAGATACTTCCATCGGATTGTTTCTGAGGATTGGGATTCGATGCCGGAACTGACGCATACGGCGAAACGGCATCCGTGTTGAGCGGAGGTAGATCCAGGAACGGTGACGGGCCCTCGGCGAATTGCTCGCCCGTGGCGGGGCCGAGCCGACCCTGGATCAACCGCTCCAGCGACGACATCGTCGTACTGGTGAGCCGCAGGCCCCGCGCGTCCCAGTGGGCCGCGAAGCGAGCCAGCGTCATCGGCCACGGGCGCTCAAGCGGGTGGTTAAACAAGTCATCAAGAAACCCGTGCAAGCTGTCGACCAGTTGCCGGTACTGCCGGTCTAGCTGTCGATTGATACTTGCCTGAACCTTCTCCAGCGCGTCCTGCATGGACTCATTGGCCAGAACCATCGCGGCTTCTCCTCTGTTGCCTGATCACCCACGCCGCAGCAGACGTTGATTCGCGCGATACTCGTAGAACTTTTCGTCGAGGCGTTGCGTCGCCTGGGATGCGAGCTTCTTGAACTCCGCCTTGGCTTCTTCGACGGCAATCCGGCTGATTCGCTCGGCGTTCGCCAAGGTGATCTCGATTTCGATCCGCAAGCGTTCGCGGCCTTCCTTGGCGACCCCCTTTCCGGTGCCGTCAATCAGCGGCGGTAGATGGCGCACGACAACCGGCGGAGTTTCCGTAGGCTGTTGAGGAGAAGCAACACGCTCGGTCGAATAGAGTTCGACCGAGGCTCCGTCTGGTTCCAGAGAACCGGGCAACTTTTGAGCGCCACCTTCGCCGACCCGTCCTACCGGAAGGAGCAAATTACGAGCCTCGTCCGTTGTCTGCGGCGGGATCGGCAACAGGCTGGCTGTTTGCGGCTGGGCCTGCTTCCCGATCGCTTCGAGTGCTGCATTGCCCGCTTGAATGCCGTTTTCCTTCTCGCCATCGACGTCGGTCAGCAAAATATCGGTCGGCACCAGATGCTCCGCGCGGTGCTCTAAGACGGGTTCATCGGTCATGGGATCCAGTGTCGCCTCCAACTCGTCGTCGTCCGTCTCGATGTCCGCAGGCTCCGGAGTCAGTTGCGGCATCAATTCGTCCTCATCATCGTCCGGATCAAAGAACTCGGTCGTCATCGGTTGTGCTCCGTTCAGCAAGAGGTCGCGGACTCGAATCGTCTGCACAAAACCTAGACGAAGTGCTGGCCTGTTTTCGAGGGCAAAAAACAGCCATGAGAAAGTTTCGCACCAGAGGCCAATTGGCTCGTTTCCAGACTTGACCGATCGACATCGTGCGCTGTTGACGAATGCGCGAGAAACGCGAACACTTGTGCTTGACGTTGCGTGGTGCGCATGACGCGTACCGGACACGCCAAGCTTGGCGCTGAATCAGTTCTCGGACCTCGACTATGAAAATCGTCTACCTGGCAGCTGGGGCGGCGGGGATGTACTGCGGCAGTTGCCTGCATGACAACACGCTGGCGGCCGCGCTCGCTCAGTTGGGTGAGGACGTGCTCCTGGTGCCGACCTATACGCCGCTGCGAACCGACGAAGACAGCATGAGCGATTCGCACCTGTTCTTCGGCGGGATCAACGTCTACTTGCAGCAGCATTCGTCAATCTTCCGCCATACGCCGTGGTTTCTCGACGCACTGCTCGATCATCCCGGCATCATCAGCTTCCTGACTCGTGGCGGCCCGAAAGTCGAGGCCGAGAAGCTCGGCGGGCTGACCGTCAGCATGCTTGAAGGCGAACATGGTCGACAGCGCAAGGAAGTTCGCAAGCTGGTTCGCTGGATCGAGCGCGAAGCGAAGCCCGATATCGTGCATCTTTCGAACGCAATGCTGATCGGCGTGGCGGCTGAAATCCAGAAGCTGGGCATTCCGGTCATTACCACGCTCTCGGGCGAGGACATCTTTCTGGAGAAGATTCCCGAGCCGCACTACAGCCAGGCACGGCGCGTACTGCGCGAGCGGGCTGCGAAGCTGGACGGTTTTGTGGCGCTCAACCGCTACTATGCCGACTACATGGCGGACTATATCGACGTGCCGCGCGCGCGGGTGCACGTCATTCCGCACGGGCTGAACCTCGCCGGCCACGGCGCCCGGCCGAGCGAGCCGCGCTCGCCGCAGACGATCGGATACTTCGCGCGGATTTGTCCCGACAAGGGGCTGCACAATTTGATCGACGCGGCCGAGCGTCTGCTGGCCGACCCGGAAGTACCGGCGTTTCTGATTCGCGCGGCCGGCTACCTGGGCGCACTCGACCGGCCGTATCTCGAAGCGCTCGAGAAACGGGCGGCCGGCTGGAATCGGCCAGGCATGTTTAAATACCTCGGCGAAGTCTCGCGGGCGGAGAAGATTGCCACGCTACAAAGCTTCGACCTGATGTGTCTGCCGACCGTCTATCGCGAGAGCAAGGGGATCAGCGTGCTCGAGGCGATGGCCAACGCCGTGCCAGTGGTGCTACCCGACCACGGGACGTTTCCTGAGGTGGTGGAAGCGACGGGCGGGGGCGTGCTGTACCGGGCGGACGACCCGGCGGCTTTGACCGCAGCACTTAAGCGATTGCTGCTCAATCCGGCCGAGGCGACCGCCATCGGACGACGAGGAAAAGCCGGCATCGAGTCCAATTTCACAGCCGAAGTCATGGCCGAAGCGACCCAGGCGATGTACCGGGAGGTGATCGCGGGGCCGGGGAGTCCGATCGGTTCGCGGGTGGCTGCCCAGTAGGTTTTTGGGCCGCCGAGCGTGCGACCCACCAAATTTTGGGGGTTCACTGCTTGCATTGCGCACTTTGGCAACGCTACATTAATCTCGCCTCGGTCGCTTGGCGTGCGATCGTAGTCCAGCGGGAGCGCACCATCCGACGGGGTGCAGCGGGTGCGCGTCAGCGGACATTCAGGCAAATCTTTCCGCCGCGCCCCACGTGTCCGAGTGCGCAGAGGATTTTAGTGATGGCGAAGAAGATTTACGTCGGTAACCTGCCCTCGTCGGCCACCAGCCAATCGCTGGAAGAATTGTTCAGTGAGCACGGCAAGGTCCGCTCGGCTGAAGTGATTTCGGACCGTGAGACCGGTCGATCGCGGGGCTTTGGCTTTGTCGAAATGGAATCCGACGACGATGGGACACGGGCAATCGAGGCCCTGAACGGCGCCGACATTGGCGGCCGGGCCATCACGGTCAACGAAGCTCGCGAACGGGCGCCTCGCACCGGTGGTGGTGGCGGTTATGGCGGTGGGGGTGGGGGGGGATACGGCGGCGGCGGTGGCGGATACCGTGGCGGTCGTTGAACACGGATCGCTCCCAGACTGACAGTAGGCAAGAATGCACGCCCGCAAGCCGCGTGGTTAGGGGTTGCATTTTCGCCGCAAAGTGAGTCTCATGACTTTTTACCGAAATCTGCTAACCCCTGACCATACCGACAGCTAAACGCTATGAGACCGACTCCCAAACGGCGGAGCAACAAGAACAAGGTTCGGGCCAAGAAGAAGGACCCGATTTTCGTCGACGGCGCGCGCCCCCGGCCGATGTACGTCGATTACAAGGACTTGGAGTTGCTCGGCAAGCTCACGAATCGTCAAGGTAAGATTGTCGGCCGCCGCAAGAGCGGTTGCACCGCCGCCAGCCAGCACGCGGTGACTCAGGCGATCAAACGAGCCCGATTCATGGCCTTGCTGCCGTACGTTTCGGATTGAACACTCGATCGAAGTACAACCAAGCGTCGGGGGCTAGGCGCGGCGAACAGCCCGCAGCACCAGACGCTTTTTGTGCGCGCTGAGGTTTGTCGCGCCCACTTCTTTTACGAAGGCGTTAAGCCGCATGGGCCAATCGTATCACACCACGCGCCGCGTTGAGTTCCGCGATACCGATGCGGCTGGTATCGCGCATTTCTCGGTGTTCTTCGTCTACATGGAACAGGCCGAGCACGAGTTGCTCAGGCACCTGGGCCTGAGCGTGATGTTCCACGATGACCATGGCAAGATCTCGTTCCCGCGTGTCGGAGCGCGCTGCGACTACCAACGGGCCGTGAAGTTCGAGGACCTCATGGACATCGAAGTTTCGATCGTCCGGCTGGGGACCAAGAGCGTAACCTTCGAATTCAATTTCTCGCACGATGGGCAAGCGGTCGCCAGCGGCCAGACGACGACGGTCTGCTGCCGGCTCAGTGACACAGGACCACCGCAGTCGATGCCGATTCCCGATTGGATTGCCGAAAAGCTGTCGGCGGTGGTGGTGTAGGGCAGCCGCTTGTTTCTGGTGGCTGAAAACACAGCAGCTACGTTCATGCGCTGGATGCGTTAGAATAGACCGCCTGCACGTCAGCTAACCAATATTACCGCCGCATGCCTCTGAAATGCCTGACCTCGTCGTCGAAGACCTGACCAAGACGTTCCCCACGCGGGCCGAGCCGCTGGAGGTGCTGCGCGGGGTGTCGTTTCGCCTGGCGGCGGGCGAGAACCTGGCGGTCACGGGGCCGAGCGGCTGCGGCAAAAGCACACTGCTGCACATCCTGGGAACGCTGGATGCGCCGACCAGCGGCCGAGTCCTGCTCGACGACGAAGATCCGTTCCAGTTCGATGAGCCGCGGCTGGCGGCCTTTCGCAACCAGAAGATCGGATTCATCTTCCAAGATCATCATTTGCTGCCGCAGTGTTCGGTGCTGGAGAACGTACTCGTGCCGACGTTGGCAGATGGCACTTCCAAGCAAGCCGCCGTGGAACGGGCCGTCATGCTGCTCGAGCGTGTGGGTCTGGCGGGCCGTCTCGAGCACCGGCCGGCGGAGCTCTCGGGGGGCGAGCGGCAGCGGACCGCGATCGCCAGGTCGCTCGTCAACAATCCGCGATTGCTCTTGGCCGATGAACCGACGGGCAACTTGGATCGCTCGACCGCGGCAGGTATCTCGGAGCTGCTCTTGGAGCTTCAAGCGTACGAAAAAACCATGTTGGTCGTCGTGACACATAGCCTGGAACTGGCCGGGATGCTGGAACGGCGGGTGGAACTCAATGCCGGGCAGTTCGAAACCAGTGCCGTCTAAAGAAGCTTCCCTGTCGCTGGGCGGTCTGGCCTTGCGCGGGCTGCGCTATCACTGGCGCACCAACCTGGCAGTAGCGCTGGCCGTGATGGCCGCCGCCGCTGTGCTCACTGGCGCGCTGCTGGTGGGCGACTCAATGCGCGGCAGCCTACGGCACTTGCTGCTCGATCAGCTTGGATCGATCGACGAAGTGCTCGTGACCGATCGCTTCTTTCGCGCGGAGCTGGCTCAGGAGATCGCCGCCAGCGAGAAGTTTCAAGAACACTTCAGCGCAGCCGTGCCGGCGGTTTACGTGCAAGGCACCGTCGATCATTCCGGCAGCTCGCTCCGCCTCGGACGCGTGAGCGTGATTGGCAGCGATGCGGCGTTTTTTAAGCTCGGCGGAGGTGGCCCCAAACAGCCGGCCCGGCGGAACGAGATCGTGCTGAACGAGCCGCTGGCTCGCGAGATCGGCGCCAAGGCGGGCGACGAAGTGTTGCTGCGAATCGGCAGCGCCAGCCAGATTCCGGCCGACAGCGCCTTGGGGCGAAAGACCGAGACGATTCGCAATCGCCGGCTGACCGTGAGCGAAGTGATTCCCGCGACGGGCTTGGGGCGACTTGCCTTGAATCCCAGCCAGCTTGTGCCGCTCGTGGCCTACGTCGACGCCAGCACGCTGCAGGACGCGCTTGAGCAGACGGGCAAAGTCAACGCGATTTTCGTGGCCGGCAAGGCGGGTGAGATGCCGACCGCAGCGGCCCATTCGCAACTGGTCGCCGCGCTTAAGCCCCGGCTCGAGGATTACGGGATCACAATTGCGCCGCACAAGCTTGGGTATGTGCAGCTCACGAGCAATCGGATGCTTGTCGAGCAGAACGTGGTGGATGCCGCGCAGAAGGCGTTCGCCGCCGATCGCGCGCAAGAGGTCTTTACTTACCTGGCGAACTGGATTTCGACAGGGGACAAGCAGATTCCCTATTCGACGATCGCCGCGATCGATTTTGCCGCCGAACCACCACTCGGACCACTGAAGAGCGTCGGTGGCGAAACAATTGCGCCCTTGGCCGACGACGAGATCGTGCTCAATAGCTGGGCTGCCGAGGATCTTGACGCCGAGCCGGGAGACGAGATCGAGATCACGTATTTCGAGCCGGAAAGCACGCACGGCAATGTGCGGGAATCGAAAGCGAAGTTCAAGCTCAAGAACGTCGTGCCGCTGGAAGGGCTGGCGGCCGATCCCGACTTCACGCCGGAACTGCCGGGCGTCACCGATCAACTTTCGATTGGAGATTGGGATCCGCCGTTCCCGTACGACTCCGGCCGGGTGCGTGACAAGGACGAACAGTATTGGGACGAGCATCGCACGACGCCCAAGGCGTTTATCTCGCTGGCCGCGGGACGGAAATTGTGGTCCAGCCGGTTCGGCGACACGACGAGCATCCGGTTTGCACCGCCGCCGGGGCCGACGCTGCAAGCACAAGCCGATCAGTTGCAACTACAGCCCGAGACGTTGGGTTTTGTGTTCCGGCCGGTGAAGCGATTGGGGCTGGAAGCCGCGCAAGGCACGACGGGTTTTGACGGGCTGTTTCTCGGTTTCAGCCTTTTCATCATGGTGGCATCGCTGCTCTTAGTAACGCTGTTGTTCCGCCTGGGGATTGAACAGCGGGCCGCGGAGATTGGAGTACTGGAAACCGTTGGGATGCGCGGCAGCCGGATTCGCGGGGTCCTCCTCACCGAAGCGTTCGTCGTAACGCTGATGGGTTCCCTGCTCGGCGTGGCCGCCGGCGTGGGTTACGCCTGGCTGATGCTGGCGGGGCTTTCCTCCTGGTGGCTAAGTGCAATCAGCACTCCGTTCCTCGACTTGTACATCACGCCGAAGAGCCTGGTGATCGGATTCATCGGCGGACTGCTCGTGTCGCTGCTGACCGTGTGGTGGACGCTGCGGAGGCTCAAACATATTTCGGTACGGCGCCTGCTGGCGGGGCAGACACAGGAAGACCGCTTCAGCGCCGCCGAGGGGTCTTCACGCCGGCGCTGGATTGCCGCGGGGCTGCTCGTGCTGGCGATTCTCAGCGGGGCCTCGGCGCCATGGCTGAGCGGCGAGGCGCAGGCCGGGGCGTTCGTCGGCGCGGGCGCGCTGATACTGTCCGCGGCGCTGGTGTTCATTGCCGATGCGCTGCGCCGACCGGGCCGAAGTACGACCGCAGGGCTGACAATTCCCAAGCTGGCGGCACGAAACGGCGCGCGTAACCCTGGACGCAGCGTGCTCTCGATCGGACTGATTGCCGCGGCGAGCTTTCTGATCGTGGCGCTCTCGGCGTTTCGGCTCGATCCTGCGACGCTGAGCACGGGACGCGACAGCGGCAGCGGTGGGTTTGCATTGGTGGCTCAAAGCGATGCACCGATCTATCAGAATCTGGACGATGAATCAGGGCGGGAGCAGCTTGGCGTGTCGGTCGAGGCCGATGAACTGCTGGCCAAGTCAGAGACGGTTGCGCTGCGAGTCGAGACAGGCGATGACGCAAGCTGCTTGAATCTGTATCAGAGCTCGCAGCCGCGAGTGTTGGGGGCGACACGAGAGCTGATCGAACGCGGCGGGTTCAGTTGGGGTGGAACGGATGCCGAGACGCCCGAGGAGGCGGTCAATCCTTGGTTGCTCTTGGATAAACCACTACCTTCCGAGAGCGAACAATCCGGCAGGTTGGTGCCGGCGATCGTCGATTTCAATACGGCAACCTACAGCTTGAAGAAAGGGCTGGGCGATACGATCGAGGTGACCGACGGCGACGGCAAGACGGCGTATTTGCAAATTGTCGGGATGCTCAAGAACAGCATCTTTCAGGGAGACGTGATCGTCAGCGAAGCGAATTTCCTGAAGTTGTTTCCCGAAGTGAACGGCTATCGGTTCTTTCTGGTCGACACCCAGGGCCAGCCTGAGAACGACGTACGGCAGGCGTTGGAGGAGTCGCTGGGCGACTATGGCTTTGACGCCGAGACGAGCAGCGCGCGATTGGAGGCCTTCTTCGCCGTGCAGAACACGTATCTCTCGACGTTCCAGAGTCTTGGCGGACTGGGACTGCTGCTTGGCACGTTTGGATTGGCGACCGTGCAATTGCGCAGTGTGCTGGAGCGGCGCGGCGAGCTCGCGCTTTTGCGAGCGGCCGGCTTCCGGCGTGCGCTGCTCGCGCGACTCGTGATGCTCGAGAACGTCGTGCTGCTGGTGGGCGGACTGGCTCTGGGGGTGCTGGCCGCGCTTGTGGCCGTGCTCCCGCACTGGATCTTGGGCGGCGCGAGCGTTCCCTGGCTTTCACTTGCCGGCACGCTGGCGGCCGTGCTCATCGCGGGGCTGCTGGCAAGTTTGCTCGCCGTGCGAGCGACCGTACGGGCCGAGCTGATTCCGGCGCTGCGTGCGGAATAAGCGGGGAATCGAGTGGCTTGTTTCCGCTGCTACTCAAGCGCCGGGGGCCACATTACAATAGGGAGGTCGATGGAAATCCCTCCTGGCACGGCAGCAAGCCGTGCCCAGCCAACCCTCCCAGTGCGAGTCTGCGATGATCCGAATCGGTCTCGTGTGCGCGGTGCTGCTGGTCGCTCAATCGGTGCATGCCGTGGAGCCGGTCGATTTCCAGCGTGACATCCAACCGCTGCTCGTGAAGCACTGCTACGAATGCCACGGCCCGGTGAAGCAGGAGGCAGGGTTGCGGCTGGACCAACGCGACGCGGCCGTTCAGGGTGGCGACGTGGGCAATACGATCGTGGCCGGCAAAAGCAGCGAGAGCGTGCTGCTGCAGGCACTGACCGGCGCGAGCGAAGCCGTCTCACGGATGCCGCTCGATCGCGATCCCTTGCCGGCCGAACAAATCGAGCTCGTGAAGCGCTGGATTGACGAGGGCGCGGGTTGGCCCGCCGATGAACCGGTCCAGCAGCAACAAGACAAACGGCGCGAGCACTGGGCGTTCAAGACGCCGGTTCGCCCCGCGGCGCCGGCGGTGAAGAACGAGGCCTGGCCGTGCGGTGACATCGATCGCATTATCCTGGCCAAGCTCGAAGCCGAAGGTCTCGCGCCGTCGCCCGAGGCGGACCGCGTCACCCTCTTACGAAGACTTAGCCTGGATCTGATCGGCTTGCCGCCAACGATCGCCGAGGTCGACGCCTTCCTGGCAGACGAAACGCCGCAGGCATATGAGAGGCAAGTCGAACGGCTGCTCGCTTCGCCCCATTATGGCGAGCGTTGGGGTCGCCACTGGCTCGATGCGGCCCGCTATGCCGACTCGGACGGCTTCGAGAAAGACAAGTCGCGCGCGATGTGGCTGTATCGTGACTGGGTGGTCGGCGCGCTGAACCGCGATCTGCCGTACAACCAGTTCCTCGTCGAGCAACTTGCCGGCGACCAACTGCCCGGCGCGACGCAGGACCAGATCGTCGCCACGGGGTTTTTGCGGAACTCGATGCTCAACGAAGAAGGGGGTATCGATCCCGAGCAGTTCCGGATGGAAGCGATGTTCGATCGGATGGATGCGGTCGGTAAGAGCATGCTGGGGCTGACGATTCAGTGCGCTCAGTGTCACGAGCACAAGTACGATCCGCTCACGCAAGCCGACTACTACCGGCTGACGGCGTTTTTGAACAACGATCACGAGGCCCAGCCGACCGTCTATGGGCCGGAAGGTCTCGCCAAGTGCCAGCAGCTTTTGGGCGAGATGAACCTCATCGAAATGGGGCTCAAGGAAGCCACGCCGGATTGGCCATCGCGGATGGCGGCGTGGGAAGCCAGCGTCAGTGGCAACCAGCCGGAGTGGCACGTACTCCAGCCCACGACGCACGTCGACACGGGAGGCGGAGCGAAGCTGAGCTTGCTCGCCGATCAATCGATGCTCTGCGCGGGCTACGCACCGACGCACTGCACGTTCCGCGTCGAGGGGACGTCGGAACTCAAGACGATCACCGCGTTGCGGCTCGAATTGCTCACCGATCCAAATCTGCCGCACGGCGGGCCGGGCCGGTCTTACAAAGGGACCGCGGCTCTGACGCAGATCACCGTCGAAGCCCAGGCGGCTGACGGCAGCGGCAAGCTCGAGGGCCAAAAGATTGCCGCCGCCAGCGCCGACTTCGAGCAGACAGAGTCACCGCTCGAACCCGTGTTCGACGATCGCTCGGGCAAAAAGCGCGTCGTCGGTCCGGTGTCGTTCGCGATTGATGACAAGAATGAAACTGCCTGGGGGATCGATGCCGGCCCGGGCCGTCGCAACCAGGCGCGCAAGGCTGTGTTCCGGCTTGAGAAGCCGATCAGCTTCGAGCAGGGTGCGAAACTCGCTGTCTCGCTGGCGCAGAATCACGGTGGCTGGAACAGCGACGACCATCAGAACAACTTGCTGGGGCGGATTCGCATCTCGGTGACGGATGCCAGCGAACCGGCCGCCGATCCGCTGCCGGCGCATGTGCGAACGATTCTGGCGATTCCCGCTGGCGAGCGCACCCCGCAGCAGGTGGCCATGGTGTTCAGCCACTGGCGCACAACCATGCCCGAGTGGAAGGATGTGAACGATCAGATTGAGAATCTGTGGAAGCAATGGCCCGAGGGTTCGACGAGCCTGGTGCTGGCCAGCCGCGACACGGCGCGTGAAACGCGGATGCTCAGACGCGGCGACTTCCTGAAGCCGGGCGATCCGGTCACGGCCGGCGTGCCCGACGTGCTGCACGACCTGCCAGCAGACGCGCAGCCGACACGGCTTTCGCTCGCACGCTGGCTCGTCGATCCGGTCAGCCCGACGACGGCGCGCGTCATGGTGAATCGCGTGTGGCAAGCGTACTTTGGCACGGGCATCGTCAGCACGAGCGAAGATCTGGGCGTACAAAGCGAAACGCCCAGTCATCCTGAATTGCTCGACTGGCTGGCCTGCGAGCTCATAGACTCCGGCTGGAGTCTTAAACAATTGCATCGGACGATCGTGCACTCGGCCACGTATCGACAGTCGTCAAACGTCTCGCCGGAACTGGCAGAGCGCGATCCGTACAACCGGCTGTTGGCGCGCGGGCCGCGGTTTCGGGTGGAAGGGGAGATTGTGCGCGACGTGGCGCTGGCCGCAAGCGGACTGCTCAACCCGAAGCTCGGTGGCGAAAGCATTTATGCGCCGATTCCGGAGAGCTTGCTGGCGCTGAGCTACGCACCGCTCACTTGGAACGAAGAGCGAGGGCCTAACCGCTATCGCCGGGCGCTCTACACGTTCCGCCGCCGCTCGCTGCCGTATCCAATGCTGCAGAACTTCGATACGCCCAACGGCGACTTCTCGTGCGTGCGGCGGCAGCGGAGCGATACGCCACTGCAAGCGCTCACCACGTTAAACGAAGTGATCTTTACCGAGTGTGCCCGAGCGCTCGCTCAACGCACGCTCAGCGAAGCGCCTGCGGACGATCCGCAGCGGATCGTGCACGCGTTCCGATTGTGCGTGAGCCGACCGCCCAGCGAAGTAGAATGTCAAACGCTATTGGACCTGCTTGGCAAGCAGCGAGAACGCATCGCCGAGGGATGGCTGAACGTACGTGAGATCGCCACTGGCGAAAACGCGCTGCCCGGCAAGTTGCCACCAGGCGCGACGCCGGCCGATCTGGCGGCGTATACCGTGGTGGCTCGGGTGATTTTGAACCTCGACGAAACGATTACGAAACCGTAGGCGCGAGTGTGACCATGAACGATCGACAGAGCGTGCGGCAGCAATTCAATCGCCGCTGGTTCTTGGAACAGTGCGGCGTCGGGGTGGGCTCGATTGCCCTCTCGTCGCTGCTCGGAAATAGCTCGCACGCCGCGCCCGTCGCCGCCGATCCACTCGCTCCCAAGCAGCCGCACCACACGCCGCGGGCGAAGCACGTAATCTTTCTGTTTCAGGCCGGCGCCCCCAGCCACCTGGAATTGTTCGACAACAAGCCGGAACTCGCCAAGCTCGATGGCAAACTGCCGCCGGCGGAACTCATCGAGGGTTACCGCGCCGCGTTCATTAACCCCAACTCCACGCTGCTGGGCCCAAAGTTCAAGTTTGCCAGGCACGGGCAATCGGGCGCCGAGATCTCGGAACTGCTACCGCATCTGGCCGAAGTGGTGGACGACGTCGCGATCGTGAAGTCGCTGGTGACCGACGCGTTCAATCATGCGCCGGGACAGATCATGATGAACACCGGCTCGCAACAGTTCGGCCGGCCGAGCTTTGGCGCTTGGACGACATATGGCTTGGGCAGTGAATCGCGCGATGTGCCGGGTTTCGTTGTGCTGAACTCGGCGAAGAAAGGGACGAGCGGCGGGGCGAGTAACTGGGGCTGTGGATTCTTGCCCACGGTGTATCAGGGCGTGCCGTTTCGCAGTCAGGGGGATCCGGTGCTGTTCCTCTCGAATCCGCCTGGCATTGATGCTCAGAGCCAGCGTGAATCACTCGATGCGCTAGCCACGCTCAACAAGATGCGGCTCGACGCCGTGGGCGATCCGGAAATCGCCACGCGGATCAACAGCTTCGAGCTGGCGTACAAGATGCAAACCAGCGCGCCTGACCTGATGGACATCTCGCAAGAGACGCCCGAGACGCTGGCGATGTACGGGGCCGAACCGGGCAAGCCCTCTTATGCGAACAACTGCCTGCTCGCGCGACGGCTGGTCGAGCGCGGTGTCCGGTTTGTGCAGCTGTTCCACGAAGCGTGGGATCATCACGGCGGACTGACGAGCGGCCTCAAGGAGCAAACGGGAATTACCGACAAGCCTTCGGCCGCGCTGATTAAGGATCTCAAGCAGCGCGGACTGCTCAACGACACGATCGTGATCTGGGGTGGCGAGTTCGGCCGCACGCCGATGGTGCAGGGGGGCAATGACGGCCGCGATCATCATCCCAATGCGTTTACGATGTGGATGGCCGGAGGCGGCATCAAGCCCGGCATCACGCTGGGCGAAACCGATCCCTTCGGGTTCAACGTGACGGGTGACAAGGTCCATGTGCACGACCTGCACGCGACGCTATTGCACCTGTTGGGCTTCGACCACACGAAGCTCACCTATCGCTTCCAGGGGCGCGACTTCCGGCTGACGGACGTGCACGGCAACGTCGTGCAAAAGCTGCTGGCGTGAGTCCCGGCTGTCCTCTTTTTGCCACATCGCGTTTCGCGACCTAAGTATCTGGTTAGTGGCCGCACCGCATGCGGTGCGCGCATTCGTTATTACCGATACAACCCGCCGTTCGACGAATCGTCGCGTTCGGCGTGAAATCCTCGCGAAGGACAGCAGCATGATGCGCGTGGCAGTGATTGGCGCCGGGCCGGCCGGCATTACCGCGGCCTACGAACTGGCGAAGGCGGGCGTTGAGGTCGAAGTGTTCGAGGCGTCGGACAGCATCGGCGGGCTTGCTCGCAGCTTTCGCCTGTGGGATCAGACGGTCGACCTTGGGCCGCATCGTTTCTTTTCAAGCGATGCGCGCGTGAATCGGCTGTGGCTGGAAGTGGTGGGGCGCGACTATCAGATGGTCGATCGGCTCACGCGGATCTATTACCGCGGCAAATTCTTCAACTATCCGCTCTCGGCCAGCAACGCGCTTAAGAACCTGGGCCCCATGGAAGCGGCGAATTGTCTGGCCAGCTACGCAAGGCAACAAGTCGCGGCGAAGCTCGGCGGCGGCCCCAGCGCCGACGATGCCAGCTTCGAAGACTGGGTGGTCAGCCGCTTTGGCCGCCGGCTGTTTGAAATATTCTTCAAGACCTACAGCGAAAAGCTGTGGGGAATCAGTTGCCAGGAACTCGACGCCGACTTCGCGGCCCAGCGAATCAAAAAGCTTTCGCTCGGCGAAGCCGTGAAAAACGCGATCGGCCTGGGCGGAAACAAACATCGCACGCTGGTCGATCGCTTCGCCTTTCCCAACGGCGGCACCGGCATGGTCTACGAACGGATGGTCGACTATGTCCGCGGTCTCGGCGGCGAGGTGCACTTGAATCGTCCCGTACGGCGCGTGGTCGCCGATCGGGGGCGAGCGCGCGGACTGGTTACTGCCGGTGGTGAGGTACACAAGTTCGACCAGATCATTTCCACGATGCCGCTCACGCTGATGGTCAAGAGCCTCGATGACGTGCCGTTCGACGTCGTGCGCGCGACCGAGCGGTTGAGCTTCCGCAACACGATTCTGGTTTATCTGCGAGTCGCTGGCCAGGACCTGTTTCCCGATCAATGGCTGTATGTGCATTCGCCCGAGCTACTCACGGGGCGGGTCACGAACTTCCGCAACTGGGTGCCGCAGCTGTGCGAGGGATCGGACGATACGATCCTGTCGCTCGAGTACTGGTGCAACGACGGCGAGCCGCTGTGGAGCCAGGAAGACGGCGATCTCGTTCGACGAGCAACTGCCGAGATGACGACTACGGGACTGCTCGGCGGCGCTCGCGTGACCGACGGACACGTGGTGCGCGTGAAACGTTGCTATCCGGTCTATGCCCGGGGCTACAAGCGGCACGTGGCCAAGATCACCAGCTACCTGGACACGCTTGGCGGCATCACGGCGATCGGCCGCTACGGGGCCTTCAAATACAACAACCAGGATCACAGCATTCTGATGGGGCTGCTTGCGGCCGAAAACATCCTGGCCGACAAGGAACACAACCTGTGGAACGTGAACACCGACTACGAATCGTACCAGGAGTCGGCGGTGATCACGGACGAAGGACTCGTGACTTCGAGCTAGTTCCGGCCGCCTGAGCGTGCTGCTACGAGACTAAGGAACTTCGATGGGTACAACCACCAGCGCCCGACTATCAACGTGGCAGTTTCCTGAAGCAAGGCGTCGCAGCTTCGTCGCCACCGGCGTGGCGAAGGCGATGGGAGTCGCCCTGTTGATTACGCTTGCGCAGGTGGCGATGCTGCTTTCGCTGGCCGCGATTGTAAGCGACTCGCGCGAGGGAGAAACATACCAGGCGCTCTGCCAATGGGACGGGCACCTGTATGCCCGGATCGTGCGCGACGGCTATCGAACGACGATCCCACCGATCGCGTCGATCGACTTTGAACAATCGAACGTGGCGTTCTTTCCGGGCTATCCGCTGTCGGCCCATGTCGTGCGCCGTTTGTCCGGCAACTGGCTGTCGATCAAGGGAAGCCTGGTGCTGGCGGCCCAGATCGCGGCCTGGGGATTCTGGACGTACTGGCTATTGATGATGCGGCGTTTTCGCGCGCCGCGGCAGGTGGGCCTGCTCGCGACGCTGGCCGTCGCGTTACACCCGGCCAGCTACTACCTGGTCGCCTCATTCAGCGAATCGCTGTTCCTGCTGTCGATGCTGGGGTTCTTCTACTGGCTCGCCGACAAGAGTCCTCAGCGACGGCTGTGGGCACTACCACATGGCATCGTGATGAGCGCGACGCGCTTGGGCGGACTGCCCGTGGCGTTTGTGCCGCTGTTTGCGCAGGCCATCGTCGAGGTATCTCCGGCGGTGCATGCGGCCTGGATCTATCGCAAGGCCGCCGACGGGCGTGAACAAATCAAAGGTGCGGTCACGGCGTGTCGCCAGCGTCTGTGGGACGATCGTGGGCGACTCGCGCGGCTGGCACTTGTTGGCTTTGTCGCCAGCCTCGGCGGGCTCGGCTTTTTTGCCTACTGCCAGTGGAAGTTCGGCTATTGGAACATGTACTTCTGGACGCAGCAGGAAGGGGCGACCGTCTCGGCCGACTGGCTGTGGTTCGTGAGGCCGCACAACTATATCTTCGTCGGTTCCCTGTGGTTCAGTCACCTGCACTGGCCCGACGACGTCAGTAGGTTCTGCGTGGGATTGTCGATCGTGCTGATGGCGGTGATGGGCCGCTGGGAACTAGTGCGGTATCGTGCCGGCGACCGCAGCCTTCCGGAGAGGCTGCCCTTCTATCTGTGCGCGGCGGGATTGTTCTTTCTGCATGCGGCGGGGGTCTCGCCGATCATGATGCAAAGCTTCTTCCGCTATAGCCTGGTCGTGCACGTGCTGCTCTTGCTGGCGCTGGTCCATGCCTGCGGCTGGGGTCTGGTACCGCGTTGGCTCACTCGGCCGAACGTCGCCTGGCTCACCGCGGCGCTAGCCGCGATGGCGGGGCTGCAACTGGCGCTCGCGGCGCGGTACTTCACGCACCTGTGGGTGGCGTGACCGATAGGATGCCGAGGAAACGGGATGCCGCAGATGCGAGGGACTTCGCTGGGAACCGTGGCAAGTGCCGACTGGCCAAGTGCTCGACCTGAGCAGCGCGCTCGCGCATCGCTGGCCGTCTTGCAGATCACGCTGGTCGCGCTCGCGATCACCCTGGCGCAAACGGTCGCGGCCCTCGTAGTCTCAATGGCGGCTGACAACGGTCTGCCGGAGCATGCCTATCGCGCGTTCTGTCGCCGTGACGGCTATATGTACGCCGCGATCCTGAGCAGCGGCTATAAGTCGACGATTCCGCCGACCGCGTCCGTGAACTTCGACGAATCGAACGTCGCATTCTTTCCGGGCTATCCGCTCGCGGGCCGAGTGGTCCACCGCGTATCGTGTGGAACGCTTTCGACGCACACCAGCTTGGTCGTGGCAGCCCAGATTGCCGCCTGGGGATTCTGGACTTACTGGCTTTTGTTCCTCCGTCGGTTGGAACTAGATACGCCGAGCGCGGTGCTGCTCACGCTCGTTGCGGCATTGCATCCGGCAGCGTTCTTTCTGGTCGTGGCCTATAGCGAATCGCTGTTCCTGTTGGCGCTCTTGGGGTTCCTGTGCTCGATCGCGAGTTCGACGTCACAAGCTCGATGGTTCGCCGTGCCGTACGGGTTTCTAATGACGGCGACACGGCTGGGGGGACTGCCGCTGGCATTTGCTCCGGTCATGGCTCAGGCTTTCGCTGGAACAATTTCGTTTGCCGACGCCCTGGTGCAGCTTCGGAATCCATCACGCCGGTTGAGGCAAGCTTTTGCAATCGGTCTGCTGGCGAGTCTCGGCGGACTGGCATTCTTTGCGTTCTGCCAGTGGCGGTTTGGCGCGTGGGACTTGTACTTCCAGACGCAGCGCGAAGGGCAGGGGGTTGCCGCCGATTGGCTGTGGTTCATCCGGCCGTCAAGCTATGCGTTCTTCGGTTCGGTCGTCTTTCCCGAGCTGAATTGGACCGATGACCTGAGCCGACTGTTCGCTTTGATGACGGTCGTGTTGTTCGCGGTGATTGGCCGCAGGGAATGGCGTCAGGCCCAGAGCGGCGACGAAGGCTGGCGCGTGCGGCTGGTGTTCTACCTGTGTGCAGCCGGTTTGCTGTTCATTCACGCAGCCGGGGTGTCGCCGAAGCACATGCAGAGCATGCTCAGGTACTGCTATCCCGTGCATCTGTTGATGCTGTTGGCATTGGCGCAATGGGCCGGTTCGCAAGCGATCGACCTGCAAGCGCGATTTACATCGCGGTGGGTAGTGATCGGACTCATGCTGATGGCACTACTGCAACTTGCGCTGACCTACCGCTATTTCCAAGGAGGCTGGGTGGCATGAGCTACGCCGCGGAGCATCCAACCACAGGGGCTGACCGTTCGCCACTCTGGCAAGCGGCCGACACGCGCGCAGGTTTGGTTCGGGCCATGCTCGTCGCACTGGCGATCGTGCTGCTGCAGATACTGTTTATCGAGATCATCTCGCTGGCGGCGGGCGCCGATCGTGTGCGCGGGTTGTACGACTCCTTCTGTCGCTGGGATGGCAACTTGTACGTGCAGATCACCGAACGCGGGTATCACGGCGAACTCCCGGGAAGTCCGGTGAACTTTCAGAAGTCGAACGTGGCGTTCTTTCCGGGCTATCCGCTCGCCGCGCGGTGGTTGCACGATGTGCTGGGCGGCGCGATCTCGTATCGCGCGGCCATGGTGCTCACGGCCCAGGTGGCGGCTTGGGGCCTTTGGACGTACTGGCTGCTGTTTCTGGCACGCTGGGGAACTCCGTCGCGCTTGGCGGCGCTCGTGACCGTGATTCTCGCGCTGCATCCGGCAGCATTCTTCCTGGTCGTGGCCTACAGCGAATCGATGTTCCTGGCGGCGGCACTTGGCTTTGTATACTGGGTGACAAGTTCCAGCGGCGGGCGATGGCCGCTCGCCGCTGCTCATGGATTCGTGATGACGGCCACGCGGATGGGCGGCGTACCGGTTGCCCTGGCGCCACTGGGCGCGGCGCTTTTCTGCGACATCGTACGCATGGGTCCGCCGGTGTATGGAGGCGCATTCGACTTAAAGCAGCTCGCTCGAACGCTCGTCGCCGACCGACGGCGTCTGGCGTCGCTCACAGCGCTGGCCGGATTCGCTTCGCTTAGCGTCCTGAGCTTCTTCGCCTGGTGCCAGTGGCAGTTCGGAGCTTGGAACCTCTACATGCTGACGCAAAAGGCCGGCTGGAACCTGTCGGCCGACTGGCTGTGGTGGCTCAAGCCGGTGAACTACGTGATGCTTGCGTCCGCGTGGCATCCAAACGTGGTCTGGCCAGACGACCTCAGTCGATTCACCGTGCTGGCGACGCTGATTGCGTTTTGGCTGATCGCACGCTACGAGGTTCGCCTGGCGCGCCAGGGAGATCGCGGTTGGCAACAACGGATCGTGCTCTATCTGGCAGCCGCGGGACTGTTCTTTCTGCATGCAGCCGGCGTGTCGCCAATTCTGATGAAGAGCATGATCCGCTACTCGTTCGGCGTGCACGCGTTGTTGCTGCTCGCGCTAGTGCACCTGGCAATCGATCGCCAGATGCCGCTGGCGTTCTCGCGACGGCAGTGTGCCTGGTTGGCGGTTGGACTCGTTCTGCTCGGCAGCGTGCAGACGGCAATCGCTTGGCGATTCTTCATCAACGAGTGGGTGGCCTGAGCTGGCGGGCAAGCTACGCAAATAGTTGCCTAATCTGACGACTCCTCCTATAAAGAGCGCTGCGGCGAGTTTGCCCGGGTTGCTTCAGGAGGTACAAGCGATGAACGCGCGATGGCTGGCGAGCGTAACGGCGATTGGAGTTTTGGTCGCGAGTCTTGGGCTTCAGCGGGCTTCGGCAGCTGATTGGGCGCAGTGGCGCGGTCCGCAGCGCACGGGCATCTCGGCCGAAACGGGTTTGCTCGAGTCCTGGCCCGAGAGTGGGCCGCCGCTGGTGTGGCACGCCAAGGAGATCGGCGACGGCTACTCGACACCAGCCGTAGTCGGCGATCGGATCTACCTGATCAGCAATCAGGGGATGGACGATGAGTATGTACACGCCCTGAGCGCCGCGGATGCCAAACAAATCTGGCGGACACGAATCGGCAAGGTGGGGCCGAACCAGGGACCACAGTATCCCGGCTCGCGCGGCACGACCACGGTCGACGGTAAGCTGCTATTTGCGCTCGGCTCCGACGGCGATCTGGCATGCATTGAGGTTGAGGATGGCAAGATTCGCTGGACGAAAAATCTGCGCAGCGACTTCGGCGGCGTGCCGGGAAAATGGGCGTACTCCGAATCGCCGCTGGTGGATGGCAAGAAACTGCTGGTGACGCCCGGCGGGGGGGACGCCACGATCGTGGCTCTCGATAAGCAGACCGGCGAAACAATCTGGAAGTGTGCGGCGCCTGAAGCCGACGAGGCGGGCTACGCCTCGATCATCACCGTGAATGCCGGCGGCAAGAAACAGTATGTGCAGTTCCTGGCTAAGGGGTTGGTTGGAGTCGATACCGAAAGCGGCAAGCTGCTGTGGCGGTACGATCGCACGGCTCAGGGAAGTCCCGCCAATATTCCCACGCCAGTGGCGTCTGATGCGTTGATTTATAGCGCGGCCAGTCGCAGCGGTGGCGGACTGGTGAAGCTCGACGTGGAGGGCGACACGATCAAGGCCGACCAGGTGTACTTCGAACCGAAAATGCCTTCGAGCATCGGCGGCTCGGTGAAGGTGGGCGATTATCTCTACGGCACCAACAGCCAGGGGCTGATGTGCGTGAAGTTCGACACTGGCGAAGTGAAATGGCAGAACCGCAGCGTGGGAGCGGCCTCGGTTTTGGCGGCCGATGGAAGGCTGTACGTGAATGGCGATACGGGCGATGTGGCGCTGGTCGGAATCACGCCGGACGAGTATCGTGAAAAGGGCAAGTTTACGCTGCCCGATCAGCCAGACCGAGGTCGGTCCAAGGCTTGGGCGTATCCGGTGCTCGCAGACGGAAAACTGTATTTGCGCGATCTCGGAAGCCTGTGGTGCTACGACGTATCGAAGAAGTAGAACTACTTCAGCGATGCGCTGATGGCCCCAAAGATGGTCGTGATCGCCGAGAGCAACTTTTCCTGATCGGCCTTGCCGTCTGGATTGTTGTAGAAGATCTCTAGCGTGTACCAGCGGCCGGTCTTGTGCTGGAGCAGCCAGTTGCCGGCAAGGAGTTGATCCTCGGACCCGCCTTTGAAACCGATGTACGGCCACTCGGCCGGATCGTGCGGTATCTTGGGATCGATCGCCAGGATTTCGCGGAGCGGACTAGACGGCTGATCTTCCTTCGTATGCTGCTGCAGCCAGGCCAGGGCATGGGCCATGTCCAGCGGCGTCGCGTACCACTCGGCAACGTTGTAGGCCGCGGTATCGAAATCAAGCGATTCGTAATCGGGGGCGCGGGCGTCGAGCTTCGCCAGGAATGCGCGCTTGGCGGCCACATCCAGCTTGTCGTAAGCAATGCCGGGCAAGTTTTTTTTCTTATCGCGGAGCATCGTCATCTCGCGCGTGTTCAGCAGTGGAATATTCCAGTCGGCGTGCGCGCCGATCATGGTGCGCATCCGATGTTCAATGCGCTTGCGACCCAGCAGGTAGTGCAAGTGGTCGGTCGCGGTGTTGTCGCTGATCGAAATCATCTTGAGAGCGAGCGTGTTGATTGTGACCGGTGAGCCGACGGGCCAATCGGCCAGTTCGCTGTGGGGCGGCCCGATGAGATCGGCCTCGAGTCGCATGATGTTCGCCAGGTCACGGCGATGCTCATTCACGTCTTTGGCCAGCGTCCCCAGGATGAACAGCTTGAAGCTTGAGCCGATGGCGAAACGCTCGTCTTGCCGGATGCCGGCGAGGAGTTGGGGGCCGTCCTCAGTCAATTCGCAAAAGGCGAAGCCGGTGTGTCCAGTAAGATTGGCCAGTTCGCGATCGGCAACGGCCGTGACGCTGGATTCCGGGCTTGCAGCCAAAATAGTGAGCGAAAGCAACAACGAGGCAAGCATCAGGACCTCTCCAAGCTCGGGGCGCCAGGGACGAAACTCCGCCTGTGCACGAGCTTTCGCGGGCGGGTGCGCAGCAACTTTACGCCTTGACCCCTCAGCGTGCCGCGCAATCGAATGGCAATCGCGCGGCCGGAAATACCAGTTGCGCGCGTTGTAACGCCCGGGCCTTACGAGGCCGTAATCCGCGGGCAATCACCGCCGTAATCCACGTGACATATGCTTCCGTAGGTAATTGAATTGGCCGCTGTGCTTCCATCAACTCACGCGAGGTCTGAGCCCGTCATGCCCCCACGTTTTCTGCCCGACTGGACCAACGAACAATATCGCGCGCTGGAGAATGACATCCTGCTGGCGCCGCATCTGCTGCACGAGTCGGGTCTGTTTGACGACGACAACCTGATTCGGTTGCTCGACAAGCACCCTCTCCGCGATCTGGGCATCAACACGATGGGTTATAGCCACACGGAGTTCGAGTGGCGCGAGGGGGACCGTAACGGAGTGCCGAGCGATGTGCTGCTCGATCTGGTGAAGCGTGGCCGGCTGTGGATCAACTTGCGGAAGGTGTTGGTGCACCATCCGGAGGTGAAAGAAGCGGTCGACTCGATCTACGACGAGTTGGAGCAGAAGGCCCCGTCATTCAAGGCCGAACAGCGTTCGGCGAACCTGTTGATTTCGTCGCCCGGCGCGCTGGTGCACTACCACCTCGACACGCCCGTGAACATGCTCTGGCACATTCGCGGCATGAAGCGGGTCTGGGTTTACTCGCTCGACCCGAAGCTCGTCTCGCAAGAGAACATCGAGGGCATCTTCTCTGGCGAGTTTGCCGAGGACTTGCCGTACGAGAACTGGTACGACGACTACGCCCAGGTGTTCGATGTGAAGCCGGGGCAGATGCTCACCTGGCCACAGAACACGCCGCACCGCGTGACGAACCTGGAAGGGATGAATGTCTCGCTCTCGACCGAACACAAGAATGCGCGGGCCTTACGGCGTGGGAATGTGCATTTTGCCAATCAGTTTCTGCGACGGACGTTCGGGCTGCCGTGCCGCTCGATGGAAGTCGACGGGCTGACGGCGCATCTGAAGCAGGCCGTAATTCGGATCGCACGCCAGCTGCCAGGCGCCAAGACCGAGCCCAAGAAGCGCGGCGTCGACTACCCCGTGTCGTTCCGAGTCGATCCGGATGCTCCGCTGGGCTTCACGCTGCTCGACGAAAGCGGGGAGCACCTCGAACATGTTCTCGAGGAACCCGTCGGCGCCTAGAGGGTACGAGTTGAGCCGGCGATTGCTGTCCGTAAGAATCAGGTGAGATCCGACCCATGCACGCGTCCGACGGAAGTCTGCGGAAACGTGCCCTAATGCGGCTCTATCGGGCGGCTCAGCATGCCATCACTTGCGATATTTCACGACTGATGGTGCTGGAGCGAGCCGAAATGCGCGAGATCGCGGTCGACTCCGAAGCCCGCTACCGGTTCCTTTCGCCGAGCGACGTGGAGACGTTTGCCGACGATCCGGCCAACGAACTCTCGAGCGAGTTTTCGTGCCGACTCACAGCCGGATACGACCGCTGTTATGCCGCACTCGTTCGCGGCCATCTGGCAGCTTACATCTGGCTGGCCAGCGGTTCCATCGAGGCGGAACACAATCGTGGGCGCACGGCGGCGAGCGGCGTGGCGATCTCGTTCCTGCGGATGCCGTGTTCGTATACAAGGCGTATACACGCAGCGAGTTTCGCGGTCGACGGTTGTACGCAGCGTTGCTGCAAGGCGCGATGC
>Ga0169931_10003867_pt1 | contig 23538 bp, 18 predicted proteins | sample Kivu_15m_20L_FD_129675 | JGI IMG/M metagenome (GOLD analysis project Ga0169931, IMG submission 129675) | Freshwater microbial communities from Lake Kivu, Western Province, Rwanda to study Microbial Dark Matter (Phase II) - Kivu_15m_20L... | ecosystem: Environmental > Aquatic > Freshwater > Lake...
CGAAGAGCGCGGTCGCCGCGACGGTCTGGACGGCCAGTTTGAGCGGGGCCGACGCGCTCCGAAAGTCGTCGTAGACGCCAAAGAGCATCATCCCCGTCGCCGGGATCAGCAATGCCAGGATGCGTGAGAAGCTGGCACTGAAGATCTCCGCCACCAGATTGCCCGAGAGTGGAACCAGCGCGAGCCCGGTCAGGAAGGCGAGGTAGATGGCGATTCCGCCCAGCCGTGGTGTTGGCCGCGCGTGGATGTGCCGCCCCTGGTCCGGGATGGCCAGGGCCCCCCAGGCGATCGCTCGCCGCCGCACCAGCGGCGTCAACAGAAAGGCTGTCAGGATCGAGCAGGTGAAGAGGATGAGATACGTTCGCATACCACTCGGAGGTAGTCCCTGGCGAGGTGAGCCCGTGTATACCGGGTGGTGACGAAGGACTCCCCCGCTTGCCCCATCTCCGCTCGTTGGGTCGGATCTTGTTGTAGCCGTTGAAGGGCATCGACCAGGGCGTCGGCCGACTCCGGCTCGATGCATTGCCCCCCACCCGAAGTCACGACCAATTGTGCCGCTTCTCCTTCGACACTGCAAACGATCGGACGGCCGACGCCCATCCACTCGAAGAGCTTCGAGGGCAACACTTTTTGGAAGATCGGAAGACGTCGCAGCGGGACCAGTCCGATGTCGCAGGCTCTGTAGAAGGCGGCCAGCTCTTCGCGAGGCTGCTCGGGCAGAAAGGTGACGTTGGTCAACTGGCGCTCCTCGGCGAGGCGCAGCAGCCGCTCCTTCTCCGCTCCCTCCCCGACAAAGAGAAAGTGGAAGACAGGATCGTCTCGCAGCCGCTCGGCGGCGTCGAGTACGGTCTCGAGAGCGTGCGACATCCCGTGCGTGCCGATGTAGCCGACGAGGAACTTCTCTGGCCATCCGTACTCGGCCCGAATCTGTTCTGGAAGACGCGTCGCCGCCTTCAAGAATCGATCATCGATTCCGTTGGGGATCAGGGCGATCTTCTCGGCGGGGATCCCTTTCGCTCGCAGGTAGGCGCGCGTCGATTCGGCGACGATGACGATCAGGGCAGCGCGTCGGTAGAGCAGCGCCTCGATCGCTTCGAGCGTCCGGATGAGCAGGCGGTTGCGGATCGCTCCCAGCTCGATCGCCGATTGTGGCCAGATGTCGCGGACTTCGAAGACGAAGGGCGCCCGTTTCCAGCAGCTCAAGAGGTAGGCGGCGACGGCGCAGAAGAACTGCGGCGACGTCCCGATGACGACGTCGGGCCGCTTCGTCAACAGCCCCCCAAAGAGCAGCGACGATCCGAAGAAGGAGAGAAAATTGAGACTCCGTCGAAAGAATCCCTTGTTCGGTGCGCAGTAGACCCAGGTGCGCAGCAGGTCGATCCCGGCGGGCGACTCGCGCGCGAGGATCTGCCCACGATACTCTGGCCGCAGGATTCCAGTGGGATGGTTGGGAAAGCCGGTGACGACCGTCACCGCGTGCCCCTGGGCGACCCACTCCCGGGTGTGCTCCCACGTCCGCGCCGCGGGAGCCCCCATCTCCGGTGGAAAATACTGACAGAGAAATGTGATCCGCATGCCGCAAGGATCCGGTGAAGAGCCCGGATTCGTCAAGGCGCCTCGCCCGCTGGCTCGGGAAGCAGCCGGAATCCGAAGGGCTGGTCCGCGCCGATGGTCCAGCGACAGGTCAGCATCGTTCCGGGAACGGCGACCCCAAACGCTGGAAAGAGCCACCCCTCCGGGTTCCCCTCGACGGCCCGGTGAATCTCGATTTCCGGCAGACTCTCTCCGAACGGGAGGAGTCGGTAGTGGACTGTCCCACGCGAGAGGCGAAGGCCAGGCGCCACTCCCTCCCGCTCTACGGAAATTTCAGGAGTCAGGTGGAGAAAGCTCTCGACCAGCCAGCGGGGCGGCGACGTTCGCCGTTTCGCGGCAGGGGCGAGAATCCGGTCTTCGATCGTCCAGCTGCCGTCCGGGGCGCGGCGAAAGCGGCGTTGGTGGCGCAGACCGCGATGGAGCCCGGGACGATAGGCGGCCTGGCAGGTCCACTCGTCCGCCTCCCCTTGCGAGGTGGCAGAGAGCGGCTCGGCGCGCCGCCCCATCCGGAAGGTCCCCCAGATCTCCGACTGTTCCTGTCCATCGATGGTGATGGTGTTGTGGGCCCACGTCGAGCGGCAGTAAGCACGAAATGGGTCTCCGCCGTAGCCGTGGACGCCCGTGTCGGCGATCCAAAGATGGCCACCGAGGTGCAGCTCGAAGCTGAGGAGGTCGCAGTGCGCGTGGGCGGTGTTGTAGGAGACCGAGGGAGGGCCCGTATCGACCAGGATCTTTTCGATCATCTCTCCGCTCGCGTCGCTGCGGATCCAGACGTGGTACCCCGTTTCGGGAAACTGCCGCGCGATCGCTTGATTAGGAGGGCAGGGAGCCGGGAGGGGAATCCCCAGTCGCCGCGCTGTTTCGAGCAGCGGCCCCGGGCGGGTGTCGCGGGTCGAGGCGGTGTCGTTGAAGGCGGCGAGCCGGTCTCCCGGCTGGTCTCGCACCGCGTCGAGGAAGGCGACCATCGCGGAGAGGCGCGCGGCGGCCTCGGGCGGGATCGGCTCGCCGATCCGCCGCAAGACGGCGACACATTCGAGCAGATCCGCGAGGGTCTGGGCATGGTACATCGGCGCTCGCTCGAAGTGGCCGCCATCCGGCAGGACCTGCTCCTCCGTCTCACGCCAGAGCAGCCGTAGCCCCTCCCTCAGCCAGCGCCGCTCGCCGAAGAGGACCCCACCGATGACCAGTGCCTTGGCATTCTTGAAGAGATGGTTGGCCAGCAGGTGGTGCTCGAGGTGGTGCGAGAGGAAGGCCAGCTGCCGGTGCATCGATCCCCGCCACCGGTCGAGAAAGGCGGCGGACAACGCGGGCTCGATGGTCGCCAGCAGGCAATACCCGTAGATCCAGTGGACGACCCGCAGCGAGAGCGGATAGGCGTCCCAGCCGTCGCTGCGGCCCGGGCGCGCCTCGTCGATCCATTGCTCGATCAGCCTCCGGCATCGCTCGAAGGGCTCTTTGGCGCCCGTCTCGACCCGTTGGCGCACGCAGTCGAGCGTCCAGCTGAAGTAGTGCAGCTGGAAGTTCCAGAGGTGGCTCTCGTAGCGCGCGTTCCAGTCCGGGGCTGGCAGCGTCCGCGACCGGCCCAGAAAGGTGAAGCGCCCCGCCTGAAAGGCCTCCCACTCTTCGACGAGAGTCGCGTCCGGAGCGGGGAGAAGATGCGCCGCTCCCTCCTCACGCAACATCCCCTGGATTGCCTCGATTCCGACACCGCTGACTGGCGGTCCCGGTCCGGCGACCCGTCGCCAGCGCTCGGCGAAAACGGGCACGTGCCGGTAGAGCCGCTTCTGCGCCATCCGCCACGGCCGATAGACGATCTGCTCCCACCGCAGGGGCGCGACCGTTCGCCAGATCAGCAGCGGCATCCCCAACAAGCTGGCAGGGCCAGGGGTGGGAGGGGTGGGAGGGGTGGGAGGGGTGGCAGGGCTCTTCACGCTCGCTCCCGGGGCAGTTGAATCGGCTGGCCCTTCCGGATCGACTCTTCGATGGCCAGCGTGGCCCTGGTCGTCTGGGCGAGACTGGGCCACGAAATCGGGAAAGGGGCGCCGGTGCGGAGCGCTGTCAGGAAGGCGGCGATCTCCTCTTCGAACCCTTTGCGTTGTTGGAAGAATCGCTGGCGTTGCCGCCTGCCGTCGGACCAGCGTTCGAGCCCGCGGAAGTCGTCGAGGATGACGCTCCGTCCGCCTCCGTGGACCTCGATCCGTTCCTTGGCGAGCCCGCGATCCCCGCTGGCGAGATACTCGACCGTTCCGGTTGAACCATCGCTCCAACGGGTCAGCACGACGACCGTCTCCGGCCTCGACGCGCCCCCTCCTCCCATCGGGCCAGTCGAGGGGACCGCGTAGACTTCGATCGGTTCCGCGGCGGTCAAGAACTGGAGAAAATCGAGGAAGTGGCAGACCTCGCCGAGAAATCGACCTCCGCCCTCCTCTCCGTGAATCCAGCTCTCCGGAGGGAGCGGGCCGGCATTGACCCGATAGGTGATCACCAACGGTCCGCTCTCACGGAAGAACTCCCGTGTCCTGGCCGCGAGGGGAGAGAAGCGTCGGTTGAATCCGACCATCAGCCGGCCGTCGGTCTCGACCATCGCCTGGTGGAGGTCGCTCAGCTCCTCTTCCCGAATCGCCAGTGGCTTCTCGACAAAGACCGCCTTGCCGGCGAGAAGTGCCTCGACGGCGATCGTCGCGTGGGTATCGTGGCGAGTCGTGATGAGCACCGCCCGGATCTCGTCATCGGCGAGCAGAGCCCGGTAATCGGTGGTGCAGAAGGGCACGCGATACTCGGCGGCGACCGACCTGGCGGTTCGCCCATTGGCGGTGGCCACCCCGAGGATTCGTGCGTCATTGGCGCCCAGTTGCCGGACCAGCCGGGGGAGGAGGACGCTCCGTGCGAAGTTGCCGGCCCCGATCAGCCCGATTCCGATCGTCCCTGTGGGAAGACCACCGGCTGTGGGACGACGAGCCGGAAGGGGCGTCTCCGCCTGTGGCTCCGGGTACTGCAGCAGGATCGCCAGGTGGGGCGTCGCGGGGTGGCCAGTGACGATCTGGTAGGCCTGCACGGCCTCGTCGATGGCGAAGCGGTGGGTGATCAGCGGCGCCAGTTCGATCCGCTTCTCCGCGACGAGGCGCAGGAACGACTCCATATTGCGCCGCTCTGTCCAGCGGACATACCCGATCGGGTAGTCGATTCCTTGCTCCTCGTAGCGCGGATCGTAGCGGCCCGGCCCGTACGATCGGGAGAGCCTCACCTGCAGCTCCTTCTCGAAGAAGGGGCGGCGCGGCAGGTTCATGCCCACCGCCCCGACGAGAGAGAGGACGGCCCGGTCGCGCGCCAGGGCGGCGGCCAGTTCGATCGGATCGTTCGACTGGCCTGCCGCCGTGATAATGACGGCATCGACGCCGCGCCCCTCGGTCAGCTGGTCGCAGACGTCGGTCAGCCGTGCGTCGTGGCGGGCGCAGCCGGCCTCCGCCCCCAACCGTCGAGCCAGATCGACCCGTTCCCGGTCGAGATCGATCGCCAGAACCCGGCAGCCGGCGGCCCGCAGGATCTGCACGGTCAGTTGTCCAATCAGCCCCAGGCCAATGACTGCGACCGTCTCTCCCAGCCCAACGCCAGCCGTCCGCACGCCTTGCACGGCAATCGCTCCGAGCGTGACGAAGGCGGCCTCGTCGAAACTCACCCCGTCCGGGATCCGCACCGCCAGGTTCTTCGGCACAAAGACGCGCTCGGCGTGCGAGGCGTAGTTGTACCCGGCGCAGGCGACCCGCTCGCCGACCCGAAACTCCTCCGCTCCCGCCCCGACGGCGCGCACGATCCCGGCGCAACTGTAGCCTGGGGCCAGGCTCGTCTCGAGTTTCGTCCGGACCGTTCGGAAGGTACTGGCCAGCCCGTCCCGCCGCCACTTGCGGATGACTTGCCGGACGAGGTCCGGGCGCTCGCGCGCCTTGCCAAGCAGGGACTTCCGGGCCAGCTCGACCGCCATCTTCTCTGTCCCCGGGCTGATCAACGACGCGACATTGCCGACGAGGATTCCGCCTCGCCGGGGGCTCGCCTCCGGAACCTCCTCGACCCGCAACTCGCCTGTCCGAAAATGCTGGATGACTTGTTTCATAGGCTGCCGTCCCCTCCTCCCCTCGGATCGGTTCCGGTGATGTACTTCCGGTACCACGTGTCGAAGATCAACAGCGCGAAGAGTTCATAGCCGTTGTCGCGGAGCCCTCGTCGATGCTCCTCCCGCAGCCGCTGGATCGCGTCATACTGGAAGATCCCCTCCCGCTCGACGTAGGCCCGCGGCAGCCGCGCCTCGAAGAACCGATTGAACCGTGTACGCATCCAGACGCCGAGGGGCAGATTGAATCCCTTCTTCGGCACGCGTCGATTCTCTTCCGGAATGAGATCGGCGAAGGTCTCTCGCAGAATCCATTTGCTCCCCCGCCGGTTCTGCTTGAGCGAGAAGGGAATGGCAAAGGCCAGCTCGACGAGGGCTTGATCGAGAAAGGGGACCCGCACTTCCAGCCCCCACGCCATACTCATCCGGTCGGTGTAGGTCAGAAGGTTGTCCGGCAGAAAGGTCTCGACATCGAGCCAGGAGAATCGATTGCCTGCTTCCCCGTTGCGCCACTCGGCCGGCATCTCGGCGAGCCGTTCCGCCAGCACGCGCGAGGAGCGCTGCAGTCTCTCCCCCTCGCCGCGGGGCTGGAGCAACTGCCCCTTGCGCTCTTCGTCGAGGTAGTAGACCCAGCGCAGGTACTGCTCGGCCGGATCCGGATCGAGCCCGCCCAGCAACGCGCGGATCCGATGCAGCCGCCGATTCCCGAAGTGGTCCCGGAAAGGGCGCAGCAGGCCGACGCCCGCTTTGCCGAGCGACGGGGGAATCCACCGCAGCCAAGGCATCGCCTGCACCGCCCGGTAGCGCGGATAGCCCCCAAAGAGCTCGTCTCCTCCGACCCCCGAGAGGGCGACCGTCACCTCCTGTCGTGTTTGCCGCGAGAGCAGCCACGTCAAATAGAAGGTCGTGTTCCCAAAGGGTTGATCGAAATACTCGACGAGGTCGAGCATCTCCTCCGGGTGGGAGAGGTCGACAGAGATCTCGTGGTGTTCCGCTCCAAAGCGGGCGGCGATTCGCCGGGCCTCGTGCCGCTCATCGTAGTAGTCGAGACCCGGCTCATCGAAGCGCATCGTGAAGGTGCGGACCGGCGTCGTCGACTGCTCCGCCATCAGCCCGACGAGGATGTTCGAATCGATCCCGCCCGAGAGAAAGGCCCCGACCGGGACGTCCCCCATCCGTTGCCGATCGACTGCCCCGCTGAGCGTTTCGCGAATCTCCCGCTGCCACTCGACCGGGCTCCGTCCGTAATCGATCGTGTTTCGTCGTCCACGCCACGGATCCCAGAAGCGCTCGATCCGCACCACCTCGCGCCGACGCACGTCGTACTCCAGCGAATGCCCGGGGAGCAACTGCTCGATCCCCGCGAAGATCGTCCGCGGCGACGGCTCGTAAAGGTAGGAGAAGAAGTCGTGTGCCGATTGCCAATCGACCTCTGCCCGATAGGCCCCGGAGGCGAGCAGGCACTTGATCTCCGATCCGAAGAGGAGCTTCCCGGGCATCGCCGCGTAGTAGAGCGGCTTGATCCCGAGCGGATCCCGGACCAGGTGAAGTCGCCCCTCTCGCGCGTCATAGAGCGCGAAGGCGAACATTCCGTCGAGGGCCGGGAAGGCGGCCTTCCCGCGCTCTTCGTAGAGGCGGAGGATCACCTCCGTATCGGTCCCGGAGCGGAAGCGGTGGCGTGCAGGATCGAGTCCCTCGCGCAGAACGCGGTAATTGTAGATCTCTCCGTTGAAGGTCAGGTGCAGCTGGCCATCCTCGCTGCTCATCGGCTGCCGTCCCAGCGCTGAACGATCGAGAATGCTCAACCGGCGATGGCCGAGCGCCACGCCCGCCTCCTGATCACGGAACTCTCCCCCGTCGTCCGGTCCCCGGTGGACGAGCGACGCCGTCATCGCCGTGATGACCTCCAGGTTGTCGAGCCCGACCAGCCCGCAAATGCCGCACATCCGCTAGGGTTCCTCGTTCCTCTCCTCTTCCGAACGATCCAGGGACTGAGACCGCCGCCATTGCAGCTCGTAGAGCTTGGCTCCAATGACGGCCTCGTGCAGGCTCATCAGCGTGCAGAAGATCAACCCGGCCCGCCCGTCGAGGATCCCGCCCCGCAGCAGATACATCCAGATAAACCGCAGCCAGGGTCGGAAGGGCAGTCGCGGCCAGATCTGCTTCAGCCATCGCTTTCGCGCGAGGGGACCTCCAAAGAGCGACGCCTCGATCTGGCGATCCCCGCCCCGCCGGCCCTCCGCGAAGTCGAGGTAGACCTGCGCCTCCCAGTTGGAGTACCGATTGTGGCGCTCGACGAAATGGTAGATGCTCTTGAAGTCCTCGTGGAGAAGATCGTGCTGGAGGTACCCGCTCCGACCCCGCAGGACGACGTGCTCGTGGACCTCGACGTCTCCCGCCTGCTCCACCGCCCAGGTCTCGATCTTCTCGAACCTGCCGAGGGCGTGACGAAAGAGGCGCAGGTTCCAACTCGGGTACCACCCGGCGTGGCGAATCCAGCGCCCCAGAAAGATCAGACGTCGATTGAGATAGTATCCATCGATCTCTCCCGGTGCGGCGAGGACCGCCTCGATCTCCCTGGCCAGCGCGGGAGGAACCCGCTCATCGGCGTCGAGCAGCAGCACCCACTCGTGCCGCAGCGGCAGGTGGGTTAAGGCCCAGTTCTTCTTCTTCGGAAAGCCACCGCCGTAGACAAACTGGACAAGCCGGGCCCCGTAGGCCTCGGCGATCGCCCCGGTGCCATCGGTGCTGCCGGAGTCGACCACCCAGACCTCGTCGGCAAAGGCGACGCTCGCCAGGCAGGCTGGAAGGTTCTTCGCCTCGTTCTTGACGGGAATGATGACCGAGACCGGAATGCTCACGACTCCTCCCCTCTCCTCTTTCCAGACTGAGCGGAGAGGATCTCCCGGATCAACCGGAGCAGTCGCTCGACGTGTTCGTCCCACGAGAAGAGGCTGGCGACGCGCTCGCGACCGCTCGCCGCCATCCGCTCCCGCTCCCCCCGGTCGAGGAGCAGCGCGATCGCCCGCTCCGCCAACGATCCTTCCGCGTCGAGAGAGAAGTAGCGTGCGGCCTCTCCGCAGACCTCCCGGTGCACCGGCAGGTCCGCCGAGAGGACTGGCAGCCCGCTCGCCATCGCCTCCACCAGCGGATGTCCAAAACTCTCGGCGTAGGATGGGCAGACGAAGAGGTCCGCCGAGCGGTAGAGTCGCTTCAGCTCTTCCCACGGTACCTCCCCGAGCATCCGCACCGCGCTCCGAATCCCCAGCCGGTCGATCAGCTCGGCGGCGCCAGTCGCATCGTAGCCGCCGTAGACCGCTCCCCGCTCCAGCTTCGTCGTCAGGATCAACTCCACCTGCTCCCCGCTCGTCCGCGCCAGACCTTCCCGAATCGCCGGAAGAGCCCGCAGCAGTGCCTCGAAATTCCGAAAGTAGTTGTAATGGCTAACATAGAGCAGCCGTCGGACGCCGGGCCGCGGGGCCGCCTGGCTCCACCACGCCGGGAGAGCGCCTGACTCCCCCTCGGGCAGCTCCTCGAACCGCTCCCGGTCCACGCCGAAGGGCAGGACCTCGAACCGCTCCTTGCGGAGCCAGCTGACCTCCCGGATCCGGTCGGCAAAGGCTCGCGTCGGCGTCAGGTTGAGGGTGGCCCGCCTGATCGAGAGGCTTGCCAGCCCGAACCGAAGCTGATTTTCGAGCCACATCCGCCACTCTCTCCGTTCGCGCAGATCCTGCCGGAATCGCCGCGAAAAGAGGAGGTCGCTGCGGCTGAAGAGAATCTGCGGCACCGGAGAGCGCAGCAGCCCCAGATTCCCCAGCGAGAGAAGAAGGTCGTATCGACCCTCGGTGATGCGGTCCCGCAGGCGCGTCTGCTCCCACCACCAGCGCCTTGCCACTCCGCCGACCGGCCCCGGTTCGATCGTCACCACGCCACCAGTCTCCCGAAGCGAGGCCCGGTACTCCTCGGCCATCGACGCCGGGACCAGAACCGTCAATCGTTCGCTCGTCTCCACCCGTTCCGCCAGGCGCGGCAGAACCTGGCGCAGGTAGGTGCGGCCTCCTCCCGCTGTCGAGGCGATCGCATTGACCAGAACCTGACGCTGCTCCACCACTCGCTCTCCTTGCCTACCTCGCCGGACTCAACTGCCATCGACTCACCGGCTGCCAGGCCGTCTGTGCGATGACCCCTGCCACCGAGGCCCAGTAGAGCAGTGAGAGCAGATTGCCAACCGAAAACATCCAGCTCTCGAAGAAGGCGTTGAAGCTGCCCGCGACAAAGGTCGAGATGAAGACCGCCGCAATCTGCCGTTCAAACAGCCCTCTCCCTCGCGTGATCACTCCCAGGCACTCTCCCCCGACGAACAGCAACAGCAGCAGGAGCAGGGTGATTCCGGGAAGGCCCAAATCGCCGAAGACTTCGAGGTAGCTGTTATGGAGCGACCTTCCCGCTTCCTGATCTTCCGTAAATTCGTAGACGAGGAGGTGGGATTGGGCGAAGCCATACCCCGTCATACTCTGAGCCCAGAACTTTGGCCAGACTCCGCTCCACATCTCGTAGCGACGCTCTTCGGTCAGTTGCGAGCGAAAGTCGCGAATCTCGACCGTCCGGTCCGTCCCTTTGCGGATGAAGCGCGTGACATCCTGCTGCAGCGTCGGAAAGAGACCGAAGAGGAGAAGCAGCAATACCCCCGCCACGACGATCTTCAACCGACTCTGCAGGTTGACGATGAAAAAATAGGTCGTCATCGCCAGCAAGGTCGAGGCGGTCCCATTCCGTGACCCCGACAACCAGACGCCGACCAGTATCATCCCGATCAGCACCAGATCCGCCAGCCGATGCCATCGCCGCTTCGCCAGTACCTGCCAATGGAAGAGGACGAATGGGGTCAAGAGCGCGGAGATGGCCCCGATGGTGTTCTGATTGCCAAAGAATCCCGCATACTGCCCCATGATAATCGTCACCCCGTACCCCATTCCTGTGGCATAGAGCAATAGAAACGGGGCGAGCACGATCCACGCCGCCGCGTAATGAAAGCGGAAAAAGAGCAGGCAGTGTGTGCACTGGTAGAGATACGGGCCAAGCCCTTTGATCAGCGCAAAGGCGAGCAAGGCAAAACTGAGGCCCCGCATCAACGAGTACCCGCGATCCTCCGCGTAGAAGCTGGAAAGAAGGATGAAGACCAGGAGGAGGATGACGACACTGGCGATGGGCAGGTTGACCTGGAAGCTCTCCGGCCGGGGCAGTCGCCACGCTTGCCAGACGAGCCACCCCAGCAGGAGCCACCGCAGCAGACTCAACGGGCTGAAGGTCGCCTCCGTCCAGGCGCTGCTGATCCCATAGCCCTCCTTGTTTGAGGCAAAGACGAGCAGGACGAGGAAGAAGAGTCCATAGGCCCGTAGGAAGGGGTCGCGCCAGCGCCGCAGCAGCAGCCAGAGGAAGGCGGCGATGATCGCGAACATCAGGGGGGCGGCGCTCATTCCTCTGTCCTCCGATGTTGGGCTGTCTGGGGGGGGAAGGGGGTTCGCTCGACGGCCTCGATCAGTGCCGCGGCGGTCGCCTCGATCCCCCAGTCCGCGATCCTCTGCTGAGAGCGCTCCTGCATCTGGCGCAGGCGCGTTGGCGGCAAGGTCGCCAGTCTGCGCAAGGCCTCGGCGACCTCTTCCTCTCCAAACCCTGTGAGCACGATCCCGTTCTCGTCATCGACCAGGTCTGGCGTTGCCCCGCAATGCTGATGGGCGAGAATTGCCAGCCCGCAGGCCATCGCCTCATTGACGACCAATCCCCACGGCTCGTCGCGGGAGATCAGAACGAGGGCGTCGCTCAAGGCATACCAGCGTGACAGATCAGCCGGAGCGACTCCCCCCGTGAAATGGATCCGCGGATCTCCCGCCGCCAGCCGTTCCAACTCCGGCCGCTCTTCGCCCGTTCCGACGATGACCAGCCCCATCTCCACCCCCTCCATAGACCGAGAGGCCGACCGAAAGGCCCGAATCAAGGTTGCCAGGTTCTTCCGCGCGATCAGTCGGCCCACCGAGAGAAAGACTACCGCCCGCGAGAGCCCCAATCGAGCCCGTTCCCGCGCGGCTTCTTCCTTCGCCCGTGCCGCTCCCTTCGCCAGGGACGCATTGTCGACCGAAAAGGGGGCGGTTGCCAGGTCGTCCGGTTGGGCTCCGTACGACAACCAGAACTGCCGATTGGCCTTGCCGATCGTCGGAATCACCGCCGCCCGTCGCACGATCCAGCCCAGCCAGAGTCGCTTCAACCACCGTCGCACTCCCTCGGCCCGATCGGCGTGGAGGTTGGCGTCCCCCATCACCGCGAACGGCCTTCTCCCCAGCAAGGCCCACAGCAGGAGCGTCACTTGCGGGGCAAGGGTATACCCGTAGATCACCAGATAGTCCGGCCGTTCCCGCCAGAGCAATCCGAGCAGGCGGAGGATCGGCGAGACGGTCTTTCCCATCCAGCGCCTTCCCGGAATGGGCAGCTCGTCGAGATAGACGGTCTGCTCATCGGATAGCCCGGCCTCCGCCTCTCCCTTGCGCCATCCCGTATCCACATTCCAGCGGCTGGCAAAGCAGAGCGTCAGGCGCCAGCTGCTTTGCCGCCGCACCTCCTCGAACATGGGCGTCAGGTAGGGCGCCGGCGTATTGTTGAGAAGCAGAACCCGCCTCATCTTGCGTCCAGTACCTGTTGCGTCCGGGTCCGTTCGTTGACCAGGACAAATGTCCCTTCGACGGGAACATCGACGCGCACGGTTCCAAATCCGGGGAGTTCGATGCCAACGCCGTTCCGCACCCCCATGGGCGCGTGGGCATAGATGAGCCACTCGCGATTCCCCTGCCATCCTCTCGTTCGGGCGAGCGCGTAGACGGGGAGGACGGTGTCGAGTTGCCAGGGCGCCGGAGGATGGACCGTCGTCGAGAGCAGAAACCAGCGCTGGCGCAGGAGATACTCGAAAGGAACATCGACCTGGTAGGGATGCGTTCCCGCTCGATTGACGACCAGGTTGCTCAGCTCCCAAAATTTGCGTAGCTCAGGCTGGTGGTAGACTCGGTCGACGGCCGAGAGGACCGCCGCGAAGTAATCCCCCGTCTCCGTCACGGTCTGCAGATAGCCGCGGAACTCCCGGACCACCCGCGGACGCAGCAGCCACATCCCGAACTGGATCATTCCCCGATATCGATCCGGCGTGAAGCTCTGCCCCGACTGCTCGTAGAACTTCCGCTTGTCATTGGCCATCCCGGGTTCGTACCCATCCCACGTGGAGAGTTCAAACCAGAACGAAGGGTTTTCGCGATAGGTCTCCTCCAGCATGAAGACCCAATTCATCGACTCGATCTGTGGGCTGAAGACCGTGAAGTCAGTAATCCCACTCCAATTGAAGAGGTAGTAGGAGGGGGAGGCCCCATCCCAGGCGAACGGCCAGGGCGAGAATCGGCGGGGCGAGGAGAGAGAGTACTCCACCCAGCCGGGCCAGCGCGCAAAGTGGGCTGGTCCAAAGGCGTCATAGCCCACATAGCGCGCCCGCTCTCGCCACGAGGGGCTGGTCAGCCCTGCGGTAATCCCCTGCTGGAGCGCACGGTAGCGCTCGATCCATTGGTCGCCGACCCATCTCCGGATCGATTCCGGCTGCCGGAGGCTGACATCATTCGCGAGGTAGCGGCGGTCCTCCCCGACTTTCGTCCAATCCAGGCGGGCATGCTCGTGATTCGAGACGAAGAGAACCAGGGGCGGGTCGGGATACCAGGTCTGGAGCTGCTTCATCATCGCGCCGCTGCCCCACCATTCCCCTGCCGATCGCCAGGGATCGACCGGTCCAAAGGGGGAGACTGCCCGGCGACGCTCACCGCTCACGGTGACGACGTTGGGGTTCTCCTCCAACGGCAGGTTCCAGTACTTGTCCTCCCAGCTGAGGATCGAGTCCCACTGCGTGCTGACCAGCGAGATCGGCAACTGCCAGGCGGCCATCTGCCGCATGGCTTCCTGGTAGTAGCCGATCCAGCGTGGGTCCTGTGGCTGGGCATAGGCATTGGGCATCAGAAACCACGGCAGCAGATGATGCCCACGCCGGATCAGCTCCAGCTGGTAGACGGGATCATAGCCACCCTTTCCTTCGCCGAGATTCCAGTGGCCGGCCAATGGCAATGGCCGAATCCCGCGATGTGGAATGGGCATCCGCGCGCTTTCGCGGATGGCTGGGACGACCGCGGGGATGTCCTCTTTCTTCGCAGAGGCTCCGGGGGGAGAGACCTGCGCCGTTCCGGTTCCCCCCCAGACGATCCCCCATCCGATCAGGAGGCAGGCCCTCTGCCACCACATCCCCCTCTTTCTCTCAGGCTCCACTTCGATCACCCCTCCCCTCCCGCGGCGCTCCGTCGATCCTTTGTCGATTCAGCGGTGCCACTCGTCAGGCTGCCCGGTGGCCAGAATCACCCGGGTGGTCCTCCACAGATCCCGGCAGAAGCGGAACGCCTCTCTTGCTCCAGGCCGATCCCGGTGGAAGAGCGCCCGCCCCCCCATCAGGAATAGCGAGCAGAGCGCATATCCCAGCGCCTGCCCTCGCTGGCCCGCCTTGACCAGATAGTAGATCGAATTGCGCTTGAGCAGAAACGCGACGGGGCCCGTCGCGTGATACCCTTCGCGCTTCTGCCGGTGGACGACTCCATCGATCGGCAGGTAGCGGATCGACCACCCCGCTTGGCGGGCTCGATAGTCTATCTCTGCGTCCTCGATATACATAAAGAATGTCTCATCGAAGAGGCCAATGTCGTGCAAGCAGCGGCTCCGCAACAAGACGCAGACGCCATTGAGGACCTCGGCCTCGACCACCGACGATCCTGACAGGACGAGCGAGTCGGGGGCCAGCCGATACCGCCCCCAGTGGCCCAGGCTTCGCCAGAGGCTCGGCGCGAAGAGCACGGTGTTCTGCACCGTCTGCCGGTCGCGCTGGAAGACGCGCGGTCCCGCGATGCCCACCTCGGGGTGCGCTTCGAGGTAGGCGACCATGGCGGTCAACAGCTCTGTGTTGGCGAGAACGGTGTCGGGGTTGAGGATCAGCGTGTAGTCGGCGCCATCGGCGAGGGCAAAGGCCAGACCGCGGTTGTTCCCACCGGTGTATCCGAGGTTCTCCCCCGTTTGAAGAAAGACCGCGGTGGGGTAGTCGCGCCGCACCGCCTCCTCCAGCCCGTCGTCCGATCCGTTGTCGACGACGATGAGACGCCAGTTCGGGTAGGTCAGGGTTTGCAGGGAGCGCAGGCAGTCGAGGGTCTGCTCCCGCATCTGGTAGTTGAGCACCACGATGTGGACCAGTGGGTGGGCGGCCGGGGTTGGATTCGGAACGGGAGTCACGAGAGGTACCGCTTTCGGGGAATCCGGTCTTCAAAGCGGCCGAAGAGGGCGCGAGGGACGACGATAACGAGCGCTCCGAGGCATTCGAGCACGCCCAGGCCGCAGAGGGTCAGTGCCGCGCCAGGACGGCGCGCCAGCCAGCCGAGCGCGGTCTTCCACTTGGCGAGCGGCAGGGCGACGACCGCGAGCAGGGCGACCCGCCCGCGCGGATGGCGAACCGGGTAGCGCGGCCAGCCGAGATAGCCATACCGAAATCCCATCAGCAGCACATACTCCCAGTGGCGCAGTTTCTGCAGCACATTGCGCCACGTCAGCGGGCGTTGCGGGTGGAGGACGACCGCCTCCGGTTGCCAGACGATCGGTCCCCACGCCTGCGCGCTCGCGGCGAGGTCGACATCCTCGTAGGCCGGGTAGGGGAAGGACTGATCGAACCCGCCAATCGCCAGCAGGACCGACCGGCGGTAGGCACAGTTGCACGTCAGATAGACTCCGCCGCTTCGATTGGTCGGCCCCTCCCCGAGCGGGTCATAGATCCCCTCGTTGTCAGCGTAGACCTGCCCCTCGACGCCGACGGCCGTTGGATGCGTGGCCAGCTTCTCGACCAGTCTGGCCAGCCAGTCTCGCTGCGGCAGCGTGTCGCTGTCGGTCATGGCGACGATCGCCCCGCGGGCGTATCGAATGCCGAGATTGCGCGCCGCGGCTGGTCCCGCCGGGGCTTGCCGAAGCTGCTCGATTGGTAGCCCCCTAGCCCGGAAGTCGTCTATCAGCCCCTCCAACGGCTCGCGCGAGCCGTCATCGCAGACAAGGATCTCGACCCGGTCGAGGGGGTAGGTCTGCTCCGCCAGCGCCACCAGGCACCGCTCCAGATCCCGTCGCCGGTCCCGCGTCGGAATGATGACCGAGACCTCGATCGTCTCGTCCCTCGGCCTGCTCTGCTCCATTGCTTCCATCCGTGATCCCCCCGATCCTCCCCGTGCTCGGTCAGCTCGACGACGACTCCCCTTGGCGGGTCGACGGGGATTGTCGCCATACGGCCCGGTCCGCTCTCCATTTTTGCCAGATTCGACGGCCGTGACGGAGCAGGTCCAGCTGGATTCGCCAGAGGACTGCACCTCCCTGGAGCGATCCACATCGGGCCTCGACCCTGGCCTTGGTCAGCAGGGTCCGTCCCCAGGCGGCGAGGTTCCCCGCCAGACCGCGCCGCGGGTCCGTCAACTCGTAGACAAACTGATTGCGATCACAGCGGTATCGCCGCTCCTCTGTGACGGCCGCGTCCGCTTCCCAACTGCCCCCGCGGTAGTGGTGAATCCGGCTTGCCGGGATCAGCCCGACGCTGAATCCGTGCGCGCGTGCGCGCCGGCAGAGGTCGATCTCTTCGTAAAAGGCAAAGTAGATCGGATCGAGCCACCCAACCTGGTCGAGAACCTCCCGCTTGACGAGGAGGCACGACCCTTCGACCCACTCGACCGGGATCCAAGGCCGGGCCTTCTCCGGACAGGCCAGCTCGGCCAGCAGATGAGGAACGGCCGTGCGGGTCCAGCGGTTGAACTCCAGCGAGTAATAGTCGAGCTGAACGGCCCCGGCAATCCCAATTCCCGCCGATTCCGAAAGCTCGACCAGCGGCGTCAACCAGTCTGGCTCCACCCACGTGTCCGGATTGAGCAGGACGATCCTGCTCGCGCCATCCGCCAGGGCGATGGCGATCCCTCGATTGTTTCCTTCGCAGAAGCCGAGATTGGCGCCGTGCTCGATCACCTCGACCCAGGGAAAGCGCCGCTTGACGAGGGGGATGCTACCGTCGGTCGAGCCATTGTCGAGCAGGTAGACCCGGAAGTTGTCATAGCGCGTCTCGGAGACAGACTGCAGGCAGCGCTCCACCCAGGCCAGGGCGTTGTAACAGAGAATCAGAATGGCCACTCGGGGAGAAGGCATCGGGCGTCGAGGATCGTCAAGCGCGCAGCGTCTCTTCCATCAGGTCGACCGTCGCGGACCAGTCGAACTGGGCGACTCTCTCGCGGCCGGCCGCCGCCAGCCGATGACGGAGCGCCTCCTCCGTCAGGAGCCGTTCCACGGCCTCGGCGAGCCGTTCGGGGGCGCGGATCGGCACGACCAGCGCCGTCACTCCATCTTCGGCAAAGTCGTCGACCCCCTCGTTGTGCGCTGCCGCCAGCGCGCAGCCGCAGGCCATCGCCTCGACCGCGGGCAGCCCCCACCCTTCGAGGTGGCTCGGATGGAGGAAGACTTGACAGCTGTTGTAGAGGTCGACGAGCGCCGCGGGGGAAGGGGACTGCTCGTACTCGATCCACTCCGGTAAGTCCGCCGGACGGGGCGTGGTTCCGAAGAGGACCGCTTCCAGCGCGGGGATCCGCTGCCGGACCTGCTCCAACGCCGCCACCCCATCGGCGGTTCCCTTGATCGCCAGCGGATGGGCGAGCATTCCCACCCGCGGGCCCACCCGCGGGCGCTGCCTCGTTGCGGCTGGGCGCAGTACCCGGAATTGATCTCTGTCGAGGCCCGGCGGGATGCGCACCGTGCGCGCGCCCTCTCCCAACTCGTGCGCCCGCCGCTCCAGCCAGCGCGAGACGACGATCTTCCGCAAGGGAAGCTGCCAGCTCTCCCGGACCCGGGTCTCCTCTCCCATCCAATCCTCGTAAGACTGGATCAGATAGTAGCCACGCCCTTTCCGCCCCCCGTAGCCCGCGACCGGAAACGCGGTCTGAAAGGCAGTGGCGACGATGACGTCTGCGTCCGGCAGCAAGCTCTCCCGCAGGTCGCGGACCAGCCGGACCCGAACTCCCGGATCGAGCCGGAACCACCCAATCAGCGGACGATGTTGCCAGCGCAGCTTCCACGCCCAGAGGTAACTCTTGACCATGTCGCGCCAACCGTTGGCGCTCCCTTGCAGGTCGAGGGTTCGCGGATGGACGACCGTGACGATGTGCCCCCGTCGATGCAGTCGATTGGCGTACTCATAGACGACCTTGAACCCTCCCGACGGGGCGGCCAGAAACATTGGCAGGACAAAGGTGATGCGTAAGGGGGCAGCGTTTGTCGGATTCAAGGGGATATCTCCTCCACAGATCAGTCTCTACGACCATTTGGGAAGGATCGAGGCGGCGATGAGCCATCGCAGCACCCGCGGGTGCGGCCAGTGTCGCAGCGCTTGTCCGTAATGGGAGAGGCAGGCGGCCCAATCCCTTCGTTGCTTCCAGGCAAATCCGGCCCGGACGTGCAGGCGGGCGAGCAATGCCTCGCGCCGAACCTCCGCCTCCTCCCACATCGAGGGGAACCGCGACTCGACGGTCGAGAGCGCGGCGAGCGCCAGGCTCAGCCCCTTCTCGATCTCTCGCCCATCCCCCATCAAGCTGCCTTCCCGCAGACGGTAGAGGCCGAGTGGCTCGGCGAGTCCCGCCAGGGCCCCGTGATAGGCGACCCGCATCCAGTACTCGTAGTCCTCGACCCCGATCAGCCCTCGCTCCTCGTTGAGCCACCCCACGCGCCCGATGACGCTTCGTCGCAGCAGGACCGTCGAGTTCGGGATAAAGTCGCCAAAGAGAAGTTGCCGGAAGGTTGGATCGCCCGTATACCCGATTTTGCGGAGCATCCGTCGCTCTCCCTCCTCGTCCCGAAACATCCATGCTTCGCTGAAGAGGAGGTCGACTCGCGGGTTGGCCTCCATGGTCGCCACTTGCCGCTCCAACTTCTCCGGATACCAAAGATCGTCTCCGTCGAGAAAGGCGACGTAGTCCCCCGTCGCCAGCCTCATCGCCAGATTGCGCGCGGAGGCGGGCCCGCCGTTCGGTTTCGAGCGGAGGGTGATCCGCGCGCCGAACGAGGCGGCCACTTCCCGGGTGCGGTCGGTCGACCCATCATCGATCACCAGGATCTCCGCCGCCGGTCGGGTCTGGGCGAGGACGCTCTCGATCGTCTCTGCCAGAAACGCTTCCGTGTTATAGCAGGGAATGATGACGCTGACGCGACTCTTCAAGGCGTTGCCCTCGTCGATAGCCCCACAGAAAGCTGGGCTCCCGCAGATAGTCCAACATCGCGAAGCAGAGGGCGCGTCGGCGGCCGACCTCCGTGCGATGTCGCAAGTAGTTTGCGCGCCAGGTTCGCACGGCGGCGAGTTGACGGAGCAAACGTCTTCCCGGTCGCGGAATCACCGCCTCGGGCCACAGCGTGGCCAGTCGAGCCGCCCCTTCGCCATAAGTCGCCAGGGTCCGCAGGAGGCCGACGAGGTCCTGGCGATGTTCGTGCCCAACGATCGCGCCTTCCACGCGACGAAAGCGGTAGCCGCAGGCGCGCACGCGTCGGCCCAGCTCGGCCTCCTCCCCTCCCGGGCGCCGGAAGCTCTCGTCGAAGAGGCCCGCCTCCAGCAGCGCCGACCGGCGATAGCAAGCGTTGGCGGTGATGACGTAGGGGATCTCTCCCGAGGCGTCCGGCGCGGCATCGAGCAGCCCAATCTGGTCGAGGTAGTCTCCGATGAGGGTGGGGCGCGCTCCACGAACGATCCCCCCCGTCCCCCCGACGGACTCGTCGTCGAAGCCGCTCAGCAGCTGAGCCAGCCAGGTTGGCTCTGGGTAGCAATCGCTGTCGGTCATCGCGAGGTACTGGCCACTACTCGCCCGAATGCCCGCGTTGCGGGCTGCCGCCGGGCCCTGGTTGCGTTGTCGCAGGACGCGGATCCGCGACCCGAAGGAGGCGAGCACCGCGGCGGTTCCATCCGTCGAACCATCGTCGACGACGATCACCTCTTCCGGGACGACGGTCTGGCCAAGAATCCGTTCGATCGTGCCGCGGATGGTCGCTTCTCCGTTGTAGACAGGAACGATCACCGAGACGGTCTCGATGTCGGGCAGGTTCGTCGACACGGCATCCCTCATCGGTTCTCTTCCCGCCATCTTCTCCACCAGACCTCGCGGGCCATCCTCACGGCCATCTCCCAGAAGAGTCGCCGGCAGGGAGGGCCCCAGTAACGCCACGCCGTCTGCTCCAGCGCGCGATGGTAGGCGGCGTACCCGTCTCCCGTCTTCGCCTCGGCATGGTAATGGCAGACCGCCAGGACCCGATCGACATTGAGGAAGGTCGTCACCCGCGACATCCGGACCCAGTAGTCGAAGTCCATCGTCAGGTGCAGGTCTTCCCCCAGCCAGCCAATCTCTTCCGTGACCCGCCGATCCCAGAAGATCGCCGGCTGGTGCATCTGGTAGCCCCGCCAAAACTGCAGCAGCCGCTTTCGCCCTTCGTACCGGCCTTCCAGCTCGATCGCAGGGCGGCCATCGGCATTGACCTTGCGGATGTGTCCGACCAGCGCCCGTGGCCCTGCCTCCGTCTTCTCCCTCGCGAGGAGACGCCCCACCGTCGCCAGGGTTCCCGGCAGGTAGTAGTCGTCGCTATTGAGCCAACAGAGGATCTCGCCGGTGGCCAGGCGCAATCCTTTGTTGATCGCCTGGCTCTGCCCCTCGTCCGGCTCGCTGACCCAGGCCGTCAACCACGGGGCATACCTCTCGAGCAGGGCGACGCTCCCGTCCGTGCTTCCCCCGTCGATGACGATGTACTCCAGATTCGGGTAGCCCTGGAGCAGCACCGACCGGAGCGTCATCTCCAGAAAGGCAACCTGGTTGTACGACGGAGTGATGACGCTGATGCGCGGCCAGCTTCCTGGCTCTTCTTCCGTCGACACATCCGACGCGGGAGCTTCCAACCAGGGCCAGCCTCGCTTTTCCGGGGGAGGGGGAGGCAGTGGCGCGGGCGACATCCGGCTGGTCATGGCGTCATCCATCGATGGGGGACCAGGACTCCTTTCCCGCGCCACCCGTCCGGATAGAGCCGCCCCGTCCCATAAAAGTCGCCATCGACCACCTCCAACTCGACCGCGTGCAGGAGCCAGTCTTCGACCTGCCGATTGACCTCCAGAAAGAGCGTCAGGAGATACTGATTCTGGCTGAGCGGCAAGTGGGGAATGTGGCAGCGGAGCGTTCCCGTCGCGGGAAGATCGATCGGATCCTGGATCACCAGCTCACTGGAACAGTTGAAGAGGGTCTGTCCGAGTCGATCGCTGATTGCCACCGAGACCCGGCAGTTGGGCCAGCGACGCTCCGCGAGGGGCGCCTCTCCCTCCGCGGTCGCATAGTCGAGCGCGATCGTCAGCGGACGTCCCGAGACCCCTTGCGAGACGGCCGTCCCCGCCTCGTCCTCGAAGCGCACGGCCGTGAAGCGAACCCGGCCGGCCCCTTGTCGATCGGTCCAACCGGTCAGATCCCACGGGGTCGCGACCCGCAGCCCACGCAGATAGGTCTCCAGCACGCCCTCCATCGGCCCATCGGCGACGACGCGCCCTCCTTCAAGCAGGATCCCGCGACGGCAGAGGTGCTGCATCGCGGCGGTGTTGTGGCTGACAAAGAGCACCGTCCGTCCGCCCTGCGCGATCTCGCTCATCTTCCCGAGGCACTTCTTCTGGAAGGCGGCGTCTCCCACCGCCAGGACCTCGTCGATCAGTAAGATCTCCGGCTCGAGATGCGCCGCGACGGCGAAGGCCAGCCGGACGTACATCCCGCTGCTGTACCGCTTGACGGGCGTGTCGAGAAACCCTTCCAGCTCGGCGAAATCGACGATCTCCTCGAAGCGGGCCGCGATCTCGCGCCGCCGCATCCCGAGAATGGAGCCGTTGAGGAAGATGTTTTCCCGTCCACTCAACTCCGGATGAAAGCCGGTGCCCACCTCGAGGAGGCTGCCGACGCGCCCATAGACCTCGATCCGCCCGCGGGTCGGCTCGGTAATCCGCGAGAGGATCTTCAGCAGAGTGCTCTTGCCGGCTCCATTGCGCCCGACAATTCCGACGACCTCACCCGCCCCGATCTCGAAGCTGACCCCATCGAGCGCCCACAGCTCTGGCGCGGGCGCGGCCTCGCCGCGGAAGCGGGAGAGTCGACGCGCCATCCCGACCAGCGAATCCCGCAGCGTCGGGTTCGGGTCGATCCGCGCGCCCAGTCGATACCGCTTGGCAATGGCTTCGGCCCGCAGGGCAAAGGGGGGACTCACGTCTCTTCTCCTTGGACGGTCACTCTTCAGACCAGGTCGGCGAAGGTCCGCTCCATCCGTCGGAACCCGTAGATGGCGGTGATCAGCAGCAGCATCGTTCCCACCGCCGAAAGCCCCAGCCCTGGCCAGTCGAAGGGCAGCGGCGCGCCTCCCCCCAGCAGGGCGACCCGGTAGGCCTCGATCAACCCACTCAGCGGGTTGAGCTGACTGAGCCATTGGTACCGCTCCGGCAGGACGCTCCTCGGATAGAGAATCGGCGTCGCGAAGAGCCAGATCTGCAGCAGGAACGGGATGAGATACCGAATGTCCCGAAAGCGGACGTGGAGCGCTGAGAGCCAGAGGCCGACGCCCAGCGCCAGCAGCACCGTCATCCCCACCAACAAGGGCAACATCAAGAGCCACCAGGTGGGCCTGATCCCATACCAGGCCATCAGCCCCCCGATTCCTCCCAACGAGATCCCCAGATCGACCAGTCCCGCCAGAACCGCCGACGCCGGGATCAGAATCCGTGGGAAGTAGACTTTGGTGATCAGGTGGGAACTCCCAACGAGGCTGTTGCCCGCGCTCCCCAGCGCGTTCGAGAAGAAGATCCACGGAATCAGCCCGGCAAAAGCGAAGACCGGGTAGGGCAGCCCGTCCGACGGCAGCCGCGCGACCCGACCGAAGATCCACGCGAAGAGCACCATCGTCCCCAGCGGCTGCAGCAGTGCCCAGACCGCGCCCAACACCGTCTGCTTGTACCGCACCTTGACGTCGCGCCAGGTCAGGAAATAGAAGAGCTCGCGGTAGTGCCACAGATCGCCCAGCGCCAACGGCTGCCGCCAGCCGCTCGTTGGCTCGATCACCAGATCCGGAGGTCGACTCACGCTCTCCTCTTCAGTCTGGATCCTCATCGTACCGATCCCTCGACAGACTGGCCCGGGGAGAGGTGGCGTTCGACCCATTCCCGGAGAACATAGAGCGCCCAGACGCGCGACCAGCTCAGCCGTCGCGCGAGAAAGCCTTCCCAGACCTCGTTCGCCGCCCGACGATCCATCCACCCTTCCCAGGTGCTGGACGCGAGCGCCTCAATCATCTCCTCCCGGAGCGCCCCCCGGAGCCAGCGATCGAAGGGCAGCTCAAACCCCTGTTTCCGTCGTTGCGTCACCATCTCCGGCAGGTCTCCCGCCGCCGCGACCAGCAGCCACTTCTTCGCTCCCGCTCGCAATTTGACCCTTCCCGGCAGTTCGTGGAGCCGTTCGATCAACCGGTGATCAAGGAAGGGAACGCGGACTTCCAGCCCGTGCGCCATACTCATCGTATCGGTGTCGCGCAGCAGGGTGTTGGGCAGGTACCCGCTCAACTCGATCGCCGATGCCAGGTTGATCGGATCGGCCTCGCTCCATCCCGCCGCCAGCTCGTCGACCCAGCCGCTCGTCTCGCTCCCACGCCTCTCCCGCCCGAGCAGCCGC
>Ga0169931_10003868_pt1 | contig 23535 bp, 22 predicted proteins | sample Kivu_15m_20L_FD_129675 | JGI IMG/M metagenome (GOLD analysis project Ga0169931, IMG submission 129675) | Freshwater microbial communities from Lake Kivu, Western Province, Rwanda to study Microbial Dark Matter (Phase II) - Kivu_15m_20L... | ecosystem: Environmental > Aquatic > Freshwater > Lake...
GGCGAGCGGGATCAGACAGCACGCCGTCGCGATCGCAGCGACGCGGATCATGGCGGACACTCCCCGATGGGATGCCGCCACGGCAGGGCGCCGCGCGGCGCCCGTCAGTGAATTCCGTCAATACTCCACCGTGACGAGCCGGGGCGGATTCTCGGATCAACTCGGCGCCATGGGAATCGACGCAACGGAATGGGTTGATGAGCGAATCAGGTCACCGGGCGCAGCAGCGCGCCGTCGTTCACGGGGCGCGCTCGTCGGGGGTCGACCCCATCGTCGTTCCGCCGCCGGCGCCTGGCGCGCGAAAGCGGGGCATCGACGGACGCGTGGTTCGGCGCTGCGCCGCGCGCGAACCTTCGGAGCTCGCCGCTGCGCCGGTTAGCCCGGCGTGGCGCCGGCGCCCGCCGCGGGCCACGCGGCGAGCAGTCGCCCCGCCTCCGACTCGATTAGCGCGGCCTGCGTGCGCAGCTCGGCGACGATCGCACCGGCCGACTCGGCGGGCAGCTCGTCGGCCGAGCCGGCCACCGCGAGCGAGCCGGCCACCGCGCCGGACGGCGCACGCACCGCGACCCCGAACGCGTTCACGCCGGGCACGACGTCGCCCGCGTTCACGCCGTGGCCGCACGCGAACGACGCGCGGATCATCCGCTCGACCGACTTCACCCGGATCTCGCCCTGCCGCCCGATCCGGGCAAGGCCGCGCGCGACGAGCGCGCGCGCCTCGGCGGCGGGCAGCGCGACCAGGATCGCGACGCCGCCCACCGACATCACCAGCGGGCGGCGCGTGCCGACCTCGCTCGACAGCGCGAGGATCGACGTGGTGCCCGCACGCGCGGCGCAGACGAACTCGTCGCCGCTGCGCAGGTAGAGCGATGCGACGCCGCCGGTGCGCGCCGCGGTGCGGGCGACCGGCGCGTGGCACGCGTCTCGGAACGCCGCGAGCCCGGGCACCGACAGCCCGAGCTCGAACAGCAGCGGACCGGGCAGGTAGCGGCGATCGCGGCCACGCTGCTGGACCAGGCGCTCGCGCGCCAGACAGGCGAGCATCCGCTGCGTGGTCGCGCGGTCCAGCCCGCAGTGCGCCGCGAGGTCGGAGGCGCGCCAGCCGAACGCGCCGTGCGCGGCCACCTCGCGCAGCAGCATCACCGCCCGCTCCAGGCTCTGGGTTCCGGTACGACGGGGCGCGGGGGACGCGGGGGCCACGGGACGGCTCGGGGACTGCGGGCGCTCACATGGTGAGACGCGCGGGCCGCACGCGGCGGGCGCGAGGCTGGCGAGCGGAACGCTCGGAGGTCACCATCGCGCCAGGGGGACACCGATGAAGGACTCGACGTCGCGCCGGCTCGCCGAGTACGCGCTCGGGGTTGCCGACCGCGACCTGCCGCAGCTCGCGCGCCAGCGCGCGGTCGACGCGATCACCGACTGCGTCGGATGCATGCTCGCAGGCGCGCTCGAACCGATCGCCGGCGCAGTGGCCGGTGCGATCGCCGTCGGTCACGGCGGATCGCTGCTGGCCGGCGGCGCACGATGCGCCCCGCCGGCGGACGCCGCACTGTTCAACGGCGCGCTCGCGCACGCGCTCGACTACGACGACACCAACCACCCCGCCTACGCGCATCCGAGCGCGGTGCTGGTGCCAGCGATGCTCGCGCTCGCACCGATCGTGCCGCTCGGCGGGCGCGAGCTGGTCACCGCGTACGTGCTCGGCTTCGAGGTGTTCGGCAAGCTCGGCCGCGCGCTGAACACCGCGCACTACCGACGCGGCTGGCACGCCACCGCCACCTTCGGCACGATCGCGGCGTGCGTCGCCGCCGGCCGCCTGCTGCGGCTGGACCCGCCGCGCCTGACCGCCGCGCTCGGCATCGCCGCGTCCACCGCCGGCGGGCTGCGCGCGAACTTCGGCACGATGGTCAAGCCGCTGCACGCCGGCTGCGCGGCGCGCAACGGCGTGCTCGCCGCGCTGCTCGCCCGCGCCGGGCTCGACGCGAGCGAGGCTGCGTTCGACCACGACTACGGGTTCCTGCGGCTGTTCGCGGGCGAGGCGCCGGCGGACCCTGCGCCGCTCGCCCGCTGGGGCGAGCCGCTGGAGATCCTGACCCCGCACGGCCTCGCGCTCAAGCCCTACCCGTCGTGCGGCGCGACCCACACCGCGATCGAGGCCGCGCTCGCGATCCACGCCGAGCTGGCCGGCGCGCCGATCGAGGCGGTCCGCGCGGGGGTGTCCGAGCTCGCGTTCGCGCCGCTGATCCACGTGATGCCCGACCGGCCGCTCGCCGGCAAGTTCAGCCTGCACTTCTGCGTGGCCGCCGCGCTGCTCGACGGCGAGCTCACGCTCGCCACCTTCACGCAGCCGCGCATCGACGATCCGCAGGTCCGCGCACTGATCGAGCGCACGACGATGGTCTCAGACCCCCGCGTGGGCGACGGCGCGGAGTTCCCGACGGTCCTGGAGGTGCGCGCCGTCGACGGCCGCCGCCTGGAGCGCTTCGTGCCGCTCGCCCAGGGCAAGCCCGAACGCTGGTTTCCGCCCGCCCGGATCCGTGCGAAGTTCGACGACTGCACGCGCGCGTTCGACGGTGCCGGCGCGGTCTTCGACGCGCTGCGCGCGCTGGACGCCGACGCGCCCGTGGATGGCGCGGCGCACACGCTGCTCGGCGCGCTGCGCGCGGTGCGCTCGCGCGTCGATCGACCGGCGTCACCCGGATCGCAGCCGAACCACGGATGAGCGTCGCCGGACGCTCGTGAAGCTCGCCGCGCTCGCAGCGCTGCCGCGGCCGGCGCGCCGCGCAGGCGCGACCGTCGGCGCGCGCCGTGCGGTGAGCGGCGTGGGTCAGCCCTGCGGCAGGCCCAGGCGCTCGAGGATCGGCTCGGCCCGGCCGCGCACGCCCGCGATCGCCAGCTCGAGCCGCGCGAACACCGCACCGGGCGCGGCGAAGCGGTCCGGGAACCCCTGCCGGGCCAGGTGCTCGCCCACGTGCACGTTGAGCGCGGCCGCATGCGCGTCGCCGGCGAGCACCGCGCGCAGCGCGCCCGCGTAGTCGTCGGTCGGCACGAGCACCGCCTGCGGACACGCGCGCCCGATCGCGCCGACCAGCGGCCCGCCTGCCGGGGTGGCGAGCCGCAGCCCGGCACAGCGTTCGATGTCGCCGCCGCCCGGCAGCGGCGATCCGGCCGGTGCGAACAGCGCCGCGCCGGTCGACTGGATCGGACGCGAGAACACGAACGCCGCGCGCCGCTCGGGGATCACCGCCTTGAACGCGAGCAGATCCACGCGGCCGGCCTGCAGCGCCTCGGTCGAGCGTTCGATCGGCAGCGCGACGAACTCCGCGGTGCCCCCGCCGGCCGTCACGATGCCCTCGACCCGCTCGAGCAGCGGCCCCGCGGGCCGCCCGTCGTCCTGCCACGCGAACGGCGGAAACGGATCGTCGAATCCGATGCGCAGATGCATGCAGAACGCCCTCCGTCGTCGCCGCTCGCGGGCACTATACTGCCCGACGACCCCCGCCCGAAGCCGCCCGCGCGGCCGGATCGAGCCGTGCACGCAACCACCCTGCCCCCCGAGATCCTCGAGCGCATGACCCGGCGCCGTGGCCGTCCGTACGCGTTCGAACGGCTGGATGCGCGCCGCTGCGCGCTGGTCGTGATCGACCTGCAGAACGCATTCGTCGCCGAGGGCGCGGTCGCCGAGGTGCCGACCGCGCGCGCGATCGTGCCGAACGTCAACCGCCTGGCGGCCGCGGTGCGCGACGCCGGCGGCCGCGTCGCGTGGGTGCGCACCCACGCGTATCCGGACGAGCCGGGCGGCGGCTGGCCGGTGTTCTTCGGCGGTATCTTCAGCCCGCAGCTCGCCCGCGGCTACGTCGAGGCGCTCACGCCCGGTTCGCACGGTCATGCGCTGTGGCCGGGGCTTGCGCCGCGCGAGGGCGACATGCAGGTCGCCAAGACCCGCTTCAGCGCGTTCCTGCCCGGCGCGTGCGACCTCCCCGAGCGGCTCGCCGCGGCGGGGGTCGACACCGTGCTGATCGTCGGCACGCTCACCAACGTGTGCTGCGAGTCCTCGGCGCGCGACGCGATGATGCGCGGCTTCCGGGTGGTGCTGGTCGAGGACGCGAACGCGACCCGCAGCGACGCCGAGCACCTGGCCACGCTGGTGGCGATCCACCAGACCTTCGGCGACGTGCGGCGCACCGACGACGTGATCGGCCTGCTCGGCGCGCCGGCGCCCTGACCGGACCGCCGGTCGCGCCGGGTCGCCCGACCGGTACCGGCACGGCGGCGCGCGGGCTCAGTCGCCCATCAGCGCCGGCAGCCACAGCGCGAGCGACGGCATGCCGATCAGCAGCGCGAGCCGCAGCAGGTCGGCCACGATGAACGGCACCAGCCCGCGGAACATGACGCCGACCGGGATCTCCGGCAGCATCGAGTGCAGCATGAACACGTTGAAGCCCACCGGCGGCGTGATCAGGCTGATCTCGACGGCGACCACCACGACGATCCCGAACCACACCGGGTCGTAGCCGAGCGCGACCACGATCGGGAAGAACACCGGCACCGTGAGCAGCACCATCGACAGGCTCTCGAGCACGCAGCCGAGCACCAGGTAGATCGCGACGATCACCGCCATCGCCGCCAGCGGATGCACCCCGGCGGCGGTGACCGCGTCCTTGAGCACGCGGGTGAACCCGCTGAGGTCGAGGAAGTTGTTGTAGAGGACCGCGCCCACCAGCACCAGCAGCATCACCGCCGAGGTGCGCATCGACTCGGCGAGCACCTCGCGCAGTGCCCGCGCGTCCAGTTCGCCGCGCGCCAGCGCGAACAGGAACGCGCCGAAGGCGCCGACCCCGGCGGCCTCGATCGGCGTGAACACGCCGGCGTAGATGCCGCCCAGCATCGTGAGGAACAGCAGCGCGATCCCCCAGACGCGGCCGAGCGCACGCCGCCGCTGCGCCCACGAGCTGCGCTCGCCCGGCGGCCCGGCCGCCGGATCGCGCGCGACGCTCCAGCCGACCGCGAGCAGGTAGCCGACGATCCCGATCAGGCCCGGGATCACGCCGGCCACGAACAGCGCGCCGATGTTCGTGTTGGTCATGATCCCGTAGATCACCAGGATCACGCTCGGCGGGATCAGGATGCCGAGCGTGCCGCCGGCGGCGATCGACGCGCTGGCCAGGCCCGGCGCGTAGCCGTACGCGCGCATCGAGGGCATCGCGACCCGCGACATCGTCGAGGCGGTCGCCATGCTCGAGCCGCACACCGACGCGAATCCGCCGCAGGCGAGGATGGTGGTCATCGCCAGCCCGCCGCGGCGGTGCCCTAGGAACGCGTAGGCCGCCTCGTACAACTCGGTGGACAGCCGCGCGCGCGCGACGAAGTTGCCCATGAGCACGAACAGCGGCAGCGTCGCCAGGTTGTAGTTGCGCACCGTGTCGAAGGTCACCTGCCCGGCCATCGCCAGCGCCGCGCCGGGCCCGATCAGCACGGCCGAGCCGCCGTAGCCGACCAGGAACAGCGCGAAGGCGATCGGCAGGCCGGCGAACAGCAGCGCGAACAGCAGGACGAAAGCGCCGCCGGCGAGCATCGGTGCGTCGGGCTCAGCGGCGCAGGAACGGGCGGATCGCGACGATCGCCCCGCACGCGATCAGGCTCGCGGCCACCACCGCCGCGAGCGGCGCGAGCGGCAGCCCGAGGGTCTGCGTGCCGTCGCCGTAGGCGGCCATCCGCGCCGCCAGGCCGATCACCCCCCAGGCGAGCGCCGCGCAGACCACGGCCGCGACCCCGCCGAGCGCGCGGTCGCGCACCGCGGCGGCCCGCGGCCCGAGCCGCGCGTCGATCAGCGTGATGCGCACGTGCTCGCCGCGCAGCGTCACCACCGGCAGCGCGAGGAACACCAGCAGCCCCATCAGGTACTCGGTGAGCTCGTAGCTCGCCGGCAGCGGCCGGTTGAACACGTAGCGGCCGATCACGTCGACCACCGTGGTGACCATCATCGCGAACAGGCCGGCGGCGGCGATGCCGTCGAGGATCGCGATCCCGCGGTGCGCCGGCCCGGCGGGCTGCGTGCGCTGCGTCACCGCCGCTGCGCGTCAGCGGCGATAGCCCGCGACCTGCTCGCGGAAGAACTGCATCGCCGCGGCGCCGTCGACGCTGCGCTTGGTGCCGGCCTCGGCGACCCACTGCGAGTGGAACTCCGCCAGACGCTGGCGCAGCTCGGTCATGAACGCGGCGTCCGGCTCGATCACCTGGCTGTCGGTCAGCGTGGCCGCCACCTCGCGATCGGTGTCGTCCCACGCGCGCCCGGCGAGCCGGGCGAAGGCTTCGCCCGAGATGCGCTCGATCGCGGCCCGGTCCTGCGCCGACAGGCTCGCCCACTTGGCCTCGTTGACCACCACGAAGAAGGTCGAGTTGAACAGCCCGCCGGGGATCCGGGTGTGGTGCCGCAGCAGCTTGCCCAGCCCGAAGGATCCGACCGCGTCGTTGGTGAACAGCGTCGCGTCGGCGACGCCGCGCGACAGGATCTCGAAGGTCTGCGGCGCGGGCGCCGACACCACCGCCGCGCCGAGCCGCGCGACGATGTCGTTCTGCACGCCGCCGCCGGCGCGCACCTTCAGCCCCTGGAAGTCGGCGACCCGGCGCACCGGGGTCTTGGGGCTCCAGATGCTGCCCGGACCGTGGGTCATCAGCCCCAGCAGGCGCACGCCCTGGTACTCGTTGCGCGCGGCGAAGAACTTCTCGTGGGTGCGCCACAGCGCGACCGACATCGCCTCGGCCGAGTCGCCCATGAACGGCAGCTCGGCGAGCTTGGGCAGCGCGAACCGGTCGGGCGTGTAGCCGTGCACGCCCATCGCCAGATCGGCCACCCCGTCGCGGACCAGGTCGAACTGGCGCTGCGGCGCGCCCAGCGAGGTCGCGGTGAACTCGATCCGAACCCGGCCCTGCGTGGCCTCCTCGACCTGCCGCGCCCACGGATCCATGATCTTCGTGCGGGTCAGGTGGTTGGCCGGGATCCACCAGTTGTAGCGCAGCACGGTCTGCGCCCACGCCTGCGTGCCGCCGAACAGCACCAGCACCGCGACCGCGGCCCGCACCCATGACGATCGATCCATCCGAGGCCTCCGCGTCGTCCCGTCTCGTGCCCTGCAGGTTAGCCCAACGGCCGCTCGGGTGTCCATGCGGACACGCGGTGCCGAACGCGACCGCGCCCGGCAGCGCAGTCGATATCATCGTGTCCGGACCGGCCGGTCCGCTCCGGGCCTCCCGCCATGTTCGCCTACGTCGTCCGCCGTCTCGCCGCCACCGTGCCGGTCATGCTGGTCGTGGCGATCTTCGTGTTCTCGCTGCTGCACCTGTCGCCCGGTGACCCGGCGATCGTGATCGCCGGCGACCAGGCCTCGCCGGCGGACGTCGCGCGCATCCGCGAGACGCTCGGCCTGGACCGTCCGTACCTGCAGCAGTTCGTCGGCTGGATGGGCCGTGCGGTGCGCGGAGACCTCGGCCAGTCGATCTTCAGCAACCTGCCGGTATCGCATCTGATCGCACAGCGCATCGAGCCTACGCTGATGCTGATGCTGCTCACCGTCGCGCTGGCGGTGTCGATCGCGGTGCCGCTCGGCGTGCTCGCCGCCTGGACCGCAGGCCGCTGGCTGGACCGGCTGCTGATGGCGGTGGCGGTGCTCGGCTTCTCGATCCCGGTCTTCGTCACCGGCTACCTGCTCGCCTGGCTGTTCGCGCTGCAGCTCGAGTGGCTGCCGGTGCAGGGCTACGTGCCGCTTGTCGAGGGGCTGTGGCCGTGCGTGCGCAGCCTGCTGCTGCCGGCGCTCGCGCTGGGCTCGGTGTACGTGGCGCTGATCGCCCGCGTGACCCGTGCGACCCTGCTCGAGGTGCTCGGCCAGGACTACATCCGCACCGCGCGCGCCAAGGGCCTGGCGCCGGCCTCGCTGCTGTTCGTGCACGCGCTCAAGAACGCCGCGGTACCGATCGTCACCGTGATCGGGCTGGGCGTGGCGCTGCTGATCGGAGGCGCGGTGGTCACCGAGAGCGTGTTCGCGATCCCCGGCCTGGGACGACTGGTGGTCGACGCGATCCTGAGGCGCGACTACCCGGTGATCCAGGGCGTGGTGCTGCTGTGCTCGTTCGTATACGTGGCGATCAATCTGGCGATCGACCTGCTCTACACGGTGCTCGACCCGAGGATCCGGTATTGAGCGCCCCGCCGATCGGCGTCGAAACGGACGCGCGGAGCCTTGCGTCGCGACCGCACGCATGGCTCGCGCACGCGCGCCGCCACCCGGGGTTGGCGCTCGGGGCGATGCTGCTGTCGGCGATCGCGCTGGTCGCGCTGCTCGCGCCGTGGCTCGGCACGGTCGATCCGGCGGCGATCGCGCCGGCGCGCCGGATGCGCCCGCCGTCGGCCGAGGCCTGGTTCGGCACCGACGCGCTCGGGCGCGACCTCTGGTCGCGCGCGGTGTACGGCACCCGGGTGTCGCTCGCGGTCGGGCTGTCGGTGGCGCTGCTGGCCACGATCGGCGGACTGGCGATCGGCCTGCTGGCGGGCTTCGTGCGCCGGGCCGACATGGTGGTGATGCGGGTGATGGACGGCATCATGTCGATCCCGTCGATCCTGCTGGCGATCTCGCTGATCGCGCTGACACGCGGCTCGGTCGGCAACGTGATCCTGGCAGTGACCGTGGCCGAGATCCCCCGCGTGGCGCGACTGGTGCGCTCGGTCGTGCTGTCGCTGCGCGAGCAGCCCTACGTCGAGGCGGCGGTCGCCGCGGGCACCACGCCGATGCGGATCGTGCTGCGCCACGTGCTTCCGAACACGATCGCACCGCTCACCGTGCAGGCGACCTACCTGTGCGCGAGCGCGATCATCGCCGAGGCGATCCTGTCGTTCATCGGTGCCGGCACGCCGCCGTCGATCCCCTCGTGGGGCAACATCATCTCCGAGGGCCGCGCGTTGTGGCAGGTGGCCCCGCACATGGTGATGCTGCCGGCGGCGATGCTGTCGATCACGGTGCTCTCGGTCAACCTGCTGGGCGACGGGCTGCGCGACCTGCTCGACCCCCGCCGGGCGGTGCGGCCGTGACCGCCCCGCTGCTGGAGGTCGTGGACCTGCACACCCACTTCGTCACGCGCGACGGCACGGTGCGCGCGGTCGACGGCGTGTCGTTCTCGATCGACGCCGGTCGCACGCTCGCGGTGGTCGGCGAGAGCGGCTGCGGCAAGTCGGTGACCGCGATGTCGATCCTGAGGCTGCTGCCCAGCCCGCCGGCGCGCCATGCGGGCGTGGTCCGCCTGCGGGGCACGGATCTGATGCGCGAGCCCGAATCGGCGCTGCGACGCGTGCGTGGCAACGCGATCACGATGATCTTCCAGGAGCCGATGAGCAGCCTGAACCCGGTGCTCACGATCGGTCGGCAGATCCGCGAAACGCTGACGCTGCACCGCGGGCTGGCGCGCGACGCCGCGCAGCGGCGTGCGATCGAACTGCTCGAGCAGGTGCGCATCCCCGAAGCCGCCCGCCGCATCGGCGCCTATCCGCACCAGCTGTCGGGCGGCATGCGCCAGCGGGTGATGATCGCGATGGCGCTCGCCTGCGACCCGGCGCTGCTGATCGCCGACGAGCCGACCACGGCGCTGGACGTGACCATCCAGGCGCAGATCCTCGAGTTGCTGCGCGAACTGCAGCGCCACGCCGGTGCAGCGATCCTGCTGATCACCCACGACCTGGGCGTGGTGGCCGAGCTCGCCGACGCGGTGGTCGTGATGTACGCCGGCCGAAGCGTCGAGCAGGCGCCGGTCGACGCGCTGTTCGCGCGCCCGCGCCATCCGTACACGCGTGGCCTGCTCGCCGCGGTGCCGCGCCTGGGTGCCTCGCGCGCCGCCGACGGCGGCGGCAGGCTGGTCGAGATCGCCGGGCAGGTGCCGAGCCTGCGCGCGCCGATCACCGGCTGCGCGTTCGCGCCGCGCTGCGCGCGGGCGTCCGACCGATGCCGGCGCGAGACTCCGGTCGCGCAGCCGGTCGCCGCGGGCCATGAGGTCGCCTGCCACCATCCGCTCGAGGCGGCCGCATGAACCCGGCCCGCGACGCTCGCGGCGCGGCGCGCGAGGGCGCCGGTACGGGCGCGCCGGTGCTGCGGGTCGAACACCTGGTCAAGCACTTTCCGGTGCCCCGCAAGCGGCTGTTCGGTCCGCCAGCGCGAGTGCACGCGGTCGATGACGTCAGTTTCGAGATCGCCGGCGGCGAGACGCTCGCGCTGGTCGGCGAGAGTGGCTGCGGCAAGTCGACCGTGGGCCGCGCGATCCTTCGACTGGTGCCGCCGACCTCGGGTGAAGTGTGGCTCGAGGGGCGGCGCATCGACGCGCTGCCCGAGGCACGGCTGCGGCCGCTGCGGCATCGGATGCAGGTGGTGTTCCAGGATCCGTTCTCCTCGCTCAATCCGCGGTTGCGGGTGCGCGATCTGATCGGCGAGCCGCTGCGCAACCTGCGCCCGCACGAGCCCCGCGCACTTCGCGAGCAGCGTGTGGTCGGCCTGCTCGAGCGGGTGCGGCTGCCCGTCGATGCGATCGGACGCTTCGCGCACGAGTTCTCCGGCGGACAGCGTCAGCGCATCGGCATCGCCCGCGCGCTGGCCACCGACCCGACGCTGGTGGTCTGTGACGAGCCGGTGTCGGCGCTCGACGTTTCGGTCAAGGCGCAGATCGTGAATCTGCTGGCCGATCTGCAAACGGACGGCGGGCTGGCGATGCTGTTCGTCAGCCACGACATGGCGATCGTCGAGCACCTCGCGCACCGAGTGGCGGTGATGTACCTGGGTCGGATCGTCGAGATCGCCGACCGTCGGCGGTTGTTCGCCGCGCCCGCGCATCCGTACACCGAAGCGCTGCTGTCCGCCGTACCGGTGCCCGAGCCGGGTGCCCGCCGCGATCGCATCGTGCTGAACGGCGACGTGCCGAGCCCGATCGACCCGCCCGCCGGCTGCCGCTTCCACACCCGCTGCCCGCGCGCGTTCGAGCGCTGCCGCGTCGAGTCACCGGCGCTGCGCCCGATCGCGGTCGGGCACGCGGTCGCCTGCCACCTGCACGAGGGCGCGGCGGCTCCGGGCTGAGCGCGCCTGCGCGCGAGTCAGCCCCGGCGCACGCCCCAGAACGCCGGCACGATCCCCGGCATGCCGGTGAGTTCGCGCCGGTACGCGGTGGCGTTGAACATCTGACCGAGGGGCACGTAGGGTACGTCGGTGTACGCGGCCCGCTGCAGGTCGTCGGCCCAGCGCCGCTGGCTCGGCGCGTCGAGCGCATCCAGCCACTGGTTGCGCAACGTCTCGATCCGCTCGCTGGTCGGCCAGCCGGGCCCGGTCGGCTGGCCATTGCCGCGCAGGAACGCGTGGCCGGCCGGCGAGAACTGGTCGAGCCCGTTCCAGAACGTACAGAAGACGCTCCAGCCCCCCTGCTCGACCGGTTCCTGCCGGAAGCGGCGCTGCACCAGCGCGTTCCAGCCCATCGATTGCACGTCGACGTTCATGCCGATGCGCTTCATCAGGTCGCCGGCGACCGCGGCGAGCGCGCGCAGATTGGCGATGTCGGTCGGCTCGAGCAGCACCACCTTCTCGCCCCGGTAACCGGCCGCCTCGAGTTCGCGGCGCGCAGCGGTCGCGTCCCGCGGCCGGTTCGCGACGGTGTCCATGCCCGCCTTGCCGTCCGACGGCGAGCCCGGCATGAAGAATCCCAGGCCGTCACGCCAGCGCTGGCGGTCGGGCCCCACGACGGCGGTCATGAACTCGGACTGGTCACAGGCGCGCAGGAACGCGCGGCGCAGGGCCGGGTTGTTGAACGGAGGGGTCAGGTGATTGAAGCGCAGCGTGCCGACCTGCCCGGTGGGGTCCAGCCGCTCGACCGCGAGCGCACGGTTGCGCCGCATCGGCTCGAGCAGGTCCGCGTCGGGCGCCCACCACCAATCGATCTCGCCGCTCTGCAGCGCGGCCATCGCGGTGGCCGGGTCCGGGATGATCTGCCACTCGATCCGATCGAAATGGGCGATCTTGGGGCCGGCGGTGCCGCTGGCCGTGCCGCCCTGGCGAGGGACGTAGCCGGCGAACCGCTCGTAGACCAGCCGGGCTCCGGCGACCCGCTCGTCGGCCTTGAAGCGGTACGGGCCGCTGCCGACCATTTCGGTGACCTGCGCGGCCGCGTCGGTGTTGGCCAGCCGCTCGGGCATCATCACCGGCAGTCGCGGATACAGCTTGCCGAGCGCTTCGGGCAGCAGCGGGAACGACTTGTGCATCCGGAAGCGGATCGTGCGGTCGTCGGGCGCGCCGAGCTCGGCGGTGCGCTCCATCATCGACGCGCCGAACGGATCGCGCCGCGCCCACCGCCGGATGCTCGCGACGCAGTCGCGCGCCAGCACGGGCGAGTCGTCGTGGAACCTGAGCCCGGCGCGCAGCTTCAGGCTCCAGACCTTCGCGTCGGCGTCGACGCTTGCGCCCTCGACCATCTGCGGCTGCGCCTTGAACTGCGCGTCCTGACCGTAGAGCGTGTCGAACACCGCGAGCGCGTGGTCGCGGGTCGGGTAGGTCGGCGTCCACACCGGGTCGAGCCCGACGATGTCGGACTGCGGCACGAACCGCAGGGTCCGGGCGCGCACCGCCGACTGGCCTCGCACCACCGCCGGCGCGCCGGCCAACGCCGTCGTCGCGGCCACGAACTCACGTCGCTTCATCGCCTGCGGTCTCCGTTCATCGGGTCGTGACGGCTCAGCCGAGCCGCGCGAGCGAGCCGAAGACCCGCTCGGTGAAGGCATCGCGCCCGGCCGCGCGCTGCGGATCGAACGCGGCGGGCTCGGTGGGCGCGTCCAGTGCCGACAGGTCGATTCCGGCGCGGGCGAGCACGCCTTCCAGCACCGCGAGCCGGTCGGCAGTCGCGTAGACCTCCAGCGACAGCGCGACGATCAGCCGCAGCAGCTCGGTCTTGGGCAGGTCGGCGACGAAGTCCGGCACCGCGGCCGGCGGCGCAGCGCTCACGGCTTGCGCCCCCGCACCGCACGGTACGACCACTTGCCCTGGTAGTTGCCCTGCCGGGCGAGCGCGTCGCTGGTGATGCTGAGCAGCTCGACGTCGACGAAGCCGGCCCGCGTCATCTCCTCGCGCATGTCGAGCTCGTGGTAGGCGCGCCAGTACGGCTCGCCGTTGTGGTCGTTGTCCCAATCCATCGTGAACGCGGTCAGCGGGTCGACGTCGCGGTACGCGGGCAGGTCGAGGTCGACGTACACGCCGCCGGGCTCGAGCACCCGCCACGCCTCGCGCAGGATGTTGCGCGTCGCCGGGACCGGCACTTCGTGCAGCAGGATCATGTCGAAGACCGCATCGAAGCTCGCGTCGGGGAAGGCGAGCCGCTCGGCGTTCATCTGCCGGTAGTGCACCCGTCGACCGTGATCGATCGCGCGCCGCCACGCGTAGCGCAACAGCGGGGCCGACAGGTCGATGCCATGCGCCTCGACCTGCGGCCACGCCTCCAGGATCGGGTATGCCTTGTAGCCCGGGCCACAGCCCAGCTCGAGCACCCGACGCAGGTCGCGACCGCGCAGTGCCTGGGTCACCGCCAGACCCATCTCGGCGCCCGACCTGCCGAACCGGTGCAGGTTGAAGTGCTGCACGCCGATCTCATAGATCGGACCGGTCAGGGGGTCCTGCCACAACCCGCCCGGCTGCAGGTGGTACTCGACCCGACTGTAGTACTCGGGCAGCTGCAGTGCCGCATCGAGCTGCAGCGTCGCGCCGTCGCCGGGCGCGGGCGCTCGCGTCAGCTCCTGGTGCAGCGTGTCGCGACGCGATTCGAGGGCGCGCGCAACCTCGCGCCACATCAGCTCCTGCGTCACGCGCTGCAGGCCCCGCGAGGCCTGGTAGAGCGGGTCCCGGCCGACCGTGCGATCCATGAAGCCGCGGTCACGCAGCTGGGCGTCGGTCAGCCCTTGCTCGAGTGCGCGACGCTCGTGGCGCGCACGCACTTGCGGCGTGATCCGGTACCCGGTCAGCGCCTTGATGCCGGAGATCAGATCGAGCCGAGCCTGGTGCGGCCGCGAGAGCATCAGATCCATCGGCTGCTCCTCCCGCGGGCGAGTCTATCAGCCGTTCGGTCGCGCGGGGCCCGCAGCCGCGCGGCAGCACCGCGTCTTCCGGTCCAGGTCGCGGCAGAGCACGCCGACGTTCGGCGGGGCTGGGGCGAAGGCGCTCATCGTGCGGCCCCCTTAGCGCTGACCGTCGTGAACCGAGACCTGTGCCGTGGTGAGGCCGCCGAGTCGCGCGTGCACGCGCCCGCCGGTGCCCATCCCGAGCGCGAACAGGATCTCGCGGGGCCGGGGCGCGTCCTGCAGGCCGACCTCGACCCCGTTGAAGTGGCTGCGCACGTAGCAGGCGTGCACGTAGTGCAGCGGCATCATCAGACGATAGCCGGCCGAGGCCACGGCCTTGGCCGCGGGCACGATCGCCTTGGGCTCGCCCAGCACCGAGCGCATCGCCCAGCCGCCGGCCTCGTGCCACACCGCCCCGTGCTCGAGCTCGCCGTCGACCCCGACGATCGCTGCCTTGCCGTACACCTCGACCGACCCGGGGCCGAGCGCGGCGGCGAGCTCCTCGGCCATCGCGCGCCCCAGCGTGCGCAGCTCGGCCATGAACGGCAGCAGGTCGGGCTCGTAGCGCCCCGCGTACGGGTTGCGGATCACCGCGCAGGCCGACGCGATGCGCAGCGGCTGCGCCGGCGCGGGCCCGCCCTCGTGGAACGTGGTCTCGACGCTCAGCACGCGCTTGCGCACTTCGATCAGGCTCATCGCACGCTCCTCTTCAGCCGCGCGGGATGCCCGCGTCGGCGACCCGCTTCGTCCATGCGTCGCACTCCGCCGCGATGATAGTCTCCATCCCGTCGGGCGTGCTGCCGCGCGCCTCGCCACCACCGGCGGCGAGGGCCCGCGGCCGGATCGAAACCGGTCGCGGCCCACCGACGCGTCGGCCCCGGCTCGCCGCGTTACCATCGGACGCTCACCCGTCCCGCTCCCGTACCGATGCTCCCCATCCGCTTCACGCTCAACGGCGCGCCGGTCTCGGCCGAGGTCGAACCGCACCGTCTGCTGGTCGACCTGCTGCGGGAAGACCTGCGCCTGACCGGCACCCACGTCGGATGCGACACCAGCCAGTGCGGCTGCTGCACGGTGGTGCTCGACGGTCAGCCCGCCAAGGCCTGCACGATGCTCGCGGTGCAGGCCGACGGCGCCGAGGTGACCACGATCGAGGGCGTGCGCGGCGAGGGCGGTGCGCTGCACCCGATCCAGCAGGCGTTCGTCGACTGCCACGGTCTGCAGTGCGGCTTCTGCACGCCGGGCATGGTGATGGCGACGGCGGCGCTGCTGGCCCGCACGCCGCGGCCGACCGACGAGGAGATCGTCCACGCGCTCGAAGGCAACCTGTGCCGCTGCACCGGCTACGTGAGCATCGTCGCGTCGGTGCGCCGTGCGGCCGAAGCGCTGGCCGGACCGCGCGGCTGAGGAGCGACCGCGATGGACACGACCGCCCCGGCCGGCGAGGCCGCTCGCTACGGCAGCGGCCACTCGGTGCGCCGCATCGAGGATCCGGCGCTGGTGACCGGCGCCGGCCGGTACGCCGACGACGTCCGGGCCGACGGGCAGCTGCACCTGGTGTTCCTGCGATCGCCGCACGCGCACGCGCACATCGTGTCGATCGACGCCCGCGACGCGCTCGCGATGCCGGGCGTGGTCGCGGTGCACACCGGCGCGAGCCTCGCGGCGGCCGGCGTGAAACCGCTGCCGGTCAACGCCGCATTCGCACGGCCCGACGGCTCACCGGCCGCCTCGCCGCCTCGGCACGCGCTCGCGATCGGGACCGTGCGCTTCGTCGGCGAGGCGGTGGCCGCGGTCGTGGCCGCCTCGCGGGAGGTCGCGCGCGCCGCCCGCGACGCGATCGTCGTCGACTACCAGGACCTGCCCGCGGTCGCCGCGATCGACGACGCGCTCGCCCCGGGCGCGCCCGCGGTGTGGCCGGCCGCGCCGGACAACCTCGCCGCGCGCGCGACCCACGGCGACGCGCGGGCCGCGGCCGATGCGTTCGCCCGCGCCGCGCACGTGGTCGCGCTGCGCCTGGTCAACCAGCGCCTGGCATCCAACCCGATGGAGCCGCGCGCGGTGCTCGCCCAGCCCGAGGCGGGCGGCACCGGGCGGCTGGTCGTGCGGCTGTCTTCGCAGATGCCCTCGGGCGTGCGCGACACGATCGCCGACGTGCTGGACCTGCCGCGCGCGCAGGTGCGCGTGCGGGTGGGCGACGTCGGCGGCGGCTTCGGCACCAAGACCGGCGCGTATCCCGAGGACGTGGTCACCGCGTTCGCCGCGCGCGCAGCGCACGCGCCGGTCCGGTGGACCGCCGAGCGCAGCGAGGAGTTCCTCGCCACCCACCACGGGCGCGACATCGACAGCACCGCCGAGCTCGCGCTCGACGCCGACGGCCGCGCGCTCGCGCTGCGCATACGCACGCACGCGAACGTCGGCGCGTACGCGACCCGCACCGGCGTCGCCATCCAGCTGCGGATCGGCCCGTGGGTGTCGACCAGCATCTACGACATCCCGACGATCGACTTCGACCTGCGCGCGGTGCTGACGCACACCGCGCCGGTCGGCGCGTACCGCGGCGCAGGCCGGCCCGAGGCGATCTACGTGATCGAGCGCCTGATGGACGCGGCCGCGCGGCGGCTCGGGCTGGATCCGGCCGAGCTGCGGCTGCGCAACATGATCCCGCCCGAGCGCATGCCCTACCGCAACCCGATGGGGCAGGTCTACGACACCGGCGACTTCCCGTCGATCGCGCGCCAGGGCCTGGCGCTCGCCGACTGGGACGGGTTCGACGCGCGCGCCGCGGACTCGGCCGCGCGCGGCCGGCTGCGCGGTCGCGGGCTCGCGACCTTCCTCGAGTGGACCGGCGGCAGCGCGTTCGAGGAGCGGGTCACGGTCCAGGTCCACGGCGACGGCTTCATCGAGGTCTACACCAGCACGCAGGCGATGGGCCAGGGCATCGCGACCGCCTACGCGCAGCTCGCGGTCGACGTGTTCGGCGTGCCGATCGACCGCGTGCGCATCGTGCAGGGCGACACCGACCGGGGCCAGGGTTTCGGCAGCGCGGGCTCGCGCTCGCTGTTCACCGCGGGTTCGGCCGTGCAGGTGGCGTCGCAGCGCACGGTCGAACGGGCGAAGGACCTCGCCGCCCGCGCGCTCGAGTGCGCGCCGCAGGACCTCGAGTACCGCGACGCCGCGTTCTCGATCGTCGGCACCGACCGGCGCGTCGGCCTGTTCGAACTCGCGGCGCGCCAGCCCGACCGGCAGGTGTTCGTCGATTCGACCAGCGCGGTGTCCGGCCCCACGTGGCCGAACGGCTGCCACGTCTGCGAGGTCGAGGTCGACCCGGACACCGGCGTGGTCGACGTGGTGTCGTACGCGTCGGTCAACGACGCCGGGCGGGTGGTGAATCCGATGATCGTGCGCGGCCAGCTCGACGGCGGCGCGGTGCAGGGGCTCGGCCAGGCGCTGTGCGAGCGCGTGGTCTACGACCGCGAGTCCGGCCAGCTGCTGAGCGGCACGCTGTCCGACTACGCGCTGCCGCGCGCCGATCTGATCGCCGCGTTCCGCACCGAGATGGACACCAGCGTGCCGTCGATCAACAACCCCCTCGGGGTCAAGGGCGTGGGTGAGCTCGGCACGATCGGCGCAACGCCGGCGGCGGTCAACGCGGTGATCGACGCGCTCGCGCGCGCCGGCCGCGCGCAGGCGGCCGAGGCGATGCAGATGCCGCTCGTGCCCGAGACCGTATGGCGCGCGCTGCACGGAGCCTGAGATGAACCCGTTCGACTACCACCGGCCCGCGACCGTCGATGAGGCGGTCCGGGCGCTGGCCGGCACGGTCGACGGCCGCTACCTCGCCGGCGGCCAGTCACTGCTGCCGACGATGAAGCTCGGCCTGGCCGCGCCCACCGACCTGATCGACCTGGCGCGGATCGGTTCGCTGCGCGGGGTTCGCGTGGACGGCGGGGTCGTGCGCATCGGCGCGGGCACGCCGCACGCGCAGGTGGCGGCGCACGACGGGCTGGCGCGCGCGGCGCCGGCGCTCGCGCGGCTCGCGGCGGGCATCGGCGATCCGGCGGTGCGCGCGCGCGGCACGATCGGCGGCAGCCTCGCGCTGAACGACCCGGCGGCGTGCTGGCCGGCGGCGGTGCTCGGGCTGGGCGCCACCGTACGCACCGACCGGCGCACGATCGCCGCCGACGACTTCTTCGTCGACCTGTACGAGACCGCGCTCGAGCCGGGCGAGCTGATCGTCGAAGTCGTGTTCCCGGTGCCGGCGCAGGCGGCGTGGCAGAAGTTCCCGCAGCCGGCGTCGCGCTTCTCGCTGGTCGGCGTGTTCGTCTCGCGCGGGCCGGCCGGGGTGCGCGTGGCGGTCACCGGCGCGGCGAGCTGCGTGTTCCGCGCCACCGGCTTCGAGGACACGCTCGCCGCCGAGTGGTCGGCCGCGGCGCTGGCGGACGTGCGGCAGTCGGCGCAGGCGCTGAACGCCGACCTGCACGCGTCCGCCGAGTACCGCGCGCACCTGGTGGGCGTGCTGTGCCGGCGGGCGGTGGCGGCCGCCGGCGGTTGACCGCCGAGGGCGCACCGGCGCCCGCCCGGGCGCCGCGCCCGGTCGCCGCGCTCGCGGTGCTGGGGGTGGGCGCGTCGGTGGCGCCGCTGGACTTCGCGGTCAACGTCGCCTTCCCGGCGATCGCGCAGGCCTTCGCCCTGCCCACCCACGCGATCCGCTGGGTTGCGGTGTGCTACGTGCTCGTGACCGCTGCGCTGATGGTCGGCTTCGGCGCGCTCGGCGACCGCATCGGGCACCTGCGGGTGTTCCGCTGGGGCCTGTGGCTCGCGGTCGCGGCGTTCGTGCTGTGCGCGATCGCGCCCGCGTACCCGTGGCTGCTCGGGGCGCGCGCGCTGCAGGGGGTGGCGGTGGCGGCGCTGCTGTCGTGCGCGCCGGCGCTCGCCACGCGGCTGGTCGACGAGGCCGAGCGCACCTGGGCGCTCGGCGCGTTCGCATCGATGTCGGCGGTGGCGACGCTGATCGCGCCGTACGCCGGCGGCCTGGCGATGGCCGCGCTCGGCTGGCCGGGCGTGTACTGGCTGCGCGTGCCGCTCGCGCTCGCCGCGCTCGCCGGGCTGCCCTGGCTCGCACGCGCGCTGCGGCCGGCGCCACGCCGCGACGCGCCGTTCGATGCGCGCGGCGCGGCGCTGCTCGCCGCGGCGATCGCGGCGTGGCTGCTCGCGCCCGCCCTGCTGGGTCCGGGGGCCGGCGTCTGGCCGGCGGTGGCGCTGGCCGCGGCCGGCGCACTGCTCACCGCGGCGTTCGTCCGCGGCCAGCGCAGGTCGCCGGCCCCGGTGCTGCCGCGCGACGCCGGGCTCGGGGCCGCGTTCGCGCGGCTGAACACGGGCGCGTGCGTCGTGCAGTTCGCGTGCTTCGCGGTGCCGCTGATCCTGCCCTTCCTGCTGCTGCGGGCGTGGGGATGGACCCCGCCGGCCGCGGGCGCGGTGCTCACCGCGTGGGCGCTGGGCGGGCTCGCGGGCGCGTGGCTCGCACCGCGGACGGTCGCCGCCTGGGGCGCGGCGCACGCGTGCCTCGTCGGGCTCGCGGCCGCGGCCGCGGGGCTCGCGGGATTCGCGGCGATCGCCGCGTGGCCGGCCGCGGTGCCGCTGGCCGCGCTGATCGCGGTGCAGCTGCTGCACGGCGCGGGCCACGGGCTCTGGCAGGTCGCCTACGCGGATCGGGTGGTCGCGGCGCTGCCCGCGTCGGTGCGCGGCGCCGCCGGCAGCCTGTCGATCGTGACCCGCAACGTCGGCGTGGTGGTGGGCGCCACGCTGTGGACCGGGATGCTGCAGTGGCACGAGGCGGCGGCGATCGCCGCCGGCACCGACCCGCGGAGCACGCTGCCGGCCGCGGTCTCGGCGGTGTACGCGGCGGCGGCGGCGATCGTCGCGCCGTTCGCGGTGGCCGCACTGCTGGGCGCACGCGGCCGCACGGCCTAGCCCGTGAAGACGATCGGCCCCGAGCGCCGGTGTGCAATGCTGATCGTCACCGCAACGACCGCGAGGAGGCGGCGATGGAGGGAGCCAGACGGTCGGGCCGGCGTGCGGGAGCGCCGGCGATCAACGCACGCGGTCAGGTGACCGTGCCCAGGCACCTCCGGCAGGCGCTGCGCATCGGGCCGGGCAGCGAGGTGCTGTTCGTGGTCGACGATCGCGGCGAGGTCGTGCTGCGGGCCGGCGAGCGGCGCCCCGATGCGCGACGGCGCGACGCGCAGGAGGTCGGGTGGGACCGGCGGTCGGGCCGCCGGCGCGCGCCGGGCCCGAGGCAACCGGCGGGCGGCGCCGGTGCGGGCTGAGGCCGGCGGCGCGCGGTGCACGGGTCCGGGCGGCCCGCCCGGCGCCGGGGGCGACGCGCTTCCGCGCCGCGGGCCGCACCTGACACAATGGCCGGACCCCACCCCGGAGGCCGCCGATGTCGCCCACGCTGGACCGCGACCGCCTGCTCGAGCTCGTGCGCACGATGCCGAAGGCCGAACTGCACCTTCACGTCGAGGGCTCGCTCGAGCCCGAGCTCATCTTCGAGCTCGCCGCGCGCAACGGCGTGCCGCTCGCCCACCCGAGCGTCGAAGCGCTGCGCGCCGCGTACGCGTTCCGCGACCTGCAGAGCTTCCTCGACCTGTACTACGCCGGCGCCTCGGTGCTGCGCACCGAGGACGACTTCCACGCGATGGCGATCGCCTACTATCGCCGCGCCGCGGCCGACGGCGTGATCCACGCCGAGCTCTTCTTCGACCCGCAGACCCACACCGCGCGCGGCGTGCCGATGGGCGCGGTGATCGGCGGCCTCGCCCGCGCCCGCGACCAGGCCGCGCGCGAGATCGGCGTGAGCAGCTCGCTGATCCTGTGCTTCCTGCGCCATCTGAGCGAGGCGCAGGCGTTCGAGGCGCTGCGGGCCGCGCTGCCGTACCGGGAGCAGTTCATCGGCGTGGGCCTGGATTCCACCGAGCGCGGGCACCCGCCGCAGAAATTCGAACGCGTGTTCGCGCGCTGCCGCGCGCTCGGGCTGCACGTGGTCGCGCACGCGGGCGAGGAGGGCCCGCCGGCGTACATCGAGGCGGCGCTCGAGCGGCTCGGGGCCGAGCGCATCGACCACGGCGTGACCTGCATGCGCCGCCCCGCGCTGGTGAAGCGGCTCGCGCGGGACCGCGTGCCGCTCACCGTGTGCCCGCTCTCCAACCTCAGGCTGCGGGTGGTCGACACGCTGGCCGACCACCCGCTGCCGCACATGCTCGCCGCCGGGCTGCGCGTGACCGTGAACTCGGACGACCCGGCCTACTTCGGCGGCTACCTGAACGCGAACTACGAGGCGCTGTTCACGACCTTCCCGCAGCTCGGTGTCGGCGAGGCCTGGCGCCTGGCGGCGAACGGATTCCAGTCCGCGTTCGCACCCGAGGTCGTGAAGCGGCGCTGGCGCGCCCGCCTGGTCAAGCACTTCGTGAACGCGCTGCGGCGCCGCCCGGCACCACCGTCGCACTGAACCGGCCGCCGGGCGCCGCAACCCGACCGGTGCCACCACCCGACGGCCCCGCCCCGCGCGGTTCGCGCATCGCTCACCATGGCACACTGACCCGCCGTCGACCGGGCGATCCCGCCCGCGGCTGACTCGCCAGGACACCATGCGCGCACTGCCCCTTGCCGCCTCACGACGCTTCGCCGCCGCGCTGGCGGCCCTGCTGCCCGGCGTCGCGCCCGCGCAGGTCATCGTCACGCCGACGGCACCCGTACCCGCGGCGGCGCCTGCGGCCGCGGCGCCCGCGCCGCCGCAGCCACCGTTCGCCGAGCGTACGGTCACGCTGGACAACGGCGTGGTCGGCCGCGCGGTGACCGTCCCGAGCGCGAACCCGCGCCACTACGAGGACATCGTGCAGAAGCGCCCGATGCCGGCGGTGACGCTGCACGCGAAGCTGTTCGTGCCGCGCGGTGCCGCCAAGGCGCCGGCGGTGATCATCGCGCCGGGCTCGGGCGGCGTGAATCCGTCGATGCTCGTGCACGCGCGGGCGCTGGTCGACTCGGGCATCGCGGTGCTGCTGCTGGACCCGTTCGGCGGACGCGGCGTGAAGGACACGATCTCCGCGCAGACCCAGTTCTCGTTCGCCGCCTCGACCTGGGACGTGTTCGCCTCGGTGCGCGCGCTCGAGGCGCAGCCGGACATCGACGCGACGCGCATCGGTGCGATGGGCTACAGCCGCGGCGGCATCTCGGTGCTGCAGGCCGCGGTGCGGCCGGTGGCCGAGGCCGCGCTCGGGCCGGGCCGTGCGCTGCGCGCGGTGCTCGCCGGCTGGCCGTGGTGCGGCTACCAGTTCGCCGACCCGCAGACGGCGCCGACCGCCGTGCGCTTCGCGGTCGCCGACCTGGACAACTGGGTGTCGCCGATCCAGTGCCAGGCGTACTTCAACGCGATGCGACCGCGCAACCCGGCGGTGAGCTTCCGGCTGTTCCGCGGCGCGAGCCACGGCTTCGGCTACGGCACGCCGCTGCGGGAAATCCCGCAGGCGATCCACGCGCTGAACGGCCCGATCATCTACTTCGATTCGCGCGGAGTCCCGCAGGACCCGTGGAGCGGCGACGCGCTCGCGGACGCGGACGACCTCGCGATCGCGAAGCTCGGCGAGCCCTTCATGGGGCGCGGCGTGCGCGCCGGCACGCAGAGCGAGCAGATGGCCGAGTTCGTGCGCGACGCGGTGGGGTTCTTCATCACCCAGCTGAAGCTGTAGGCGCGCCGGGCGCGCCGGCGCGCGATCGCCCCCAGCCCGATCAGCGGCTCGGGTCGACCAGCACCTTCGCGCCGGTCGCACGGCCCGCATAGAGCCCGATCTGCTCGAGACTGAGCAGCTGCGCGAGCGACAGCGTGCGCGCGTAGCGGCTGGCGAACGTGGTGTGCAGCTCGTCGACCACGCGCTGACGCAGCCGCGCCTGGCTCTCGCGGCCGAGCTTGTGCAGGTACGGGAACAGCAGCCAGCCGCCGACCCCCCAGGCCAGACCGAAGCTGCGGACGATCTCGGTCGGGGAGGTGTCCAGCATGCCGTACAGGTAGACCTGCTTGTGCACGTTCGAGCCGTAGCGGCTGTAGGCCTGCGGCTGTCGGCGGCCGATCGCGGCCTCCATGCACGCGAGGATCTGGCCGGCGAGCCGGCCGCCGCCGATCGCGTCGAAGGCGAGCGTCGCCCCGGTCTCCACCAGCGCGTCGGTCAGCGCATCGGCGAAGTCGGCGCGCGAGGCGTCGACCACGTGCGCCGCCCCCTGGCCGCGCAGCAGCTCGACCTGCTCGGGCCGGCGCACCACGCTCACCAGACCGATGCCGTCCTTCATGCAGATGCGGTTGAGCATCTGGCCGAGGTTGGAGGCTGCGGCGGTGTGCACGAGCGCGGTGTGACCCTCGCGCC
>Ga0169931_10003869_pt1 | contig 23529 bp, 10 predicted proteins | sample Kivu_15m_20L_FD_129675 | JGI IMG/M metagenome (GOLD analysis project Ga0169931, IMG submission 129675) | Freshwater microbial communities from Lake Kivu, Western Province, Rwanda to study Microbial Dark Matter (Phase II) - Kivu_15m_20L... | ecosystem: Environmental > Aquatic > Freshwater > Lake...
AAATCATTTAATTTTAATTTTTGACTATCCGATAACTGGGGTTCTAAATATAGACCAGAAATTTCTGATATACATCTGCTGTTTTCACTGTATCCGTTTTTCCACCAATCTATATAATTCCAATATCTTCTGGTGTCAAAATCTTGTGTTAACGATCTAAAAAATGTTTTATTTTTTTCATTAAATTGATAAATGGACCAATAATTGTTATATGTTTCATCGGAATTAATTAAAACCGAGAAAGCTCTAACAGTTAAAATTACACTGTCATATTTTTTACCAGTGTTTAAAATTTTAGGATCGATTACTCTACCCTGATTATCTATAGACACAGATATCTTAGCACCTACCCCCGTACCAGAAATAACCACCGGCGGAGCCACTCTATAACCAAAACCTGGATCGATAATATCAACTGATTCGATCGCACCATCTATTATATTAGCACGTAAAAGAGCCGGTTTCACTCTAGCAAAATTAACATTAATTAATTCAGAATAATTTTCTAACACCAAATCATAAAGATTAAGAGCCTTATTTGGAACTTCGTCAACAGAATTTAAATTTTTAAAATTGATCGTTTCTGCAAATGCCCTAGTTTTTAAAATTAAGTTAACGTCGTTGACAAAAATTTTAAGTGCGGTCTTTCTATCAACAAACATTGTCTGGCGGGGCCTAAACATTATTCCATATCGTTGTTTCGGAGATAGGTCTGGATCTGGTACTTTATTTCCCACAGAATCATAACCGATCAAACTATCAATCCACTTTTGCTCTATTTTAATAGGTGGTAAACTATTTTCGTCGTCTTCTGTTAATAAAACATATTCATTGTGTACTAAATTAACACGATCATTTGTTTTATAAAATTTAATATTCAATAAACTATCATTAGATGTTAAAGTATTTTCAAAATTATAGGCTAAAATTTTATCTTTATCAATAAAAGAAATAAAAGGAATTCCGGAAGAAGAAGGATTTAAAATATAAAGTGCAATTTCTGCAGTAGATAACTTTCTGTCTCGATGATTAGGAACGATAACAGAATTCTTTACCCAATAATAGTAAAGACGCTTAACTGTTACTCCTGTTGTTTCATCCACTATTTCTTTTGTATTGTAAATTGTAGAATCTGTGTAAAGAGGTTGACCGGAAATATTATTATTCAATCCCTCGGCGCTATCGGCTATCTCTGACCATTCGACTGGAGTCAGAGTTGTTTCAACCCATTCACAAACATCAATAACTGATCCTTCAGCAAGTTTGTACCAATGCCCAATTCTATAAGATAGAGAATCTTGCTCAGCGTTGATCCACTTTACCTTTTTTAAATTAAACCAGACCTTTCCGACATAATTATCATACCAAGACCTGTTCGAATCAACAATTACGGTGTCCGGGCCGGTAGAATAAATTGCAGGATCATACGGATTTTTAAATTTAATTTCTTGTTCTACAATGCCTAAAAATTTATTCTTATAATGATCAACTATATCAACATCAGCAATTTTTTCGTTTTTAACACTGTCATAAAGACCAACACTCTTTAAAAGAGAAATATTAGTCTGACGTTCCTGCTTTCCAACATTTTTCCAAATTAGATCAGAGTTAGATTTAAAGAACTTTCGAACCTGACCTGTTTTTTGAGAACTCTCAGTGTATTCTGGCGATCCGATAACGATGACATTATTTTTACTATCTATAGAAATTCCAAACCCTTCGTCAGGAACAAGTTCTGCGGTTAATTCTTCAGATAAAAAATATTCTGTATCTTGTTTTTCAAACACATACACTTTACCAGTTGAAACTTTTGCGGCATAAAATGTTGATGTATTAGAATCAAACGTTGTTCTGTTATTATCAAATCTTGGTCGAATCTTGCTCACGGAGTTTCTGGCTCCGATAATTATCTGTTCTGCATCAGGAGTTATTTTTACGGTATTTCCAAATAATTGAAAATTTGTAATGTCAGTTCCTTCGAATTTACTGGTTATTTTATACACACCCTCGCTAGACAATTTAAATGTATAAACATACCCATTATCGACAAGATTGGTATTTCCGTAGGGCGCAGATGCAACTATTGTTGAACCAGAATCATCTATATCTACAGAAAATCCAAATTTATCTCCGGCTTCCAATACTTCAATTCCTATATCTGTAATAGCTGAAATATTTTGATTGCTTACAGTTTGATACAATCGATAAACGCCAGACTCGTTTCTTCTATATATAAAGATCTTTCCAAATTGTTTATTTGCACTGTCGAACGCATAAGAATCAAGCAACACCCATCCGACCGTAAGTGGAGGTATATCGTTGAAACTAGCAGAACCTGTATATCTATAATATTCTGTTTGATATCTAACAACGTCACCGCTTAAATATGTTTGATAGGATTTCCAAACTCCTTTGTATCCTGTAAATATTCTATCGTCACCATTTGGAGAGCCAACTACCAAGACAGAAGCATCTTTATTAAAAGATATTGAATAACCAAATTCGTCTCCTGGTTTTACGATTTCTGGCATTCTAAAAATTTCCCCGCTGGGCAGTACGCCAACCTCAGTCATTAACCCATCAGATACCACAGCCGCACTGGTCGGAAGAGAACTTTGAGTAATCGTATCCTCCATCTCAATCCAGTTAGATAAATTAGACGAAATTAAAGAAGTGGTATCGGCCACCGCTTTCCATAACTTATTTTCATGCCAGACTATCGATCCCGCGGGATATAAACTTCCCGGTTGATATATTCCTAAATAATTCGTATCTTCTATAAGTTCCCATTCATCATTATTCAATGTATAAAGATAAACTGCTCCTGTAGCATTATTAGCACCAGGAGAAGATATAGCCAGATAATATTTTTCTCTATCATACCCCGAAGTAATAGAAGACCCAAAAAATTCGTTTGCCTGTGGACGGGGACTTACTATTGAGGTTTTTTCTATCCATTGATCGTTTTGCCATTTATAAATTGTAACTAGACCTTGTTTTATATGACCGGCATCACCTTGTGTTGTAATAGACCAGAATGCCGGATTAGTTGGAAGATTTCCAATTGTTGTCTGAATAGCCATGTAAGAAAACGTGCTAAATTTAACAATATCTCCTGGTTTGTAGGTCCTTGTTGGAGAATATAAATTTATAAAATTATCTGCAGGAATATTTTTGACCAATTCCCAATCATCAGTATAAATGTTAATCGTACTACCATCACCGTTGATATTGCGTTTTGCTCTCCATAATTTTCCTGCAAAAACTACAATATCATTTTGATTGTAAGTAAAAGTTGTATTAAATATCCCTTTATATCTCGAACCGATGCCACTGGTCAATGGTGATCCTACAAAAAGCCAAGTTTCATCGCGAGTACTTTCTAATGTATAGCCAAATTTATTTAAAAGATTGTTTTCAAATGCATCTGGTGCAAACAAAGTCTGTACATTTCGAAGTCCATCATTAAAATCATCTCGATATATTGCTACAGCATTTGACCCGGGTAGTGAAGCTACTATCTGAGATCTTTTTTCTAAATAAAGAACTGCCTGACCGGTTTTTTGAGGTTGAGTAAATCCAAAATCGATAATTTTTCTGTTATTGAATATTGAATTAGTTTTTTCTAATACTTCCCATCTTTGATTTTCATCTTTGTCGATAAAAATCTTATCTCCTTTTTTCAATTTTGGTAATTCAAATCTAGAAATATTTTTTGATTTTTCAAATCTACAATTAGCAAAATAACCAATACCTGCTCCCGAACTATCTTCTATATTCGGATCATCTTTAGGTAATGTATCTAATATAATATCGTAATTTGATGTGGATTTTACTTTGAAAAAACCTGAAAGATTTGAAATACCATCAATACCAATAATGTCGCCAGATTTATAATTAGGAACAGATAAACAAGTTAACACAACCGTTTTATCCTGAACATTTCTAGATACTGCATCTATTATTAAACTGTCTCTGGTATAGCGCAATACCGTCCACTGTTCGGGTTCTAAAAAGGTTACCCAGATATGATTTCCAAATTTAATCTGAGAAATATCCAGATCCAAAATATTATCGATCGATTTAACCGTTAGATCTATTTGATCTTCCCTAACATAACCGGCAGTTCTATTATACTGATCATAATATTTTGTAGGGGCGATTTCACTTGTTAACGGAATAGGTTTAATAGTAAAATCACTTGCTACTATTCTATAATAAAGATCAGGAACATCTATCGATTCAACGAAATCTCTAATTAAAATCGGCTGAGGTGAAGTTCTAAAATTTCCTTTTCTCAAAGGAAATTCTATTTCAGTGAATTGATCACTTCCTCCATATTGACCAACTCTGACGGCCCATTCTTCTTTTAAAGAAATACTGGCTCTGTCTGTTCTACTTAATTTATCAAAAATTTTATTGATAGAATTTGCTGTGCCTTTTTCTCGTATGAATCCCTGATAAATTTTAAATTGACTTATAGAATCTTCACTTAAATTCTTTAGATATTCTCTTTCTTGATACCCAATTGTGTGTCTTGCCAAATCTCTCTGGCTAGAACTTACACCCTCAGAATCGAGATCAAAATAATCTTCAAATTGATTAATTTTATAATCAAAATTAGGAATCAGTCCCTTAACAGGAATTTTATCTAATTTCGACCATTTAGTCTCATCAAACGATTCGATCGCATCCTGTCTAACTTGACTGGTCCAATAAAATTCTTTATATCTAACTATATCACCTAATTTATAATCAACAAATGGTTGCCAGTCCTGTATATTAACATTATCAAAAATAAATCCAGGACTAGTATAATCTCCATCCCAATCTGTAGTTCTATACCCAATTACCTTAATTCTTTCTTGTCTATAACCAGACGATTTATCGTAAAGAACGTCATTAAAAACAGTTCGATCATCAAAAATTACTACGTGTTCTTTTAAAACAAAATTAATGCTTACAAAATATATTCCGTCAAATGTATCGCTAGATACTTTTATTGAAAAACTTTGATAATCTCTGTTCATATCTAACGAAGTAATCGGAAAAACCGTACCATCTTTTTTGTATACCGAATAATCATTAAACCCTGTAATTAACGATTCAACTGAACCTAAATTATAATTAATGCGAAACTCATACGCTGCTGGACTGAGAGTTATTAATTGACCTTCTGCCCAATTATGTTTTGTCCAAAACATGAACTCTTTGATCGAAGTTGTCCAATCATTTACTGTTTGTGTTTCATAATTATATCGATCAAAAACTATTCCCAACGATGTTAAATATTTTTCATATCCAAAAATAAAATCAGCAACAGATTGAATCGTTGGTAGAACTGTAGAATATTTTAATTTCCTCAATTCTGCATCATTAAAGACCTGTCTTTTTAATAATTCAACTGCACCGACCTGTTCTAGTCTGGCTATTTGCTTGAACTGTTCAGAATCGAAGGTAGCACCACTTTCGTGACCTTTTGTTACCTTGTAATATTTTTCGCCAAACTTAACTATCTGACCGATAGAATAAAATTTATTAGACTCCCAATTAAGGAAAGAGTCAGTAACGCCGCCGACCGAAATCAACGGATCTGATTTAGTTTCTATTGGTTGATAATAATTAAAAAATGGATTTTTATTATCATATCCCGAAACTTTCCATCCCGTGTTAACTTTTTCAAGTATTATACCGCTATAATTTATTTGTCGGAAAGGAGTACTGACATTAAAAATTATTTCGTAATTTTCCGGAGGTATAAAAATTCCACTGTTTTTAGATTTTGGATTTTTACTATCTAAAACATATTTTTGTTGATCAATATCAACAAACCCCTTTATTTTATTCGAGAGCCTAACATCTATATTTTTAATTTTGTTGATTAAAATATCTGTAGACTTGTCATTGCCTTTTAAATAATCATACAGATAATTAATCAATCCCGATGTTTGCTGACCACCGGTTATCGGAAATACTAAATTTTTTAAATTAAAAAACAATCCAGTTGGCTCGTAAATTGTCTGATTTAATTTATTATTTTTAATCCTAGATATATCAAAAGCTTTTGTAATAAATTCAAAAGGTCTTACTAAACACATAGCAATAATCATTGCGTAAGGATATAAAGAACTTTTTCTCCAGGCAGCTTCTGCGGGACCCATATCACCGAATTCAAAATTTCCATTCGCATTAATTAATGTAAATTCTTGTGCAAGATTTGATTGCAAAGGACTTAGTAATTTTCCTTCTTGATCTACCGGCAAATGAGATAACAACGATGGTCTCTTATATCTATCGTATATTCCTTTTTTAGGACCTTGTTTAATAATTCCGTCTCTAAGATCTTCCCAAAGTATAAGATTTCCATTTGTATATGGTGCAGGACCGTATTCATCTTCCCACCAATCTGGTTTTTCGCTAAAACCTAACATTTCCCAAGGACAGGTATGAGGACGATCTGTATCATATAACCAATGATAAATTCCTCTCCACCATCCTAAAAGATTTTTCTCTAAAGAAAAATCTGTCATATTACTATATGTGTAGGTAAAAGAATTTTCCCCATCAAAATAACTATTATTCACATAATCAATGTTACTGGAGGTAATCCATTTTAAGAAGTAAGGTTCTAACACAGAATTTATATCATCTCTTGAATAAATTCCAGAATTGTAGTAACCTCCAGCTATTTGATCAATATCAAAAATCTCAGAATTATAGTTTATTTTAATATTATTATAAATTCTTTTTTCTAATTCTAATATCAAATCATCTCTAAAATCATTATAGGCGACGGTAATACTACCGTCATGCCCTTGTATTATTCTTGTAGGATCTATATATGTGTTATCTATAAAGATGTCAGGTGTATATTTTTTATAAAGACCTAATTTAGTAGGTGTCGGTGGAATAAAATTAAATGCCGTCGAATCGTATTCTCTAATTTCGATACTATCGCCGTCATTGATGTCTATTAATAATTCAAGATAACCAAACGTCGAATTAAAAATATAATCTTTATTGATTAGTAATTGTTGATTATTTCTGTACACATATACTGCTTTTCTTGATACTTTAGTCGGATCAAATTTTTCTCTCAAGGCAAAAACTTTAATTTGGTCTTCGACTTGATAAACTATTTTTTGATATGAACCAGATCCAATCATATCAGAATCGGCAAACGCAAAATCTGAATTTTTTACTCTAGACATTTCGTCAATGATTTTATCGACAAAATTTACAGGATCTTGATCATATTCTAAAGTAGTAGATAACGACAAGAAACTATTTTTAAACTGTTGATATTCCGATGATGCATACTCGATTGATTTTATAACGTTAATATCTTTATTACATAATAAAGTTAAAGACAATGCAGCACTACTTTCGTGTTTGATAAGCCGTCTTCCAAATTTTTGAAATCCAGATATATCTCTTATATTACTATTACCAGGATATTGACCTTGAAAATTGTCATCTAATTCTACCATTGTTCCAAGATGATCTAAAATCTGACCATAAGTAAATTCAGAAAGATCATCATTTAACGGATTCTTCTCTAAACTTAAAGGAATTTCATAATAACCCCTGTCTGGTACAGAATCTGTATAAACTTTAATCGTTACAGTGTCACCTTTAGAAAACTTTGTCGAAAAAACAAAACTTTGATTTCTGTTACCTGTTCTCTGATAAGTCTCATTAAACAACACCCCGTTCTTGTAAAATACTATTTTTTCTCGAGACGCTATTCTCCAAAATGTAGAATTAAAAGAAATGATATTAGTGTCTTCCTCTACAAAAATAGAATCTACAATCGGTTGTAAAAACTCTCTATCTGTCCTGATCCATGTATTATCAAAAATTGCAGTCAAATCAGAATTATTTTTTAAAAATCCCGAATTAATTTTATCCGAAATAACTGATCCGTTTTGATAAGTAAAGAAATCCTTATCCCAGTTGACTTCGAACAGAACATCGCCGATGTTATCAATGTTAAGATAACTTAAGGGTATCGATAATTCTTTATCTACGATTCCGTTTCCTGGTTTGTAACTAATAATTTTAGTTCCGATAAAAGAACTAACGGGGTATTTTTTTAAATCAGAAAAACTGTCGCCATCATTATCAAAGACATCAAATAAAGGAGATTGATTTATTGATGTTTTGTCTTGACTTTTTTCCCATTTATTTTCTGTCAAGGAATAATGAAACATTTTTCCTTTGTACAGTTTTCCTTTTTTAATTAGAACACAATCTCCATGATTAATCGGTTCGTTGATTTCCACAAGACTTATCTGCTGTCCGGTCGGCCCGCTGTATTGAGTCGATATAAATCTAACTTCATAAATTTTATTATTTGCTGTACTGTCTGTATCAGCAGTAAAAAGAACTCTTGCCCCCTGAAATAAGTTTTGACCATCTATATTATAACCAGAGCTTCCTTCAATCGTGCTAAAAATATCCTTTGTAAAATTATCAACAAGATCAATCGATGGTTTAGCTCTAACGCCGTGATTGAAAAGTTGTATATTAGGTTGAAATTCAATTATAGGTCTTTTAGCTCTATTAAGTTCATTAAAATCTGCTTCAGTGCTATTAAAGGAAGCTGAATATTCGATCACATCTCTATGAAACCATCTATTTCCTCTAGCCCACGGGTTTAAATCTAAACTAGATCTATTAGATGTTATATAATCTTTAATGTCTGGAAATGAAGCTGCTTCATCAAACGGTACAGTATCAAATCCGTCATTATCAAAAAGAACTTCAATATCTGAATTCCCCAAAACAGGAGAAATTAAATCATCAAAATTTATCAACGAGATCGATTTTCCTACTCCTTCAACTATCCATGATCCTCGAGAATATTTTTCCGGAAATACTGTGCCGCTGAACGAAACTTGAAGACCATTTGTAAATTTTACATTATTGCTGCTGGTATATGCCAATTTTTGTAATATTTCTTTTTCAACGTCAATAAATGTGTTTTCAGTAATATCTTTGATTATAATCAACCCATTTCTTAAAGGTTCTTGATCGCTGGTATAAAACAATTTATCAGGTGCATCAACGGGAACTGTAAAGGTTAATATACCGACTTCAACTCCGTTGTTAGTAATACCTTTCGAATAATAATTTACAGATTCAAGGGTAGTTATTTCCCAGTCTTGAGAAAATTCATCGATTGTACTACCATCTCCTTCTATATCAACTTTGGCTTTCCATAATTTTCCATTGTATTCTACTACTTCTCCTGCTTTATAAAACATTGCAGGATTAAACTGTCCGGCCACTAAATTAACAGAATTAGTTGTTCTGATAGAAAATCTGTTTCTTGGAGAATTAATTTCAAAATTATAGGTTTGACCTCTGTATAAAACTATATCGGGATTATAAGATTTTCCGTCAGGATAGAATAACCAGCCTGTTAAATCGCCAGTTTCACCTGTTCTTACTCGATAAGTAGATTCTATATTCTGTGTAACTCCTGCAACTGATACGATCGAAGGTCCGTTAGGTAACCAATAATATTCTCTAAAATTAACAAACTTATCCCATTCAATTGGGGGATTCCACGAATATACTTCGTTATTAGTAATTAAATCATCTCTCTCTGATTCGTTAGAAAAGAATCTAATTTGATTCTTAAAATCAAGATAATCATAAAAGTTATCAACAGTTCCTTTGTCATTTAAAACAACAACGCCCGGTTCTAATTGATATCGACTTCGTAGAGTATCGTCGTTATCTAAATAGACGTCTTTCGAATTATAAGATTTTCCGTAACGACGACCGATATATCCGTATAACTTTTCTAAAACTCCCGGCTGTATTAAAGGATCAAATACACCGCCAAGAAATTTAGAGTTTGAATCTGTTTTAAAAACAGAAGGTAAAAAATCTATCGATCTTCTAATAGGTAAACCACTTTGATTAAAAACTTTATCTGTCATATTATTGGCTCGTGTTGCTTATAATGTTAGCTGTAGGTATATTAATTTCTGAAGCGGTTATACCTGTGACTATCTGGATATCATCGACTGTTGCTGCACTGGTAAAAATTTCATCTTGTCTTGATTGTATTTCAAATAAGCTTCCAAAACTTTGATCAGTTTGTCTAGGCACGATAACAAAATTACTGATATCTGGCGAGACAGCATTAATAACATATGTTGCCATTTCACTAAAATAAAATTTATCTCCAAAATCCCAACCGTTAACATTAAAAAATTCATTGATGGCATTAACAATCCTAACCTTTAAATCATTATCGCTTATAGATTTACTAGGATTTTTAACTACCTTGAACTGAGCTCTAAACTGAGGATCTGCTTTGGCTCCAAATAATGGTTTGAATTGTACCGGATGATATATAATCTCATCACTGACTGATTTAATATTATTTAAATTTAAACCGAATTGATTTCTTAAATCATTGCTAGTCTGAGGAATTGGCATTTCGCCGTTGTTTCTTAAATAGTTTAAAAATGCTGTTTCATAGGCTTTTGTTAAAATATAAACATCAATGATATTACTAACACTAGGATCTATTCTTCTATCATCAGTGGCATGATGTATGTACTGAAATCTAATATCATTTCTACCTATATTCGCTCTATAAGAACTATCTATTTCAAAAATTTTACTACCTGTACTAGTCAAAGTTACTTTCTTTACCACATCCTCGTTGACATCATAAAAATAAACCAACCTACCAACGGTATATTCTAAATCGTTAATATTCACATTGTTTGTCTTATCTCTGATTAAAATTTGACCATTAGAATTATCTATGTATCTATAAACTTCAGCACCATATTCGTCGTTTTCTTTTTTAAAAAATAGATATTTTAAATTTTGATCTTCGCCAGCAATAATCTCAAATGCTTCTGGATTATCAATAACTCCATCGTCGTCTGAATCATAAAATCCTAGTTTTACAGAATTCGTAGTTTGGTATCCGTCGCTAAAACGCAGACTGTCTTTAATTTCAAAAACAATATCTTGTTTAAGCGGTAACAATTCTGTATAATCCGAATTAATATTTAAAATGTTTATTTGATCTTTGATCACTTTTCCTGTTTTAGAATCGTAAACTTTTTCTTGATTATCAAAATAAAATCTATTTTGTCTTAGACTCTCAAAAATATATTCCAGTTCTCTAATATGAATATTGTATTGAACACCGTCATAAACAAATGCTAATAACCAAGAACTATCTAAGTTTAATCCAGACGAGTCTCCACTATATGCAGAACTAAAAAATGGAGAATTTATATTTAAATTTGACGACATTATAATTTTCCATTTACGCTCGTCCTTGCTATATCTCAAACCAAAATTAGTAAAAGAAAACATTAAATTTATCATTTCGGTTTCTAGACCAGAATCTAAATCAGAAGTAAATCGAGGAACAATTCTCTTGATAGCAGCATCAGTAGGCACTACTTCACTAAATGTGATAGGTCCCAATCCGTTAGGCAATATACCTCTATCGGCATTTGTTCCATCACCAACAGCATTGATTACTTTTACCCAGAGTCTATCCTTCTGTTCAGCATCATTCGAGTTTATATTGACTATAATTCCGTTTTTAAATGCTTTTCCGGGAGGAGGAACAAATTTTACCAACGAACCAACTTCAAAAAATCTCATGTTGGTAGAGGTATAATTACCAACTTTAATTTTTGTTCTATCATTAGCGTTCTGAAAATATCCTGTAGACGAATCAATATCTTTAGTAACCTGTAACCAGTGAATGTTGTTATCTGTAAAAATTACTTTGTCAAATTTCGTAAGATAAAAATTATAAATTCCAAAAGAAGAAATTTCTTTTTCAATGGTATTTCTGATAAAATTAATAATTTGAGCTCTCGAATTAAATTTAAATGATATTGCTTTTTCAACATCATTTTTGTATATTAGACCATCGTCAGCAAAAACATTCACTGTAGAATATTTTCCTGTTGCATCAACTATATCAAAATTTCTACTAATACCAGAACTTGTTCTATTAATAGATTTTATTTTAAGAATTTCTTGAGACGACGACAACGGAGCTAAATTATAATCTTCAGCTGTGATCATTCTATTCTGAGTATAATAAATTGCTGGTGCTTTTGTCCGTATACTTTCAATGTCTTCTGATGCGGCAGCATTAGATACCGTATATTTCAACGCTAAACTAATTGTCAAAGTATGTACTGAACCGGATTTACTTATATAAGGAACATTTATATTAATACCCCTCATCTCTGAAGGATTAATAGAATATGTTAGACCATTACTAACTCTATAATATGCTCTGAAGGAACCCTTAGGGAGATTTCCATAAATGCCGTCAGAAAACTGAAGATCAACCTTGTCGTCGGCATTAGTGATAACAGAATATATATTTCTTATATTTTTACTAATACTATTATAAACAATATTGTTACCGACTAGATTTGAAACCTGAGTCCACTCGTCCCCTTGCGACCCATCGGCATTCAACGAAAACAACCATACATCATCATTGTTGATATTAGCATTTTCTATGCTAACACGTTCGTTAGTAGTGGGCTGTTCAATTGCAAAATCAGCTAATTCGAGACTTCCTTGTTTGAACAAAAGATAAAACCCAGTGTCAGCGCTCGATGCTCCTTTTCCGTCACTTTTAAAAATAAATCCCATCTGGGTTCCGGGTGTCGGTTTTTCTTCGATAATTGTATTATTTTCAGAAACAACTGTGCTCACTAATTCAAAAACTGTAGATCTCGATGCCACTGCCTTATTAAAGGTGAATATAGGAACGTCGCCACTAAATGTATTAAAAACATATTGTTGTGTCTTGATACCATTAACTGTAAATTCTCCCTGACTTCTGCCAAATTCTAGATTTGTGGCCATAGCAGAATTTAACACCAAAAGAAATTGTTCGTACCAATTAGAATTAGTAGGATCATTCCATATTATAGTCTGTCTTGATAGATTTCTACCATTACTATCTAGAATAGTTTCTGTAGTACTTACAGTGTCAAATTTTAATAAACCGGATGCAGCTATATTTCTTTTAGCATTATATGAAAGCATCTTAGCTAATCTGATAACACTTTCCTTTCTGTCGGCTAAATCAATAAAATTTTCTCGACTGGCTAAATCTATACGGAATGCTAAACTTTGTCCTAAAAACGCTATGGCATCTATGAGCGCAAGATATTCAGAACTTTCAATGTAATCGTTAAAATCTTCAGGATAGTTTTCTCTAAGATATGTAATCATTACTCTTCTTAGATTTTCAAAATCGTAAGATTTAAAATCAGCATTTTTAAATGTCTGATAAATTTTAGTCCAATCTTCGGATAAAATTAAATTATTTTGTCTGGCTGTTGTTGTCATTTCCGACTATCCTATTACATATTTAACTAATAAAATTAACTGCTACTTTATCTAATAATGTTGTTTTCGCGATCAAAATCAAAGGTCATTCGTTCATTAATATTAAACGGCATATAAACACAGTCGACTTCGATCCGTATACCTTGTTGCGTTGAATCGATTGTTACGTCGTTAATAGCGATGCGGGGATCATAATTAATAATTTCCTCTACATCTCTAATTACGATTTTTTTATTTTCTTCCGTCATCGGTTCAAATATCATATCCCATATAACTGTTCCAAAATCAGGATTTTCTAATTTTTCACCTTTTTTAATATGAAAGTGATTAATCAAATCTCTTTTTACTAATTCAATATCATACAGTTTAAATCGTTTTTTGGTTTCTTGGCTGCTGAATCCTTTGTAGGTAAACACACCGGTATTGTCATCACCTGTCGTGGCTTTGTTTACTGCTACTGTTTTTTGATTGTATAGTTTATTTCCCATTAGTTTGATTCCCTATCGGTGTTTAACTTCGACCACACATCCGGAGCAAAATTTTCATGGCCCAACCAAGGTTCGTGCATAGGTATTCTTCTCATAATACTTGAAATCGTTTCTGGATTTTGATATTTTTTTTCCCAACCTAATTTTGTATCTGTTAAGAAATTTTCTCGCATACCTAATGGCACAGGCGGAGTTGCCTCAACTGCTTCTTTGGCCCTGGGACCATTCATGTCAATTCGTGCCGCTTGCTCCGTATAATTTCCTCCACTGAAAACATCGATATCACTTACGGATGTAATTTTTGTTTGTTTTCCAGTTTTTATATCTAATGATCCCACCGTTGTTAATTTAGTGTCAGTTAAAATTGTTTGATCATAATTGCCATCGACCTGTATTTTTCCATCGCCGCCCACGATCAAATTATAATTAAACCCAGCCTCAATGTGTATTTTTCCGTTGTCAAAGCCTGCAGCATCAGTTTTACTTCTTGGTTTGTGCAACTCGTCAGGACTTTGATATTCTCCAATCGCTTTAATGTTAATATTTCTACCGGCTTCTAAATTTAGATCCCTATCAGCTCTGATGTTAAGATCATTTTGTGTATGGATGGATATACTATCGTCCGAAAAAATATCTATTTTTCCGTTGCTGGTCATTTCGATCCAAACAGTGCCTCGAGAATTACCTATGTAAATTAGATCTTCCGAGTTATGCATTAATAACTGATGGCCTGTACGAGTTCGTATTCTAAAATATTCAGAATATGGAATAGTCGGGTCGCCCTTTTCGCCTTCCTTATTAGTGTCTGCGTATTCCACTCCCCCTTTTGAAGCATGGGTTTTTCTTTGATATTGATCATCACCATCATCCATAACAATCTGGGTCCCACCTAATCTACTAACAGGAACGGGCGTTTGGGTCGGTGTGTCTTTCTTTCCAATGTACGATTTTTTTCCTTCTTGATCCAATGGTCCCGGCGTTGATATTCCAAATACCATTCCTGGAAGGTCTCTTCTCACTGTCGAGGGTGCGGTTCCTCTGCAATCATCCTCTAATAACCCCTGTTCTAAAAATTTATCGGCAATTGGATGAACTGGTTTCTTAATTTTTGGAACGTTGAGATTTGTTGTTAAGTCGTTCGTTACTCTATTAATTTCAGCTACAGGTAAGGGCATCTCTGTATTATATTTTTTCTTATCATCAGGAGTAATGTCCAATTCAAGACTGCCACCGATTGCTGGGATCATATGATTTGCAAATCTATCAGGAACACATGCAAACCAATATCCGTCACTGATATCACCGGCGACAAACATACATAAAACCGTTACACCGACATCTGGCGGGACGAACCACATACCATAAGATTTCTGAGTATCATTAAATCCTGTTTTTGCATCAGTATCGACGGCTTTATTTTCCCCCATGAACGAAAACCCAGTAGCTCCATAAAATGGCGTGGCACACTTCAGCGTGACAGTCTGAGAATCCTCGGCCAGTTCATTTCCTTGTTCTCTTAATAAAGTGCATACTAATGCCCCCATATAAGAAGGATCAAGATGCGAAACTACAATCGCTTTATAAACTCCTGGATTCAGTTTAACACGTTGATTATCGGGTGCTCTATAATTAATAGACATTTAATGTATCCTTATTCGCCCTCTTGTGAATAAATCGGAGTTAAATCTGCATTCTCAACTGTTCCGATTGCTTCTACCTGCAGTGCCGAAGATCTGTTTTCTGCGGGTTGTTTTTCTATATTGAAGTCTGTTGCTTGACCTGGCATTCTATTCATTTTTAGCGTCTGTAAAAATCGTCCATCTTGAAATTTACTTTCACATTCAAGAACTTTATAAATTCCACTGAAGCCACTAACTTTTCCGTTATCTGGAAATCCCATCAAACCTGTTTGTTCTAAAACATCCGACGGAGTTCTAAAGGTGATGTAGACATATACTTCACTTCCTTCATAAGTGGCTGTACCGTCAACTGTAACTGCATCGTTTACTTTTTGAGAAATATAATTTCCTATTCCGCTGTCGATCATCCAGTAGGGATCTCCAAGCAATTCTATATTGCAAGAAATCATGTCGCCGCTTTTTAAAAAACTATTTTGAAAGGCTTCAGCAATTTTTTGTTCAGTACTAACTGCAGTGCTACCACCAGAATATTGTTTCGATAACAAACTAGGATCATTAAGAACTGGTGCAATTCCTGTTAACGCGGTAGCGGTTGATACACCGGCCGCCGGTGGAGTCGCAAATTTAGTTTCCGAGATAGGGGCTGCCGAATTTGTTCCTGGATTAGCAATGTTTCCAGATGTTTCTGGTCTTGATGGGTTAGCTCCTGCAAAAAACGCGGTATTAAAAGTAACATCAAACTTCACTATATTATTATTTTGACCAGTATATATGTAGTCATATCTCTTAGCAATTTTCTTCTCTAATTGTTTATATCCCACAGGAGGAGAAGAAGGATTCATAAATGCTGTTGAATGAACTAGATAAGGAACAATTCTAAAAATTATTTTTTTAGACCAGTCTTTAGCAACAACATCATATTCTTTTAATTGTATCTGAGTATCAATTTTAAACCAATTAAGAGACCCATCGGCGTTTAATTTTTTAAACGTTTCCTTACCAAAGGTACTACTAATAATAATTTGACTTATAATATGTGTGATGGATTGACCTTGAGCAAATTGAAATTCTCGTTTATTAGTAATTATTTGAACTTTTGATTTATCAACTTTACCTCCTTCGTTATACACCTCAGACTCGTTATTCATAGGATATGTACCGCCGGAGGCCGCGTTGTATCCCATATCTGAATCTCCTATAGGATTATTTCCGAAAGCTGTTGTTTCTTGAGGTGGACTAGATACAGTCACAGGGATGTAGGTGAACGGATTTGTAGTTGCAGAAGATGAACCAGAAGATGACTGACTAATGCCTATTGTATCATAAGCGTCTTTGGGGAATAGAAAAACATATTCATTAGGTTTAGTTTGCTGTTTTCCCTCCGTTACATTTTTCTGTTGCTCTTTATTAAGGAACGCAGATAACGATTTTTCACCGGTAGCCAAAAGCTCTTTTACACTAGCACCAACTAATGTAATATCTTTAAATATAGTATTTGTGACACGACCAAATGCCTGATGATTATAAGGAATTGCCTTTATTTTGTAATTGCTTCCACTTTCATTAACATCAAATTTAACTTCTAAAAGTTTACAGGTAAAAAATTTAGATCTTTTTAGTTTAACTGGTGTTCCATCATCCCTATATCCTACAAAATCCAATCTTAACAAATAAGGAGCATTGTCTAGATAGCTAAGATATCCCGCTTTTATTGCTGCATTCTGCAAACTTTGAAGAAGTAATCCCATCGAATAAGGTTCAAAAATATCAAAACTAAAAGTTATAGCATTTGAATTTCCTGTTTTTACTGTAGGAGAGATAACAGATTGCATGGAAAAATTATTAACAAAGTATTCCGGAGCACCATACAAAGTTTTTGTACGATATTGATCATACCTGCCTGCAGAAGAAAAAACTATACCGGACTGAAATAATTTTCCGGCAGAATCAACGTATGAATCTCCTGCAAATGCAGAATCGTCTTGTCTATATGATAAAGGATTATTAAATTGCTTAGAAGTAAGCACAGCCAATGTCCACAAAGGTGCATAAGATGCAAAATTGTCCAGAGGATTCCCTATTAATTCACTGACATATGATGGAGTATATCGTTGACTATTTGTAGACGAAGACGAATTTGTATTTGCCGACGACGACGTAGCTGTTCTAGATCCATCAGATCTTGATTCAACTCGAGTACTTGCAGAAGTCGGTTTTTCGTTTGTGGTGCGAGTCGCATTTCCTGCAGGAATTTTACTAGAAGGAGCATTAACTTGCGGGTTATAAACATTAAGAGGCACTCTAAACTCCCAAGAATTGTGTCAGATTAGATTTTTTTGGAAGATAGATTGATAAGCCAGGAACAAAATCAAATATCGGATCCTTCATGGTGTTCATATTTCTTTGAACAAATACCCACCACAATTTTGAATCGCCGTATAGATCATAGGCTAATAGATCTGGCCTATATTTGTATTGATTTTCTATTGAATAAAGAAAATCATCAGGTTCGGCAGGAATCGGACGTATGTTTAATAATTCTAAATAAAGATTGTTTTGACTTGTATTAAACCAAGGACTAGTATTTTTATAAATTGCCATTTTACATTATTCCTATTTCTTTTCCTGCGGCAAAATTCTGTAAACTAAATCTCCTCAATCTTTCTCTATTATAAACCGGAGTTACTGTAATACTGATTGTCGATAATACCGGAACCCAATTTTCTTGATTATTACGATAAACATTTATGTAATTAACATCATCCTTGAGATCTACCTGAAAATTTTTAATAACAACAGGAACATTATTAAAAACCCTAGGCCCATAACCAGTTAATCTGCAGACTACAGGAGGATTCCCAGCAAATGATCCTTGACCGTAAAACATCTTTGTTGCCGTCCTTAAAAACATAGTAGCTTCCAACCAATAAGCACCGTCCTCGGAAGTCTCTGCCGGGAAATCTCCAGATATGGTGATATCATCAATTTGACTATTTTTGTAACTCTGAAAAGGAAAATTACTGTGTACAGGATCTGTAGAAGTGTAGTTTGCTTTGCTACTAATAGTTAAATTAGGAGTAAAAGGAAAAATCATTCCCGCCGTTCTAGACAATCTTGAAAAAGTACCTTTTCCAAAAAGTGTATCAAAGTCGCACGATATTCTGACCCTCCAATCACCTTCTATTGAAGGGATAATTTGGACCGCCGCTGTGCTTTTAAACAATTCGGCACCGCTAGGTAAATTTAATGCTCTACCTAAACTTAAAATGTTGTTGAGTTGTCCTGCTGCTGCTGAAACTTTTCCTGCAAGCTCAGCTAACCCAGAACCGAGGCCGCCGGCGCTCGCTATACCATTGGTTATCTTATTAATGGTATTGGCTGCGCTAGACGCTATATTTGATACTGCTCCTGCTGCTTGACCAGCAGCAGATAACGCACCCCTTACGCCTCCTACCAGTGTTTGGGCAGCACCGTTTACTCCACCTGTAGACGATAAACTGCCGAATCCACTCTCTGCATTGAATCTTCCGCCGCCGGTTATTCCATTAAAGGACGAATTCAGGCCTGCACCTGATTTGGAGATCTTGTTGTCTAAAAAACCTTTATCGGCCGCGGTGCCTGCACCTTGAACCGCTGCACCTGCTGAATTTTGAGCTGCTGCGACCTGAGCAGCAGCATTGGCAACTATCTTTGATTGTGGATTTACGCTTAAAGACATATTTTTTTACCTTTTAGTCTATTTATTCTTGTAAAAATGTGCTATTATATAAGTAAGTGAGGACAAGAATTCGATGACAATACAACCAAAAATAAAGTACCTAACAAATAAAGATATACTAAAAGAAATACATCTAAGCAAAAACACATATTGCGCATTTACCCAACCAGAATATCATGATTACGATATGATCGTTTCGAGCCTGGAAAAAATAAACATACGATCAATCGCAGCAGCCAAAAAAAATAGAGCACAGAAATTATCAAAACTTTCCCATGAACATGCGCTGTTAACTGATAAAAAAGCTTCAGCCAGAAATTTTGAAATCGATTATAAAAAGATTTCTAAACAAGATGTTATTTTTCGAATCATGACATTTGAACACATCCCATTAGCACCTGGCCGCAAAAAAACTGTTAAATCAACTGCCGACGGTCATGAAAAAGTAAATTTTCCACCATTCCAACATTGGAAATTTGATGATAGAGATAATTTAATCTGTATTGGTAAGAGTCACTGGAAAGGTGATGTGCATCTAGGAGAGTTTTCTAAAGATCATGGAAAAATGACTAATGACCTAGCCCGTATGTTCATTAAACTCTGTGAAAGATATGCTACCAGAGGTAATGTCCGCGGTTATACCTATAATGATGAAATGCGAGGACAGGCCATACTTCAGCTCACACAAATAGGACTACAGTTTGATGAATCCAAATCCAACAATCCTTTTGCTTATTATACCGCTGCTGTTACTAATTCATTCGTTAGAATCATCAATATCGAAAAACGCAATCAAAACATACGAGACGATATATTAGAAATGAATGGCATGAACCCTAGTTGGACCAGGCAAAATAGCGGACCTAGTCTTTCCGAAAAATCGCATGGCGACGGCGGCGATTGGGATTGATTTAATTATTCAAGAAACATATACCAATATCTATGAATCTTTTTAAAAAAGCTGCCTGCTTTACCGATATACATTTTGGTATGAAGGGCGGAAGTAGAACTCATAACCAAGACTGTGAAGACTTCGTCACATGGTTTTGTGATACTGCCAAGGCAGAAGATTGCGAAACTGCGATCTTCTTAGGTGACTGGCATCATAATCGATCAACTACTGACGTCAGTACCATGAACTATACTGTTAGTAACTTGGAAAGACTGAGTAAGTCATTTGAAAGAGTATATCTTATACTAGGAAATCACGATGAGTACTACAAAGATAAACGTGAAATCCATAGTTTAGAATTTGCAAGGCTGTTTCCTAATATTGTACCTATCAATAAAATCTTTACCGATGGTGATGTAACTATAATGCCATGGTTAATAGGAGACGAATGGACCGAAGTTCCTAAAATCAAAAGTCGCTATATTTTTGGTCATTTGGAATTGCCTCATTTTTATATGAATGCTATGGTTCAAATGCCCGATCATGGACAATTGCAAAGAAATCATTTTGTTAATCAAGAATATGTATTCACTGGCCACTTTCATAAACGGCAACAATCAGGTAATATCATCTACATGGGCAATGCTTTTCCACATAACTATGCCGATGCGGGAGACGACGAACGAGGAATGATGATCTTCGAATGGGGTAAAGAACCAATTTATAAAGCATGGCCGGAGCAGCCAGTATTTCGAATCTATGATTTAAGTGTTCTATTATCTAATCCGGAAGATTATCTAAAAGAAAAAATGCATGTTAGGGTCAATATCGATGTTCCATTAAGTTTTGAAGAAGCTAACTTTATCAAAGAAACTTTCATAAAACAATTTCATTTAAGAGAACTGATGTTAATTCCACAAAGAGAAGAAATACAAGATGTAACATTCTCGGGAGATGTCGAATTCCAAAGCGTAGACACCATTGTAGTTAATCAACTAACTTCAATAGAATCTGAGTCGTACGATAAAAATCTTTTATTAAGCATCTACCATAATTTATGACTATAAAAATAAAAAATCTAACTGTTAAAAATTTTATGAGTGTAGGTAATCAAACTCAGGCTATTGATTTTGATAAAGGTCAACTAACGTTAGTGCTCGGTGAAAATCTAGATTTAGGTGGAGATGATACCGGGGCACGTAACGGCACCGGTAAAACAACCATTGTTAACGGTTTAAGCTATGCCATATACGGCAACGCCTTAACGAATATCAAAAAAGATAATCTAATCAACAAAATTAATAATAAAAATATGTTGGTTACTATTACTTTCGAAAAAGATGGGATAGAATATCATATTGAACGTGGTCGAAAACCAAATCTATTAAAATTTTCTATTAACGGGCAAGAGCTACAAACCAAAGATCAAGACGAAAGCCAAGGTGATAGCAGGGAGACACAAAAATCCATCGAAGAATGTGTTGGCATGACACACGATATGTTTAAGCACATTTTAGCATTAAACACATACACCGAACCTTTTTTATCAATGAAGGCTGGAGACCAACGAGCGATCATTGAACAATTATTAGGTATAACTATTCTTTCAGAAAAAGCAGAATCTCTCAAAGATGGTATCAGGATCAACAAAGATTTAATTTCTCAAGAAAATACAAAAATCGAAACTATCAAAATTAGCAATGAGAAAATACAACAAAGCATCGATTCGCTAATTAGAAAACAAAAACTTTGGAGTCAAACCAGAACAGAGAACATCGAAGATCTGAAAAAATCAGTAAAAAAATTATCATTGATCGACATTGAAAAAGAAATACAGTCTCATAAAGATCTAGCCGAGTGGCGAAAAAATAAAACCGAGCTAGATAATATCAACAGTTTGATTACTAAGACAGTTCTACAACTTGAAAAAGAACAGAAGATTTTTAACAAAATAACATCCGAACTAGCACAATTAGAACTGCACAAATGTCATGCTTGTGGTCAGGATCTGCATGATCAAAAACACATGGAATTATTAGAGCAGAGAAAAACAACCTTAAGCGAAAGCGAGAAAAATTTAAAAGAGTTAAATGAAGAACATGCAGCACTATTAGAAGCAAAATCTCTAATCGGAGAACTAGAATCAATGCCTGTTACCAATTACTCCGACTTAGAGGAAGCATTAAATCATAAAAATACGTTAGATAATTTAGAAAAAGAAATTAAAAACAAAGAATTAGAAACTGATCCTTACCAAGATCAGATTTTAGAATTACAAAACACCGCCCTCCAAGATATTAATTGGGATAATATCAACGAATTAACCAAAGTTAAAGATCATCAAGAATTTTTATTAAAGCTTTTAACCAACAAAGATAGCTTTATACGCAAACGTATCATTGATCAAAATTTAAGTTTTTTAAATAATCGACTCTGTTACTACCTCGATACTATCGGTCTGCCGCATACCGTAAAATTTCAAAATGATTTAACAGTCCAAATTACTCAACTAGGACAAGATCTCGATTTTGATAATTTATCAAGAGGTGAAAGAAATCGACTTATATTAAGTTTAAGCTTTGCATTTCGCGATGTTTGGGAAAATCTGTACCAAAATATCAACCTACTATTCATTGACGAGTTAGTTGATAGCGGTATGGATGCTAGTGGTGTTGAATCTAGCATCAAAATACTTAAAAAAATGACTAGAGAAAGAAATAAAAATGTATTTTTAATTTCCCATCGAGATGATCTAACAAACAGAGTAAATCAAGTTTTAAAAGTTATTAAAGAAAATGGATTTACCAGTTATGCGACAGACGTGGAACTCGTATGAAAGAAGATCGCGATTACCACGAGATGATGATACAGGCTTTTCAAGAATATTTTAAGTATCATAATAAACTCTTAGCCGATTGTAATGTAACAGCTGGAGTTAAAGCTCGATTTTGGTTAGGTAAGATTAAAGAAGCTGCAACACTAGGCAAAAGAGAAATACTTAAAACAAATAAAGAAATTAAAAAATCCAGAAATGGCAAACCAGGACGACCAAAAAGAATAATTAAGGACAAATGACATGGTTGTATCAGAACAAAACTTTAGATGAAATTCCAGAAGGCTACATTGGCTTTGTATATCTCATTACAAATCTAAAAACAGGGCAAAAATACGTAGGCAAGAAATTAGCACAATTTAAGCGCACAAAACCACCTCTCAAAGGCAAACGACTTAAAAGAAGATCCACAATTGAAAGCGATTGGCGCGATTACTGGGGTTCTTCCGATAGGCTCAACGCAGATGTACAGGCACTAGGTCCGGAAAACTTCACTAGAGAAATACTTTATCTTTGCAAATCCAAGGCAGAAATGTCATATCTAGAGGCAAGAGAGCAGTTTGAACGCAGGGTTTTAGAGT